>Ga0067045_1027393_pt1 | contig 172202 bp, 149 predicted proteins | sample TerdegcTABiofilm_FD_59184 | JGI IMG/M metagenome (GOLD analysis project Ga0067045, IMG submission 59184) | Combined Assembly of (Gp0054472, Gp0054536) Wastewater bioreactor microbial communities from Singapore -Terephthalate degrading... | reverse complement strand
AGGGGCAGTAGAGGGCTTTGGGGTACGGTATGAGGGGGAGGGGGAGTATCCCGAGGTGGAGGTGAGTGGAACGGTCGATGCCAAAGGGGCGGATTTTATTCTAAATAATGTAAAATATGCCGGACAACAGCTGAAAGGCTCTCTGAATGTACAATATTCCTCATTGACGAATCCATTGGAGAATATGCAGGCTCATTATTCCTTTTCGAGCATCGATGATGAAAGAGCAAATATAGAAGGTACGATACAGGCGATCGAAGGAAAGATTACTGCCGCCATAACCAGGGCTTCTCTTCCAATCGAACGATTCATCTCTCCATCTTTGAATATCGTCGGAGATCTACAGCTTCAGGGGGCTGCTTCATTATCTGTTACAAAGGGTGGAAGTCTAGGTTGGGACGATCTATCTCTTGCTGAATTTCAATTCACCTTTCAAAAAGCGGAGATGAAAGGTATTCCTTTCACTGCTGCAGGAACGATACGCCTTAAAGACAAGGTCTTATCAATAAATTCGGGTGCGTTTTCCTATCAGAAGTATACATTCGACAATATTAACGCTACATATGATGTAGACGCACAGAATTTGGAGTATTCCCTCAATGCGAGAATAGTGATCGCTGAAAAATTATTGAGCACCCTTATCAAAGGTTCGGGTACTATAGAAGGGCCTATTCTTGATACAGAAGCCCTTCATGCTGCGCGCATTTCAGGGGAACTTACCCAAGCCCAATTCAATTCTACTGCCATAGATCCTCTCAGCTATGCATTTTCTATCGATGACAAGAATCTCGCCATTACGCTCAGTCAAGCACATGGGGCTAGTGCGCATGCATCGATAAGGAATATGGCTGACTTTGAGCTCACCATAGACAACCTCTTCGGCATCAGAGGATCGGCAAAGGGGACCATGCAAGACAATGATGTCCTGGCCGATGTCAATTTGGACGGAGTGGACTTGAGTTTTCTGCAAATTTTTACTTCCCCAGAAGACATAAAGGATCTAAAAGGGAGCGGTTCCGCTTCCATGCATATCGCGGGAGACATCTCGGATCCGAGAATAGACGGCAAGATTCTGCTGGACAATGTGTCTCTCTCTTCAAATGTATATCTCTTTGAGCAGGTAGGACCTTTTAATGCTGAACTTACGATAAGCGAAGGGATTATTGAACTAGGACCGACAATTGTCGGCATAGGCATGGGCAAGGTATCTGTCGCAGCCACGGCGAGTCTGGCCAGATGGACCATCGGCGAAATCAAGGCATTCATATCGACTGTAGACACTGATTCTGTACGATTTAAAGGTACCATAGGAGGGTTGACCGCCAAAGACATTCGACTAAAGGCCGACTTCAGAGCGAGCATCTCCCAAACTAAGCTGGAAGTTGGCGGCAATATCTTCTTCGAAGATGGTACCCTCGAAGTAAATCCGGTTGGCTTTACCGCCTCCGAAGCGACAGGCCAACCTGCTCTGCCGATTTCTCTCAATCTGGCTCTCACGTTCGGGAAAAATGTCGAACTGTATCTTCCTAGTCAGGATATACCACTGGTGAAGGGGATAGTTTCTCCGAATTCTGTGCTGAATATCCTTTATGATGAGACAAGCGGGGCTTTATCTGTGAACGGCAGTGTACAACTCCGTTCAGGATATGTGTTCTATTTATTTCGAAATTTCTTCATCAAACAGTGCTCGATCGATTTTGCTGAGAATCAGACGAAATTCAACCCTCTCATCACGATTACTGCAGAACTCAGAGAGCCGATCCAAGATGAGATACTCACTATCACGCTCTTTGCGGATAGAGCTCCGTTGGAAAATTTCAATCCACGCCTTTCCTCTCTACCCCCGAAAAGTGAAATAGAGCTCTTGGCCTTATTGGGAGGAGGACTCTCCCTTTCGGAGTCCTCGGATAATGCTCCCCTTACACTTCGGGAGGCAGCCATTGCAAGCTCTGAGTTCCTTACTCAGAACTCCCTTTTCAGGTCTTTCGAACAAAGAGTTCAAAGAGCTCTCGGCATCGATGTACTCTATATACGCTCTTCTTTTATTCAGAGATGGATTTTGGACATCACCGATCATACCCAAAGTGATCTCAGTCCGCTTTCGGCATATATGACAGGGACGGAACTTTTTGCTGGAAAATATATAACCGATTCGGCTTTCGCGCATTTTAGTCTAAGAATGGCCCATGACCCGCTTGAGATGACTGGCTCTTTACAATTAGACTCGGAGTTCGGTTTGGAGCTTCAGTCTCCTTTTGGGCTTCTCCAGTGGAGTATGTCTGTAGGAGATAAGGGAACTCCCCTCAACAATCAGACGCTCAGTCTGAGTTGGCGTATAAATTATTGATCAAAGCAGGAGCGGCAATGAAGTTTCGTAGATGTTTCCTTCTTGTAGCAGCAATGCTTTTTTTTGCCATCCATGGAATGTTTGCACAGGATACTTCCCTGTCCACACCACAAAATGCATCTGAAGATTGGTTCTGGAACAAACCGATCGCAGGCTTTCAGTGGGAGGGTCTTCATTATGCAAACTCAAACGACCTCGATTCGCTCCTCCGGGGCTATGTTGACACTATCTTCAGCGATGCCGTGTGGACCGAGATTCAGGCTAAGCTCTATGCGCTCGACTGGTTCGAGACCATTGAGCCGGTTGCGCTGCCGGCAGGTGATTCAAAAGATAGAATCGTCATTAAATTCATTGTAGTAGAGAAACCATCTATCAGTTCGATCAGAATTGTCGGAAACAGTGCACTGAGGACTTCAGAGTTGCTCGATGTGGCTTCTTCAAAAAACAATTCGATCTACAGCGAGGACAAGGCGAAGGCCGACATGCTCGCGATGCAGAAGCTGTATTTACAAAAAGGCTATCCCGACGCGAAGGTGGAGTTCGAGACCTCCCCCAGCCCTCAAGATGCCTCGCGTATCATTTTGACTTTCAAAGTGAGTGAAGGGACTGCTGTGGTCGTACGAAAAATACTCTTCTCCGGCAACGCAGCCTTCTCCTCTCAGACGCTCAAGAGCCAAGTGACGCTCAAAGAGGCCGGTTTATTTCAAAAAGGAGCCTTTGAAGAGTCGAAACTTGCAGAGAGTCGCACGGCCATCGAAGATTACTATGCGAGCAAAGGCTATGTGGATGCAAAAGTCGTCGATGTATTGAAAAATTACGTGAAGGACGAGAAAGAGCAAAAAAACTATCTTGAGATAACCTTCGTCATCAGCGAAGGAAAACAGTGGACCTTCGGCGGCATCATCTTTGAGGGCAATACCATTTTCCCCACATCTCGCCTCGCATCCCTCATAACACTCAAAGAGGGAGAGCCTCTCAATTACAAACGCCTCCTTGCGGACAAACAAAAAGTGGACGATCTCTATTTCGAGTCCGGTTACATTTTCAACTCGATTGAGATGACGCAGCATCGGGACGAGACCAAGGGGAGCATCTCGTATACGATAACCATTACGGAGCGTGATAGAGCCCACATCGAAAGTATCACGTTCAAGGGCAATACGAAGACAAAAGATTATGTCATCGCAAGAGAGATTCCGCTTGAAGAGGGTGAAGTGTTCTCCAAGTCGAAAATCATCGATGGGTTGCGCAATCTCTATAACCTTCAGTTCTTCTCGACGGTCGAGCCCGAAATTCATCAAGGGAGTGCCGGAGACCTGATGGATATCGTCATCAATGTCGAGGAGATGAGTACTGCCTCGATACAGTTCGGTTTGACGCTGTCGGGGTTAGGGCAGGACACTTCATTTCCATTGTCCGGCTTCGTAAAATGGAGCGACATCAACCTGGGCGGTACAGGGAACAATCTTCAGGTCAACTTGACACTTTCTCCGGATGAGCAGAGCCTCGTAACTTCTTTTGGGCAAAACTGGCTTTTCGACAAGCGAATTTCGCAGAACCTGAGCTTTACCATACTGCACGCCACGAAACAGACGGCGCAGGATGCTGCTCCCCCTATCTTTTCTACCGAGGACATCCCTGATCCATATACCTCTGAGGGAGAAGGCACCTATGATTGGAATGGCCTTTTGTCATCGGTGCCGAGTGCCTACCTCATGGATTATGAAGACTACACGTTCAGCCTTGGATATTCTATGGGATATGTCTTCAAAATTCCCGGAGCAGATATAGGGCTCGCCGGTGGTGTCTCTTCGGGGCTCGGCATGGACTCCTACGATACGACAAAATACCGTCCGTATGAAAAGTATATGCGCGACAACAATGGTGTTTGGATTCTGAAGAATTCTGTATTCGGGCGCGTATACTTCAACAATCTCGACTATTGGTATAATCCTGGTAAGGGCTTTTTCTTGAGCCAGCGCCTTACCTATACGGGTTTTCTACCGACAGAACAGCAGTTCTATATTCGATCGGACACGAAGGCAGAGTTCTACCTGACTCTCTTTTCGATTCCTTTCTCGTCGACATGGATTTTCTCTCCCGTCATAGGGGTGCACACCGGTCTACAGGCTCTCTTCGATCAGCCTTGGAGACCGCTCACGCTGGAGAAAGACTGGGCATATATCGATGGCACCTTCAATGTGCGGGGTTGGAATGAGCTGTATGGGGGCGAGGGAACAATGGTCTGGGAAAACTCATTCGAGCTCCGTCTGCCCATTGTTCCGCAGGTGCTGAGCATCGATGGCTTTTTGGATGCAGGGATCATGAAGACCAATGACGGATGGCTCGATATGACCTCAGACGTTCTTGCGGCAAGCCCTGGGAACTTGAGCTGGAAGAACTTCGCATTTTCCACTGGATTTGGCGCTCGGTTCATCATTCCTCAGTTCCCGTTCCGGCTCTACATGGCGAAGCGCTTTGTGTTTGACGGTTCAGCAGTCACGTGGAAAACAGCTGCGGGCTCTTTCGACTTTGTACTCAGTATCACACAGCCGCTCTATTGAGTACGATGAGGGCCGCTTCTTGTGTTGCAGGGAGTGGCCTTTTATAATGTTGCCATGCCTGAATCATCCAGCTCGATGCTCGATCAATACCGGAGAATCAAAGCACGACACCGCGATGAAATTCTCTTTTTCCGCTTGGGTGATTTCTACGAGATGTTCAACGAAGATGCACAGGAGGCGAGTACACTCCTCGATCTCACGTTGACCAAACGCCAGGGCCAGCCTATGTGCGGCATCCCCTACCATGCGGCCAAGACCTACATCGCACGACTTTTGAAGGCCGGTAAAAAAGTTGCGATCTGCGAACAAAGGCCTATTGTAGGCAAGCGTGGGCTCATGGATCGAGAAGTGGTTGAGGTCATTACCCCGGGTACCACCGTAGAAGATGATTATCTTGAACAGTCTTCGAACAATTATATTGCAGATATTTGTCTATTAAAGGGGTACTTGTGCTTTGCGTACCTCGATGTGTCGACAGGTGAGTTCAAGGCGTATTCTATCGCATGTCATGAAGGCGAGAAGAACAGCGAAGCGATCCGGGCAGAGCTCTATCGATTGTCTCCCAGAGAGCTATTGGTCCAGCAGTCCGTTTTGGATCAACCAAGATTTTTTCAGGTGATTCGCGAAAGTGGCGCCACGATAGAGCCGCAGCCGGACTGGGCGTATGATCCTATCCATTCGCTAGAAGTGCTCAAGAAAAAGTTCGGACTTGCCTCGCTCAAGGGCTTCGGCTTCGAGGATCAAGACCCTGCACTTGCTACGGCCGGGCATTTACTTGAATATGTTCAGGAAATGATACATAGGGACTGCCTCCATGTTCGTGCCCTTTTGCGGTATGAACAACAGCAGTTCGTCCTGCTCGACGAGGCGACGAAGCGCAACCTCGAACTTGTCAAGAATCTCAGCGATTCGACAAAGCGCGATACGTTGCTCGATGTGATCGACAGAACAAGGACAGCTGGCGGTACAAGGCTTCTTCGTCAGTGGCTATTACAGCCTCTTCGTGAGAGAGTACAGATCGAGGCTCGTCTCGAAGCCGTCGCTTTTTTATACCATAATCAGCTGCTCTTGGGCGAGGTGCGAAAGACTCTCTATGGTGTTTTAGATATCGAACGTCTGATTTCGCGGCTGGCTGTCGATAAAGCCAATGCGAAAGATCTGCGCGCACTGCGGGATTCTCTCGATGCCGGACTCAGCCTTTTTCGAATACTCGAGGCCGCAGACCCTCCCTTGGGCCTCATACCGGCCATGAGCCCCGAACACATCCAAGCCTGTAGAAGCGTCATTGATACTATCGATGAGGCGATCTTGGAAGACCCTTCTGTGGTGTTGACTGAAGGAAATCTTATCAGAGATAGATACAACGACGAACTCGACGATCTTCGCAACATACACAGAAACACCCAAGCAGTGCTCGAAACATATCTCGAGGAGGAGAAGGAGCGCTCCGGCATTCAGAATCTACGCATCCGATACAACAGGATAATAGGGTATTATCTCGAAGTGACGAAGGGGAATCTGGCAAATGTACCAGAACACTTTATTCGAAGGCAGTCTCTCGTCGGAGGCGAGCGATATACAACAGACCGTCTGGCGGATCTAGAGAGTAAGATCAACGGTGCTCAGGAGCGCATCATCGAGCTTGAAAAGAGGCTTTTTCTCGAGACGAGAGAACATATAAAAAAGTACATCCCGGCACTCCTCGAATGTTCGCACTCGATTTCTCAAATTGACTGCCTTGCCTCGCTCGCCCAGGCCGCTACGGAGCATGGATACACGCGTCCTGAAATCTCTGAAAATGCGGAAATAGAGATAGTCAACGGCCGACATCCTGTGGTGGAGACATGTCTTCCCTATGGGGATTTTGTCCCTAATTCCATATCTTTTTCACGGGCAGACCAGTGGTTTGTACTCATAACCGGCCCGAATATGGCCGGGAAATCTACGGTACTGCGGCAAACTGCCCTCATCGTGCTCCTCGCGCATGTAGGAAGCTTTGTCCCTGCAGATGCTGCGAAGATCGGGCTCGTCGATAAGATCTTCTGCCGAGTTGGTGCCCAAGACAATTTGGCGCGGGGAGAAAGCACCTTTCTTGTCGAAATGCACGAGACCGCCTTCATCCTCAATACTGCTACAGAAAAAAGCCTCGTCATCATGGACGAAGTGGGACGAGGTACAGGTACCCTGGATGGAGTTTCGATCGCGTGGGCAGTGAGCGAATACCTCATCCGGCGAATCGGATGCCGCACACTGTTTGCGACGCACTATCATCAGCTTACGACAATGGCTATCCCCGGGATACGCAACATGATGATGTCGGTGATAGAGCATGACGGAGATGTTTCTTTCCCGAAAAGGCTCGAGGAGGGAGCATCCAGCGGCTCGTACGGTATCCACGTTGCCCGGCTCGCAGGCCTTCCGGATGAGGTCATTGTTCGCGCATCGGCGATCGAAGCCCATTTAGGGACACTTGAACGTGGTCTGATCGAAGGTACAAGAGGAGGTGCCGTCTCGGAAAAGACCACGCTCCCGGCAGCCGAAGAACCCCAGGGTAGCAGAGCTGCTTTCGACGAACTCTTCAGCACAGAGGACCTTATCATCTCGGAATTGAAAAGCCTCGAACCTGATACGATCACGCCTCTCAAGGCGCTTCAGATATTGTCGAATATAGTCGAAAGATTGAAGCACCGACCTTAATTTTGCATCATATTCTGTAGAATGCGTCAAAGATCGATCGAGTATTGGGCCTCGGCATCGCTGAATGCAATATTCCCTCTACGCTGTGTACTCTGCGGGGGCATTGTGGGACCTGTACCTTGGTCCCCCGCTCCTCTCTGCGTATCATGCGAGCACACGCTCGAGAGTATCCGAGAACCGAGATGCGAGCGTTGTGGGAGACAGCTCATCAGTGAGCAGGGGCGATGTGTGGCGTGTCGCGAAGAAGAAGCTATAGTCTCTCACATCATGCCGCTTTTTGAATTCAGAGGTCAGGCAGCAAGGCTCATTCATGCCTACAAGATTGGAGAAAGAGTCTTGCTTGCACAATATTTTGCTTACAAGATTGCCAATATGGTATCTCGGCATGGCGATTCGCTTGACGCTTTCTCTATTGTGCCGGTGCCGCCCCGCCCCGAGAAAATTCGATCCGGGAAGCTTGACCAAGTTGGCTGCCTCGCCGAAGCCCTCGCTCATTTTGGTTTTCGTTGTATAAGGCTGCTTGTGAGACTGCCGGGCGGTGGGCAGCAGAAATTACTCGACCGTGCCCAGCGATTGAAAAACGCCTCGGCATCATATGCGCGCGTGTCATCTGATCCGATTGAGGCAAAGGTCATGCTCCTCGATGATGTCTGCACAACAGGAGCGACACTTGAAGCATGCGCACGATTATTGATCCATGCCGGCGCCGAGGTCGTCGGTGCAATCGTGCTGGCAGCAGATTAGCCAAAATACATTGCCTGGCGAATCTTGACGAATGCTTATAAAACCTCTATACTATTTTTCAAAATAAAGTTTGAGTGATTCTTTTTTGCGGCATGCAGAAGAGGCTCGAGGAGACGGCTTTGTTGTCCTTCTAGAAAAGGAAAGACGGCTGCTCGGTATTCACCGTCGAGCCCTCTCTGCGCAGCAGAGAATCCGCCTATGGCGTCTTTTCTGCTGCAATGCGCTTCTGCCTGAGTTGCACAATCATCGACATCGAAGCACATCGAAAAAAAGACGCACGGGATCAAAAGACCGGTGCCGCTCGAACATGAGTAGTGAGAAGGATTGTAAGGATGAATGACGAGGAGTTAGAAAAAGAGATCAACGAGACATTGAAGACCATAGGACTCGATCTTTTGGAATTTTCAGTGTCGCACCACAAGGGAAGCTCACACATAAAGGCTGTCATTTACAGCAAAGAGGGAACAGGCACCGATGAGTGCGCAAGAGCACACCGCCTCATTCTTCCACGTGTCCAGATGCAGCTCGGTGTTCAGGATCCCTATATCGAGGTGTACAGTCCAGGAATCGATAGAATCATCCGCACTGCCCGAGAATGGCAAATCTTCACAGGTCGTCGTGTATTGTTCCTCACCGCCGAGAGATCAGACTGGCGCAGGGGCCGCATTGTACATTTTGAAAATGGCATCGTTCAGATCGACACTGATGGAGCTGTATCGAATATTCCCATCGCTTCGATTGTAAAGGCGAAGCTCGATTCATCATATGAGGGAGAGAACGCGCATGGCATCTGAAATGGCAGAAGCAATCCGACAGCTTATCTCTGAAAAGGGGATCCCGGAGGACCTCATTGTCAAAACGCTCGAAGACTCGCTTCTTGCAGCGTATAAAAAGAAGTTTGGCACCTCCGAAAATGCAGTGATCCGATTCAAAGAGAACTATGAAGGTATCGAAATCTATGCAAAGAAGACCATTGTCGCTGATGATGATTTCGAGGACGAAGTTTTAGAGATTCCTCTCGAGGAAGCCAGAAAGCTCGCCGAAGAGGCGGAGATAGGAGATATCCTCGAAATTCCGATTGATCCATCGGAATTCGATTTTCAGTCGGTGATGCTCGCGAAACAGACAGCCCGCCAAAGCCTGCGCGATATCTCCCGCGACACACTATATGCCGAGTTCAAGACCAAAGTGGGAGAAATTGTTATCGGCTACTTCCAAAGAGAGAGAAATGGGACGATATTCGTCGATTTGGGAAAGGTGGAAGGGGTTTTCCCTCACAAATACCAGTCACCCCGCGAGACATACCACATAGGCGATCGTATTAAAGCGCTCATCGTAGAAGTGGAGAAAACCAAAACCGGATTTCAGGTTGTGCTTTCAAGGACGCACGCAGAGTTTGTCCGAAAGCTTTTGGAGCTTGAAATACCGGAGATCTACGACAAGACGATCGAGATATTCAAGATTGTTCGAGAACCTGGCTACAGGACAAAGGTTGCTGTCTATACAAAGCGTACCGACATCGATCCTGTCGGAGCCTGTGTAGGGCCGAAGGGGATGCGGAGTCAGCTCATAAGTCAAGAGCTCGAAGGAGAGAAGATCGACTTCATCCGTTATGAAGTCAATCCGAAGGCGTTCATACAGAATGCCCTTGCTCCGGCACAGATAAAAGAAGTATATATACTAGACGAAGCCAGGCACATGGCCTTGGCAGTCGTCGATGAGCATGAGCTTTCCATCGCAATCGGAAAGTCTGGTCAAAACGTCAAGTTGGCCAACCGTTTGTGTGACTGGAATATCGACGTTATGACTGAAGAACAGTACTTGCAGGATTCCAGAAATTTGGAGCTCAAGAAAGCTGCAGACAGCCTTTTCTCTACTGCAGAAGAACAGGGAGAAGAATTGCTCGTCAAAGATATGCCAGGCATAAAGCCCGAGTGGATCGCAGCCCTGGAGGTTTCCGGCATTCGGTCGGTAGAACAATTCTTGGAGCTTGATAAGAGTGAGATTTCACAGCGGGCTTCTCTTTCTTCCGAGGATGTCGAGGCAATTCGCGGCATTATCGAGGAGAATGTTGAAATTGTGCAGGAAGAGATCGAAGAGGAGCCGGAGTCCTACACATGTCCAGAATGTGGTGCTTCCGTTACCCCAGACATGGATCATTGCCCATCCTGTGGAGTGGCATTGAGTTTTGAAGTCGACGAAAGACAGACTGAATAAAGGAAAGCTATGACAGAGAGCAGCGATAAAGACTCGAAGAAAGTCCATTTGATCAAGCAGACAAAACCAACTCCCGAACAGCCCAAGGAACAGGCAACACAGGTTTCGCCTGATCAGGGCGGTGAGAAGAAAAAGGTCGTCGTCATCGTTAAGAAAAAAGTCGTCACCGCAAAAAAGATCCAAGCAAAGGCAGTGGAGGGCGGTACCCCGGAAGGGCAGAAAAATGAGGCCAAAGCGGTAGTGCCGCAATCTGTCCCTATGGAGACCCAAGTAGACAGCTCAGTAGAGACTCGTCAAACGAACGCTCCTGTCAGTCAGCTCAAGCCAGAACGGCAGGCCGAATCTCCACCTGTGGCGCATTCAAAACCAGGCACCGAACAAGGCGGAAGTTCCGGCACTGTAGTGGGGCATCAGGCGCATTCCGTAACGCCCCCTCCACGACCATCGACATCTTCGGCAATGACGCACGGTTCCTCGACGGCATCCCGTCCAAATACGTCGTTCAGCTCTCAACGACGGTATTCTTCCGACGGCCGAGCCGGGAATTTGGCACAAGGGCGTCCTGGCCAAAGGTATGACAGAGGTGACCCTCGCTCATCTCCTGGTGCCATAGCAGGAAGAGCATACGGCACACAGACCGGAAGAGACTATTCTTCTTCCGGCCAGGGACGTCCAGGCTCGACAGGCCCATCTCAGTACAATCGCGGACCCCATCCGGTTGGAGGCTCTCAATATCCAGGTAGCGGCGGAGCTGTAGGGAAAACCGGCTACTCCCCCGGAAGGCCTGGGCAACCTGTGGGTTCTCGGCCTGGCGGTCAAGGTGGCTCGAGAGTGGGCGTCGGTGGAGGATATGGATCTCGCCAGACACCCGTTCCCGCTCCCGAGAGCGGTAAGACTTCTTCTCGGAGAGTCACGACGAAGAAAAAAGGGACTTTCGGCAAAAGGGAAGAAGAGCTCGAACTCGAAAAGCAGATTCAGCTCAAAAAAAAGGCGGAAGCCAAGTTGGCTGCGGTCCCGAAATCCATCGATATCATGGAGAATATCAGCATTTCCGAGCTTGCAAAGAAAATGAATCTGAAACCCGCCGATTTGATCAGTAAACTGATGTCTCTTGGTGTGATGGCTACCATCAATCAGAGGATCGACGCTGATACTGCGGCCATCTTGGCGGCAGAATACGGCTGCGAGGTCAAGGTCGTAAGTCTCTACGACGAGACCGTCATAGAGAAGTCCACCGACAGGCCCGAAGAACTGAAACCGCGTCCTCCGATTGTCACCGTCATGGGGCATGTAGACCACGGCAAGACCAAGCTCCTCGACGCAATCCGAAAGACAGACGTCGTGTCCCAGGAATTCGGCGGCATAACACAACATATCGGCGCTTATATGGTGGATACGCCTCACGGGAAGATATCTTTTCTGGACACGCCGGGCCACGCGGCCTTCACCAAGATGCGTGCACGGGGTGCCAACATTACTGACATCGTCATTCTGGTCGTCTCTGCGGTTGAGGGCGTCATGGCCCAGACAAAGGAGGCGATCGACCATGCGAAGGCCGCGAATGTACCTATCATTGTCGCCGTGAACAAGATCGATTTACCCGATGCCAATCCGGATAGAGTGAAGACGCAGCTCTCTGAGCTCGGCCTCGTTCCCGAAGACTGGGGCGGTACGACGCAGTTCGTTCTGGTGTCGGCTCTTCAGAAAAAAGGTATCCCGGAGCTCTTCGATGCGATATTGCTGCAGGCCGAGATGCTCGACTTGAAGGCGAATTTCGACAGATTCGCGGAAGGCAAGGTGGTGGAATCACGCATCGATCAAGGACGCGGTATCGTCTCTACCATAATAGTCCTGAATGGGACCTTACACATTGGCGATCCTTTTGTTGCTGGCATCTTCCCGGGCAAAGTCAGGGCCATCTTCGACGACAAGGGACAGCGGTTGGAAGTGGCGACGCCTTCCATGCCGGTGGAGGTTCTCGGTTTCGAAGGTATGCCTGAAGCAGGAGACCCCTTCGAGGTGGTCGAGGATGAAAAGTTTGCACGCCAGATTTCGGCCAAACGACAGGAGCTCAAAAAGTATGAAGAGGGAAGGAATGTCAAGAAAGTCACCCTCGACAATCTCTACGAGACGATAAGCCAGGGGGAAATCAAAGAACTCAAGGTCGTCATCAAAGGCGATGTGCAAGGCAGCGTCGAGGCGCTCAAAGGCATGCTCGAAAAACTTTCTACAAAAGAAGTGCACCTCAGCGTCATAAGGGCAGCGGCCGGAGCGATCACCGAGGACGATGTTATGATGGCTTCTGCATCGAATGCAATCATCATCGGCTTCAACGTCAGGCCGACTCCTTCTGCGAAACAGCTCGCCGAGCGAGAAAAGGTCGATATCCGTAAGTACAATATCATCTATCGCGCTCAGGAGGAGATCAAACTGGCAATGGAGGGCCTCCTCGCCCCAGAGCTCAAGGAACAGGAGGTCGGCAGGGCCGAGGTTCGCTCTATTTTTAGGGTGCCCAAGGTCGGCATCGTCGCAGGCTGCTTCGTGTCTGATGGCTTGGTCAAGCGGAATTGTCAGGTACGCGTCATTCGCGACAACATCGAAATCTTCCAAGGCAATTTGACTTCTCTCAAGCGCTTCAAGGATGATGTGAAAGAGGTTGCAGCAGGATATGAATGCGGGGTCGGCATCGAAAACTGCAATGACCTACAAGAGGGAGACACCCTCGAGTTCTACGAGATGGTCAAAGTGGCTCGCACACTCGACTCAGGAGATGCCAATGAATCAGATACGAAAACGTCGTCTTGAAGAGTTGATCCGTGAAGAGATTTCGCGGATGATAACGTTTGGAGAAATAAAGGATCCTCGGGTAAGCACCTTTCTTTCAATTACGAGAGTCGAAGCTGCGCAAGACGGGTCGCATGCGCGGGTCTGGGTCAGCAGCCTCGATGACAGCGAAGTTTCAATCGATGCCGCTATCGCAGGTCTTACGCATGCGGCCGGCTTCATTCAAGCTCTTCTTGCCCGGCGTGTTCGGTTGCGACTCACTCCTGTACTTACCTTTGTGCCTGATCGTGGCATTAAAGAAGAATTCGAGATCACAGAAAAACTGAAGGGCCTTCTCAAGTAATGCTGGACGACGGTTTTTTCCTTGTCGATAAACCTGTAGGTCCTACCTCGAATAGAGTCCTACAGGATATCAAGCGACGACTGATAGGCTCTTCCTTTACTCGAGGGCATAAATTTGGACACACAGGGACCTTGGATTCGTTTGCATCTGGTCTTCTCGTTGTGCTGGTCGGTAGACTCACGCGGCTCACCCCTTGGTTTATGGGGCAAGCAAAAGAGTATGAAGCAGTAGTTAGGTTTGGAGAAGAGACCGATACGCTCGACCCTTTAGGCAGAGTTATTGCAACCGCTGCCGTACCAACGCTGAGCCTGCTTCAAGATGTTCTGCCGCGGTTTCGTGGAAGACTTTTGCAAACCCCACCTTCCTACAGCGCGGTGCATGTCGGAGGTAAGCGCTCGTATGAGATTGCAAAGAGCGGAGAAATCCCCGATCTTGCTCCTCGTTCCGTCTCAATCGAGATGCTTGAACTACTCAGTTTCGAGGGCGTCGAAGCGAGGTTCAGCGTCAGGTGTTCGTCTGGGACCTACATTCGCTCGCTCGCAAGGGACATCGGGCTTGCCTGCGGCTCGAGGGCATTTGTGCAGTCGCTCAGAAGAACACGCATAGGAACATTCGATGTGTCTGCCGCATGTTCTCCCCAAGACTGCGCAGCCACCACACTCTACGCATTTACTCCCGACAAGGCGCACGATATCGGCCTTGGTGCCGGCTTGTTGTCGAGGGAGTTTTCTGTCCGGTTTCAGCATGGTTGCGTCCTACCTCTGAATGCCATCGAGCTACTGTACGATGGCGCCTCTGTCGCCGCACTTTTTACTGAGGGCGACGGATTCATTGGCCTTGTCGAAAAGTACGGAGATAACTGGTGTCCAATCGTGGTGGCGCTGAAGGAGTTGCAGCAATGAGGGTGCTGACCTGGCAGGAGTTCACCAAGAGGTCATCGTCGGCGCGATTGGCTGCGACGATCGGTGTATTCGATGGGGTTCACCTTGGGCATCAGGCGCTCATAGAGACCGTCAAGCGCGAGACCCCCCTATTCCCCTGCGTCATCACCTTTCAAGAGAATCCCAAAAAAGTGCTTCATCCCTCCAGCTATCGAGGAAGTCTCTTGACGATCGAGCAAAAGCTCTCCGCCATTCAGTCTCTGGGCATCGAGTATTGCGTGCTGATTGACTTTTCTGATAATTTCGCTACACTTGCGGGGAGGGAATTCCTTGCTGCGCTGTATAATGCAAATGTCCGATTTGTTGCGGTCGGCGAGAATTTTCAGTTCGGGCACAGGCTCGATACGGATGCAGCAAGGCTGGAAGTGCTCAGCAACGAGCTCGGGATGCGCTCGTGCATTGTAAAAAATGTCATGTACCGAGGCCATCCGGTGAGCTCGAGCAGAGTGCGCCATGCAGTGCTCGAGGGCCGGTTCAGAGAAGCCTCAGAAATGCTGGGCAGACCGTATCAGATTATCGCCCGGCGAGAGGGGAGGGACGGGTACAGCGAGCTCTTCGTGCCTGAAGACGATCTGCTCCTGCCGGCCGATGGCAAATACGAGGTGTTTGTCAAAGATGGCGATAGCATCGAAGAGAGAGAGGTGCATGTGTCTCAGCGGCACATTGTGGTAGGATTACGCATGCGATCGGAAAGAATCCGATTAGCGTTCGTTGATAAGGCAACACAGGAGAAGGAGAATTTAGTATGGCTTTGAGTAAGGAAGACAAGGCCCAGTTGGTGCTCGAGTATGGCAAAGATGCAAAGAATACCGGTGCAATCGAATCGCAGATCGCACTCATCTCTGCTAGGATTGCGTATCTCACTGAACACTTCAAGACGCACAAAAAAGACACGAACTCGAGACGCGGGCTGCTTAAGCTTGTCGGTCAGCGCCGCAAGCTCCTGAAATACCTGCAGAGGACAGACCTCGAATCATATCGCGCAATCACGGAGAAACTGCAGATCCGGAAATAATGGATATTCCGCGGTGCCTTGCGTCCGCCGCGGACATACCGGATGTGTAAAATTCAGAGAAGGAATGGAATGATCAACAAACTTGAATGTAAAATCGGCAACGAGACATTGGTGTTCGAGACTGGCCGAATGGCGAAACAGGCCAATGGCGCCGTATTCGCCACCTACGGCGGCAGCGCGGTGATCGCCACCGCCTGCTGTTCCGCTACTCCCACGGAGGGCCTGGATTTTGTGCCGCTCACCGTAGAGTATTCGGAAAAATACTATGCGGCGGGCAAGATTCCCGGCGGCTTCATAAAGCGGGAGACCAGGCCGAAGGACAGGGAAATTCTCGTATCCCGGATTATCGATAGGCCGATGCGGCCCTTGTTCCACAAAGAGTTCGGGCGAGAAATTCAGATTGTGCCGACCTGCATCTCTGCGGACCAGATCAATCCGCCCGATGTAATAGCGGCCAATGCCGCAAGCGCGGCGGTGCACATCTCCGATATCCCCTTCGAGGGTCCCATCGGCTGTGTGCGCGTGGCGCTCGTCGATGGTGTCTATATCGTAAACCCCACCTATGAGCAGATCGAGCGGGCAAAGCTTGAGATTGTGGTTGCCGGCACAGCCATGGGCATCACGATGGTCGAGGGCGGCTCTCATGAATCGACGGAAGAGGAAATGATCCAGGCGATCGAGACCGCCAAGGAGCCCATCTCCCGGATCTGCGCCACGATTGAGGAACTCAGGCACCTTGCCGGCAAGGAGAAGCTTGCCCTTGCGCCGCTTTTGGTCGAACTCAACAACAAAGAAGAGATCCGCGCATATGCGCACGAATTGCTGTCCAAGGCGCTCTTTACCAAGGTCAAGCAGGAGCGCGCCAAGGCAGTTGCACAGGCAATCGCGGCTGTCAAGGACAAGTTCAAGGATTCTCTCACCGACGACACCCAGCAGAAGCTCTTTTCCACACTGATGGACGATCTTCAGTATGAAATTCTGCGTTCTTCCATCCTCGACAGGGGCCTGCGCGTCGATGGTCGAGGCCTGGAGGATATTCGCCCCATTACCTGTGAAGTCGGCGTGCTCCCAAGGACTCACGGCTCTGCGCTCTTCACTCGTGGAGAGACACAAGTCCTGGCAGTGACCACGCTGGGCACGGTGTTCGACGAGCAGATATTCGACGACATCGAGGGCGACCGCCGCGAGCGTTTTATGCTGCACTACAACTTCCCGCCCTTTTCCGTCGGCGAGGTGGGACGCCTTGGCACGGGCCGGCGCGAGATCGGCCACGGAGACCTTGCGCGCCGCTCGATCGAGCCGATGCTGCCGCCAAAGGAAAAATTCCCCTATACGATCCGCGTCGTGGCCGAGGTCCTTGAGTCGAATGGCTCCTCGTCCATGGCGACCGTATGTTCCTCCTCCATGTCGCTCATGCACGCAGGAGTGCCTGTAAGCCGACCGGTGGCCGGTATCGCCATGGGGCTCATCACTGACGAGATGCGCTATGCCGTGCTGTCGGATATTCTCGGCGATGAAGATCACCTTGGCGACATGGACTTCAAGGTCGCCGGTACAAAAGAAGGCATCACCGGTTTCCAGATGGATATCAAGATCTCGAGCGTCTCGACTGAAATTCTGCGCAAGGCGCTCGATCAGGCCAGGCGCGGCAGACTCCACATTCTCTCGATTATGGAGAAGACTATTTCGGCTCCCCAGAGCGAAATCTCTCCCTTTGCCCCACAGGTGTTGAGTGCCCGCATCGATCCCGAGAAAATCGGGCTTGTGATCGGTCCTGCCGGCAAGAACATAAAAGGGCTCTCCGAGAAATACGACGTCCAGATAAACGTCGAGGAAGATGGTTCCCTGACTGTATACGGCAAAGACAGGAAGTCGACGTTCGATGCCCGTGATGCGATCCTCGGTATGGTCGAAGAGCCGGAAGTGGGGAAGATATACCAAGGGACTGTGAAGCGTATTATGGATTTTGGAGCCTTCGTCGAGATTCTTCCCGGAAGGGAAGGCCTGTGCCACATCTCACGGCTTGCAAAGGGGAGGGTGGAAAAGGTGACCGACGTGCTTAAAGAAGGCGATTCGATCCAGGTCAAGCTGATGGAGGTCGACCATCTTGGCAGGCTCAACCTCGCAGCCGTTGATTCCCTCGATGCAAATGGCGAAGCTCCCCAGCGCCCGGCACGAAGCGAAGGCCATTCGACCTCCGACCATGGACGAGACAGCCGGCCTCCGCGAAGGGAACCACACCGAGAAAGGTAAGATTTTTCCCATATGTCTCTTCTGAAAAGGTCCTCAGTGGGCACTATGCTCGCTGTCGATACGATGCCGAATTCGTCCAGTGTCTCTATGAGCGTTTGGCTGCCCTACGGTTCCAGAAATGAAAAGCCTCCACACAGAGGCTTTTTTCATTATATCGAGCACATGCTCTTTAAGGGCTGTGTCGATAAGAATGCCCGGCAGCTGGCGCGCAGCTTCGAGCGTACCGGAGGCTTTGTCAATGCTTTTTCCGAACGGTCTGCAACATGTATCCACTGCACCATGCCTTCAGACAATTGGAGAGAAGCCTGTCGGACAATGCTCGACATGGCGTTTCTTTCGGTGTTCCCTGTCGAAGAATTTAAAAAAGAAAAGATCGTCATCATCTCTGAGATCCTCCAGACAGAAGACGATCCGGAAGAGAGGGCCCACGAACACTTTCTTCACAGGCTGTGGCCGGGTCAGGCTGTAGGGTTGCCTATTGCGGCCTCCATCGACGAAGTCGACGCGATAACGAGGGATTCGCTGTACGAATTCTATCTGTCGGTTTTTCGGCCAGAGCAAGCTTGTATCAGTATCGCGGGGCGCTTTTCTGAAGAGGAGACGGTGGATTTCTTGGAGAGCCTCCTTAGAAAAATCGCCGCTGAACGCCGTACCCTTCAGCTCCGTTACGACGGGGAAAATGTGGTTGACCATATCCTGCCGTCGACGCCTGCCCTTGCAGAATCATTTAGATTGTACGAGAAAAACTCGTCTTCTCTATGCTATATTATCCATGGTATGCAAGCCCTGCCACCCGCCGACAACCGTGTATACCTGTGCAACTCCATCGTCAATGAGATATTTGGTGGTTCTACGATTTCAAGGCTCTTTCAGAGGGTCAGAGAGGATAGAGGACTCTGCTACACGGTCTATTCTTCCTATGAGGCGGAAAAGACCGAAAGTCTATGGATCATCCATCTACAGACGAGCAAAAAACAGTTACCCAGTGCCCTCGACGTACTTGAAGATGAGATAAATCGCTTGATCCGTGAGCCGCCTAGTCTCGAGGAATATCAGGATGCATGCAGCCGTATGGCCGGTCTTATACAATTGGCCATGGACGACAGCGAATACCGCCAACGACGAATGGTGCGGCAATATTTTGCGCATGGCAGTGTCGAGTCTGTGGAACAAGAACTTGCCCAGCTTTACACAATCGAGTACGATGAAGTAGTCCAGGCCGCAGAGGCCGTGGCGGCCAGTGAGCGGTCGCGCTTCGTCTTTGGGGCGGTCCCGCAGGCAAAACTCATAGAACGGAGATACATCGAATACGAGGCAAACTGAAGTGTATGGTGTGGACGTGCAGATTTCGCTCTCTGAAAATGCGAGCATGCCTCAGTATGCTACAGACGATTCCGCCGGTGCGGATCTCTTCGCCGCGCTTGAAGAAGCAGTCGTGCTTCAGCCCCTCTCTAGAGCTTTGATCCCCACAGGAATAAGAATCGCCTTGCCTCAGGGCTATGAAGCTCAGGTGAGACCTCGTTCCGGTCTTGCGCTGCGGTACGGTATCACATGCCTCAATACTCCGGGCACCATCGACAGCGATTATCGTGGAGAGATAAAGGTGCTTTTGATCAACCTCGGCGATAGCTCCTTCACCGTCGAGAATGGAGACCGTATCGCTCAACTCGTGGTCGCCCCTGTCGCTCGGGCACATTTTTGCGTCTCGGAACGGCTCGATGAAACCTCTCGCGGGGCTGGGGGTTTTGGTTCTACAGGCTGGTGAAATGAAAGAGAGACCTCCATTTACTCTGTGGAGAATGATGTTCCAGGAGCTGCTATCTTCCTTTTTTGTGGCGTTTCTTTTTTTCTTTGTGGTTTTTTTGATTAATCAGGTGTTGTTGTTCGGGGAGGACATCCTCTCCCGTGGTGCAGATTTTCTTTCAGTAGCGAAATTGCTGGTGTATTCATTGCCGACTATTCTCGCCATTACTGTGCCATTTTCGGTACTGGCCGCAACCCTCATGACCTCTTCGAGGCAAAATACCGACAATGAATTTCTTGCTTCGTCGACCCTCGGAGTGCGGCTCATATGGCTGTATATTCCTTTTTTAATAGTAGGGATCGCTCTTGCCATAGGTTCCTTCTATTTCAACGATTGGTCCATGCCCCGCGCGGCACAGGGATTTAAACAGGTGTATGCAGAGCTGATTAGAAAATCATCAAGGATAGAACTTTCTCCTTATTCTATAAAGAAATACGGAGATAAGCTTCTGATCACCGGCCCAGCCGAAGCAGAAGGAAGTATTCAAGATATTCTCATTGTCGACCGAGCGAGAGGATACGATTCCAGCGTAATATCAGCGAACAGTGTCGGCATAGAATTCTCTGAAGACATGCTCTCGGCAATACTGAGTATGGACAATGTGACAGAAGCCAGAAAACAGCAAGGCGGTAATGAGGGGGATTTTTCCATCACTCAGGCGCGATCTGCGGCCATTCGAATACAGCTTCAGGAACAGTTGCCCAATTACAGCACGACTGCTCCCTCTGAAATGTCGCAGGCCACACTTGCCCGGCAGATAAAGACGAAAGAGCAGAGGCTTGCTACCCGCAAAGAAGATCATAGGTCCCAAGAGGCTGCCGTACTCGACAGGCTGCGTCTGAGTTATGGCTCGCTTTCATTCCACGACGAAACGACAAGTGCCAAGCCTGGCCAAACCCAATCGGGAACAGACCCGCAGCATCGGCCTTTGTCCACATCGCAAGACATTGCTTCTGTTCTTGGCGCACTCGCATCGCTTCGGAACCAAAAGATTGGCGACACCTCGTTGCAGGTTTATCGTCTCGAATATCAAAAAAAAATTGCCATTCCCTCGGCGTGCTTTTTCTTTGCCTTCCTGGCTTTTCCTCTCGGTATTGGTTCTAAGAGGGCGGGGCGATCCGCCGGCTTTGGTCTTGCACTGGTGTTAGCCGTTATGTACTGGGCACTTCTCTTTGCTGGTCAGACATTGGGCTATCGTCAAAGCGTCGATCCGGTGTTCTCGATGTGGATGCCCAATCTTGTCATATTCTTGGCTGCACTGGTACTTTGGATCATCAGAAAAACCACAAAGGGACATTTTCTATGATGAGGGCGAGCCAGAATATGGCATCGCCTGGGCACTTCCGCGTCCGATCCTCGGCCCATGGCGCACCCTTGATTCTCTGGAAGACTTTCTCGCTAAAAATCGTGCTCTGGACCATGGGGGGAACGCTGTTTCTGTCGATGTTGAGCTCTCTTGTCGAGCTCTTCTCGATGTTGTGGAAATTCCTTGCACGAGATGTACCACTGTTGGATATCCTACAGTGGATTGGCCTCGGCGTTCCTAAGTACATCGTGGATTCTCTTCCGGTGGCCTTTCTCTTTGCCATTGTCTTTATCCTCAGTAATTGGCACGCCAACAATGAACTTGAGGCAGTCTTCAGCGCTGGCATATCCTTGCAGCGATTTCTGCTCCCCCTTTTTGTGCTGGCCCTGGCTTTTTCTGCTGTCGAGTTCTATATCACCGATGTCGTCTCTATACCGTTTTTGCGGATGCGCAACACTCTTCAGTCGGAGATATTAAAGGAATCCGACAGTCGCGCCACGGTTCCAGGATTTATCGCCAAGGGAGGCAGGTTTGTGTATACATACCGGTATTTTGACGAAAAACAACTGAGACTCTACGATATTGTGATCATCGAGAAAGACCGCGAAGGCAATCTCTTGAGGAAACTTTCGGCCCCGAATGCGCGGTGGGAGGGCGGCCGATGGGTGTTCGCTCACGCTACTATCTACGAAAAAACAAATGGTTCCTGGCGATATGCGAGGATGGATGAATTCATAGATCCGACACTTGCAGAGCCCCCTTCGGGCTTTTCGCGCCCCACGATGGCTGTAAACCTTTTACGCACCAAAGAGCTTCAGGAACAGATCGATTTTTTGAAGGCAGCTGGCCTGCCTTGGGTGGATGCCGCCGTTGAAAAAGAGCGAAGAGTATCGTTTTCTCTGACGCCTCTTATTGTGATAGGCCTGGCCGCAGTGTTCGCCGGGCGTTTCAAAAAAAGTATTTTTCTCCTGAGCATGCTGTTCAGTCTTGCAAGTGCAACACTCTACTATGTGGCGCAGATGATTGCATCTCTGGCTGCAAAGTCCGGCATGGTGAGCCCCGTCCCTGCAATGTGGGGCGTCATGATCAGTTTCTCACTCGTCTCGATCGTCGCCTATCTGAGCGCAAGAACTTGAGTTCGTATTATTATAAATACAACACCGTAGAATGGAGTCAGTGTATGGTTGAACCTATTTTTCGTGAGTTGCATAGGGATACATCATGTAATGCACGCACCGGCATACTTTCCCTTCCCCATGGGGATGTGCCGACACCCGCCTTTATGCCGGTTGGCACGAATGCCACCGTCAAAGCTGTCGAGCCCAAGGATATCGAGGAAATGGGATTTTCCATAATTCTCGCCAACACGTATCACCTTTTTTTGAGGCCCGGCCCTGACATTATCGCTTCCGCAGGAGGGTTGCACGGCTTTTCCGGCTGGAAGAAAAATTTTCTCACCGATTCTGGCGGCTTTCAGGTTTTTTCACTACCACAGTTTAGGAAGATTGTGGACGAAGGCGTACATTTCAAGTCCCACATCGACGGCTCTTCTCATATGCTCTCCCCGGAAAAAGTCGTCGATATCCAGGTCGCATTCAATTCAGACATACAGATGGCCTTGGATATCTGTACACCCTGGGGTGAAAATGAAAAAAAAGCCTATCGAGCGACCATGCTGACCTATGAATGGGCTAAGCGTGCAAAAGAGCGTTGGCTTTTGCAGCGCGATCGCGGCTATCAGGGCTATCTTTTTGGGATCGTTCAGGGCAATTTTAACAGAGCATTGCGCGAACTGAGCGCAGCGCAGATCGCCTCTCTCGATTTTCCGGGCATTGCAATTGGCGGCCTTTCCATAGGCGAGCCCAAGGATTCCTATATTGAATACTTGGAATATACGTCGGCGCTTTTGCCGCCGGATAAACCCCATTATCTCATGGGCATTGGGACTCCCGACTATATTATAGAAGCAGTACGCAACGGCATCGATATTTTCGACTGCGTATACCCCACGAGGACGGCGCGCAATGGGCTTCTCTTTACTTCAAAAGGGCAAATCACCATAAAGAAGGCGATGTACAAAGATGATTTTTTACCGATAGACCCGGAATGCACCTGCCGCGTATGCAGAACCTACAGCAGGGCCTATTTGCATCACCTCTTCCGGAATAACGAGATACTCTATTCGATGTTGGCAAGCCAGCACAATCTGCATTTTATGGCACAATTCGTGCAGGAAATCCGACGGGCAATCGAAGAAGATAGATTTACCTCGTTTGCCCGTGATTTTTTGGATACGTATGAAATGGAGCCCGGCAAGGAGTAAAATTCATATGCAAGGTTGGCTATGTACCGGGTCGGCCACGTGCCGGCCGGGCTATGTATATACTTACCGGGCCCCTTCAATCAGAAGTCGGCTTTGGTGATCTGCAGCACCTTATAGCTGAATTTCCGCTCGTTGATGGTAAAATTGAGCGTCTCGCCGGCTTTGTGGTTGAGAAGATGTTTTCCCAGCGGCGATAGATACGAGATGATCTTGTTCTCAGGATCTGATTCCCATGGTCCGAGAATGGTGAATGTCTCTTCCTCTCCGTTTATAAGGTTCTTCAGGGTGAGTTTGGTGCCGAAGGAGATGGCCGAAGGATCTACATTGTCGGGCCCAATGATCTGTGCGCGGTCCAGTTCGTTCTTGAGCTTGCCGACCTTCGCGTTGAGCTCGTCCTGTTTTTCTTTGGCTGCCTTATACTCGGCATTTTCCCGAAGGTCTCCCAGAGAGAGTGCGAACGCAATTTCCTTTTGATTCGCCGGGACTTCGACTTCCATGATATGGCTGAGCAGATGTTTCTTTTCTTCATACTTTGCGGCTGTCACCATTAAGCCGTGGGAAACAGTAAGGCGCTCATTGCCGTCGTAAAATTTTATATTGGGATACCGCTCCGCAATCTTTTTCTTGAGGTCGAGCTTGATGGCCGGATCGACTTCCTTGATATCGGCCAGCATCGAGTAGACCCGCTCCGCCACTTGCTGCGGGGCATCATAGAGGAATTCTTCCAGTTCCTTTTCTTTGAAAAGAATAGAATGGACGAGCCTGTTGATTTTTCTGTTTTCGGTCGTGTCTTTATGGCTATCGATCTCCTTGAACGTGATATCGAGGATGTGGAGGAGGGTGAGGATGATTTTTTCGCGCACGATGCCGAGTTCCTTGAGCCAGGGCTTGTCCTTGAGATCCTTCGCGAGCCAGATAAAGGCCTCGCGCATGTCTTTGTAGTTTTCGACGATATACATCGCCATCCGTTTAAGTTTTTCTTCCTGGCCTGCGGATTCGAGCGCATCGAGCATCTTCGCCGACCTGGCATAGGGAAGCAGCTGAATATAGACATCAGTCCAATTGGGGACAAAGACCTTGATATTCTGGATAAATTGATTTCTCAACTCCGTATCTTTTAAGGAGAGATAGATTTGAACAATGTTGTCCTTTATCTGCGCAAAGAGATCGTCAAAACGCATCGTCACATGCTGCTGAAGTCTCGGATAGCGGGTAGACAACTCCTTAACAAGAAGATAGGCGGCGACCATGTATTCGTTGGCCTGCGTTAGCTTCAAGAAAGATAAAAAGTAAGAGAGCATGTCCTCGAAGTAATCTGTATCCAGATCGTTGCTCATTTCGATATAATCTCTGAAGAAGAGCACCCGTGCGAAGAAGTTTTTTTCTGCCTTGAACTGGGCGTAGATCTTCTCTTCAAAAGAGAGGGGTCTGTCGCGGACAATAAATGTCGAGATGTCGTCCTGGGCGTTTCCGAACATGGGGTCGGTCTTCAATATGTCTTTCGCTCTCGTACTCCAGGAGTTCCATTCGGAGGTAGTGAGCACTGAGGGTACCAGCTCTGCTTTGATTCGTTTCATGTCCGCCCTGTTGTCGAAGCTCTTGATGATGATTTTGATGGTCCATGCAGGGTCGGCTTTGACCTTATCTCTTAGTTTTTCTTTCGGCCAAGTGGCCTTCAGGACCCATATGTGATCCTTGGAAAGAGTGGTGAGACTATCGAATGCCATTTTGAGCGACATATGATGATTCCGCGATTTTGCAAAATCGACGACGACTTCATCGTTGGTAATGTTCGATATCCGTCCGATATTCCAGGTTCTATGAAAAACGTAGTTCCCCTTATCAAAGGCAATCCGTTTTTCAAAGTCTGCAATCGCCTCGTGCAGGGAACGATATGTCTGGGTAAGGTTGGAGAGGCGGACACACTCTTCGAACATTGAATGCTCTGAATATATGGCGGTATAACAGTCGAGAAACTCTTTCCGCAATGCAGGATTCCGCTCGTCATATTCGATGATGAGTTTGAGTATGTTGAGCGCGATTTCCCATTTTTGGCTTTTTTTATACCACGCATAGAGATCCATGAGGAGCAATGCTGCTTTTTCAGGCGAGATTTGTTTCGCGATTTTTTTCTGGGCGTGCAGAAAGAATTCCAGGTCTTCTGGAGAAAGCTCAATCAACTTGGTCCATATCTCTTTTATATTGGCGAACTGGCCCTTGTTTATGTACCGAATGAGGGCCTTTTTATAGAAATCGATGGCGTCTTCCGTGTGGCCGTTTTTCTCTTTCCACTCTGCAATGAGCTGCGCAAGCTCGGCTTCTTCCGTGTCGATGCGAACGAGCCTTTCCCAAACGGCATATCTCTGTTCGATTTTATTCTCGTCGGTATAACATTCTGCGAGTCTCACGAGCGCAATACGGTTTTCGCCGAAATCGAGCATGCGGTTGCAGATATACTCGATGATATTGTTCTTCTTGCTGTCTGCAAATAGATCCATGAGCTGTACCAAATAAGACTCGTCCGCAGGCTGGCGCATGATATTGAGAACACCCGCGACATAGAGCGCAATGACGCTGGTTTTCGTCTTCGAAAGATGATCGGCACAGAGCTTTATGATGTCGTCGGCTACTCCCTGTGCTGTCGTTTCGTCGATAAAGGAATCGAGTTCTTTCAGATTGGCGACGGAATAATTCGCCATGAGAGTTCTGGTCCATTTCTCTTCATTCAACATGAGCTGTAATTTTTCACTCAATGGAGACTCAGCCATCATCTTCTCCTCTATAATCTATCTATGCTATATAAGATGCATATATCGATTGATCAAGAATCTTGATCTTCAGCAATACCGAATGCAGACCGGCTTCATCGCCGCTTGCTTTCAGATGGTCGACCATCCAAAAATACCGATTGAGAAGCCGAGGCACCAGATTCGTACTCTGCTGAGGCGATTCCCTCAACTCGATTTCGAGCTGGCGTGCAGCGGCAGAGATTCGATTGTACTCGGCCACGCTCAATTCTCGCTTGACATTGAAGACACCCCATATCTCTGCGTAAACAGGAATCCATTCAGCGATATTATCTCCAGAATACCCTAATTCTTGTATATTTTCAATGATCTTTAAAATGAGTTCCGACTCCAGATATTCGATTTCCACCGCAGATGGATCGAAGAAGAACGCCTCCCTAAAGAGAGCCTTGGATAAGCGAGATTCGCCAGCCATGGCGTACACATCCGCCAATTCGGCCATGATCTTGGCATCGTTTCGCTGCGTTTTTATGGCCCGCTCGAGATGAATGAGGGCCGTCTCTATGTCGCCTGTCGCTTTGCGAGCCCTGCCGAGGCGCAGATCTAAGGCAGCGCCGAGAGCATTTTTTTCCTCATCGGGGAGCGCCAGGTACTGGTCGAGTGCCAGTCCGAACGCGAAACGCTTGTATGCATAGCGGACTTTTTCAGAGGTGTCTCCGACGCGCGTGAGGAAGACCATGAATTTCTTCCAGGATGCGCATAGAAAATCTCCTCGCTCTAGAAGATTTTTCGTCTCCGGCATTTTAGATAGCTGATCTTTCCAGAAAGCCATACACTTCAAGGCAAGGAGTACCTCGGGGTGTTCGAAGTCCGCCTTCAGCGCATTTTCGAGATAAAAGTCCGCGCTCTGGATGTCTGCGTTTTTTAGGCTTTCGAATGCAAAAACAAGGTTATCCGCAGCCGTTGTGCTCTGTATTCGAGACTGATTTGCCATGAGGGCTTTTTTTCTCCTTGTAAAATCCCTTAGAATACTATCCGAGGCTTGAATTATTCGTCAATGCATTATAAGTCTTTATTATTGACGAATCTAGAAAAACCACAAGAAATACGATATTATCGGTGATATATGAAAGACCCGATCATCGCACCTTCGATTTTGTCTGCTGATTTTTATGATATGCGCGCTGCGGTGCAGACTATAGAAGCGAGCGGCTGCTCCTGGCTGCACCTCGATGTTATGGATGGCCGATTCGTTCCTCCGATAACATTTGGAAATAAGATGGTGGCGGATATTCGGAAGCACACGAATCTGTTCATGGATGCCCACCTTATGATCATGGAGCCGGAACGACACATCCACTCGTTCATCGAGGGCGGTGCCGATGCCATCACGTTTCACGCAGAGGCATGCATCCATTCGCACCGGTCGGTCCAGGCTATTCGGCACGCAGGGAAAAAAGCCGGAATCTCCATTGTGCCCTCGACACCGGTGAGTGCCATTGTCCCTCTCCTCGAGTTCGTAGACCAAGTGCTGGTTATGACGGTGAATCCCGGCTATGGGGGACAAAAACTTCTTCCTTTTTGTCTTCGCAAAATTGATGAGCTGAGAGAGATCAGAGAAAGAGAAAGGCTGAATTTTTTGATCGCCATCGATGGGGGTATCAACCTTACCACGATTCCAGAAATAGCGATCCATCAGCCCGATGTGCTCATCATGGGAAGCGCATTTTTTAATGCCCAAAACCCCAAAGACTTTGTTGCCAATACCTTTGCCGCCTGGGACCACGCGATTGAAAAATGCGATTAAATACGGTAAAATCAAGAATAAATTTAAAAGTTATCTAGAGAGGCACTGGATACGATGAAAAAAAAGTTATTGATCGTTTGTTTCTTGTTTCTGAATATAACTTTTGTGCTGTATGCAGAGATAAGTACAGCCGCGCTCGATGAATTTGCAAGAGCCTTCGATCTCTTCAAGAAGGGCGATTTCCGGGCTGCGGGCGCATCCTTCGCCTCTCTCTATACCATACGACCGAAAGACGAAATCGCGGCCGACAGCTGTTTTATGGCTGCTCAGGCGTATTTCAATGCTGGGGATTATCCTACTGCATATCGATTCTGCGAAGAATTCATCTGGTCATATGCCGACCATGTCTATATCCCCGATATGGAATTTCAACGAGGGCGCATCTTGTTCAAAATGGGACACTTTAAAGATGCAAGTTCGGCCTTTAGCGTGTTTCTCGAAAAGTATCCTCACAATCCCTTGTATCCTTCCGCCTTGTTTTGGAAAGCCGAGAGTTTCTATCAGTTGGGAGACATCGCGCAGGCTCTGCCTCTATTCAATGAAATAAAAGAGAACTATCCCGACTCAGACAAGGCCGCTCTGGTGGCATGGCGGCTTACTGTGATGGGACTTGAGGCGAGAGAAGCCATGTACCTGCGCCTGGTGGAGTTTGAAATGGGGAAAAACAACACCCAAGAATTCGAAAAAATGCAGAGAGAGGCATACCTGGAACAGCGCTATTTACGACATTATTATTTCTTGAAGTCGCTCCGTGCACGGAGCGATATTGCCGAACCATCCGTGGAATCGAATAATAAGCTCGATACCTTGCTCGATGCAAAAAAGAGGGCCTTGGATTTGCTTGTATCTCTCGTAAATGCTTATTTGGAGGGGATATCCCCATGAAGAGAGTAATGATCTTTTTTACAATGGTGTTCATGCTGGTTGGAGCTGGTGCTGCCCTCGACGTTCGGGACGGCCTTGTGCGGGTCGCTACCGATGATTTAATGCTGAGCCCTATGATCTATCGTCTTACGAATATCGCAGGAAAATCGAAATATGAGCCTTTGTGGTTTAATGGCGACCCCCGTACAAGCTTTATCGCCGTCAATGTCGATGGTCGCATCTATAGGATGGGCTCCACACAGGAATATCAGACAACTCAGCGTCGTATCCAAAACGGCGTCGAAATCGAATATAGATCTGTGACCAATAGGGTGACGCAGCGAATTATGCTCGCCGCACTCGCGGGCTCACGCGTCGCTAATGGCTTCATCATGCAACTGGAAGTGGAAAACTATACGTCGCGCGACATGAAGATCATGCTCAAACAAGTGTGTGATACGTGGCTCGGGGAAAGTTCGGGAAACCACTTTGCGCTTGCGTCAAATCCAAGAGTTACCGATGAAATGTTCCTCAACCACGACGCAAATGAGTTGTATATCGTATCGCCTGGGGAAAATGCTTCGATCGCACTTCTTTTCGATGCCGCGCCGAGACCAGATTCTGTCGTCATAGCCAACTGGAAGCGGCTGAGTGATTCGCAATTTTTTTATGATTCCGAGCTCATGCGTGGATTTACCCTCTCGCCCTATTCGATCAACGACTCTGCGCTCGGCCTCTATTGGAGTCAGCGAGTTGTGCCGGCAAAGGCGACCTTGAAAGTCGAGAGCCGCTGGCTTTCCGGCGGATCCGGAGATGAGTTCCTACAATGGCTCGCACAAAATTATCCGCCCCAAGACACCGTCGCCGGCGAACAGGCCACAGCATTCTCGGAGGCGGTTCCCCCTGCGGGAGCGTCTAATCTTTTAGCCGATATCGAGGCCGTGCGTGCTCTCATCTCAAGAATCGACAGCGCCATAGCAAACGTCGACAGTGTCAGCGATATTGGGCTGGAGTCGATACTTTCGGATCTCGCTGCACTCGAGAACATGGCCAGCATCTCTCAATAGGCTGGATATTGGAGGGGGCCTTTATGAGAGCAGTGGTACAGCGTGTCTCGGATGCCTCTGTCACGTATATCGAGGCTTCTCGCCGCCATGGGGTTTTTAGTGAAGAAGAGCAGCTCTGTGGCCGCATCGCAAGGGGGATTTTGGTCTACATCGGTATCGGCGAAGAGGATAATGAGAAGGACGCGGAATATCTCGCCGATAAAGTCGCGCATCTGAGAATTTTTATGGATGAAGAGGATAAAATGAATCTCTCCATCCTTGATCTAGACTACGAGGCCCTTGTCCTCTCTCAATTTACGCTGCTTGCCGATGCCCGCAAAGGAAGACGCCCCTCGTATTCTCAGGCAGCCGAGCCGACCCATGCAAAGGCCTTGTATGATTTCTTTTGCGAAAAATTGCGCGGAATGGGCGTCCATGTCCAGACCGGTAAATTCCAGAGCGTCATGCGTGTTCGCTATGTCAATGAAGGGCCTGTAACGATCTTATTGGATTCAAAGAAGACATTTTGATCGTTTTTGATACGTGATACAGAAAGGGGGAAACCGTATTCGGCTCCCCCTTTATATTCAAAAAGCAAATTATTTTGACGTCCGCCTGGCCGTATTCCCCGCCTTGCGTGCAGGAGCCTTTGCGCGAGGTTTCGCAACGTGTGCGGTTGATGCAGCAGCGGCCTTAGGTGGTCTACCGCGCCGCTTAGTCCCCTTTTTTACAGCCAGACTGTCCTCGATCACAGCCTGTGCTGCGGCGAGTCGTGAAACAGGCACCCTGAAGGGTGAAGAAGAGACATAATTCATACCGACTCGATGACAGAATTTTACCGACTCGGGGTCCCCTCCATGCTCGCCGCAGATTCCTACTTTAAGCTTGGGCCTTGTGGTACGCCCTTTTTCGATGCCCATACGGATGAGCATACCGACACCATCCTGATCCAGGCTCTGGAATGGATCGGCCTTGAAAATGCCGGTTTTTTTCTCATCTACGTAGTCGGGGAGGAATTTACCTGCATCATCGCGCGAAAGACCAAGTGTCATTTGAGTCAGATCATTTGTTCCAAAGGAAAAGAATTCCGCAACATTCGCGATTCTGTCGGCCAGAAGCGCGGCCCGAGGCACCTCGATCATCGTGCCGACCATATAGCTAAGGCTTAAGCCTGATTTCGCAATGATGGCATCGGCAACCTCGCGTGTTCTCGTCTCGAGAATCTTGAGTTCCTTTTCGTCGATGACGAGCGGAATCATGATCTCGGGGAGCACTTTGACACCTTCCTTCATCATGTTACATGCGGCGGTGATGATGGCCGTGACCTGCATATCGAGAATTTCAGGATAAGTGATGGTAAGGCGACAGCCGCGGTGCCCGAGCATAGGATTGGCCTCATGCAGCTGATTGACGCGCTGTACGACTTTTTCGAAAGGAACACCAGCGGCATGTGCAAGCGCCTTCTGGCCCTCCTCGTCGTGTGGAACGAACTCGTGGAGTGGCGGGTCGATAAGCCGAACTGTGACAGGAAGACCGTCCATGGCTTTGAAAATGCCTTCAAAGTCTTTAATCTGAAACGGTAAGAGCTTTGCGAGAGCCTTTTTGCGGGTCTCGATATCATCTGCAATGATCATCTCGCGGATCGCCAGGATGCGCTCTTCGGAATCGAAGAACATATGTTCGGTGCGGCATAGACCAATTCCCTCGGCACCAAGCTCGCGCGCTTTTTCCGCATCGTAGGGCGTATCGGCATTGGTGCGCACCTTCAGCTTCCTGATCTTATCGACCCATGACATCAGTGTCGTGTAGGCCTTGGGAGGCTCGGGTTCGATCAGCTTGAGCTGGCCCACATAGACATTGCCGCTGCTCCCGTCGAGAGTGATGTAATCGCCCTCTCTTAGAGTAGTGTTGCCAACGCTGAATAGACCTTTTTCGTAATCGATGTCGAGCTTCTCACACCCGACGATACAGCATTTTCCCCAACCGCGTGCGACGACGGCAGCGTGACTGGTCTTACCGCCGGTGGCTGTCAAAATACCCTGTGCGGCATGCATGCCGCCCACATCCTCTGGACTGGTCTCTTTGCGGACAAGGATCACCTTTTCACCATTGGCAGCCCACTCTTCGGCGGTCTTTGCATTGAAGACCACCTTTCCGCAGGCTGCACCGGGCACCGCGTCGATACCCTGTACTAAGAAGGCTTTTTTCAGCTCAGTAGGGTTCGATTTGTCGATCATGGGATAGAAGATACCTTCGATGTCCGAGGCCTTGATGCGCAGGATGGCTTCTTCTTTGGTGATGAGCTTCTCTTTCACCATATCGACCGCAATGCGGAAGGCTGCGATCGGGCTGCGCTTGCCGGTACGGCACTGCAGCATGTAGAGCTTGCCTTCTTCTACCGTGAACTCGAGATCCTGCATATCGCGATAATGTGTTTCGAGCTTCTTCCGAATATTGACGAGCTGTTTATAGACTTTAGGATCGCGTTTTTCGAGTTCGGAGAGTTTGATGGGGGTACGGATTCCTGCAACGACATCCTCGCCTTGGGCATTGACAAGGTAATCGCCATAGAAAATGTTCTCGCCGCTGTTCGGGTCACGAGTAAAGCACACACCGGTTCCGGAGGTCTCCCCCTTGTTTCCGAACACCATCTGCACGACGTTGACTGCGGTTCCCTTGATACCGACAAGTTTCTCGACTTTTCGATATGTCACCGCTTTCTCCGCCATCCATGAATTAAAGACCGCATCGATGGCCCCTTTAAGTTGTTCCCAAGGGTCTTGCGGAAAATCTGCCTTGATGTGGTCCCGATAGATTTTTTTATAAACCTTGATGAGCTCATCGAGCTCGTCTTCGTTGACATCGGTATCGTTGATTTTCTGACTTGGATCCAGGAGCAATCTAGCCCGAGTTCGCTTTTCCTTGATTTCGTTGAAAGCCTTGTCGAACTCCTCACGATCGATCCCCATGGCAGTGGAACCATACATCATGATAAAGCGTCGGTATGCATCGAGGGCAAAACGACGATTCCCTGTCTTTGCAGCAAGGCCTTCCACAGAAGCATCGGTGAGGCCAAGATTCAGAATCGTCTCCATCATGCCGGGCATCGAAACAGGCGCACCGGATCGAACAGAGACAAGCAGCGGATCTCTGGGGTCCCCAAGTATCTTCTTCGTTGTCTTTTCGAGTTGGGCCAGATGCTTTTTGACTTCTTTTTCAAGCCCTTCGGGCCATGTTTTTCCATTTTTGAAATAGAGATCGCAGACTTCCGTAGTGATGGTAAATCCGGCCGGAACCGGCAAACCAATTTTCGTCATCTCATGAAGGCCGGCACCTTTTCCACCGAGGAGCTCTTTCATAGAGCCATCGCCCTCGGCGACGCCCGCTCCGAACGAATACACGAATTTTTTCTTAGGCATGAGGTTTTTCCTCCAATCTTCAGTATGGATACCATGGGCTGACGAATAAATTATTCGTCATTTGGGGAAAATTAATCGAAACCATTAAATTAGTCAAGCTATATAGAAATAACGTTATTTATTAATAATACGATTATCATTACCACGAAATATTTATTTCTGGTGCTTGGAGGCTCGTAATAATATCAGCTATGGAACACTCCAGCGTAGTCTTCTTGCCCGATGAGGTCACATGAAAAAAATCTCCATAGTTGACTGAAATCTGTGGGGCGGTCTGTGGCGCTTCAAGCGCAAACGTAAAATGGTATGGCTTCAATGTTTCAGTGATGTCTGTCTGCATCTGCGGATCGAGCGACGAAATGGCATCTCCAAATGAAATCTTTACATACGAGCGGCCATTTTGCTGCTGGTACTGTGCAAGTTTCCCGCTTGGGTCCAAATACTTCACCAAATCCGAGATCGATTCGAATGCAAGCGAGAAAGAAACAAGAACATTGTCCCCTTGTTCCCTTTGTGAATATGATGTCAAGGTCACACCCTGCATCCCGCGCAGACCACGCTCGATATCCTCGCGCGAAAGAGGAAGCGGCAACTGAGGCGTGGATTCAAGCGCGCCGACCTGTGCAAAGTCTTTGGATATTTGGTACTCGATAGAGAGCGTCCCAGCTCCTTTTGCATCTATTTTGCCCGATGCATCTATGCCGATACATGACATAAGACTCAAAGCACAGACGATGGCAGCAAAAAAAAGGGAAGGTACGTTCCTATATTTGCTCATTCGTGTATTCCTTTTCATCAATATATCTCATAATGTGTTTGAACTTCATAGAGTTCAACCGGGTAATGGTCTTCGACGAATGTTACCGCATCCCTGAGCACTTTTTCTCCGAACTGCGGTGAATTCGATACCAACACGGCGCCGATCTCCGCAAATGTAATCGAATCGAGTAAGTCAACCTCGGCACACGAGAGTTTATATCGGTGATGAAGCTTATTCTTTATTGCAAGGACGATCTTTCTTTTGTCCTTGATCGTCGATGTTTCGCCAAGTTTGAGCACCATGCGTAGCATTGATACGACCATTGTCAATAATACTATCACGAGGGCTTATTCTTGACAGCCCCTGCTTGCAGGGATATTGTCCAAACCATGAAACGAAGACTTATCACTTCAGCACTTCCATATGTGAACAATATTCCGCACCTTGGAAATCTCATTCAGGTGCTTTCGGCGGATGTCTTTGCCCGCTTTTGCCGACTCCGTGGCTATGAGACTCTCTATGTGTGCGGCACTGATGAGTACGGCACTGCGACAGAGACCAAGGCACTTGAAGAGAAAATGAGTCCGCGTGAGCTCTGCGATATATTTCACGTGATACACCGGGATATCTACAATTGGTTCGAAATCGCCTTCGATACCTTTGGCCGCACATCGACGCCGGAGCATACGGAGGTGACGCAATCCATCTTTCTCGATCTCGACAAAAATGGCTATATCACGAGCCAGTCCATAGATCAGTTGTATTGTGACACCTGCGGCCGTTTCCTGGCAGATCGGTACGTACGGGGCACCTGCCCCCACTGCGGCTACACGGGGGCCCGCGGCGACCAGTGCGAGATGTGCGGCACATTGCTCGATCCCATGGAGCTCATAGATCCAAAATGTTCCACCTGCGGAGGAACGCCGAGGCCGCAGTCGACGACACACCTATACATCGACCTCCCGGCGATTCTTCCGAAGCTCGAAGCTTGGATAAAAGAGGCCAGCGTCAAAGGTTTCTGGGCGAACAACGCCATCCAAATGACCCAAGCATGGATTCGAGACGGATTGCATCCGCGTGCCATCACTCGGGATCTAAAATGGGGGATTCCTGTACCCAAAAAAGGGTTCGAAAACAAAGTCTTCTATGTTTGGTTCGACGCACCGATCGGCTACATTTCGATGACAGTGAAGCTCGCGAAAGAAAAGGGATTCGATTGGAAATCATGGTGGCAAAATCCCGAAGAAGTGGAACTTTTCCAGTTTATCGGCAAAGACAACATTCCCTTTCATACGGTCATTTTCCCCTCGAGCCTGCTTGGCAGCGGTCGACATTGGACAATGCTTCACCATATGTCGAGCACGGAGTATCTCAATTATGAAGCAGGAAAATTTTCCAAATCGAAGGGTATCGGTGTCTTCGGCAACGAAGCGCAGGAAACCGGCATACCCGCGGATGTGTGGCGATTCTACATGTTCTGGAACAGACCGGAGACCTCGGACTATACCTTCACCTGGACGGATTTCCAGGAAAAAGTCAACGGCGAGCTCATCGGCAACCTTGGCAATCTCGTGAACAGAACGCTCACTTTTGTGTCCCGCTATTATGACGGCCTCATCCCCGACGCGGAACCGAGTGAGCGCTTCTGGAACGACGTGACCGAGCGCGAAAAAGAAGTGGAAGAACATCTAGAGCATGCTGAACTTAGAGATGCCTTCAGAGCTATCTTCGGGATATCCGATATCGCCAACAAACGGTTTCAGGAAGAAGAGCCATGGAAGGCACGCACCGACAATCCACAGAGAGCAGCCTCGCTCATGCGCGATCTGTGTTATGTTCTCAAAGACCTTGCGATAATGATCCACCCGTATATGCCCAAGGCCGCCGAACAACTCGCCGATTTTTTTGGGCTAAAGGTGGGGGATGATGGACTTTCCTGGAAGGACCTCGGTTTATGCCCGACGCTCAAATATGTTCGGCAGCCTAACATATTGTTTCGAAAACTCGAGGATGACAAGATTGCAGCCCTCCGCGAGCGTTATTCAGGCTCCCAGAAGGAGCGGGGGCAACGGATGGAGGAGGAGCAGATGGAACAGAAGGAAATGCGCGATAAGCAGCCTATGGACAATGGGATCTCTCAGCGAGAAGCCGCTCCACAGAGCCCTCAAGAATCGCCGGAAGTGCGCTTCCAACGTACGATAGACCTCAGAGTCGCGCGCATTGTGAAGATCGAGCGCCATCCCAAGGCCGATAAGCTCTATATCGAGACGCTCGACGACGGCAGCGGCAAAGAAAGAGTGATTGTCTCCGGCCTCGTGCCTTTCTACAAAGAAGAAGAGCTGCTGGGTAAGCAGATAATCCTCGTATACAATCTCAAACCGGCAAAATTGCGCGGCGTTGAAAGCGCAGGCATGCTTCTTGCCGCCTCGGCCGAAGGGAATGAGGGCAATAGGCTCGTCGAAGTGCTCGATGCTCCTCACGCCCAACCTGGCGACAGAGTGTACCTCGAAGGTTTCAAAGAGATGGCCGCCTTGGAATCAGCACCCGTCGACATCATAGACGTCGATACCTTCTTCTCGATTCCTATTGTTGCGAAGGATGGCTATGCATTTGTCGGCTCGCAGAGGCTCTGCGTCGGCTCCGAACCACTTCGTCTCAAAAATGTCCTCAATGGTGAGATTGGCTGAACCGTGAGGTTTTTGCAAGTATAGCCAAGCATAGTATGAAAGGTGTTCCCAATCTTTGTATTTCCCCTATCGAGACTGCGGACGACTGTATCCCCGAGCATGTGGTCGATAATTTTCTGCAGGCCAAATTCTGGGGGCTATTCAAGGCCAGGACAGGGTGGCAGGCTTTTTCATGCTCTTATTCTTTCGAAGACGAGGCCATCGCTGGTCAAATTCTTGTACTGCGGAGAAGATTTGCAAAGTTTTTTACGTTTCTCTATGTCCCATTCGGCGCCGCAGAGTTGGAGGCCTTGCCGAGACGGGGAAAGGCGCTGACGACCCTTGGAAGGGCTATTGGCCGATCATTGGACAGGGCTGATATATTTATCCGTTTCGACCTGCCATGGAGCGTATCCTCTATGCCAGATTCTACAAAAGGATCGGGCCTCCATAAAGGTACGGATATTCAGGTGCCGGATACGGTCATGCTGGATATCACGAAAAGTGAAGAAGAACTCCTTGCCTGCATGAAACCCAAATGGCGCTATAACATTCGTCTATCTCAGAAAAAAGGGGTTTCAGTAAAAGACGAAGGTATCCTTGGCTTACCGACCTTTATGGACCTCTACAGGCAGACAGCCAAGCGGGACAAGATCGCCATTCATTCAGAATCGTACTACAGAACTCTCTTTGAAACAGTATCTGAAGTTTCGTCGGAATCAGGGCCATATCTTTCTCTCTATATTGCCCGCCACGAGGGAGAGGCACTTGCAGGCATTATCGTACTCCATATGGGGAAAAGAGCTACGTATCTTTATGGAGCATCTTCGGATAAGCGCCGCAACCTCATGTCCACCTATGCACTCCAGTGGCATGCCATTACAGAGGCAAAAAGACGTGGGGAGAAGGTCTATGATTTCTTTGGCATCCCACCGGACGGACATGACGCATCTCATCCAATGGCGGGGCTTTTTCTTTTCAAAACAGGATTTGGAGGCGAGATTGTCCACCACTGTGGGGCTTATGACGTGGCGTTTCACCCAATCGTCTACTGGATGTTTAGGGTGGGAGAAGGCCTGCGTCTTTTTTGGTACAAAAAAATAAAAAAGAGTCTAGGTAGACTCGGCCGTCCGAATTTCAAAAACCATGGTACTGCCCCAACGACAGGTGTTGGGGAAAATACTTCAGACAAATCAGGACTCTGAAAAAACAAAACCTTCGAATCCATAGAGCATGGCCCGAGAAGACTTCCATGCGTCTGCGGGCAGGCCGGCCTTTCTGCAAACCTGCTCAAGAAATGTTTCTCGATCCCACCCATACTCCACAGGCACTTGCGGCAACAGCACCCCCGATCTTCCAAACGCGGAGATGAGCAAACCATGTTTGCCGATGACGACTTCCTCCGGAGCTATCGGCCGTAAGGGAGATAGGACTGTGATCTCGATTGTTATGAGATCCATTTCCTCCTTTCTCAGCGGAGGAAAACGAGGATCCTCGAATGCCGCCGCATATGCCATTTCTGACACGGTGGTCACTAAGGGATCGTCGCTCTGCATACGACCTATGCAGCCTCTCAACGAGCCGGCTTCTTTCAGTGTCACAAAAGCGCCACAGCGCAAAGTGGTCGAAAGCGTAGGGGCTTCTGGCTTTCCTTGGTGATACAGCGAGGCCCGAATGACGTCGCGTGCATACTTCAAAAGTTTCTTTTGATCATCCAGTGATATAGAAAAATCCACGATCTACTCCTTAAAGCTTATCGCTCCATACCCAACGACGAGTTCATCGCCGTCTTCTCTGAAGGCGGCTGAATTTGTATAATCCAAAATTGTGGGTTGCACGTTAGGGCATGCAGCCCTAAACGCGCGAATCGCAGCCTCTCCACAGAAAGAATGGCGTAAAGTATCGAAGCTATGAAAATGTTCGTTGCTTGGCGCGGATAATGATGCAATGAATTCTTTCGAGAGCGAATCGCATTTCTCTGCTGTGTCGCTGACCGCCAAATCGGATGAAATCACCAAGACCGCCTTCTTTCCGACACAGATACGTATTTCGCGCAACAATTCGGTGGCCGTGTCGACTGTGCGCTGTTCTCTTCCTGAAATAAGGAAGGGAAGAATAGGAACTCCTGGAAAGAAGTGCGCTGCAAAGGGCAACTGCATTTCTATAGAATGATCTTCCAAGTGAGGTATATCGTTTTTTTTCAATGCTGGTATCCGTTCGAGAAGATATTCTTCCAAGCTGCTATCCACAGAAATCAATGTACCTGGTATTTCGAATTGCGTCGATTCCGGAAGAAAGATGCCTTCCTCATAGGGGAGATGGGCGGGACCTGCAATAACGATGAGCGATGGAGTCGCCCCGACGAGCGTGCTCCACGCCTCTGCGACAATCTTGCCGCTGTAAGTAAAACTTCCGTGAGGAGCGATTATGGCGCATGCGGAGTCAGACAAGACTTTCGCAGATTCCGTGAGTCGGTTCATTTCAGAATGAAGCTGGTCAGCATTTGCAGGATAGAAGATTCCTGCCAACAAAGAGGCTCGGATTAGTTTTTCTGTGTGCATTGGTATCTCTATGTTGTAAGTATATGTTCTTAACCAAAAAAAGCAAGAAATACAAAGGCTTTTATACGTTTTTAATATTTTTCGGATTGCTTCGATATGCAAGCGATATTACTATTTTTATGTATGGAATCGGTCGTTCAGGCGCTGCTATATGAGGAAAAGCTGCTTCAAAATCGTCTTCAACGACTCGAAAACGAGTGTGCCTCGAGACCCAAAGGCAGTATCGTCATTAAACAACGGTACAACACGATGTATGCCTATTTACAATGGAGGGAAGGGTCGAGGGTCTGCAGCCGATATCTGGGTAAGGCTGATTCGTGGCAGTGTAGGTCTATGCAAGCGAAAATTATCGAAAGACAAAAATATATCGCAGAGGCGAAAGAGACAAGAAAAAAGTTGGAAAAAATTAAACATCTTTTAAGTGAAGTGTCGAAATTTGGTTGAAGATACGAGACAAATAGGATAAAATGAGCACAATGAAGGATATCTTTGCAATTCATCAAGCAGAATATGACATGTTGCCGGATTGTGCCTCAGCAGCGCCTGCAATCGTGAAAATTCTGGGTGAGCATACAGATTTTACCGACGGGCTCGTTATGGCGGCCTGTCTCTCTTTTGAAGTGAAGCTTGCAATATCTTTCAGAAAAGACAATTCTCTCAGGTTTTATGCCGCCGATTTCAATGAACGAAAGCGCGCCAACATCGTCACTTTAAAATATAAAAGGGAAGATCGTTGGGCCAACCATATAAAGAGTATCTGCGACTATTTTTGGCGCACATTTGACCTGGAACCTAAAGGGCTCAATGTGACGATCCAGAGCACTGTGCCGCTCGGCCTTGGATTGGGCATTAGCGCCGCTCTCAACATGGCGACAGCCAACATTTTTAAGACTCTCTACAACCTCGATCTAAGGCAGGATGAGCTTGCCTTCCATGCATGGAAGGCTCAATCCATTTTCTTCGACAAAGAGGTGCCGATCACCAATTATCTTGGCATTACGGCACCGGCTGGCCGCAGTTTATCGGTCATCGATCTACGATTAAAAAAACGACGAGGCATTCAGTTTTTGCCGGAACCCTGGGTGATGCTGCTCACGGATTCGAAGGTGCCGCGCGTTTCGGTCGAAGCGGAGCTGGAGCAGCGAATCGCAGATTGCAATACCTGTCTGTCGGTGCTCGCTGCAGGCCAAAATCGCTCAATTCGGGAGATTGAGCCCCGAGAGCTGGACGAGCTTTTGGGTATCGTGCCTGAACGAAAGCGGAGGCGCTGCCTTCATGTGCTCGAAGAGGTTCGAAGGGTGAGTGAAGCGGAAGACGCCATTTCTCGCCAGGATTATGTGAGTTTCGGCAAAATCATCAATAAATCTCACGCTTCCTTACGCAGTCTCTATGAAATTTCTTGTCCTGAAATAGATTGGCTCACAAAACGAGCGCTTGAGCTCGATGGAGTTCTCTGTTCAAGGCTGGTGGGACAGGGGTTCGGGGGATGTACGCTCACCATTCTCAAACGCGAGGAACAGGAAGCATATCTTGATAAATTGGAAGAGTATGAGCGAATATTCGGTTTTCGGCCTATAGTGCACGAAGTTTCGACCGGTGCCGGCCTGCACATTCTCGAACACTGATTCAAACTTGAAAAACAATACGATTGGAGCTCATATGAGAATACTATTGACGAATGATGATGGTATACAATCAGATGGACTTGTTGCATTGATAGATGCATTGAATGGATTGAGAGACGCAAGGGGAGAGCCCCTCTATGAAGTGTGGACCGTCGCTCCGGAACATGAGCGATCGGGCGTCAGTCATGCGATGACTTTAAAAAAACCAACGAAAATCAAAAAATTGGGAGATTTCCGCTATAGCTGTTCAGGTACACCGGCCGACTGTATTATTGTGGCAGGCCACGCGGTGCTCCGCGAGATGCCCGATCTGGTGATCTCTGGGATCAACAGGGGCCCGAACCTCGGCACTGATATCATCTATTCCGGGACCTGCGGGGCAGCGAGGCAGGCTGCGCTTGTAGGAATACCTGCAATCGCAATATCCTGTGCAACTTTCGGCGACAATGTGGAATATCAGGGACTAACCTCGTTCCTTACGGACAATCTTGAGAGACTTGTAGCCCTCTGGAAGCCTGATTCCTTCATCAATATCAACGGGCCATCGACATCATGCAGAGATTTGAAGGCGGTGTGGGCCTCGCCGGGCAAGAACAGATACTTTGACAATATCAAATGTTTCGATGGGGCAGATGGCTATACCTATTGTTTTCTCACCGAGGGAAGGCAAGAGCGTACACCTGATGTTTTTTCGGATCACCATGCAGTCTCTCAGGGATATATTGCGGTAAGCCTTGTCGAAATTCACCCCAGAGCATTCCACGATGTATCGCTCAACGGCACTTCGGTATTTCAGAGATAAGTCGACTGGCAACGTTTATGTGCCATATTCGAAAACTCGTAAGGTCTTGACGAAATCCTATTCTTTCGTATATAGTGCCCAACGTTGCCTACGCCATCTTAGCTCAGTTGGCAGAGCACGTGACTTGTAATCTCGGGGTCCCCGGTTCGATTCCGGGAGATGGCTCGAGGGACGAAAGTCCATCATTCATTGGGGAGATTCCCGAGTGGTCAAAGGGGGCAGACTGTAAATCTGTTGGCTTCCGCCTTCGAAGGTTCAAATCCTTCTCTCCCCACAATGGGTTGTCTAAGGGTTTTTCTTGGACAGCCCTTTTTTGTTGGTGGCGATATGGCTCAATGGCTGGAGACTGAATGGGGCGCACAATAACATCTTCTACCGTAAAAGCCTTAGGACGATTCATTGTGCTCTCAGGTGTCATTCTGTTGCTTGTGTGCAACATTTTGATGTTGATTCCCCCCCTTAGAAAGGACAGCGTCAAAATAAAAATCGAAAAAGGTTCAAGCCTCAGCGTGGTAGCACGCGAGCTCCATGAGGCACGCATCATCCCTTCATCGAAGGTCTTTGGGTTGTATATGTACATTTTAGGGGTAGATCGCACAATAAAACCAGGAACTTACAGCTTTGCTCCCTTGCTTTCGCCGGTTTTGGTCGCCCAAAAATTGGTTCATGGAGAGACCATGGCCAAAAAAGTGATGATCCCTGAGGGGAGAACTGCCAGTCAAATAGCACAGATTCTGGAATCTCAGAACATCGTATCCAAGGAAGCTTTTCTAAAAGAGGTGAACAACGCCGAATTCACTCAAAAATTGGGAATTCCTGCTGCAAGTTGCGAGGGGTATCTTTTCCCCGACACCTACTTCTTTGAAGAGGAGAGCGACCCTCAAGAAGTCATCGAGCAGATGGTTGCCAATTTTCGAGCAGTCATCAAAAGAATAGATGAACGACAGATCACGGCAGAGGAACTTCATCGAGATGTTATTCTTGCCTCTATTGTCGAGAGAGAGTATCGGTTGCCGGAAGATGCGCCGATCATCGCCTCGGTGTTTTTCAATCGAATCGAGGCACAGATGCCCTTGCAGTCTTGCGCCACAGTGGTCTATGTATTGACAGAACATCTGGGACGACCACATCCTTCGGTCGTATACTATAATGATCTGAGAGTAAATGACCCTTATAATACATATATTCACAGGGGCTTGCCTCCTGGCCCGATCTCGAATCCGGGAGAAATAAGTCTCAGAGCCGTACTATTTCCCTCGAAGACGGATTTTCTGTATTTTAGATTAGAGAGTGCATCTTCCGGAAAACATCGATTTTCTCGTACATTGGCTGAACACAATGAAGTAGCGATCATTCCGAAGGGGCTCTAGGATAAGAATGGCGCGAATATCACCACAGATCAGACAGGAAATCCTCGATAAGACGGATTTCCTATCTGTGTATCAAGAGCACGTCCATCTTCAGAAGAGGGGGTCCTCGTACTGGGGGCTCTGTCCGTTCCATTCAGAGAAGACACCGTCATTTTCGGTGAGCGGCGATACAGGACTTTTCTATTGCTTCGGCTGTCACAAGGGCGGTTCGATAATCCAATTTCTTATGGACGTCGAGAAGCTGAGCTATACGGAGGCAATGGAGGAACTCGCACGAAAGGCTGGTGTGCAGATTCGCTTCGAAGAATCTGAATTTGCGGTCGAGGGCGAGAAGGATCGCCAGGCTCTCTTTGAACTGTATGACAGGCTTTCGAAGACATTTCACTGGTTCCTCATCGATCATGCTTCCGGGCGGAATGCGTTGGAGGTGCTCCGCAAAAGGGGGGTGAGCGATGATCTCATTCGAAAATTTAGCCTCGGCTATGCGCCTGCGAACAGACAATGGCTGTATTCATTTCTCAAAACAAAGGGATATTCCGATACTTTTCTTAGGCACAGCGGTCTGTTTTCGAAAAACAATCCAAATTGGCCTTTGTTTGCCGACCGCATCATGTTTCCCATCGGCGATACAAGAGGAAGGATCATTGCGTTTGGAGGGCGCGCGATGGATCAGGAGGGACCAAAGTATATCAACAGTCCCGAGACGATGATTTTCAAGAAACAAGACACGCTTTTCGCGCTCTCGCAGGCCATCGATTCCATCAAGCATTTGGATGAAGCGCTTATTTGCGAAGGATATATGGACGTGCTCTCTTTTCACGCCGCAGGGATAACGAATGCCGTCGCTCCTCTGGGCACCGCGTTCACCAGTCATCAGGCCATGGCCATCCGTCGCCGAGCTTCAAAAGTCGTGCTCTGTTTTGATAGCGATGAAGCCGGCTTGCACGCTGCCGAGCGCGCCTGCTCGATTGCCGCCGCAGTAGGACTTGAGACCTCGGTACTTGTGTTGCAAGGAGGCAAGGATGCTTCTGAGATTTTAGAGAAGAAAGGGGCAGGGGAGTTGACGAGAATGGCGAAAAATACTATAAACGCTGGATATTTTTTACTTGCACGAGCCGGTCAACTTTTCGACATCTCGACAATGGAGGGAAAGGCGAAAGCAGTCTCTTTCTTGTTCCCCTTTTTAGATGCTCTCGATTCCGACGTGCGACGCCAGGAGTACATAAAGGAAATTGGGAGAACGCTGGGGGTCGGTGCCCATGCGGTTGAGATGGATTACGCAAAAGCAAAAGTGTCGGGGATATATCGATCAAGGAATAGTCCATCCCCAGCGTCTAGCATTTTACATTCAGCACGAACATCTGATTTGGTATTTGTCGCGGCTGCCATTTTGTCAAACGACCCATTCTGGCTTTTGTCGGAGCATCTGGACAGCGACAGCTTCGACGATCCGCGGGCGAGGGACCTCTTTTCAGCGCTTCAGGATGCCCAAAGAGAGGGCGTCCAGGATGTCGACGGTATCCTTTCCCTATGTGCCGATGACGCTGCAGTGCGGTTCGTCCGCGAGGTCGATGCCTCCGGCGAACTCAAGGCTGGACTTGAGAAGATACTTCAGGATGGACTGTCCCAAAAACGCAGAGCGTCCTTGGAAAAGGAAAGAAAAAAGCTGGTGGCACAACTCCAGTCCGCGAAGACAAAAGATGGCGATATTGCGCAGGAGACAATGATACTAGAAGAAATTATGAAAATAGATGGAGAACTAAAGGCCCAGGCCACGGGAGGAGATATCGATGAGTGATATAGAGCTCGATCCCGCCATTGTAAAAGTGCTCGAATATGCAAAAGAGAAAAAGACGATTAGTTTCGATGAACTTTCAGACATGCTCCCGGAACAGATACTCAATTCAGACAAAATGGAAGCGATCATCAACCTCCTCGTCAGCAGCAACATCAAAATAGAAGAGGAAGTACAGGCTGAGGAGGAGGCTCTTCCGAAGCTGGTCGCAATTCCTTCGAAGAGCAAAATGGTCGCCAACGACAAAGAGATGGCGAGCGATGACCCTGTTCGTCTCTATCTGAGGGATATAGGACGAGAAAACCTCCTGACGGCCGAGCAGGAGGTTGAGCTCTCGAGAACGATGGAGCAGGGTGAGGACATTATAAAGAACACGCTCCGCAAATCTGGGATGTTGATTCCGGAATTTTACCAGATCGTCATCAAGGCCACACGGAAAGAGCCCAAGGACCTCTCACTCCAGAAAAAAGAAAACACGGAGAAAATCGCCGAGCGGAGAAGACTCAACCAGTTCTATAAGGAGCTGATCGACTGCTATGCCGTAGATCTGAAGGGCTATGTCGACCTTAAAAAACAGATTATCGCCAAAGGAGGGGATATATTCGAGGATAAGCAGCTCAAGGAGATCCGCGAACGCTTATTGCCGATTGTAAACACCATGGATATTCATCCGGAAGAGATCACGGTCTTTTCGGAAAAGTTCATCGCCACCGCGAAGAAGATCATTCGTTACCGCAAGGAGCAGGATAGGGTGGAGGGCATACTTCAGATCGTATCTTCCAAGGATTTGAGGGCTCTCGGACGGAACCTCACCATCAAGGAAAAACGAGAGCAGATCGAGCAGCGCCTCGGTCTAAGTGCAGACGAGATCAAAGACCGGATTCGTCAGCTCCAGGTGAATGAAAAGAAACTAAAGGACATCGAGAATACTTTCGAGACGCCGATCGACAAGATTATTTCCATGGCCCGCGAGGTGAATCGCGGCCGCAAAATGATGAAAAGCGCAAAAGACAGGCTCATCAAAGCGAACCTGAGGCTCGTAGTCTCGATTGCGAAGAAGTACACGAACCGGGGCATGCAGTTCTTCGACCTTGTCCAAGAAGGGAATATCGGTCTCATCAAGGCCGTCGAAAAATTCGAATATCGCAAAGGGTACAAATTTTCTACGTATGCTACCTGGTGGATACGCCAAGCGATAACTCGCTCGATCTCGGACCAGGCGAGGACGATCCGCGTGCCTGTGCATATGATCGAGCAGATAAACAAGGTCGTGCGGGAATCTCGGCAACTTATGCAGAAACTTGGCCGTGAACCCACGGATGAGGAAGTGGCGGCCCAGCTAGGCTGGGAGATAGACCGCGTCAAGGCCGTCAAAAATGTTGCTCGAGAGCCGGTATCCCTCGATACGCCCATCGGTGAAGACGAAGATTCTCTTCTTCAGGACTTCATCGAGGACAAAGAGGTGGAGAATCCGGCCATCAAGACCGATTATAACCTCTTGCAGGAACAGCTCCGTATGGTGCTTGCGACGCTCCCTAAGCGGGAACAGGAAGTGCTGCGCATGCGTTTCGGCCTGGACGAGGGATATTCATTGACATTGGAAGAGGTTGGCCTGTATTTTAATGTCACTCGCGAGCGAATTCGACAGATCGAGGCGAAGGCGCTCAAGAAGTTGCGACAATTCAAACGGAGCCAAAAACTTCGGGATTATATAGATCATTAATCGAGGTGCCATTATGCCCATGAGAATGGATGAGGTGTTCGGGACTCTTCGGCAGTATCAAGAGATACTCAGCAGACGGGTGGAATTGGAGAAGCAGCTTGAGGCCATGCCCAAGACTATCGAAATCCAGAACCAGATGCTCTCGCGAGAAAAGAAGTCGCTCTCCGAGGTGAAGGAACAATATGAAAAGTCCGAGGCGAGCCTCAAAGAGCTCCGGCAGGCTTTAGCAGAGGCCGAAATGAAGCGCGAGAATGCCGAAAAGCAGATGGACGGCATAACCACACAGCGTGAATATGATTCCGTCAACAAAGAAATCAGAGAGGCATCGGAAAAAGAGCAGGAACTTCGCCGCAGAATTCAGGAGGAAGAGCGCCGCTTCGCCGACATCGATGATCGGCTGCACCGCATAGAGATGTCGGTCTCGACTCTCGAGGCTGAAATCGCTCAAAAGCGCGCCGAGATCGATGAGCACAGCAAAGAGATATCCGATGAGATAGAGACCTTGTGGACTAAAGAGAACGATCTCACGCACGAGCTGGATGAAGACTTGAAATTCAAATTCGAGCGAATCATCCGCAGTAAGTCGGGTATGGGTATCGTGCCGATTCATGGAGTGGTGTGCACGGGCTGTCATATGATGTTGCCGGCAAATTTTGTGAATGAAGTACGCCAAGCCGACAAAATTGTGTTCTGTCCGTATTGTTCCCGCATTCTATATTACGAAGAGACCGAGACCGACGAATCAATGGAGGAAATCCTCGCAGGTTCTCTTGTTGATCTAAACAACGACGAAAACGAAGAAGGCGAGGACTCTGAATCGAACGACGACACTGACGAAACATCAGGGAAGACAAAACGCGGTTCTGCACGTAAGAAGAGAGTACAGAGCGAACCGCTGATTGACAACGATTTTCTCATCGATACAATGGATGAATGAGTGAATTTGAGGCGGGCCGGGCTGCCGCAGGCTGTGCTTGAGGAAAGTCCGGGCTCGGCAGGGCACGATGCCGGATAACATCCGGGGCAGGAGAGGGCTTGTGGTCCCACAATCGTGGGCCATGAATTCTCTTCTGTACAGAGAGCGCCACAGAAAACATACCGCCGCCGCAGGGTGGTAAGGGTGAAAAGGCGAGGTAAGAGCTCACCGCATTTCCAGTAATGGAAATGGCATGGCAAGCCTCATCGCGAGCAAGGTCAAACAGCGATGGATTGCCCGTCCATGCCGTAATATACGGCAAAAATCGCGGGTAGACCGCTAGAATGTATCAGTAATGATACATCCAGAGAGATGGCAGCCATGCGAAAAGTGCAGAAATGCACTCGACGCATACAGAACCCGGCTTACAGGCCCGCCTTTTTTTGATATAGTATCACACAATGTCCAGGAGATTTTTTCAGGGGAAGAGGCCTCGTTCGCGCCGGAAATTCCTATGGTCCGTTGTCGCCGTGATTGCTATTGTCTCTGCCTCGTCGTTGGGCATCTATGTGCTTATTCATCGTGCACAAGACTCGAATAAAATTCTGTCGTACAGAGCACTTGCAGATCTTTGGAATTCAGGAGATATCGAAGGAGCCCTGCGCGAATCTCGCAACGCAACACAAGTCCTCCCATTTGATGACTACTATCTCAGTATAGAAGGCATTGCCTCATATTACATGGGGCTCAACGCTCAAGACGAAGAAAACCGTCAACAGTTCTTCGAAGAGTCTGTCATTTCTCTAAGAAAGGCTCTTGCGGTGGGTGTCCCCGCAAAGATGAGAGCACAGATATATTATGTGCTGGCCAAGGCATACTACCAGAAAGGGGAACCCTGGTTCGACATGGCGGAACGCTATTTTCTCTTGGCAAAGGACCAAGGCAGCAAAGAGCAAGATATCCCGCAGTATCTCGCGATAGTCTATGCGGGCAGAAAAGATTATCCCCAAGCAGCCGAATGGTTTGAGCTGGCTCTGAAAAATGATTCCTCGGACACACTTCTGCTCTCCGCCGCGATAACCTATACGAACGTTGGCCAAAAAGAGAAAGCGCAAGCGCTACTCACACGTCTCGAGTCATCTGCCTCCGACGCCAAGATCAGATTAAAGGCCAAGCTACTGCTTGCGCAGGACAGTTTGGATGCGGGCGATATCGACGCCGCACTCCAACGTTTTCAAGAAGTGTTGAAGGACGATCCTCTCAATGTGGATGCCTGGTATGGGCTTGGTCTAGTATACTCCAAGCAAAACGATCAGTTGGGTGCTAGGGCAGCTTTCAGAAAGGTTGTACAAATCGACCCGTATCATGCCGAGGCAAGGCAACGTTTGGCAGAGAAATTATAGCGGCAAATTATAAAGGCAAGGAGAAGAGCAGTGGGTATTTTTGACATGTTTAGTCCTGATATCGGCATTGATCTCGGGACATGCAATACGCTCATCTATGTGAAAGGGAAAGGCATAGTGCTCAATGAACCGTCGGTCGTAGCCATCGAAAGGGGTACGAACCGTCTCGTGGCCGTCGGCACAGAGGCCAAGAGCATGCTTTCGAGGACACCTACCGATATCATCGCCAAGCGTCCTTTGAGAGATGGCGTGATCGCCGATCCCGATATGACCGAGAAGATGATCAAATATTTCATTCAAAAGGTGTTTCCCAAGGCCCTTTTCTTTAAACCCAGAGTGGTGATCGGCGTGCCGACCTGCATCACGAAGGTCGAGGAAAATGCAGTCATAGACTCAACATATAAGGCTGGAGCCCGAATGGTGAAGGTTATAGCCGAATCGCTCGCGGCGGCCATCGGTGCCGGCATCCCCATTACGGAGCCCGCAGGGCATATGATCTGCGATATCGGTGGTGGCACTACCGAGATCTCCGTGATTTCCCTAAAGGGCATGGTTGTGACGAGTGCGATTCGTGTCGGCGGCGATGAGTTCGATGAAGCTATCGTCAAACACATCCGCAATATTCACAACTTGATAATAGGTGAGCAGACCGCAGAGAGACTGAAGATCGAGATCGGAAACGCAAATCCGGAGAGGACCATCGAGAAGATGGAGATAAAGGGTACCGATGCGATCACCGGCTTGCCACGACGCTTTGAGGTCGATTCTGTAGAAATACGCGAAGCCCTTATGGATTCGGTGAATCTCATCGTCGAAGAAATAAAGAAAACCCTCGGGAAAACACCACCGGAACTAGCGGCAGACATCGTCGAGCGGGGTATCGTCCTCTCCGGGGGCGGTGCGCTCTTAAAGGGCTTTCCGAAGCTCATCGCTAAAGAGACGGGCGTCCCCGTGATACTTGCAGAACGCCCTCTCGAGTGTGTGGCGGTCGGAGCGGGCAAGTACTTAGAGATCATGCAGAAGAATCTAGGGAGTAGTAGCGTCTACGAAAGCCTGAACCTATGAACCCGGCAGGATAGGCATGAAAAATAGTCGTGCTCATGGTCCTACTCGAATCGTACATCGAAAGGCTGCTATCTGTTTGATTCTTTCCCTCACGATTTTGTTTGTCTCGACAAAAACCATGGCGAGGATTCCTGATATTTTTCAAGGTTATGTCATAGGAGGGATACAAAGAGGATATGCAGCCGTGAGTTCTTTCTTCTCACGCTCGATCGGCGCCGTTTCTCAGCTTCGCTCACTCCAAAGAGATTACGAGGCTCTTCTGGACAAAATGCAGGATTATGAGTTGAGAGAACGGGATTTTTTAGCGCTAAAAGAAGAGAATCAGCGATTGAAGGAGCTCTTGGACTTGCCTAATCTACCGGGCACGAAAAAAATAGCCGCTCGTATCATCGCACGAGATCCGAGCAACATCTACTCCTCGCTTGTCATCGATAAAGGATATGTCGAAGGCATCAAGAAGTATATGCCTGTCATCGCATATCAGGACGGCGTGGAAGGCTTGGTCGGAAAGATCATAGAGGTCAACGCTTCGACAAGTGTACTCCAGCCGCTCTATGATCAGCGTTTTTTTGCTGCGGCCCGACTCGCAAAGACACGCGCTGAAGGGATGATCAACGGTCAGGGGTTTCGGGATTCGCCTTTGAATTTGTTGTATATTCCGAAAAGCGAAATGGAGCAGCTCAAGCAGGGCGATATCGTCGTGACCAGCGGATTGGATCAGGTATTTCCGTCGGAGATCATGATCGGAAGGGTTGAGAGCTTTAGGCTGAACGAATCTTCGAGTTCTCTCGTCATCGACGTATGGCCCAGCATCGACCTCAGTCGAATTGAGTATGTGTTTGCTCTCGATAGAGGACCAAACGAATGAGAAGCATATTGGTGTCATCGGCCAGTGCGATACTCTTGCTCTTCATTCAATCGACATGGCTCTCTCGCGGCATAGTCTTGGGAGTAATTCCGAATCTGGCGATGTCGGTACTACTTTTTACTTCATTCATCAATAAGAATGGGCATGGGATAATCGCTGCTTTCATGACCGGCATCGTCGCCGACATGCTGAGCGCTTCCCCGATCGGCTATTTTGCATTTCTTTTTTCGAGCTGCGCATATTTGACCACACTGGTAAGCTATGTAACGGAGAAAGATACTGTCGTCATCCCTTTCCTCCTCGGCGCTGTAGCGACGATTGTGATGGGCCTCCTTTCGAGGATTCTTCTCTGGCTGTTTTCGGCCGATATCCATGCATATCAGATATTCAGTGTGGAGTTTGGAGTTGAGCTCATTATGAATGGGCTTTTTACAACCTTTATTTTCTTTCTCCTGTCTTTTATCCAACCATTTTTCGAACATAGCCCCAAAAAGGCACTTCCATGATCGAAATGACGGTATTGCAGAAAAAAATAACTCGCCGCATCCGTATATTGAGAATGCTGATACTTTCTCTTGTCGGCGTATATTCGGTCAACCTCTTTTCTATGCAGGTATTGCGAAAGCAACTTTTCGAGAGCGAGGCGGAACGTATTTCTATCCAATCGACGAGAATTCCGGCTCCTCGAGGGGAAATCTACGATCGATCGGGCACGAGGCTTCTTGCCGGCAATATCGAGGCATACTCCGTCTACATAACACCGTCGGAACTGCCATCGGCGCAAAGAAAAACCGTGGTGAACAACTTAGCAAGGCTCTTGAACATTTCGACCGATGATATAGAAAGCAAATTGCCTGATCCGAAAGCGTATTCTTATGGCAGGGTTGTGATAACAAAAAATGCGAGTTTGGCGGTCATAGCCGAAATTGCCGCCAGAATCGACGAATTTCCGGGAGTATCATGGACTTCCAAGCCCCTCAGAGACTATGCAGACTTAGGCTCGCTCTCCAACATCGTTGGCTATGTCGGCTCCATCACTCGTGATGAATACAAATTGCTGTACAATAAAGGGTACACGCTAGAGGATTTGACGGGAAAAGCCGGTATCGAATTGATATATGAAGATTTGCTCAGGGGGCAAGATGGCTGGATTTCTAAAGCGGTCGATGTGCACGGCAAAGACATAGCCGGCAATGCTGCAAGAGTCCAGGCGCCTGTTGCCGGCAAGCGTTTGATACTCGCTATAGACGCCAATCTTCAAAAAATCGCAGAAGATGCACTAGGGAAGCGTCAAGGCTCAATCATCGTCCTGAAACCTTCCACAGGCGAGGTCCTTGCTATGGTGACCTATCCCTATTATGATTCGAGAGTCTTTATGGCAGACGATGCCGGCAGAGCATATCTCGAACTTTTGAACAACACTCAGAAACCTTTGCTGAACCGCGCATATCAGGCTTCGTATCCGCCGGCATCCACCTTCAAAACCATCCTTACGGCTGCAATTCTGGAAGAAGAGTTCATTTCCCTGGATAAAACTGTGTACTGTTCCGGCGAGATGGTCTACGGCGGCCGTTCCTGGAGTTGTCACGTAAAAAAGCCTGGACATGGCCCTCTGGCACTCGAAGATGCACTTGCTCAGTCATGCGATATCTATTATTGGACTGTAGGTCGAGACTATATCGGTGTAGAAAATATTGTGAGCTATGCTCAGGATTTCGGCTATGGGAAGGCTACCAATATTGACCTTCCTGGCGAAAATAAAGGCCTTCTGCCTACGCCGTCTTGGAAGGAAGAAACGTATAACGAAATATGGACTCCAGGCGATACGATGAACCTCTCCATAGGGCAGGGTTATATGCTCGCCTCTCCTCTTCAGGTTGCCAACATGATGGCGATGATCGTCAACGATGGTGTGATTTACAAGCCGCACGTGCTGAAAGAAGTACGCGATTCGGGCACCGGTGCCCTCATGCACGAAATTCAACCGGAGGTCTTGCATACATCATCCATATCGGCAGAGACATTCGAGAAGCTTCGATCCTCTCTGAGGAATGTCGTCGTCAACGGCACCCCTAAAACAGCAATTTCGACAAAAGTCGTGCAAATCGCAGGAAAAACCGGGACAGCAGAGGTCGGTCTGAAGGACAGATGGCATTCATGGTTCGCATCTTTTGGTCCTTACGACGCTCCTCCAAAAGATCAGGTCGTGGTAGTGACAATGATCGAAGCCTCGAACCCATGGGAGTGGTGGGCACCCTATGCCGCCAATGTCATTTATCAGGCGATGTATGCTGGGCAGACTGCTCAAGAAGCAGCCGAGACCGTAGGAGTACGTCTCGAAGGTTCCCTCATAAGCGGGAGAAGAGAATGAATTTTCAGGATATCAAGCGCTTTTTCGGCAATGTAGATTATTTCCTGCTCTTTGCGACGTTTTCACTGTGCGGCATTGGTATAGCGGCGATTTATTCCGCTGGGGTGGATGCGAACGGTCTGGTCGTTTCGAACGAGTATATAAAACAGCTTCTATGGTTTTTTATCGGCATTTTTCTTTTAATCGGCGCGTCGCTGATCGATTTTTCAAGATTTAAGGATACTTCTTGGATAATTTTTGCGATTAGCGTCTTCTTGCTCATTCTGACTCTCCTCGTGGGGAAGGTCGTGAACGGCTCCAGGTCGTGGCTTGGTTTTGCCGGCCTTGGTATTCAGCCGGCAGAGTTTGCGAAGATTGCGACAGTGCTTATGCTTGCGCGCTATTTGGATTCCTCGGAGTTCGACTCGAGTTTCAAAAAGTTATTGAAGACAGGATGTATCTTGGCTATCCCACTCGTGCTTATCCTAGCCCAGCCCGACTTCGGCTCCGCTCTCGTCTTTTTTCCTGCTGCTATCGTCATGTTGACGCTCGCCGATGTGGATTTCCGATATATTCTGTTTGGCGTACTGTCTATCGTCGGTATTTTTATCTTTTTGAGCATTCCCCTCTATGTTCAGAATCATCCCAACCCTATTCTCTATATGTTGGTCACTCAGGACAGAATTCTCTATGTGGTTTTTATTCTTATACTTATTGTTTCGATAATTTCGAGTGTCGGGTGGTTCAAGTTCAAGAAACCGTATTATTACTGGTTGTCATATAGTCTGGCAATTTTGGCTTTCTCCATTGCTGGTGCCACCGCTGCCAATAAACTTTTGAAGCCTTACCAGATCGAGAGGCTCCTCGTCTTCATCGATCCGAACATCGACCCTAGGGGTTCCGGCTGGAACATTCTTCAGAGCACTACGGCGATAGGATCAGGAGGATTTTGGGGAAAGGGCTTTCTTGAGGGCACCCATAGTCATGCTCGATATATCCCTCAACAGAGCACTGATTTCATATTTTCCATTATTGCGGAGGAATTTGGCTTTGTGGGCTGTATGGTGCTTTTTGCTCTCTATACCATCATATTCGTCAGATGCTTCGTTCTCATAGAGACATCGAAAGACCGTTTTAGTCAATTTGTGGTAGGAGGCATCCTCGGCATATTTGCATTTCATTTTATGATCAATATTGGAATGGCGATGGGCATCATGCCGGTGACGGGGATCCCTCTCTACTTTGTCTCATATGGAGGCTCTGCACTGTGGTCAGGGCTCATTTCGATCGGCATACTGACAGGAATTTCGGCTCGTAGGTATTCGGCGTGAACAGACGATTCATCAAACCGATGCGGGATATCGGTTCTGCGCTTTTCGAAGTACAAAAACCAGCCCGCTATGTGGGAGGAGAGTGTGGTGCCGCTCCTCCGATAGAACAAGAGGATACGCGTCTCAGAATAGCCCTGTGTTTCCCCGATCTCTACGAGATAGGTATGTCCAACAATGCGCTCAGAATTATCTATTCTTGGCTGAATGAAAAGAAAAGTCAGATTGTCTGCGAGAGGGTTTTCGCGCCGGCTCCGGATTTCGAGCGTCTTTTAATTCGAAAAAAGATACCGCTCTATACGCTGGAGAGCGGTATTCCCTTATCTGATACAGAGATACTCGCATTTACCGTCGGGTATGAGCTTCTTGCCAGCAACATGCTCGCCATCATGGAGTGTGGTTGCATATCGTATAAAACGGCAGAGCGAGGCGAAGGGGACCCGATCGTAATCGCAGGAGGCCCGGCTATTACGAATCCCCTGCCTTTTGCGCAATTCATCGATGCTGTTTGGATTGGAGAAGCAGAGGCCGGCTTCATCGATCTCATGGTAAGAATGTCGGAGCTCAAGAGTCGTGGGGCTGACAGGCGGGAAAAACTGGCTCTGCTTGCCGAACATCCTTCGATGTGGATATCTCCGTCGTTGGAAGAGAGCCTTAGGCTCCCCCATAAAAAACGCATAGTGAGGGCAGTTTTTCAGGATTTTTATAAGACTGAGTATGTGAACGTATTTCCATATCCGGTGTTGAACCCTGTTCATGCGCATGGATCGGTCGAAATTATGCGCGGCTGCCCCAATGGATGCCGTTTCTGCCATGCAGGATATTTTTATCGTCCCCAAAGGTCCAAGTATGCAGAAATAATAAAAAAAGAAGTCGAGTATCTCGTTGTTAAAAAAGGATATAGAGAGATAACGCTCTCATCTTTGTCTTCCGGTGATTATCCGGGCATTGTCGAACTCTTCAATGATCTGAATGCTACATGGGCAAAGGACAAGGTTTCCTTTCAGCTTCCAAGTCTCAAAGTCGATAGCTTTACCTTGCCGCTCTTGGAAGAAATTTCCGAGGTCCGAAAATCGGGATTGACCTTCGCCGTTGAGACTCCGCTTGAATCATGGCAGTGTGCGATCAATAAGCGGGTGCCTTTTGAAAAAATTGTATCGATTCTGCATGAGGCCAAAGGCAGAGGATTTAAATCCGCGAAATTTTATTTTATGGTAGGACTTCCCGGGCCTGAACGCGTCATACAAGAAGCACAGGCAATAGTGGATTATATCGAGCAGATAGCGCAAGTCGAACACATTTCAATTCATGTGAATGTAGGCACCTTCATTCCAAAGCCACATACGCCCTTTGAGCGCGAGGCGCAGCTTTCGGAGGAAGATGCGCTCTCGTGCATTCAGTACATACGCCGGAGTCTAAAATATCGAAAAAATATCGAAGTGAGCTATCATCCTCCCTTTCTTTCGGTATTGGAAGGAATAATTTCTCGAGGAGATGAATCCGTGGGAGAAATCATCTCGGCGGCATATCTGAAAGGGGCGAGGCTGGATGCGTGGGATGAACATATAGATCGCGAGCTATGGCGAAAGATGCTGGAGGATTACAATATAAGAAGAGGGGAGGGGGCTTGGCAGTCGTTTTTGGCACAGCGAGAAGAGAATTCGCTCCTGCCTTGGCATGAAATATCACTGAACGTAAGCCCCAAGTGGCTCAAAAGAGAAAAAGAAAGGGCACAAAAACACATTTTAACATCAATATGTAATGAAAATTGTACTAATAAATGTGGAGTATGCAATAGAAAGACCTCTATTGTATCTAATTATATACTTAATAAAGTTAATATTAATGACAAGGTTTCTGTCTCTGATCGTAGGAATCTTACTGAAGACGTTTTTGAACAGATAAAGTTAATTGCCCTATGGTCAAAACTCGATGCTGCGGTGTTATATCCCTTGCATGATGTGGCGCGTGCTTTTTCGAGAGCTTTTCATGTGTGCGGTTTTCCTATCGCTTTTACTCATGGGTTCAATCCTCAGCCACGAATTGAATTGTCGCCGCCTTTAGGGTTGGGTGTCGAAGGAAAAAATGAGATTTTGCTGTTGTGGCTCGATGTGCCGAAGAGCAAGCTTGTTGAGTTTAAGGAAAATGTCTTTATGCATCAGAGCCAAATTGTTTCCCAATTGAATGAGAATCTGCCTGATGGGCTTCGCCTAAAATTTCTGCGAATAAGTTCCCACAGTGATGATAAAAAAAGGACTATCGGCAGCTTGCTCAGGGCTGCGACATGGAAGTACGTTTTCTCATCTAATGAGTTGTATGTTATGGCGTTGCATCTCCTTGCCGATTATCCTGATGATTTTGTCGTGGTAAAGACCGATGCCGATATGCGAGAAATTCAACTTCTTGAACGTTTTTCCGGAGCTTCAAAAAAAACGCAAAGCTTCTATAAAATCTTGAAAGATTGCTTCTCTGGGCAAGATCTTTTTACGGCAGAGCGCTTCGAATGCTATGGCGAGCTAGAAAATGAAGGGTATGTCAGGCTGCAGGAAATTCTGTAGCATGGGTGGAATCTGGATTTCTTTTTAGGTGTCTTTTATTGAGACTATGTAGGGATCTTGCAAGCGTTGATTGGTAGACAGAATATACATTATGCGAACTCGTGGATGCTTCAAAATATGTAAAGAATGGCGGGCAAGTTATGAATTTCGGGCGGATCGGTACCCTTAAAGTCGGCGCCCTTGGTCGGGCAGCCTCGGTCAGCGCCCTATTCTTTCTTTGGACTTTGGATCAGGAACCCCCCATCGGTGTGTATTGAATTGGCAGCAAAACTATTGGATCGCTGTAGAGCCCGCTGCCAATGGAAGAAGAAGAAATCCCATAGGCGACCGCGAAGAAGACAATATATACGGAGTCATCAACGTTGCCTGAAATCCCGTCGCCCTCGTAGTCAGGGTCGTCGCTGCTGTAATCCTTGCTACTATAAAAATCAACCTTGGCCGTATCGCTTTTGTTTCGGAGTATAGAGAAGAGCGTTGTTTGGTTGTCATCTGCAGTAATCGTCCATCTGCTGTCTGAGTTCAAATGAAGGTCGAAGGAGATGTGCGTGTTGTCTGAGACTGGAATGAGCGGCACGGTGAGGTCTGGGCTGGTATTGGTATTTTTATATTTTACTAGAACATAATAGCCTTCCGAAGAAGCCATTGACGTAATATTGCCGCTCGTCAGTTCACTCGAGAGCTTGGTAGAGCTATCTCGAGCCTCAATTTCGCTATCGAATATTCTGTAATATATATCGTATCCCTTGAACAGCGCCGCGACATCGTCGATGTTGCGCGTATCATGCTTGAGTTCCACGAGGTTGTTGCCGAAAGCCGAAAAATCAGCAGGCCTATACAGATAATCGGACGTCGGCAGGCCGCAGGAAAAAAGCAGAAGGAGGGCAAGCGCGACAAAAAAGGCACCCGTCCTCCGGGAAAAGAAAGCAACCCTGCCCCTCTGCCCTCTCATCGTATATCCTTCTTTTACTCGGCCAGCCCCTGGGACTTTAGATAGATCAGCCTATTCTTGGCAAGGAGCGCCCAGTCCGAGTCGCCGAACGACGAAACGAGCTGATTGTAACTCTCCACGGCAGCCACATAGTCCTTTTTTTCTTCTTGCAAACGGCCGAGATTGAAGAGCGCCGAAGGAGCGCTCGGATTGTCCTTGAGATAATCTTTCGTAATGGCGGTATAGTGCGCAATGGCAGCGTCTATATTACCGGCCTCCTCTGCCGATATGGCAGCGAGCTGAAGCGCAACGGGCGCTGCGTAGGATTTTTTGTTTCGCTCAAATGCGTCCAGGGCAGCTTTTTCGGCCTCCGCGTAGTCTTTTTTCTGGCTCAGGATTGTGCTTTTTCTGAGGAGCGCGCGCTGGGCAGCTATGGTTTTCGGCCATTTCTCTGCGATTGTGTCCAGGTCGGCGATGAGGGCTTTCTCCGCGTCCGCTTTTTTTTGCTCGTCTGTCTCTTGCCACCAAGCTTGGAACTTCTGATCCGCAATGTCCATTGCCCTACTCGAATCCGAAGCGATGTTCCCCGACACCACGGTGTAGATGCCGACGGCCGCAATGACGACGACGACGGCGATGCCGATGATGATGATGAGCTTCCGATGCGTGCCGATGAAATCGGTCAATTTTTCGGAGAAAGGCTTCTTCTCCTTCTGAGGCTGCTTTTCCTGTTGACTCACGCTTTACTCCTTACTTTGCAGAATATTGAGCTCTTTTATCAATCGCGACAAGTAGGTTCTCTGTATCTTCAGATATCGTGCGGTTTCAGTCTGATTCCATCGGTTCTGTTCCAGAGCGGATCGTATGTAATTGCTTTTGAATAAAATAATTGCTTCTTTCAGCTCCTTGCCTTGGAACCGCTCGTTCCCGGAGGCCGGCTGTTTTCCTATCATGAGGTCGTCTGCGCTGATGGTCGTCCCCTTGGAAATAAGGACCGCCCTCTCCACGGCGTTCTCCAGCTCACGGATGTTTCCGGGCCAGCTGTAGCTCAGCATGAGTTCCATCGCGGAGTCGGAGAAACGAAGACCCCTACGGTTCGTTTCCCTCGCATATTTCGTCAGAAAGTATTCGGCAAGGGTTGGAATATCCTCCCGACGCTCCCGCAAAGGAGGTATCTGAATCGGCAGAACATTCAGACGGTAATAGAGGTCGCTTCTGAATTCCTGATTCTGTACGAGCTTCTCGATGTCTCTGTTGGAGGCCGCGATGATTCTGACATCTACCCGAATAGTCTCATTCGAGCCTATCCGCTCGAAGCTCTTCTGTTGAATGACCCTAAGTAGCTTTGACTGCAGCTTTAAGGGAAGTTCGGTGATTTCGTCGAGAAAGATTGTCCCGCCATCGGCAGCCTCGAACCGCCCTTCTCTATCGCGTATTGCGTCGGTAAAGGCGCCCTTGACGTGACCGAATAGTTCGCTCTCGAGCAGGCTTTCCGGGAGAGCGGCGCAGTTGACGCGGATAAAAGGCTTTTGGCTTCTCCGCGAATTGAGGTGCAGCTGTTCAGCGATCAGCTCTTTCCCAACGCCGCTCTCGCCAAGGATCAGGATAGAGGCATCGCTTGGGGCGACCCGTTTGACAAGGTCGAGACGGTCCTGCATCACTTTCGAGGAGAAAATAAGGGGGTGCCAACCCTGCTCTTCCTGTACTTTATGGTGGAGATAGGCGAGCTCGTGCTCGGTCTGTTCGTACTGCCTTGCGTTGTCGAAGGCGATGCCGGCTTGCACGGCAAACAGTTCCGCCCACTCGAGATCATCGTCGACAAAAAGGCCATGCGAGGTCTTGTTGATGAGCTCGATGACGCCCTCGGTCTTATCTTTGACTTTCATCGGAACCGCAAGGATCGACGTCGTGCTGTAGGAGATTTCCTTTGAGACTGTCGGCGAGAATCGAGGATCATGGATAGCGTCGTTGACGATGATGGAACGTTTATTCTGAAAGACCCACCCAACAATGCCCTCCGACGCGGGGATCGATTTCCCTTGAAGTTCAGGGCCGCGGGGGCCAAGTGCAATTTCGAATCTGAGCGTGTTGGTCGGCGCATCGAAGAGCGCAAGGCTTGCCGCTTCCGCACCGACAAGCCTCGCCGCCGACTCGACGATCGTCTTCAGCAACGAACGGAAATCCGTGTAACTGGAATTGAGCCGGGCGTTGATGTCTATCAACGTTCGAAACTTCTCCGAATCAATCGCTGAAACCATCACGTTTTACTCTGAGGACCGAACATATAGCTCAGTCGCTCTCTTTATCCTTTGCCTTGAGAAGGTCGCCAAGCGTATAGCCGGCCTCGCCTTCGTCTTCTTGGATGAATCGAGAAATCTCTTCCCGTTGTTCTCTTTGGACGAGGTCCCTGATGGAGAGGCCAAGCCTCTGTCTGTCGGCACTGAGGTCAGTGATGACTGCCTTGACCTGCATGCCCGGTCGATATTTCTTGAGAGCATCGTCGTAGGATTCGCTTCGATCGGATACGAGGTCCTGTTTTTTAATGAGGCCCTCGATATCTCCAGGCACTTTGACGAATACACCAAAATCGGCCACCGAAGAGACTGTACCTTCGACGATCGAGCCTGGCCTATAGGTCTTGGCGAAGGAACGCCATGGGTCTTCGCTCAGCTGTTTTACGCCAAGACGGATGTTGCGCTCTTCTGGGTTGCTCTCGAGCACGATGACGTCGATCTCATCGCCCTCATGAAGCACGGAGGAGGGGTTCTTGACTTTTTGAGTCCAGGAATAGTCGTCGATATGCAGAAATCCATCGATTCCCTCTTCCATTTCGATGAAGGCACCGGCGTTCGTGACCTTGACGATCTTTCTTCTGAGTCGCGTGCCGACTGGGTAGCGCTCGTCGATGGTGTCCCATGGATTCGGTTGCACCTGCTTGAGCCCGAGCGAAACCTTCCCTGCGGGAATATCGTATCCAAGGATCATGCAGTCGACGACGTCGCCAGGCTTCAGCATATCTTCAGGTTTGCGGACTTTTTTCACCCACGAAAATTCGGAAATATGGGCAAGGCCTTCGATACCCTCTTCCACTTCGATGAAGGCGCCGTAGTCCGTCAACTTGGTCACTTTGCCTTTTACGACATCGCCCACATGATATTTCTCTTCAAAGCTGTTCCAGGGGTCTGGAGAAAAGTGCTTGAGCGATAGGTTGATCCGCTTTTCTTCAGGATCGAGCCTGATGACCTTGAGCTCGATCTCCTGGCCTTTGCGAACGAAGTCTTTAGGACGGGTCACGTGGCCCCAGCTCATGTCATTGATGTGCAGAAGCCCATCGAAGCCGCCCAGGTCGATAAATGCGCCAAAACTCGTAAAGCTCTTGACAATCCCTTTAACCGTGTCGCCGATCTGCGTGTTATGAAAGAAAGCCTCGCGGCGTCGCTCGATTTCTTCCTCCATGAGCTTGCGTCGGTTGAGGATGATGTTGATCTTTTTATCGGAATATAGTCGTTCGAGGTAGAAGTCGGCGCGCAGACCAATGAGCGCTGCGCTCTTTTCCACTCGCTGGACATCGGCCTTGCTGAGCGGTAGGAAGCCCGATAACCCATGGCCCAGATCGACTTCAAAGCCCCCCTTCACTTCTTTTGTGATAGTGCCTGAAACCGGAACGTGATCCTTGAATGCATTTGCTATCGATTTCCAAAAAAGCTTTTCGTCGGCTTTTTTCTTGGATATGACGATATCACCGGAGTGAGTTTCTTTTCGAACCAAGATCACCTTGACAATATCGCCTGGCTTGGGCGGCGTATCGCCGAACTCAAGCAAATTCAACTTGCCTTCGGATTTGTATCCGATATCGATGAAGACCGTGTCCCCCTCGATCTGCACGACCTTGCCATCAATTAAATCTCCCTCCTCCAGTCCCTCGAGTGACTTGAGGTACTGCTCCTGCAATTGTGTCTGGATGTCGTCCCGGGAGGGCTCTTGAACGTCCATTTCCACTTCCTTATTTTCTGCCATGTGCAATCCTTGCCCTTAAAATTTTGTATACTTTCTCATAAACTTGCTGTATGGTCAAGTCGGAGGTATCCAAATATATAGCATCTTGTGCAATTTTAAGCGCTCCCACTGTTTTTTGCGCATCGAGTTTGTCTCGCATTTCGATATTTTTCCGTATCTCCTCGATACTGACAGGAGTATCCGAGGTTTGTTGGGCAAGTCGTTCTTTGAAGCGCCGTGTAGCCCTTACCTCGGGCGAGGCATCCAGGTAGAGTTTTATTTCCGCATCGGGGAAGACGACCGTGGTAATATCACGGCCTTCGCTGACGACATCTTTTCCTTCCGAGATGGAGCGGATAATCAAATTTACTTGAGCGCGGATTTCCGGGATTGCCGAAACCTGCGAGACAATGGCGTCGACCTGGGGACTGCGCAACTCACCAGCCAGGATCTTGCCGTCGACATCCACCGACCCGTCGGGCAAATAATCGAAATGGTGCCGCTGTACAAGCGCAATCATAGCCTTGCTGTCTTGCCAGCAGATATTCTCTTGCAAGGCAAGATATGCTATCGCACGGTAGAGGTTGCCGGAATTGATATATAAAAATCCGAAATCATCCGCGATCATGCGCGCAATGGTCGATTTGCCGCCCCCGGCAGGTCCATCGATTGCCACCTTCATCTTCGTGTTCCTTTATTGCCGTTGTCGTCGTCAGGATCGACAATTCGCTTGAGTGCACGCACTTCTTCCTCACTCAAGTCTCTCCACTGGCCGGGTGTTAGGCTTGCATCTTTAAGAGGGCCTATTCTGATGCGTTCCAAGGATATTGCCCGCAAACCAAATTGCTCCAACACTCGGCGTATTTCTCGGTTTTTCCCCTCGATGAGCACTATCAGTGCTTTATCAGGCGCCAGAATACGCACGGAACGGGCTCGATACCGAATGCCTTCATAGATGATCCCCCGCACGAACTTCGAAGCGAAGCCGTCGGGCAGAGGCGCATTGGTCTGCACCAGATATTCTTTTTCAATCTCGGTTGAAGGGTGCATAAGTTTCGAGGCCAGCGCTCCGTCGTTGGTGAAGAGCAAAAGGCCGCTCGACCATTGATCGAGTCTGCCGACATTGTAGAGACGCTCTTTGATGCTCCCTGCAATGAGGTCGATCGCACAGGGGCGGCCCTCTGGATCTGTCGCAGAGGAGAGATAGCCTTTGGGCTTATTGAGGAGGATATAGCGAAATGACCGTTGGCTGGAGCTGTCGACAGGGCGTCCGTCCACCTCTATTGTTTCGAGGCCATATATTTTTTGCCCAATGGTGGCTGTTTTGCCGTCGACGAGCACCCTCCCCTGCCGGATTATCTCTTCGCAGGCCCGGCGAGAGGCGATGCCGGCCGAGGCGAGAAAAACATGCAGGCGAATCGGTTTCTCTTCGGATGTCTTCATCCTTCTGGCGTCTCCGGTTTCGAAAATCTGGCATTCTCTATTTCATCCAGCCTGGGCAGGTCTTCGATCGACTCCAGTTTAAAGTACTTTAAAAATTCTTTGGTGGTACCGTACTGCATGGGTTTGCCGGGCGCCTCGCGTTTCCCGACTTCTGTGATGAGGTTTTTGGTCACGAGGAGACGAATCATGGCATCGACATTGACGCCTCGGATGGCCTCGATCTCCGCGCGTGTGATGGGCTGAGAATACGCGATGATGGCGAGCGTTTCCATTGCGGCACGCGACAACCGCATCTCATTTTTTTTGCCATAACGGTCCTTCAGCCTGTCCCACAATAGCAGTTTTGGAGCAAGGATCCAGCCGCCGGCGCTCCGCACCGGCGCAAAGCCATGCACCGGCTGGTCGAACTCCGTGCAGAGGCGCTGCAGAAGGAGCGACACCTGTTCTTTCGGAAAACCCGACAGTGTTGCGAGCTTCTCCTCAGAGATAGGCTCATTTTCAAGAAAAAGGATCGCACCGATGAGCGCTGCGTCGCGATCTAGCTCTTCATCCATGGTGGGCTCCATCAGCGGCATAAGGAATTATGAGAATATCACCGAAAAGTCTGTGTTGTCGAATGCTGATTATCTTATTCTTCGTCGAATCCAGGATGGCCAAAAAAGCACATGCAAGATCCATGGCCGAGCTATGCTTGACGATCAGATCATCGAAGCGAAAACGTCCCTTTTTGGTCAAGAGTTCGTTGATGAGCACGATTTTTTCGTTGATACTCACTTCTTCGTAGAGGTCGATGATTCGCTCTGAATTAAAGTGGCGAATCATCGAAGTGAAGGTTTTGAGGAGGTCCCACGAATCTGCGGGTATCCAAGAGTCATCTTCAGGCTCGTCCTCAAAGGGCAAGGGGCGCTGCAATGCAGATCTCTCGACGAACCACTCGATTTCCATCTCGCGCTGTTCCATAAGTTCCGAAAGTTTCTTAAAGCGGTGATATTCGATAAGTTGGTCGATCAATGTTCTTCGCGGATCATCGATCTCTTCGAGATCATCGTCCGAATGAGGCAGAAGGCTCCTCGATTTGATGTAGAGAAGCGTCGCCGCCATCTGATAGAATTCGGATACTTCGTCGAGGCTGGCCGAAGGGTCACTGTTCAGACAGTCCAGGAACTGCTCCGTGATGCTCGAGAGATGAATGTCGTAGATGTTCATCTCGTTCTTTTTTATCAAATAAAGCAAAAGGTCCAAAGGACCTTCGAAATCGCGCAGGCGGAAGGTCCGTCCGGTCGAAACATCAACGTCGAATTCTTGCGTCATTCTGAGTAAGGCTCATCATACTGACGGTCGTTGACCGGGTAAATACCTTGGGGAGGGAGAGCTGCCGCAAGTCGCTGTATTGAGATGTCCAGTCCAGGATGGCGGAGGTCGTAATCGAGTTCGAGAAGGGGCAGGAGGGCAAATTTCCTTTCGGCAAGCCCCGGATGAGGAATGATCAAATCAGGCTCTGTAATTATTTTTTCCCCATACAAAAGAATATCTATATCGAGCGTGCGAGGACCTTTTTTGATTTCTCTACTTCTGTCTCTTCCGAACCTGGCTTCGATTTCATGAATTTTGTCGAGGAGCCCCCTCGGGCTGAGGTCGGTCATCCCGCACACAGCCATGTTGAAAAAATCTTCCTGATCTTCATGGTAGCGTGCTCGGGAACGCCAGAGGCCAGAAGACCGACATTCCGACAATAGTGCTCTCAGTTCGTCCACTGCCGCCCTCAGAATGGCAGATGATTCCCCTCTATTCGAGCCCAGTCCCAGCCAGACTTTTTCCATCAGATTACATCACCTCTCCCCTGTAGAGAGATCAAAATAAATCCTCGGCCCTGATTCTCGAGTCATTAGAACCCTCTTTGTTCTGAGGAGTTCCTTCCGTAAATGAGGGAACGCCAATAAAATCCTTAGTCTCATCCTCTGATGCCGGCTTTGCCTCCGCGGTCTTGGCTTTGTCGGGGTTGAACAGGATATCCCTCACCTGGGCCTCGATCCGTTTGGCCACCTCTGGGTTCTGCTCTAGATATGCTTTGGCGTTTTCCCTCCCCTGCCCTATCTTTTCGCTCTCGTAGGTGTACCATGCACCCTTTTTATCTATTACGTTGCACTTGACGGCAGCATCGAGCAAGGAGGCGCTCCAGGAGATGCCTTTCCCAAAGATGATTTCGAGTTCCGCCTTGCGGAACGGAGAAGCAACCTTATTTTTGACGACTTTGACGCGCACCTTGTTGCCGATCGCCTCCTCGTCCTGTCCCCCTTCGATCGTCTCGATTCGTCGGACTTCCAGTCGGACCGATGCATAGAACTTGAGGGCATTGCCTCCCGTGGTCGTCTCCGGGTTGCCGAACATAATGCCGATCTTCATGCGTATCTGATTGATGAATATCAAGATAGTCTTGCTTTTCGAGAGCGTCCCTGCGAGCTTGCGCAGCGCCTGGCTCATGAGTCGTGCCTGAAGGCCGACGTGGGAATCTCCCATCTCGCCTTCGATTTCCGCCTGAGGGGTGAGTGCTGCCACAGAGTCTATGACGATGATGTCCACAGCGCCGGAACGGATGAGGGACTCCGCAATGTCCAAGGCCTGCTCTCCGTTGTCGGGCTGCGAGATATAGAGTTCTTCGGTATCGACACCGAGATTTCGGGCATAGACAGGGTCCAAGGCATGTTCGGCATCGATGAAAGCGGCGATGCCTCCTTTCTTTTGGGCTTCGGCGATCGCGTGCAGCGCCAAGGTCGTCTTCCCCGACGATTCAGGACCATAGATCTCAATGATCCTTCCTCGAGGATAGCCGCCGATACCGAGAGCTTCATCGAGCAGAATCGAACCGGACGGAATGACCTCGATCCCCTGCGCAATCGTATGGGCGCCAAGTTTCATGAGAGCGCCCTGCCCGAACTGTTTTTCGATCTGTAATCGCGCTGCTTCCAGTGCTTTTAACTTTTCTTCACGCTCCCGCTGGAGTTCGGAATCGCCCTTTTCCTGCTTTGAAAGGCTGCTCTCGGTCGGTTCGAATTCTTCCTCGGTACGGTTCTGTCGTCTCGCCATTCTACATTGCCCTCCATCCTCTACTATGACGCACAAATTGTATCACATGATTGAAATTTATGCATCCTTCTGCATTATTTTTGCATCACTCTCCGTGGCGAATAAGCTCCGCAGGCGCAACACGTGAAGATTTGACCGCAGGCACAAGAGAGACAAGTGCGCTCACCACAATCCCCACGCCCACAATGAGAATAATATAATCCCAATCGATGGAGATGGGGATATGTTCGAGATAATAATCGGGGTTGAGCAGGGTTACCGGATGTGAAGCCGGTGTCAGCAACCTCGAGACAAAGTTTATCGCTGCCTGGATGCCGCTAAGTATCTGATTGATATAAAAGGAAATAAAAATACCGACTGCACTGCCTGCTATGCATCCCAGCGTGCCTGTCGCTGCCCCTCCTAGTAAAAAAATCGATGCCGTCTGTCGTGAAGAAACTCCACATGCTCTGAGGACGGCAATCTCTGTCCTGTGCTCGATGACATAGGTGGTGAGGGCTGAGCCGAGATTGATTGCGGCGACGATAATGGCGATTGCCATGATGAGAATGAGGGTTGACTTGGTGCTGGAAAACGAGGCGAAAAGGCTATGCTCGATGTCTCTCCATGTGCGGATTCTGAATCCAGGTATACCCGACAGGCCTGACTGTACAAGCTGATCATGAATCTCGGAGGCTATACCATTCAATGTTGGGCCATATGGATCGGCAGTCTTTACGCCTATAAAGGCATGGGCAGTCGAAGGATTCAGAAGGCGCAGTGCAGTTTCCGACTGCACGATAAACCAATTCGCATCCAATTCACGATAGCCGCTCGACACAATACCTGCGACCCGAAAAATATTCAGTTTGGGCAACATCTGCCCTTCATAGGCATCGCTGAGCGTGATGAGCGTCACGGTATCCCCGACACCGACACCAAGGGCCTTCGCCAGATAGCGGCCCAACACAGCCTCGTTTTGTTTCTCGGGGAATATGCTGCCGCTGTCTACTTGAATGAATTTTTTAAAACCCGGATCAGCCACCATGGACTGATCTAGGCCCCTCACCTGGGCCGACACCAAGCCTCCGGGAGATGCGGCAAGACCGATGCCATCCACTTCGAATGAGGTGGATATGACCCCTTTCAGCCCTAGGATGTCCTGTTGAAGTTTTTTTCTTGTTTCGCCAGACACGCCCAAAGGAAGGCTCAGCTGGAGGTGACTTGTCTTCGTCTCGAGGTATCGGTCGGTGATTCCTTGAATCATGCCGTTCGAGACAAAGAGCACGATGTAGAGCGGCACAATACTCACACTGATTCCAAGCACTGCTCCCCAAAACGCACCGTGCTTTCCCCTATGCGCAGTAGGGGCTGATGAATTCCTTAGCGGCTTTCCAAAAAGAAAGCGAAAGCCGAGGAAAACGAGAGGTTGTAGACGATGCGCCTTTATCGTATGCATTCGAAATGCCCATCTTTGAGAAGAAAAGATGTATCGCCGATATTTGCGAGCTCTGGGTCGTGCGTCACGAGCACCAGTGTTGTCTTCGCAACGTTAGGAAGACGCTGCAACAGCGATCGCAGGTCTTTTGCGCTTGCGGCATCAAGGTTCCCGGTCGGTTCATCCGCAAGCACTACCGAAGGCCTGTTGATGAGAGCCCTTGCAATTGCGACTCTTTGTCGCTCTCCTCCGGAAAGCTGCGAGGGGTAATGGTGTGCACGATTTCTAAGCCCCACGAGGTCGAGCAGCTCTTGTGCCCTCTTCCACGCTTCATTGCGCGAAAGACCCGCCATGTAACCAGGCAGCGCTACATTTTCAAGTGCACTGAAGTCGTTGAGAAGGAAGTGAAATTGAAACACAAAACCAACCACACTGCGTCTGAAGACAGAGAGGGATTTCTCCGGCAAGGTTTGCAGCTCGTAGCCATCGATACGCACACTGCCCGAGTCGAAACGCTCCAAACTGCCCAAGATTGCCAGGAAGGTACTCTTACCCGAGCCGCTCGGCCCGAGAATCGTGCAGATCTTTCCTTTATCCAACGAAAAATCCGCGCGCTCCAAGATATGCAGTACTTCGGTGCCGGAAGAAAAGGTTTTCGTGAGCGCTCTGCACTCGATTATAGGGTCATTCACTTCGCAGGACCTCCAGGGGAGAGGCGTTCTTGAAACGCCGGTATGCTAGATAGATCGCAAAAGCGGGGAAGATGATCGCAAAAGCAGCAATCAGCCCTATATCCGAGGCGAGGATTCTCGAAGGAATACCCTCTGTATAGAACACCGTCGGAGAAAAGAGTGTAAGATCGGGGACACTCTTTACAATACCAATCTGGTACAAAAGGGAGATGCAACCTTCAAGGAGCGCGATGGCTCCGTTGATGATGGAATCGGCATTCTGCGCAACGGGAATGCCGATCGCAATGCCGAACACGGCACCCACGATGCCGACGATGAGCCCTTCGAGCACAAAGATCGTGGAGATAGAGCGCTGGTTTGTGCCGAATGCCGACAATATGGCGAGATCTCTCGCTTTTCTTGCGATGGTCCGGCGCATTGCATAGTGAATATTGATGGCCACGACCGCAAAAATGATACTGACAAGGAGAAACATCACTATTTTTTCGGTGCGGAGCGCACTAAAAAAGCTTCGGTTGTAATCGCGCCATGATTCGACGCTCTCTATCCCTTCTGTGTGAGAGAGGGCCGCGACGAGCGCATCCACCTGTTCCGGTCTTTTCAGCTTTACTCCGAGGATAGTGGGCCCAGGAGCATACGAAAGGCTCGAGATTTTCTCGCGAGGAACAATCACAAGCCCTGCATCGAGTTCGTAGTATCCCGAGCGAAACAGCTCAGATACCGGCGCATTGATCGCATACTGTCGTATGCCCTCGTCGGGACTCACGAGTGCTCCTCGCAGGGTGAGCTCTGCCCCCTTATATGCACCCAAAAGACGCGCCGCCTCGGAACCGAGCAGCATTCCGCCAGCAAGACTCTCCTCTGCTGTGCGTGGGGAAAGATGGAGAGCATTACAAAAGCCCGTATCTGCAGCGAGGTCTTGTGGCTCAATCCACATGATACGCAGGATGTACTGCTGATTTCCTGGACCTTCGGCGAGGATATTGGACTCCACGAAGGGAGATACCGACCGGACCAGAGGATTCTCTCGCAACATTTGGGACAGCGCTGGAATTCGAGAATCCTCGACTTGTATCCTGGCATGAAAACTCGTCGTCTCCAAAAGCGAATCGATGTACTGGCTTTGTAATCCGTTCATAACGCTCATAACCACAACGAGGGCCACAATACCTGCGGCGATACCCAGGGCGGCAAAGCGTAAGCCCGCCTGGTGTACGGTTTTTTTTCTCATCGACCAGCGGAATGCAACGTAAAGAAGAGGCGGAAAATGTCGCCTTCTTTGCTGATCGTGTGGGCGTTCGCGTGTCGCCATGAATGTCCTTGCCTTATTCACCGACGAAATCGTCGAGATATCTATCGATGTCGAAGGGCACAAAATTTTCGTATTTTTCGCCTGTGCCCAAGAACAGTGTCGGAAGACCGAACTGACGGCTCACTGCAATAATCATACCACCTTTTGAGGTGGAATCGTATTTCGTCATGACAACGCCGTCTATGTTCACGGCTTCGTGAAAAATCTCCACCTGTCGCATGGCGTTCTGGCCTGTTGTGGCGTCGAGGACCAAAAGTTTGTGGTAATCGACCTCCACGGCCTTCTGCATCACCACTTTGTCGATCTTCTCCAGCTCTTTAAGGAGGTCGGCACGAGTGTGCATGCGGCCGGCGGTATCCGCGATGACAAGTTGGGCATTCTCTGTTCTGGCGGCATCGATGGCATCCCACAGCACTGCCCCTGGATCTGCACCGTGCTGCTGTGCCACAACGCGCACGTCAAGCCTATCGCCGTGAATCTTGAGTTGCTCAATCGCCGCGGCGCGGAAAGTGTCGCCCGCCGCCATGATGACCGGTCGTCCCGGCCTCGTCTTCTGGACCCATGCAGCCAGCTTTGCGCAGGTCGTTGTTTTGCCCACTCCATTGACGCCCAGTATGAGAACGACATTCAGTCTATCGGGAGCTAGATCGAATTTCGCCGTCGCAATATGGGGGCGCAAGAGTTCTTTTAGCTTTTTTCTTGCTTCTTCGGTGGTTGCGACTCCCCCCTTCCTGCAGGAAACCTTGAGCGCGTCCACGAGCTCAAACGCGAGAGATGCGCCGATATCGCCCTCGATCAGTAAATCGGCGAGATCTTCGAACACCTCATCGCTCAGCTGATTCCGGCGGAACAGTGTTTTGATTCTTTCAGAAAACTTCATAGTTTCTCCACGATTCGTATTCCACGAATAGGTTTCCAGAAATCAGTCTCCAGGGATCATTGAGCTGCCTGCAACATCAGAACCGCATTCCATATGGCAGACGTTAGAAAAGCGGCAGTGACCGCCATACAGGCTCCCGTCATGATCGCCGAGGCGTTCATCGCGCCTTCGAAGGCAGCGTTTCTGTACGCGGCCTCCTGATAGGTCTGCCAGAGGCCTAAGGATACCATGGATGCCGACACACCGACCACAGCGCCTCCTATTGAAAACTGAAACCTTGAGTTCGCCTGCTCGTACTTTGGCCTGTCCTCCCATGGCTCAATGGCGGGCAACGCGAAAGGAACAACCGAAGATTGTGTTGATGCCTGCGAGGCCGAGGAGGCGTTCGCCGTCGGTCCCAACATCTTTTTCTCCACAAAAGCTTGGACCGCTTCTCGTGTTCCTTCTACAAGCTCGAAGACCGACAAGGCACCAGAGAAGTAAGAAGCTCCCTTTCCTGTTTTTGTCAGTAAAAGTGTCCCAAACCGGATGGTTGTATCCTGGGCTGAATATATCATGAACATCACTGCATCGGCATCCTGAAATATCGTAGACTGCAGCATGGATGTTACGCCCTGCTCAGGCTGCAGTAGTTTCATCGTATCGGTATCGATGGAGATTATTGTATCAATGGTTGTGTCTGAGCGGAGCGATGTCTCCATCAAGCGTACGAGGCTGGCCGCCTCGGGATAGGGGCTTCCATTGGAAAGCGTCTGCGGCTGCCCGAGCGTCTCCATTATGAAGCTCCACCACAGCGCTTCGTTGACTTCTGAGCCTGAATCTGAAGAAGACAACCGAGAAAACGCTGCCTCGTCGGTCCTCAGTGGAAAGCAAACCGCGACGCTCTTGACGTCGGTGGAGGGAGCCGAGGCGCCCTGGGCCACAGCACGCCCTATCGGCAACGAGATAAGGACGAAAAGAAGCAGCCCCACAGCCCCGTGTTCAAAGGTCTTCATCTTCCTCTTCGACGGCAGTCCCGCCCTTCCACTGCCAATGCAGATACTCCTGAATAAAGGGATCGATGTCACCATCCATCACGGCCTGCACATTCCCGACCGAGAATTTGTTTCGGTGATCTTTGACCATTGTATAAGGTTGAAACACATAGGACCGAATCTGGGAACCCCAGGCGATCTCTTTTTTTTCGCCTGCGAACCTTGCGGTCTCCTTGTCGCGCTCAGCCTTATAATATTCATACAACCTCGACTTGAGGATACTCATTGCCACATCTTTGTTTTTGTATTGGCTGCGCTCGTTCTGACAGGTGACGACGATGCCTGTGGCCAGGTGGGTGATTCTCACCGCCGAGTCGGTCTTATTGACCTTCTGGCCACCGGCTCCACCCGCGCGGTAGGTGTCGATACGGATATCCTCCGGCCGGATATCGATCTCTATCGAGTCGTCCAAGACCGGCATCACCGAAACCGATGCGAATGAGGTGTGGCGTCTTGCATTCGCATCGAAGGGAGATATCCTCACGAGCCTATGGACGCCGGTCTCTCCCTTTAGATACCCATACGCATATTCCCCGGATATCTGGACAGTCACCGACTTGATGCCCCCCTCCGCCTCGAGGAAGTCGATGGTTTCGACGCTAAAATCATGGCGTTCGGCCCAACGGAGGTACATCCTGTAGAGCATGCTGGCCCAGTCGCAGGCTTCGGTGCCGCCCGAACCCGCGTGAATAGTCAAGAAGGCGTCGTTCCTATCGGCTTCCCCCGACAAGAGTTCGATGACCATGGCCCTGTCGAAGCGGCCTTGAATATCCTCAAGGCTTGCGCGCAGATCGCCCTCCATATCGCGATGATCCTCTTCTCGGACAAGCTCGCACATCTCTTCCAACGAAAGAATGTCGTCGTGCAGTTTTTTCCACGTTTCAAGGCGTTCCTGGAGGATTTTAATTTCACTGAGAATTTTGCGCGCCTTTTTCTGATCCGACCAAAAATCGGGATCAGAGGTCAGCGCCTCCTTGTCGCGAATTTTCTCTTCGATCGCAGAGGCGTCAAAGACGCCCCCAAATTTCAAGAATTTCCTCTTTCAAATCATGGATAGGTTTTGTCAGATCTTCCAGCATATGTGTCTCCTGGTTATTTAATGTATGCGAAATGAATATACTGTTTCATGCTCCCACCTTGCCCCGGGCATGAGAAAGGGAGAGGGAAAGTCTGGACGATTTGGAGAATCGGGGTACATCTCAGTCTCAAGACAGAACCCGGCATATTTGTCGTATATCGAACCGCGTTTTCCCGCAATGCCCATAAGGTTGTTCCCCGTATAGAATTGTACGGCCGGCAAGGTAGTGGCGACCGTCATGCTCCGGCCAGAATTGTGTTCGCGCACTGTCGCAAAAGGCTTTAAGGGCAACCATGCTGGATCGATGACATAACAAAAATCATAGCCGCCAGCTTGGGCAATGTCCTTTCCAATGGCCTTCGCACGCCTGAAGTCCATGGCCGTTCCATCGACCAGCGCCTCCCTTCCCGTGGGAATGAGCTCTCGATCAACAGGAAGATAGAAGTTCGCCTGGAGCTGTAGTTCGTGATCGAGAATCAGCCCATTGCCTTCTCCGGCAAGATTAAAGTATGCATGATTCGTAAGGTTGATGGGTGTCTTCTCATCAGTAGTCACCATGTACTTCAGGCTCAAGGCTCCTGATTCAGACAAACTGACGGTAAGCTCCGCAGACACTGTCCCCGGATAGCCCTCTTCGCCATCCGGACTCGTCCGGGAAAACGTAAGGGCAGGTTCATTCTTGAGCGTGGATACTTCGTAATTCCAGAGATATTTGTCGAAGCCGCGGCGGCCGCCATGCAGGTGATTGGGACCATTGTTGGCAAAGAGATGATATTCTCTGCCGTCCATACTGAACCTTGCACCGCGGATTCTGTTCGCAAAGCGTCCCACGGTCGATCCGAAAAATGGATGCTTGCCTAGATAGCCCGAGAGCGTCGAGAAGCCGAGGAGTATATCATCTTGCTGCCCTTTTCTATCGGGCATAAGAAAGCTTGTCCAAGTGGCCCCCCAATTGGAGAATGTCGCACAAAAATCGCCCGCCTTCAATATAAAAAGCAGAGCCTCTTCTCCATTCGAAAGCACGCCGAAGGGCTTAATCTCTATTTTTGATGCAGTATTCATTCACACCTCTCTTCCATTGTTCGTCCATGAAGCCATCATAGCGCAGATGAGAAAAATTCTCGAGACCTACAGCTTATAATAGATTTTGTAGACAGCCTCGAACCAGCCGTCTGGTAGAATGCGGCGCACCCAGACTGCAAAGCGCTCGAACAGGGGGCCCACCGTGATGCGAACAGGAAGACGTCGCGCGCTCGCAAGCCGTACGATTCTTTTCCCCGCAACCAAGGGGTCTACGCCATGGGTCTCGTCGTGCTCCTGTACGGCGATGACCTTCTCGTATTTGTCGCGATACACGCTGCCATCGGGCACGATTTTCTTCCTTGACCCCGTGAACCCTGTCCTGAAGTCCCCCGGCTCCACGATGCACGCCTCTATATTGAATGCGCTCACCTCATAGCGCAGCGATTCAACAAAACCTTCGAGCGCAAACTTGCTTGCAGAATAGTAGGCCTGGAAAGGCATCCCCGTTTTGCCTGCGATCGAACCGATAATGATGATTCTGCCGCCTTTCTGTCGGCGCATGGTAGGCAGAAGGGCTCGAACGACCCTCACTACCCCGAAAAAATTCACATCGAATTGCGATGTTGCCTCTTCCATCGGGATATCTTCTATTGCTCCGCTTATCCCGAAGCCTGCTGCACATACGAGGAGGTCCACGCGTCCTGCCATTGAAAGCACATAGTCAATACTTTTTCGGACCGATTCGTCGGAGGTGACGTCGGTCTGCACATACGTAAAGTTTTCCGGCAGGTCTGACGGTGCCGGACGCCGCCCTCCTCCATAGACGAAGTATCCTGCCTCGGCCAAAGACCTTGCGATTGCAAGCCCGAGGCCGCTCGTCGCGCCGGTGACAAAGGCCACCTTGCGATGATTTGTGTTTTCTCCCATATAAGCCACCATATACGCCACCTTATCGTTCTCTCACTTCCCCACAGTGTAGGCCTCGACAATGATCTGCGCGATCTGCGCTGCCGACCAACGCTCAGTATCGATCACGAGATGGGCGCAGGAAAGGTCATCGATGTCGATATTGTAGAGCGTAAAATACCGGCTACGATCCCTCTCATCTCTTTCGCGCGTAAAGCGTTCTATACTCGCAAGGTCTCCTCCCTCGCGCGCATGGATCCGACGCACGCGGACCTCGTGGCTCGCTCTGAGATACACCTTTAGGTCTGCTTCCGGCACCATCCATATTGCAAGCCTTGAACCGATGACTGTATTTCCTTGCCGCGCGAGCATAGCCTGATGTTCGTCGAGCATGCGGTCGTACTCGAGGTTCTCCTCCGACCGTTTAAGGAGTTCTTCAAAGGGTATGCCCAGCTCGATGGCCATTGAACGAAAAGTATAATTGATAGGCTTAAAACCCAGCTTCTCCGCAACCAGATGGAGCACTGTGGTGTTACCACAGCCGGCCTTGCCCGATATAGCGATGATACTCATCTCTAGTCACTCCACATTTCTGAGCTGTTCCCGAATATTCTCGAGCGCATCCTTCATGTCGACCACTGCGTGCGAAATCGTTACGAGCATGTTTTTCGAGCCAATGGTATTCACTTCCCTGTTCATCTCCTGACAAAGAAAATCAAGTTTTTTCCCGCAACAGGGCTGGGTCGATATGAGTCGAAACGCTTCAAAATGGGCCTTGAGACGCTCGATCTCCTCATTAATGGTGAGCCGCACGAGCTGCACGGCGACTTCCTGAAGTACGCGGCTCTCGTCATATTGTTCTACAAGCAGCTCCTTGAAACGGCCGACGATCTGATCGTGAATCAGTTGCTCGAGCGCATCGGCTTTTGCCTCTATCTCTGCCAGTTTCGTCTGTAATCTCTCTAACTGGCTCATGATGTTCGCCTCGGTCGCAAGGCCTTCGCGTACCCTGCTCTCTTCGAATTCGCGCCATGTCTCTTCCAGTGCGGGCGACAGTATCTGCCACAGGCCGGCTTCGTCGATATCCATATTCATCTCGACAATGCCCGGAAAACGGGTGAGAATATCGAGGGATGGGCGATCCTCCAGCTGGCATGCTTCGGCAAGGTTCCTCAGCTGTTCCGAAAGCATCTTTGCGGATTGAAAGTGAAGCTCAATGTCTTCGATGGATGTTTCCACTTTTTTGAGCTTGAATGTGCATTCTATTTTGCCGCGCGCGATGTGAGAGCCCAAAAAATCGCGCACATGTGGCTCGATGCCGGACGCGGACGGCGGAAGGGACACCGCAATATCCAAAAAGCGATTGTTGTACGATTTCAGCGTTATTGTACCCTGAATGCCATGTCCTGAAATCGGATGGTGTGCAAAGCCCGTCATGCTCTTCATGGTTGTTCCTGAATTTTTTCCGATGTTTGTGATGTGCGACCTTCTCTCAGTTTGTCTGCAATGGCCTTGCCCAATTTCCAGTTGTCGCCCGCCCCCATGGTGAGAAAGATGTCGCCCGGCCGCAAGAGATCCAGCAAGCTATTCTGTGCATCCAGTGGCTCTTCGCTGTACAGGGCGAAGCCTCTCTTACTCGATGAGTATGGGCCGGCCGTAGTGGGCCGTTGAGTGAGCTCCTGGTCGGACGCCGTTCCCTTCCCGGAGACGAGCCCAAGGTCGATTGGTATAAGATCGGATCTCCGTGCGCAGAGCTTATGGAAAAGAGTTTTGCCATCGAATTCCGCGATCGGCTGCTCACGCGCAGAAGCATATATCTTGTGCATGACCACGGCATCCGCCTCATCCAGGGAAGCGACAAATTCGTCCTGCAGGGCGATTGTCCTCGTGTACGTGTGCGACATAAAGTCCATCACAAGTCGCCTGTTCGGCCAAAACTTTTTTATTCCCTCGATGGTCACTCTTATCGCCGTGGGATGGTGGCCATAGTCGTCCAGAATCAAGACACCTCCGAACTCACCTATTATTTCGCTGCGGCGTTTTGATCCACTGAAGGATGCGAGCGCTGCGGCGATGCTTTTCCACTCATCGTTTCCAAAGCTCCGCGATGTCTGTGCTTCGAAAATCGATTCGGCCAGTGCAATTGCGGCGACGGCGTCCAGCACAAGGTGCCGACCCGGTACATGGAGATGAAGGGGCTTGGGCGCATCGCTCACCATAAAGGTGTTGGTGCCCGCGCTTGTCTGGAAGTCTCGAATTTTATACTTTCCTTTTGCCGAGAAACCGTACTCTACAAACGTTATTTTTTTTCTTTTTTGTAGGACAATATCCGCCACATCGACAGCACCCGGTTGGTCTGCGCAGAAGATGAGAACCCCATTGTCCGGCAAACTGAGCACATACTCCACAAAGGCATCTCTGATACTCTCATAGGTAGGGAAATAATCCTGATGATCGCTCTCGACCGAAGTGAGCACTATCCAGGATGGTTTGAAGTTGAGAAAATGCTTGCGGTATTCGCACGTTTCCGCGATGAAGTAATCGCTTCCTCGAATGAGCGTACAGCGACCGTCGAAGTTTGAGATCGCCGATCCTGCAAGGACTGTGGCAGGCATCGAGAGCGCTTCCATGAGAATGCCGGCCATCGCGGTGGTCGTTGTTTTGCCGTGCACACCGGCAACGCCGGCCGATCGGCTGTGGAGAGATAAAGCACCGAGCACCTCCGGATAGCTGAAAATAGGAATATGACGCTGTATGGCCGCTTTGAGCTCGGGGTTCGCCGCCAGCGAATATGCGGCCGAGTAAATGATGAGGTTCGTGTCTTCAGGTACATGCCGGGCATCGAAATTCTCAAAAAGCCTAACACCGAGAGCGTGAAGGATGCTGTCGGTGTAGAAGACGTCGGCGACATCGCTGCCTGTAAGCAGCGCCCCGCGAGTATGCAGAATTTCCGCCAGGGCTGTCATGCCTGTCCCCTTCGCCCCCACAAGATGGATATGAAGTCCGGTGAGACTCTCAGGAAATGCTATTGTTTCCATATTTGCCCAATTCTAAATAAAATCGTGTGGAATCCACAAGCCCTTTATGGACACCCCCGGATGACCGTCATGGAGGGCAAGACTACTGCTCAAGATGTACCGAGAAAGAAAAAAAGGCCATCCCCTCAGGTGGGAGCTCAATATCCCAGCCCAATTTCAGCGAAAAACCTTCAAACATCAGCGGTTCGTTGACTCCATCGGCGCAGCTGGCTTTTGCATTAGGTTTTCGTTGCATCATATTGGGATGTCCTTGCAGAAAGAAGGGCCTGTCGGCGCGGATGAGCAACTTTTCCATGCCTCGAGATTCGGATAGCTCGACGCTGTCGATGAAATCGGCCGAAAGGCCGGTATGCGCATCCAGTACTTGGTGCTCTCTGTGTCTGAAAACCCGAATCTCGTGCTCATCGAGAGATGCCGACGCCATGATTTCGGACGCTGTACAAAAGCGAAAAGACAGCGCATGGGTACCCTTATTGACCAGTTCATAATCGATGCTGAAAAAGCCGTGGTCAAAACGGTAGCTCTTCCTACAACTCAGAAATACCGACTGACCGTGGATTTTTCCGCTGAAGTCACGGCTAAATGCAACGGTCAAGGTCTCTTTCGCATTCTCGATCATATTCCAGGTCGCCGATTCCGGGAATAATTCCTCCTCGAAATTTCCATCCTCGTCGATGGAATCCTTAAAACATCCTGTGGAACATCGAGCCATGTTCCAGCCGCATGCATAGTTTATTCCGGTCTTTAATGAATCCAGCTCGCTCACGGACGCAGTATCGGACTGAAGATAGCATGTATACACGGGCGATTGGAAAAGAGCTTCTTTTATACCATCGAAATTGATGTCATCGAAAGATAAGTAATGGTGGAACCGGTTCTGCCGAATCGTCTTCTCTGCCTCGATGAGAGATGCATAGACAGCGAGGCGCGCCTCAGGAAGCAAGATGCCCCCAGAAGGACCAGCCCAGTACAAATCACCGGATTGGGCTCTCCATATATCATCGATGGAAGCTTTTTTCCTCGACTTGTCTCCTCTAAAAAGCCCCGTCATTGCGGAAACAAAATTGAGTTTTTGATAGAGGGCAAACACCAGAGGATGATCGAGGACGGATTGTTTCGAAATATGGATGTACTCCGGCCTCGTCACCGACACTTGTTTGATGGTGTTCCGACAATAGCTTCTATACCGCTCGGAATAGCATTGAGAGACATAGAACGTTCTCGTCGATTTCACGGTTTTGTTGAGTTGAGCCGCCGTGACCGTATCGTATTCCAAACAGTTCTTCTGAAACCACGCAAATGTCCGTTCGAAGAGTACGTCGGGAGATTCGAGTCCGCTGTGCTCCCAACTGCTCGCAATTTCAAAACCATCGGCCATAATGAGATAGGTGGTGTACTGAGGATAAGCTTGCTGCAGCATAAGCAGGGTTTTCTCATAGGGTTCAAAGACACCATCCTCCGTTCGGGCCTCGAAGACGGGAAACAAACAGACGGTCTTGCGGTGATCTTCAGAAGCGAAAAAGAGGGAAGAAGGTGTGTCTTTCGGATACAGTTCCATATAGGACTGTGCCGGCAGAAAGCTATATTGTATCTTCGAATTCTGTAGAACCGCGGGCAAGGACGGTGTCCACGCATACTCGTAGATCCAAGCGCCGGAAGGCCTTTTCCCGAACGTTTTTCGAATAAAGGCGCTCAGAGCTTCAACTTGACCGGTCATGTCCTGAGTGCTGATGAGGGGTGCGAGAGGATTGTAAAATCCGCCACCCAACAGCTCAATCTGGCCCCTGCGGACCATTTCGGTGAGAAGATACATATATTCAGGATGATTTTTTTCTAGCCATGTAAAAATTGTACCCGAGAAATGAATGATCGACTTAATTGAAGGAAACTTATACAGGCCAGAGAGGAAAGGGCGCCATGCGCCCTGGTACTCTTGTTCATAGAGCGCATTGGAGGCGCTGTAGGGGAGATTATTGTACATCCCTATCACTACTCTGAAGCTCTGCATCGAAGAAATCGCTCCTCTTATGTCTAGTCGATCAAACAATATTATCCGATTATGTTCTTACATTGAAGAGGACGCCGCCTGGAAAATGAATCGCCAGCATACAAGCGTAGAAACAGCCAACCCGAGCAGGCAACCCACGAGCACTTCCTGCCAACGATGGCCAAGGATTTCCTTCACGGGCGCAAATGGAATATCCAGGTGCTCTGCCACGTGCTTTCCCAAAAGATTCAGCGCTTGAGCCTGAAGTCCTGCCGATCTGCGCACGCCGAGAGCATCCCTGATGACGATGAGCCCCAGGAAAAACGACAGGATGAACAAAGAGCTGAAACCTTCGATGAAGGCAATCGAAGCTGAGAGGGAAACAACGAGTGCTGCGTGGCTCGAGGGCATGCCTCCTGTTTTCCAAAGCACGATGGACGCAATTTCCTTTGCCTGAAGTTTCCTGCGCTTGAATATCGCTAGCACTGCTTTTATTATCTGGGCAAGGAAAATGCTCAATGCTGCGGATAAGAAGATGGGATTGGAGAGAAGCGACACAAGACTACGCGATGGAGTTTCCACATGGCAAAGTGTGCGAAAACTCTCGTGGTCTGTCAAGCCTACAAAGAAATGAAAGCGTTTGTTGACCCTTTCCTCTTTCGACATTATGTTGAATATGTGAATGCAATGAGGCAGATGGTCCTTGGAGAGGATGATGATGGTCGCCGTGCGGATAGAATAATGAGGAAGGTCCTGCGCAATGTAGCGCTCTCTACGATTTATCGCCTTTTTCGTCAAGGCGATATTCAGGTTGACCATCGCCCGATACAACCTGAGGACCGACTAAGGAAGGGCCAGATTGTACAGATATTCCTGCCGGAATCCTTGCACGCCACAGATGACCATCATAAAAGGGGAGAAGACCTGTCTGCAGGCCCATCCTTTTCCGTCTTTCGACGAGATAAGGTCGATCATATGTCCGAAGAAACCCCTAGAGTCATTTGGCAGAACGGACACCTGATCGCGTTTCATAAACCTTGGGGCATGCTCGTGCACGACGGAGATGCAAGCCTCACCGCGCACGCGCTCAGACTTCTCAAGGGTGGGTTATCCCCTTCGGTCTCTTTTGTGCCAGGCCCCCTCCACAGGCTCGACAGAAACACCTCGGGGGTCGTCATGTTCTCGAAGACACTGATAGGGGCAAAAAAGTTTACGTCGGCGATTCGAAACCGGCAGGTCCGAAAATTCTATGTCGCCATTGTGCAGGGAGAAATGAGCCAAGAAGCGCATTTTAGCGACACGCTTTTTCGCGATACGCGGCGCCATGTAAGCACCGTCGACCAAAAAGGAAAGCCCGCGAGCCTCTATGCATTCCCCCTGCTGCACCACGACGGCTACAGTCTTTTGCTCGTGGAGCTGCACACGGGCATCACGCATCAGATTCGGGCTCAGTTCGCTGCCCACGGCATGCCCCTGGTTGGCGACACAAAATATGGCGGTCAAACGACACCCACAATTCGACATTTCTTTTTACACTCCTACTGTTTATACTTGAGCCCTCCCCTGTTCGAGGACATGCCTTCAGAGATCATCGATCCTGTACCCGAGGGTTTCTCTACAGTATCCAAGAGGCTCTTCGATATTGACTCGGAAAGATTGGAGACGACAATTTTTCAAGGAATAGAGCAATTGCTTAAAATTTAAGGAGGAAACCACATGGCCAACACTACTATTTTCAAAAAGCCGCCGAAGATCAAGCTGAAATGGCCTCTTGTGCTGATAATTCTGATTGCGATAGGGGTCATCGTCTTCCTGTCGACAAGCTTTATAGTCGTGGATCAGACAGAAAAAGCCGTCATCGCGACATTCGGCAAATACACGAAGACGCTCGGAGCCGGCCTTCATTACAAACTGCCCTTTGGCATCCAAAGAGCCTATATCGTCAAGACGCAGGTCATCCAAACAGAGACTTTTGGTTTTCGCACCATAAAGCCTGGGGTCGTCACGCAGTATTCGAGCCAGAAATTCCCGGAAGAATCTACGATGCTGACAGGAGACCTCAACATTGTCGATGTCGAGTGGATCATCCAATACCGTATCGCTGATCCCGTAGCATGGCTTTTCAACGTAACCGACAGAGAGAAGACCATAAGGGACACCTCCCAGTCCGTTCTCAACATGTTGATCGGCGACCGAGCGATTCTCGGCGTCATAGGCCCAGACCGACAAAATATTCAGGATGCTGCCGTGACGATGATGAATGAGCTCTTTACGAAGTACGGGCTTGGAATTGAAGTGACACAGGTTCAGCTTCAGAACATCGTGCCTCCAGAAGGAGTCCAGGCCTCATTCGAGGACGTCAATAAGGCCATCCAGGACATGAACCGCTTCATCAACGAGGGACGGGAGGCATACAACGCAGAGATCCCTAAGGTTCAAGGACAGGCGCAGCAGACTATAGAGGTGGCGCAGGGGTATGCCGCAGAGCGCGTCAATGTGGCACGGGGCGATGTTGCGCGCTTCGACTCTGTGTATGCAGAATACCGTAAGGCGCCGGACGTGACCAAGAAGCGTCTCTACTATGAAATGATGGAGGAAATATTCAAAGACGAGAAAAATATAGATCTCATCGACCGATCCCTCCAGAACGTCTTGCCCATAAAGAATATCACGCAGACATCCTCGACCCAGGAGGCCTCCAAATGAAGAAAGCCCAGATAATCATATTGGTCGTCGTCGTTTTAGCGGTCATTTTCATCGTAGCGTTTGGGCCTCTCTTTGTAGTACAGGAGGGGGAGCAGGTAGTCGTGGTGCGTTTCGGCAAAATCGTCGCCACGCATACAGATGCCGGACTAAAGTGGCGCAGCCCTTTTATCGATACTGTCATCAAATATCCTAAAAAACTGTTGTCGTGGGATGGAGAGCCTCAGCGCATTCCGACAAAAGAAAACCAGTTCATCTATGTCGACACCACGGCCCGCTGGAAAATAGTCGATCCGGTCAAGTTCTATGAGTCGGTCAATACACTCGAAGGAGCCTATGGCAAACTTGACGATGTCATCGACTCGGCAGTTCGCACTGTCATCTCTTCGAATTACTTGAGAGAGGCGGTGCGCAGCAGCGACGAAATATTAAACCAGAGCACCATCGAGACATATCAAACCGGTGAAGTTGAAAACAGCACAACGCTTCAACAGCTTGCAATTACGGCAACCCAATATGAAAAGATTGAGAAGGGGCGCCACGTGCTTGCCAAAGATATGAATGACCTCGTCTCCAACATCGTGCCGAGCTTCGGCATAGAAGTCGTCGATATCTTGCCCCGTCAGATACGGTATTCGGACGAATTGACCGAAAGCGTCTATCAGCGAATGATAAAAGAGCGTAACCAGATTGCCCAGGCATTCCGCGCATACGGCGAAGGCAAGAAGGCCGAGTGGCTCGGCAAGCTGGAAAATGAAAAACGCTCCATCCTCTCTTCAGCATATGCGGAGGCAGAAACGATTAAGGGTAAGGCAGACGCCGAAGCATCCCAAATATATGCCGAATCGTTTGGGCGTGACCCGTCATTCTTTGAATTCTGGAAGGCCATTGAATCGTATCGCAAGACAATGCCGGCATTCAATAAAACGTTGTCTACAGAAATGGACTACTTTAAGTATCTTTATAGCCCAAGCGGGAAATAGAAGATCATAGCACCCGAAGCGTAGCAGCGGAGCTGAGTCCTTGGGGCTTCTGCTCGATGCCTAGAATGGTATATGAGCCGAGTGCAACAGGGCCGGGGTTTATGACGAGCGTTCTGCCTTCCCTCTGGATACTGCGGCCTTCATGGATATGGCCGCATATCCAGAGGAGCGGCTCGTACTCATAGAGCAGAGCTGCAAAAGTTTGGCTTCCGAGATGCTTCATGGAGCGGAGGTCAGCAAAGGTGTCCTTTGGAGGAGTATGGGTGAGAACAATGAGGGGGCGCGGCGCTGAAGATGTTGCACGGTCGTCGTCTCTTCGTTCTTGTTGTTCTTGCGCACAACCTGCATAGGCTCTTTGAAGTCCTAATCCGAGCTCCTCATCTCTGACTTCGAAGGGAGTAAGGCCTGTGTGCAAAAGCCCCCCACCACAGCCAATGATGCGAACTGTGGTGGTCTGATCTCCATAGGGAGTACCCCCGATGTCATGGGTAATGCATCTTTGCTCGAGATACCCCGGATGCTTCTCAAAAATGCGCTTGGCGGCCACAGTATCGCAATTCCCTCCAACAAAAAAGAGCGTGGCATTGGGCGTGAGTTCGGCAAAGACAGAGAGCACCTTCTCTGCCTCCTTCTCTCTCCCGAAGTTTGTCACGTCGCCTGCGACAAAAATCCCTCTTATGCGAGCATTTTCTTGTAGAATGCGCCCAAGCATATCGGTTTTTCCATGGATGTCCGCGAGTGCAAGAAACATGTCTATCATCTCTATGCATGCTCCTCTACGAAGAACATTCGAAACGCTCCAGATTCCATGAATGTTGTCGGCTATTCCCTCTTCAGCACGAGCCGGGCGACTCGTTTCTTGCCGGCGCGCAGCATCATGGCACCTTCGACCATGTCCTTGGTGCTATAGATGTGCTTCTCGTCCTCTACCTTTTTGCCGTTGACCGAGGCCCCGCCTTGCTGAATGAGTCGTCGGGCCTCGTTTTTTGAGGGTGCAAGCCCCGAGGCTACGAAAAGGTCGAGCACTCCAATACCTGCTTCCAGCCATACAGGGTCGATTTCGGTCGTAGGGAGCTGCGTCGCATCTCCCTCTCCCCCGAACGCAGCGCGTGCAGCGGCGAGGGCTTTGTCGGCCTCTTCCCTCCCATGGATGAGGGATGTGACCTCCCAGGCCAGGCGCTCCTTCGCCTCATTCAATGCGGCGTCTTTTAAGGAACCAAGGCGTCTACATTCCTCTACGGGCAGAAAAGTAAACATAAGAAGAAATCTCAAAACGTCGGCATCGGCCACATTTCTGAAATACTGGAAAAATTCATAGGGGCTTGTCATCGCCGGATCGAGGAAGAGCGCCCCTTTTTCGGTCTTGCCCATCTTCTTGCCATCGCTGGTTGTAACCAGGGGGAAGGTGAGCCCATAGCACTCTGCCCCTTCAATGCGCCGTATAAGCTCTATCCCGGAGACGATATTGCCCCACTGGTCATCGCCGCCAACCTGCAGGCGACAGTTGTAGCGCTTGTATAGCTGCAAAAAATCATAGCTCTGCAAGAGCTGATAATTGAACTCGATAAAGGAAAGACCAGCCTCCATACGGTTTCGATACGCTTCAAACGAGAGCATTCTGTTGACCGAGAAATGCCGCCCTATATCGCGCAGAAATTCGATGTAATTGAGGTCGGCAAGCCAGTCTTTATTGTTTGCGGTGAATGCATGGACACCATCGAAGCCCACAAAGCGGTCGAGCTGTTTGACAACGCGCTCCGTATTTGCATCTATCTCCTCATAGGAGATGAGTTTTCTCATCTCCGTCTTTCCTGAGGGGTCTCCGATTCGCCCCGTACCGCCTCCAAGAAGCGCAATACCAATGTGCCCCGCATCCCTCAGATGTCGCAAGGCAAAAAAAGGCACCATGTGTCCTATATGGAGTGAGGGGCCTGTCGGGTCGACGCCGATATAAAACGTGACCGGCCCTTCGTCCATCAATTTCGAAAGCCCTTCGAAATCCGTGCACTGTTGGACAAACCCACGTTCTTTCAAAATAGTGAGCGCATTGTTCATGGTTCAATCCTCTTAAGTTTGGCCAGTATAAAATGAAATTATGCCTTGCTCAAGCCTTATTGTGTGCTACAATAAGACCGTTGATCTATATACATAGATCAGCTGCAGCTCAAGACTTTTGGAAACTGCAATCTCAAAGAAAGAGGAGAAGCATATGCCATCGACAGAAAAGCCACTCACCAAGGTTGAGATTATCAATGCGCTTGCGAAAACGACAGGTTTCACGAAGAAAGATGTCAATTTGGTGTTGGAGGAACTCGCAAAACTCGCGTATGCAGAAGTGAAGAAGAACAAGAAATTCACCCTGCCAGGAATTGCAATTATGAAGATCGTCCACAGGAAAGCAAAGGTCGGCCGCAACCCCGCCACTGGACAGCAGATCACCATTCCTGCCCGAGACGTCATCAAGATCAACGTCGCCAAGCCCTGCAAGGATGCAGTCCTTGGCAAATGATGGTGCCTTTGCTCACAGGTCCGTAAGAGAAACACAAGGGGCGGCCTCAAAAAGGAGTCGCCCCTTGTATTTGTCGGGAAGAGAAGGTCAGATGCTGGAATTCATCCTTCGGTAATCTCTTGTCTTCTGCCGGATGTATTCGGCGATGCGATCGCGGGGCAGGCGTTCCTGCAGCATGCTGTCTCTGTCGCGGATCGTGACGCTGCCGTCCTCTTTCGTCTGGTAATCGACAGTTACGCAGAAAGGTGTCCCGACTTCATCCTGACGGCGATATCGGCGGCCAATTGCGCCGGCCTGATCGTAGTCGGTGACGAAATCTTCTTTTAGTTGGGCCCTGATGTCCTGCGCGAGCTCGGCAAGTCCGTCTTTTTTCATGAGAGGGAGCACCGCGACCGTGATCGGGGCCAGCTCTGGATGGAAATGCAGCACCGTGCGACAGTCGTCCTCATTGCCTTTGTCGGCGACTTTCTGTTCTTCGTATGCATCGCACAGGAGCATGAGAAGCTGACGCGTAAGGCCTGCGCTCGTCTCGATGATGTTGGGGATGTAGCGCTCGTTGCCATTCTCCTGGTCTATGTATTGCATATCCTTCCCGGAGAACTGTTGGTGGCGGCTTAGGTCATAGTCCGAGCGATTGTGCACACCCTCGAGCTCCTTAAAGCCCATAGGAAATTCGAACTCTATGTCGTAGGCGTCCTTCGCATAGTGCGCAAGCTCGTCCGGACCGTGCCGGTGCCAGCGCAGCTTGTTCATGTCTATACCTAGTTTTCTGTAATAATTCCACCGCTGCTCTCGCCAATATTCGAACCACTCGGCATCGGTGCCGGGCTTCACGAAGAATTGCATCTCCATTTGCTCGAATTCACAGGTTCTGAAGATGAAGTTCTTGGTCACAATTTCGTTGCGGAAGGCCTTGCCGATCTGCGCAATGCCGAAAGGGATCTTCATTCGGTTCGACTGTTGCACGTTCTTGAAATTGACATAGATACCCTGTGCAGTCTCGGGGCGCAGGTATACGAGGCCGGATTCATCCTCGACCGGTCCAAGCGTCGTCTTGAACATGAGGTTGAACTTGCGAGTCTCCGTGAGTTCGCCGCCGCACTCCGGGCATATCTTCGCAGCGAGGTTCTCGGGCGGAATCTGGTCGGCCCTAAATCTCGTCTTGCATTTCTTACAGTCGACGAGCGGGTCGGTAAAGTTCTCGACATGTCCAGAGGCATGCCACACCTTCGGATGCATGAGAATCGCGGCATCGATGCCCACAATGTTATCGTGGAGCTGGGTCATTTCCTTCCACCAGAAGCGGGCAATGCGATTTTTGAGCTCGACTCCCTGAGGACCATAGTCCCATGCACCGGAAAGCCCACCGTAAATCTCCGACGACTGAAAGACAAAGCCCCTTCTCTTTGCGAGAGAGACAATCTTATCCATCGTGACTGTCGTGTCTGCCGTGTCTGCCATACCCATCCTCTCCTTATGCCTGTCCCTGAAATTTTTTTTCGATTTTGGCCCATGTGTCTTTCAGGGTCACCGTCCGATTGAAGACCGCACGTTGCGTCGTAGAATCGATATCCTTGCAAAAATAGCCCAGTCGCTCGAATTGCACTGTGGTGCCTACAGCAATCTCTGCGACAGCAGGTTCGGCCTTTGCATTGTATTGAACCGTAAGGGAATGGTCCGACAGATTGTCTAGAAAGGTCTTGCCCTCGGGCACTTCCATGGGACGTTCGGTCTCGAATAGATAATCATAGAGCCTAGCCTCGAAAGGAATTGCGTGGTCGGCAGAGACCCAGTGGATTGTGCCCTTGACTTTTCGGTTATCGGGAGCATCTCCGCCACGGGTCGCCGGATCGTATGTGCACCGTATGAGCGTGACTGCGCCAGTCTCTGCGTCTTTTTCGTAGCCTGTACAGGTGACGATATAGCCATAGCGGAGGCGAACCTGGTTCCCTGGATGAAGTCGGTAGTACTTCGGCGGGGGCGTCTCCCGAAAATCATCGCGTTCTACATAGAGCATGCCGCTGAAAGGAATCTTTCGCGTGCCGGATGCAGGGTCTTCCGGATTGTTCACTGCGTCAAGCCAGTCAACCCTATCTTTGGGCCAGTTTTCGATCACAAGTTTGACAGGATCAAGGACAGCCATGTAACGGCGCGCCCGCGCATTGAGGTCTTCCCGGATACAGTGTTCCAGCAACTGAATGTCGACCAAAGAGTCGGTCTTGGCAATTCCTATGCGGCCAAGAAAATCGCGAATTCCCTCTGGTGAATATCCGCGCCGCCGCAAGCCTGCGATGGTCGGCATCCGCGGGTCATCCCAGCCCGACACTTTCTTTTCTCTGACAAGCTGAAGAAGCCAGCGTTTGGAAAGTACCGTGTGCGACAGGTTGAGACGTGCGAATTCGATCTGTCGGCTAGGGAACACTTCGGCATTCTTCACAAACCACTCGTAGAGCGGGCGGTGAATTTCGTACTCCAGCGAACACAGCGAGTGCGTGACCCCCTCTATCGCGTCCGATAAGGGGTGTGCAAAGTCGTACATGGGGTAGATACACCATTTGGTGCCCGTTCGATAGTGAGGTTCTCTTCTGATGCGGTACATGACGGGGTCCCGCATGAGGAGATTGGGGTGCGCCATATCAATCTTGGCACGCAGGGTCTTCGCGCCGTCGGGAAATTCCCCGGCCCGCATGCGCCCAAAGAGATCGAGGTTCTCTTCGACCGAACGGTCCCTCCATGGGCTGTTCCGTCCAGGAGGCGTAAAGGTGATATTGTTCTTGTCCGGCACATTGGTGCCGCGGTATTCCTTTATCTGCTCTTCATCGAGATCGTCGACGTAGGCAAGGCCTTTGCGGATAAGTTTGCAAGCAAGGTCGTACAGTATCTCGTAGTAATCCGAAGCGAAGAAAAGCCTGTCTTCCCAGTCGTAACCGAGCCATTTGATATCTCTTTTTATTGCTTCGACATATTCCATGTCTTCTTTTTCCGGATTCGTGTCATCCATGCGCAGATTGCATTTCCCGCCGAAGTCCTGCGCCACTCCGAAGTCAACAAAGAGAGCCTTGGCGTGACCGATGTGGAGCCAGCCGTTTGGCTCGGGCGGAAAACGGGTACGTACTTCCTTAAAACGGCCGGTGCGCAGATCTTCGGCAACAGCCTCTCGAATGAAGTCGAGATACTCGGTTTTTTCGTTAGCTTCTGACATTGTATACTCTCCCTCCTGTGCTTCAGGGGCACAGTATGAGCACTATGGCCTGCAATGTATGAATGGGTCAAGCTCTCCGCAGATACTGAATGGCCTCTTCTATTCGCTCCAGGCTTTCATCTAAGCCGAGAATCTTCATGGATTCGAAGAGAGGCGGACTTACCCGAGTATAGGTTATCGCGACCCTGAGGGGCATGAGCATATCCCCGAGCTTTTTGCCGATCTCTTGAGCCCGCTCTCGAAACTTCTCCTCTAAAACCGGGATATCATCGAGACCGAAGCTCTGAAGAAGCCTCTTATCCTCTTCGAGCAAGAAAGCGGCGTCCTGGGCATTCGACCGCTTCGGCAGATAGCTGTCCACTGGAGGAAGCTCGAGCCGCTTGTAGAGATACGCCATGATCGCCGGGGCATCAGCAAGAAACTTGAGTCTCTCCCTGATGAGAGGCATCGCGGCCAACTCTATTTTGTCTTTCTCCGGATCATCCTTCGAGCGGAGGCCGGCCTCGATCAGATATGGACGGACTAGGTCAGCCAAGGCCTGATCGCTTTTTTGGCGAATATACTGACCATTGAACCATTCGAGCTTCTGATAGTCGAAGACCGCTGGCGCTTTATTCAGCCGCTCAATCTTAAAGAGCCTCACCAATTCATCCAAGCTGTAGAGATCCCGGCCATCCTCGTATGAACAGCCCAGCAGGGCAATGTAATTGATCAGCGCCTCGGGCAGATACCCCGCTTTTCTGAATTCATTGACCGCGGTGGCGCCATGACGCTTCGAAAGTTTATGGCCATCCTGGCCCAACACCATCGGAAGGTGGCAGAGCTTCGGCATTTCCCATCCGAAGGCGTCGTACATGATCTTGTGGAGAGGTGCGGAAGGGATCCACTCCTGAGCGCGCATGACATGCGTTATTCCCATCAGATGATCGTCGATGATGTTGGCCAAGTGATAGGTCGGAAAACCGTCCGATTTCAAAAGCACGGGATCGGGGCTGATATCTTCATTTTTCCACTCAATGCTGCCCAGAAGCTCATCTTCGAACACGGTGACACCATCGAGAGGAATCTTCAAACGGATCACATGGGGTTTTCCTTCGGCGATATTGCGCGCTCTCTCTTCTTTTGCGAGCGTACGGCAATGGCGGTCGTAACCGATTTCGTCTTTCTTTGCGGAAATCTGTTCCCGACGGAGTTTCTCAAGTCGCTCGGCATCACAAAAACAGTAGTAGGCCTTGTCCATCTCTACGAGTTCTTCGGCGTATTTCCGATAGACTTCGAATCGTTCGGATTGTATATAGGGGCCGTATGGGCCGCCGACATCTGGCCCCTCGTCCCAATAGAAGCCCAGCCATTTGAACGTGTCGTAGATGTTTTGTACATACTCCTGCGAGCATCGCGTGCGGTCGGTATCTTCAAGGCGCAGAATAAAATTTCCGCCCTGGGATTTTGCGAATAGATAATTGATGAGGGCAGTCCTTACGCCCCCTATGTGTTGATACCCTGTCGGTGATGGAGCATACCGTACTCGAATAGACATTATTCCTCCTCAGTGCTGCGTTACTATACATTTCCGAAGATTTCTATGCAATAATTGTCACAATCGTGGATTATGCCTCGCTGATCAGTACAGGCGTATGCCCGCCATGTAGGAACGCACGGCCAGCGCGAGGGTGGCAAGAACAATGAGCAAAAGAAGCATCAAAAAACGTCCAGGAGAGAAACGCTCTCGTTTGAGGAGGCTGAAACTTACCATAAAGACGGCATTGAAGATGCTGAGGCCGAGCAATCCTACAGAACAGACGTCGAATGCAGTTCGCCACCAGCTTGAACCCCCACTCAGCATGATCACGGCAAGGATCAGCCACAGCACGCATACAGTCGCTTGAGCTATTTTTTGAAAAAGCCTGAAAGCGCTTAAAAAACTCGATTCTTTCCGAAGACCGCTTTCGTTTTTCATAGCACCAGTATATCATAATCATATATGGAATATCTGTTCAATTTCAACAAAATTGCCTATCTCAAGGGGAAAAAACCGAACGGTTGCATACTCTGCCTCGTCCGTGACGGTTCCGAGGATGTAGAGAAACTGATTGTCCATCAAACAGCGCACTTTATAGTGTCGCTCAACCTCTACCCCTATAATCCCGGGCATCTAATAGTATTCCCGAGGCGGCACATCACGGATATCCGGGCGTATACAAAAGAAGAACAGCACGAGCTCGACGAATTGTTGCCAACATGCATCAATGTGCTCGATCGATACGGAAGCCCTTCGGCTTACAATATCGGCTACAATATGGGACTTGCGGCAGGAGCGAGTATCGAACACCTTCATCTGCACATTATCCCTCGTTACCCCAGAGAGATAGGTATCGCAGAGCTTATAGGAGGCTCACGAGTCCTCGTCGAGGATCCCAAGGTTACACTCGTTCGGCTGCAAGAGATTTTCCGCAGCTTAGTCGTCGAGGATGCTCGCCTTGGTCCCTAAGGGGAGAATGACAAGAATTGGTTCCTGCCCCGAAAAAATCTCGACCTGTGGCATCATGGTTTTATTGCTCACCCCAAAATGCCCACAGTCCCACACAAGGCCGTCGAGCGGCCACCTGAGCCCATGAGAATGCATACCCCTAGCCCCTTGAGAGAGCGGAAAGACTGAGACGATCAAAGTCGTAGGCGCAGAAAAATGTAGGCTGCGCCGCGCTGGAACAAGAAAAACACTCTCCTTCGCCGTATGCCACTCATGAATCGAATTTTCTCGTTCGAACAGGGCTCTGACGGCCAAGAGGTGATCGAGACGGCCAGACCCCCCACCGGCGAGCACAATCTTCTGTGCACCTCGATTCATGGCAGCCTCTATGGCAAGTTCCGTATCGGTATAATCCTTTTCTTCGGGATATCGCAGAATCTTATCGTTGGGTACTCTGGCGAGCGATCCATATCGGATGCTGTCAAAATCCCCCACGACAATATCAGGTTCAATAGCTGACGACAGACAGACATCGAAACCAGAATCCGCCGCAACGACGCAGCTCGCGTCTTTTGCAAGCGCGCGGATAATCTCATGAGGTGGACAATCGCCACCGGTCACGATAAGGGCTATCATATATGCTTCCTCATACACTTCCTCGTAGACACAATAGTGAGCCTAAGATACACTTCATGGCCAGGAATGAAAATACCCAATATCGACCCCGAATTGAGAAAAATTGCAGACACCCTCATCCGAAATGGCAAGAAAGCCTACCTCGTTGGCGGCGCGGTGCGCGATGCATTTCTGAAGAGACCTGTCACCGATTTCGATATTGCAACCGATGCTACGCCGCAGGAGAGCATGCGCCTTTTCCCCAGGGCAATCCCGACAGGCATACAGCACGGGACCATCACGGTTATCCCACGCTCCCGCAGATTCAAAGTCGAAATAACCACGTTCCGTACCGAAGGAGCCTATACCGATGGGCGTCACCCGGACAGTGTAGCGTTTATCGATGACATCTTTCTGGACCTCTCGCGGAGGGATTTCACGATCAATGCCATGGCGTTCGACCTGGCGAGCAATGTTTTTATCGATCCTTTCGGCGGAAGAAAAGATCTCGAGGACAGAATAATCCGGGCAGTCGGCAGTCCCCTCGATCGATTCCGTGAAGACGGCCTCCGGACGATTCGAGCCATCCGTTTCGCCTCGCAGCTCGGCTTCGTCATAGAGCCGGCGACGCTGAGCGCAATAGCCGAGTGCCGCGAAGGCCTTCTCCGTATCTCGGTGGAACGTATCCGCGACGAGTTTTCCAAAATCCTCGAGGCCCGCAAACCATCTGTGGGCTTGCAGCTCCTTGTCGATACCGGGACAGTCGAAGCGATCGTCCCCGAGCTGATGGCGTGTAAGGGCGTGCCTCAACCACAACATGGGGCGCAGGATGTGCTGGCACATCTCTTCGCGACTACAGATGCGCTGATCCCCGACAACCTTCCAGAGGATCAACTCCTCATTCTGAGGCTTGCTGCACTCTTCCACGATATCGGAAAACCTTTGTGCTACAGCAATGGCAAAAACGGTGTCTCTTTCTATGGACATGAGCTGGAATCGGAAAAAATCGCAAGGAAACGGCTTCAGCAGCTAAAATATCCCAACTCGGTCATCGAGAGAGTCTGTCATTTAGTCCGCCACCATATGTTCAACTATGAGCCTGGATGGACCGATGCGGCGGTCCGCAGATTCATCGCCCGCGTGGGACTATCTTCTGTTATGGAGCTATTCGCGTTGCGCCTTGCCGACACGACAGCCACCACAGGCGGCCCATCTTCGTGGCCACTGCTCTCCGAGTTCAAGTCAAGAATCGATCGTGTCGTCGAAACAGGCGAGGCTCTTAGTCTAAAAGATTTGGCGGTCAATGGCGATGATCTTGCGGCTTTGGGTATCCCTCGCAACAGAGAGATGGGAGCACTGCTTTCGGAGCTCCTCGACACGGTACTCGAGGACCCCTCACTCAATACAAAAGAGAAGTTGCTCGAAATTGCGAGGGCAAAATATTTTAGCCTACAACGCTAGAGTCGGCTCCACCAGGTCCGACGATCGCATCGAGGATTCGTGTTGTCTCTCCACCGCGAGTGTGTAAGGCTTCGAATGCTTGTTGGGCGGCCCGCTGCTCGGCCTCTTTCTTTGTGCGCCCCTCAAGAGGGCCGAAGGTCTCTCCATCGAGAATGCATGAGATATAAAAGTGACGGGCGTGCTCGGGTCCCTCTATCTTTACCACCTCATACTGCGGAAGTTCAATTCCACGCTTTTGGGCATATTCTTGGATTATCGATTTGAAATCTTTTCCGGAACTAAACGCCAGTGCTTCGATGTCGTCGGCAAAGAGCCGTTTGATGAGGCTCTTTGCGGCCTCAAAACCGCTATCCAGGTAATAGGCGCCTAAAAGCGCTTCGATCGCATCCGCCAGAATGGCCGGTTTCCATCGACCGCCGCTGTTCTCTTCTCCCTTACCGAGCAACAAATAATCGGAGAGAGAAAGCGTGGCGGCAATACGACTGAGGGTGGCCTCTGAGACCAAAATGCTCTTCATGCCCGCAAGCTCGCCCTCATGTCGGGACGGAAATCGTTCGTAGAGAATGTGTGAAATGCACAGTCCCAGCACGCTGTCCCCAAGGAACTCAAGACGTTCATTGTCGTGTGAGACTGAATGGGACTCATTGACATAGGAGCTGTGAGTCAACGCAAGATCAAGCAGCGTGGTGTTCTGAAATCGAATAGAGGTTAGATTCTGGAACTGTTGGAGGGCCGTGCGGCGTGAAACATCCGTTCCGCACATGCGGGATACCCTAGAATGCTTCACGCCCCCACCGTCTTATTTTACCTGAGTTTTGATAAACTCGTATGCATCCTTTACGGTCTCGAATTCGTTCGCCTTCTCATCGGGAATTTGAATACCTAGCTCCTCTTCTATGCCATAGACGAGTTCATAGGTATCGAGGGAATCAGCGCCGAGATCCTGGCGAAAACTGGCGTCCATGGTGATCTTGCTTTCATCTACTTCGAGCTTCTCTGCAATAATCTTCTTGATTTTCTCAAACAGTTCGTCCATTCTAGAAACTCCTTATTTAGATTCAGGGGTGATAACTTGGCGGCCCCTGTAGAAACCGCATTTAGGGCACACCCTGTGCAGCATGACCGGGTTGCCGCAGTTGCTGCAATGCACGATAGTGGGGGCGTCAAGCTTCATATTGATCGAGCGGCGCCTTCTTGTCCTCGCTTTGGACGTCCTGAATTTAGGTACAGCCATGATAGAACCTCATCATTCTTTCGATATCGGCATGACAGTCGCATGCTCAAATTATACAAAAATCGAGAAAATGTCAAGATAGACTTCCTCGCAGTCGATAACCATATATCATTCTTGCATTTTATAAAAGGGGTTGTCCTCTTCTTTTCAGGATATTCTTGAGCACTTCTGCGACGGCTGTCGGCACGATATCGTCGGGAAGCGTTCTGTGAGACACGAGATCTCGTACCAGGCTAGAGCTGATATCGACATGCTTGGCATCGTAGAGAAAAAAAACGGTCTTTATGTTGGGGTCAAGTCGACGATTCATGTAAGCCATGGTCGATTCATACGGCAGTTCCGACGCATTTCGGAGCCCCCGGACAAGCACCGTACACTGGTGCTTTCTGGCAAAGTCGGTGACCAGCCCTTCCCATGAAAAGACCCGCATACGATCGCCGAAGCTGTTCATCGCGTTGAGCATTTCTATGCGCTCATCGATGCTGAACAGCCCATCTTTTTCAGGATTGTGGGCAACAACGACGTAGAGTATATCGAATATGCTCACTGCGCTTTCGATGACATCGAGGTGCCCTGATGTCGGCGGATCAAAACTCCCTGCAAATACTGCGTTTGGCATATGGTGTACTGTAATCCAGCTTTCTCGAAGGGTCAACAGAGAATCCAAAGGCGAAAGGCCATTGCCCCGAAGAGGTTCGACGATCTTATCGACAGAAAATTATGTAATATGTTGAACTCTACACCATTTATTATGATAGTATGATTCTTGAGAAACCACGATGGAGGATGACCTTGAGTATATCCGAGTATATCAGCACAGAATACCTGAATAAGCTCGAAGATGCATCTGATATAGTACAGTACCAAATGCATCCTGCGTTCGATGCTGTTCCCTTTGTAGGCTCCATAAAAAAACATCCTTACGACAAAGAAAAATGCCTAATTCTTTTGCTTCATAAACAGGAGCGAATGCCTTGGTTCAAGGAGGGGGAACTCATAGAGCTCAAAACGCGCGATATTCAAGCCCTGGACGAGCTTCCCTCTTCTATTGATTTTGTAGGCACTGCCATCAACATCTATCGCATTTGGGTCAGACGAAAGGCAATCGCAGTGCGTTTTGTGCCTTTTGAAGTCACCGATGAAGAGTTCCGTCCCTTTGATGCGCACAGCATCAGCAGAGTTCTGTCCAATAAAGGCAATTAGCCATGGAAACGGCTACTGCGCGGTATTGGCGTCGCTTGGATGACCAGAGAATCCAGTGCCTCCTCTGCGCTCATGCGTGCATACTCTCTCATGGGGAGCAGGGACACTGCAATGCGCGCGAAAACCGCGCAGGCAGCATGTTCCTGCCCTACTATGCCTGGATATCCTCCATCGCGATCGATCCAGTGGAAAAAAAACCGCTGCGTCGTTTTATGCCGAACACATGGACGTATTCGGTAGGCTTCTGGCACTGCACGATGGACTGTCCATTCTGCCAAAACTGGGAAATTGCGCATCCTGTTCGCATTGAGAAGCATATTATCATGCCGGAAAAGCTCATCGAACTTGCCGTTGAATCGGGCTGCCCATCGATCAGCTTCACCTATTCGGAACCTGCCCTACACATCGAGTATGTGATCGAATCGATGCAGCGTGCCCATGATCGTGGGCTCAAGACAATCCTGGTGACAAACGGAAATATTCTACCCGAGCCCGCCCGCGACCTTCTTCTCCATACGGACGCCACGAATGTCGACCTCAAGACGGCCGATGCAGCGATATACCGGAATCTTCTCGGCGGTGAGATTAAGGTTGTCAAGAAATTTATACAGATCGCCGCAGAGCTCTGTCACGTCGAGGTCACATCCCTCGCCGTTCCCGGCGTGCTGGATTCGGTGGTTCAAATTGAAGAGATTGCCCAATTCCTTGCCTCCATTTCACCCGACATCCCCCTCCATATCACACGGTATCGCCCAGCATGGAAGTTCTCCAGGCCACCCCTTTCCCCGGCCACAATATACAGCATGGGCGAGGCGGCAAGACGGCACCTGAAATACGTCTACTCTTATTGAACATAACCTCTTGACAGATTCTGTATATTTCGGCATTGTTACCATCGCCGATTGCACGGTGGGTGTAGCTCAGGTGGTAGAGTGCCAGACTGTGGATCTGGTTGTCGTGGGTTCGATCCCCATCACCCACCCGAGCCCGACACTGTCTTTTCCGGTTTCGGGACGAAGACCTGAACGCGTTCGTAGCTCAGCTGGATAGAGCGACGGACTTCGAATCCGTAGGCCGCAGGTTCGAGTCCTGCCGGACGCATGGGTTTCTTCAATATGGGCCGCTAGCTCAGCTGGTAGAGCAGCAGACTCTTAATCTGCGGGTCGAAGGTTCGAAACCTTCGCGGCTCATTGAGTATCAAGGCCTAAAAATGGTAAGGCCTTGACGAAAAGCTGCTGTTTCGCTACTATGCGCATCGCACTCGGATTGCGAGAGTGGTGGAACGGCAGACACGCCAGACTTAGGATCTGGTGCCTTTTGGCGTAAGGGTTCAAGTCCCTTCTCTCGCAGGTTGCCTTCATGTGTTGTTTGAAGGGAGTGCGCCGGCACGGAAGGAGCAGCTATGGCCACCCAAGGGGTGGCCTTATGCATGCGGGAATAGCTCAGTGGTAGAGCGCCACCTTGCCAAGGTGGATGTCGCGGGTCCGACTCCCGTTTCCCGCTCTTACAACAGGCGATTCGGAAACCTGGCCGAATCGCCTCTTTTTTTGCACGCGGTATTGCGGGCTTTCATCTCTAACCCCTTTTGAGTAACGAGAGAGGATTCCATGGAAATTACAGAGAAGAAATTCGAAGAACTCGAACCTTCGAGAGTGCGCATGACGCTTACCGTTCCTGCCATTGATGTGCGCGCAGAGTATGATGCGATGATGAACGAATATGCACGAGAGGCCCGCATCGACGGTTTCAGAAAAGGACATGTCCCCGTTTCGGTGCTGGAGCGAAAATACGGTCCTTCACTGAAGACCGAGGCGATGGGGCGCGTCATAGAAAAAGCGGTCGAAGCCGGGCTCAAGGATGTCGAGCGGCAGCCCCTGGCCTACACCCCCCCAACACTGGATGGCGATCCGGCCTTCGAGCTCAATTCGGATTTTGTGTTCAGTGTTATTTATGATGTTTATCCGACCTTCGAACTTCCCTCCATGGAGGGCATTGAAATCGAAGTGCCAAGCGTTGCAATTACCGAGGAGGACGTCGCGCGCGAGCTCGAAGATATCCGTCAGCGCAATGCCATCGTGGTCGAAAAGGACGGCCCTGCCGAGATTGGCGATATCGTCACCGTCAATTTCTCTGAAATTGACGAAGATAGAAGTGAAGTTCCGGGCGCCGGGCGGCAGGACTTCTCTTTTGAGCTCGGCAAGTACATGAATATCTATAAATTCGACGATGAGATCCTCGGGCTCAAGGCAGGCGATGAAAAGACCTTTTCCAAGACCTTTCCCGCCGACTATGAGTTCTCCGAATACGCTTCTAAGACCATCACCATTCACGTCAAGGTGACCAAAGTCAAGAGGCAAGATTTGCCCGAGCTCGATGATGAGCTCGCGCAAGACGTATCTGAAAAGTACAAAACCTTGGAAGACCTCAAAGCCGCAGTACGATCACAGCTCTCCGAAACCCTTGAGGCGAAGCTTCGCAGGACAAAAGAAAACGCCATCATCGACGAACTCTTGAAAAGGACAAAGATATCGATTCCCACGTCGATGATCGCTGCCGAGCTCGCAATGCGCTGGGAATCTTTGAAGCAGCAGATGGGCGTAGAAAATGATGAACGCATGGAGATGTTCCTCTCTCTTTCCGGAAAAACTCGTGATCAGCTCTTGGACGAGTGGAGGCCTCTTGCAGAAAAGGCCCTTGCAAGTAGAGTGCTCCTCGATAAACTGATCGAGGCTGGAGGCTACTCGGCAAGCGACGAGGAAGTCGATGCTGAGATTGCGAAGGAAGCGCCTCGCACGACGATGAGTCCTGCGGAAATCAAGGCTGAGTATGAAAAACGCGGCACGATCGACTATATCAAAGATGATATCAAGACGCGAAAGTTCTTCGACGCCCTAATGTCGTCTGTAATCGTAAAAGAGACCGGGCCTGTAGCCTATTTGGACTTTATGAGACAAAATGATTAAATTTGAGCTGTATAGGTTTATCGATATAAGGAAACATGCATGGCTGAATATATGAGCAATCTCGTCCCCTTTGTCATCGAACAGACGGGCATTGGAGAACGATCCTACGACATCTACTCTCGTCTACTAAAGGACCGCATTGTCTTTATCGACGGCGAGATCAACGATCTCTCCGCAGACCTGGTGATAGCTCAACTATTGTTTTTGGAATCGCAGGATCCTTCGCGCGATATTTCTGTGTACATCAATAGTCCAGGAGGAATGGTGACTGCCGGTCTTGCGATCTATGATACGATTCAATACATAAAGCCAGACGTACAGACCATCTGCATCGGGCAGGCATCGAGCATGGCAGCATTACTTCTGGCCTGTGGAACCACCGGAAAGCGCTTTGCCCTCCCCTCTTCGCGGATTCTGATACATCAGCCCTGGGGAGGAGTCTCGGGACAGGCGAGTGACATCAGTCTTCAAGCCCGTGAGATAATCCGACTGAAGAAGTTGACCATCGAGTATTTTGCCCTGCACTCCGGACAGCCGCATGAGAAGGTCGCCCAAGATATGGAGCGCGACTTCTACATGAGCTCTCGGGAGGCCCTCGAGTATGGTATAATCGATACAATTATGGAGCCACGCAAACATGGCAAGAAATAGACAATTCGAACTGGAACAAGAAACGTTCTGTTCATTTTGTGGGAAGAGCTCGTCGTATGTCCGCAAGATGATTGCGGGGCCGGGCGTCAATATCTGCGACGAGTGCATCCGCGTATGTAACCAAATCCTCGACGAGGAAGAACAGAAGGTGACGCAGGGCTTTCTGACCGAAGTTCCCAAGCCGAAAGAGATCAAGGAATTTTTGGACATGTATGTCGTGGGTCAAGACTATGCGAAGCGGGTTCTGTCAGTCGCAGTCTATAACCACTACAAGCGCCTCGTGCACAAGGTCTCTGCGCCTTCGCCCGATGTCGAGATCGAAAAGTCGAATGTGTTGCTCATAGGACCGACAGGGTCTGGAAAAACGCTGCTTGCCCGAACGCTCGCCCGTAAACTCAAGGTCCCCTTTGCAATGGCCGATGCCACAACGCTCACTGAGGCGGGGTATGTCGGTGAGGATGTAGAAAATATTTTGTTGAAGCTCATCCAAAACGCTGGAGGGAATATTCAGGCGGCAGAGCGCGGCATCGTCTACATCGACGAGATCGACAAAATATCGCGCAAGGGCGAGAATCCTTCGATTACCCGCGACGTGTCCGGCGAAGGGGTTCAGCAGGCCCTTCTCAAGATCATCGAGGGAACGGTCTCCAATGTCCCGCCTCAGGGGGGCCGCAAGCATCCAAACCAGGAATATCTTCGCATCGACACCACCAATATTCTCTTCATCTGTGGCGGGGCTTTTGTTGGTCTTGAGAAGATCATCGAATCGAGGGTTTCCGCCCACCCGATGGGTTTCGGAGCCGACGTCAAGGCAAAACACGAAAAGAATCTGAGCCAGCTCTACGCAGCGTTGCAGCCCGATGACCTCATTCAATTCGGGCTTATCCCCGAATTTGTCGGACGACTGCCGATAAAGATTGCACTCGACGAACTTTCCAAGGAGGACCTCAAGCGCATCATACTTGAACCACGGAATGCGCTCCTCAAACAGTACAAAGCCTCAATGAAGCTCGATAACGTCGAGTTGGAATTCGAGGACGCAGCGGTCGATGCGATTGCGGAGAAGGCGATTGCAGAGAAGACAGGGGCACGGGGCTTACGCGCCATTGTCGAAAAAATTATGATCGACTTAATGTATTCGCTTCCGAGCGAAAGCAATGTAAAAAAAGTTATTCTGACACGCGATGCAGTGGAAGGCAGAGGGAGCTGCATTCTCGAATATCGTCAGAAAACCGCGTAAACGCAGAAATCAATGGGGTGGTTGCACATCTCCGTTGGAGTGCGCAGCCTGAGAAGACACCCATATAACCTGATCCGGGTAATACCGGCGGAGGGAACGATGATGCGTACAAGACAATTCATCGCGATTTTTCTTTTTGTTGGAGGATTGTTCAGCCTGAACAATCCTGTGTGGGCACAGGCGAACGCGCAACTGAATGCGGCCGGCGTGGAGCTTGTCATTTGGACTTACGATTCCTTTATGTCCGAATGGGGGCCAGCTGGCCAGATTGCCGAAGCTTTCCAAAAAGCCTACGGCGCAAAACTGCGCTTTGTGTCCAAGGGAGATGGAGGTGCACTCCTTTCGGCCCTTCTGGACGGTTCAAGGAAACCCAATGCCGATATCATCATCGGGCTTGACAACAGACAGCTTGAAAAAGCTCTGCAGAGCGGACTCTTTGTCCCACTCTCTCTGAAGAACCTCGCAGAGGTGCAGAAGAATCTCCTGCTCGATCCCACGAACAGGCTTGTCCCCTACGATTTCGGCCAATTTGCTTTCATGTGGGATTCACAGAGCGGCATAGAGCCTCCCAGCTCTCTGGAAGACCTCACCAAACCCATCTATCGCAAGAAAATCATCATCATGGACCCGAGAACCTCGACTCCCGGCTTGGGGTTCCTTGCCTGGACGGAGGCCGCCTATAAAGAGGGATGGAAGAATTACTGGAAGCGACTGTCCCCTTCCATCCTCGCAATGACGCCGAGCTGGGATACCGGCTATGGCCTCTTCACAAAGGGTGAAGCGCCGCTCGTACTGAGCTATTCCACGAGTCCGGCGTATCACAAGGCATATGAGAATACAGAGCGCTACAAGGCGCTACAATTCACCGAAGGCCACCCCATGCAGATCGAATTTGCGGGCGTGCTTTCCTCGAGTGAGCACCGGGAACTCGCCCAAAGCTTTGTCGACTTCCTTCTATCGGCGGAATGCCAGGCGTTGTTGCCTGAGACCCAGTGGATGTTTCCTTCGAACACGAAGGCAAAACTTCCTGCATCGTTTTCCGTCGTGAGCATATACCCTGCCCTGGATGCCGACATCGATGATATAGTTCGAGATCCCTCAGAGGCTGCAAATATCCTTATAAGCCATTGACCGACATTTGAATATTGCGGCGAGAGGGAGCGACAAGCATATGACGCGGCGAATAACAGTTGTTCTCTATGGGCTACTCTGTATCATTATTCTCTTTTCGCTGTCTCCTCTTGCCGCATTTTTAAACGTTGCGCTGGGGCGTGGATTGGAAGGGGCTTCTACAGTTCCCGGCGCAGCCTTCTCGAATTTTCTAGCCCAGATCCCTCTCTCCACCATTTTGAGGAGTCTCGAATTCACCTTGCTCCAGTCGCTTGTGAGCACGGCAGTGGCGGTCGTCATTGGACTTCCTGGTGCATGGTTTGTGGCAAGGTTTCGCTTTGTGGGCAGAAAAACGCTGTTGGCGCTCGCCGCAGTGCCGTTCTGTTTTCCTCCGATATTGGTCATTCTTGCTTTTATTCTGTATTATGGCAAAGAAGGCCTACTCTCCTCCGTCATATCCTTGTTGTTCGGCTCACATAGGCAATATCAGGGATTCCTTTACAGCTTTTGGGGGCTGGTCATGGTCCACGCGTTTTACAACTTCCCCATCGTCGTGCACCAGATATCTGCGCTCTGGATGCGTATTCCGGAGACACAGAAGGAAGCCGCGAAGACTTTGGGAGCAGGCCCCTTGAGAGCCTTCCGCACCGGTACACTCCCCTGGCTTTTACCTGGGATTGCTCAGGCGGCGGGGCTTATCTTCTTATATTGTTTTTTCAGCTTTACTACGGTGCTCGTGTTCGGAGGAAAGGTCGGCACCACGATCGAGGTAGAAATCTATTACGCACTGCACTATCAGTCCAATTATGCGCTCGTCCTGGTTCTCTCCATGGTCGAGACTATGTGCGCCCTACTTGGGATATTGCTACTCACTCGGACGCAGGGACGCACCCAAAGAACACTGCGCAATTTTGGAAGGGCACAGGAGCTGCGCTCCCCAAAGGGGCTACAGCGTCTTTTTATTGTAATATATGGAATCTTTATTGTGTTTTTCTTCATTGGTCCACTCTTGTCCATTGCAATAGAGGCCTTTAGGGTACCTTCTCCCGTAGGAAGAGCTACGAAATTTGGTCTTGACAACTTCGAAAGGCTTGTGAGTGGCTTTCAGGCGCCGCTTCTGGAGGCAATTCTGTCCACAGTCCGGCTGAGCGGCCTTGCCGCAATCCTTGCCACCATTACAGGGATCATAGCAAGTCTCGCCCTCTTTTTTGCGGAAAAAAGGAACCAACAAGGGGTCCTGCCCAAGCTCATCGAAGTTCTCCAGTGGCTGCCCATGGCCGTTTCATCGGCAATCTTCGCCTATGGCTGGCTTTTTTTATCCTCAGACCGGGTCGTGAGCAGTGCGCTCGTCTTAGCACAGGCCGTCATTGCCTGGCCATTTGTAAGCCGAGCCCTCCACGCCTCCCTGCGCGCCATCGATCCACAGGTCCGAGAGGCGGCGAGAACACTTGGGGCATCGCCGCTCCGCGCCTTTATGACTATCGAACTGCGCACCATCCTGCCTTCGGTTGCTGCTGCGGCCGCATTCGCCTTTTCTATTACCGCTGGAGACGTCAACGTACCCCTCATGCTCGGCATGGGCGAAGTGGAAACGCTCCCTCTTCTATTGTATCGGCTCACCGCTGCCTACCGTTTTAATGAGGCATGTGCGGCAGGCCTTATTCTCGGCATCATGACTGGCTTTGTATTCTTCCTCAAGGAGAAGGTGATCGATGTCGCTTGAGCTTCAACATGTACGGGTAATGCGGGGCTCTTTCAGTCTCGAGGCCGACTTTTCTCTGCAGAGTGGCAAAGTCTTGGTAATACTCGGTCCTTCCGGCTGCGGCAAGACGACGCTGCTTCGTGCGATCGCGGGCCTGGAACGGATACAGCGAGGCCAAATCATATTGGACGGTGTGAGGATCGATAGATTGCCCACCGAAAAAAGGCATATCGGTTTTGTATTTCAAGATCTTGCACTCTTTGAACAGATGCGCGTGAAGGACAACATAGGATACAGCCTCAAGGTACACCATGAAGACAAACAACAAATACAGGAAAGAACTGCGCTTCTTGCCCATCGTTTCAAAATTGAGCACCTGCTGAATCGCTACCCTTCCGAGCTGTCCGGGGGAGAGCGTCAGCGGGTGGCCTTCGCGCGCTCACTTGCGTCCTCCCCGTCGCTCATGCTGCTCGATGAACCGCTCTCGGCGCTGGATGCACCGCTCAGGCGAGAGATGCGGCGCTTTATCAGGCTGCAGCTCGCGGAGGGACATCTTACCGCCATCCATGTCACACACGATGTGGAGGAGGCAGTCGATCTCGCCGATGAAATCATCGTGATGCGCGATGGCGCCGTGGTGGGGTACGGCACGATGGAAGAACTCGAACAGAGGCCGGCCTCAGGGTGGCTTGCGCGTTTTATGAATCTCGGACTTGTGCTTCCCGTGACGAACATTGTAGCGGGAAGGGCCTCGGACACTCTCGAGGTCGAAACGCATGCAGGCACGGTCCTCTCTATACCAAACCGAGCGAGTCTGGATATCTCCAGGTTGTCCAAAGACAAGACCTGCCTCTATGTGCCGCTTGCTGCCACAGACATCAGCGAGAGCCACAGTGACAGGAACATACGAGCAAGGATCCTCCGAAAGATCCATAGCGCCTCTCATATCTCCAAGCTGGTCCTTATGATAACCGGCATAGAGAATTACTATTTCGAATTCCCTCTCGGAAGCCACCATACAGAGATTCTCCAAGAGGGAAAAGAGATCGAAATTTCTGTCGATACCGAGCGTTGCCAGCTCCTCCCTGAAGAGCCTTTTGCCCTCGACGATGTGGTGCAACCTGTCTCGGGCTGAGGCACCTTCACCGCTGCGACAGGGCTCTCTCGTCTATAAGCGCCTCGATGATGCCCGCGCTCTCTTCGATAGATTGGCCTTTTTGCCACCTGTAGCGAATGACGGCGGTCTGTCGATAGAGCGCTTTGCGCTGTCGGAAGATGTCCTTCAGGTCGATTTCCCATGTATCAGAGAATAAAAGCGGCCTGTGCGCTCTCTCGTGCGAGAGTCTTCTTAACAGTTCAGGGATGGGAACATCGAGCCACACGGTGATAAACTGTTCTTTTAACAAAGAACGATTGGAGGCGCACAGGACGACCCCACCGCCACACCCGAGGACCAACGAAGTGTTGGCTTCGGCTAAGGTTCTGAGCGCATCTGCTTCGAGTTTCCGAAAGCTCTCTTCCCCAAAATCACGGAAAAGCTCTGAGATCTTTATCTGCGATCGGGCTTCTATGAGTTGGTCGAGATCGACAAAATCGATGCCGCGATGGGCGGCAAGCATTTGCCCCAGTTTGGTCTTGCCTGACCCCATCATGCCGATGAGGGCGATTTTCATAACTTTCAGCCCAATACGTCATCGAATACTCGGAGCCAGTTGCCGCCAAGTATCTTCTGTGCCTCGGTGTGGCTGTAGCCTCTTTTTCGCAGGGCCTCATAGATGAGGGAGAACTGTCCGGCATCCTCGATCACGTGCGCCTCGATGGGCTTAAATCCGTCGAAATCAGAGCCCATCGCACAGCTTTCGATTCCACCCACGGAGATGATATGGTCAACATGCAGCATAAGCGCTTCTAGGCTGCAGTCGTTTTGATCTACGGTGACAAAAGCCGGAACGAAGACGCAGCCTATGGCACCACCATGATCGGCAATCGCCCGTATCTGCTTATCGCTGAGGTTGCGCGGATGATCGGCGACCGCGCGGGCGTTCGCGTGGGAGGCGATGAAGGGACTTTGGGTAATCTCGGCGACATCCCAAAACCCCTCTTCGCCGAGGTGGGCCACGTCCACGATCATGGGCATATCCTGCATCTTCTCCACAAGCGCTTTGCCTAAGGGAGAAAGCCCATCATTCCCCTCTGCCTTGAGACCGCGCCCAAAAGCATTGCGTCTGTTCCACGTCAGGCCTATTGCTCTTACGCCCCTCTGGTAAAATTCGTCGAGACTATCAAGAGAATTTCCAAGTGCCTCAGCGCCCTCTATCGAAAGCAAAGCGCTCACGCGCTTCTCGGCTATAGCTCTGTGGATATCGGCACCGCTCCTCGCCAGGAAAAAATCGGGCCCTCCCTGTTTGAGCACTTCATCGAGGGCGTCGATCATCGCCATTGCCTCTTCTGTTGCGTGCGGCAGCTGTTCGTCTTCAAGAAAAATGGCCATGACCTGGCAGACCACACGCCCTCGAATGAGTTTCGGCAGATCGAGATGAGTGCCGGGGTTGTCGGCGAAAAAATCACACCTCGTCTTCTCTTCTTTATGCATGCTTCGCCCGGTGAGCGCCATCAAAGTATCGCAGTGAGCATCGATCACATAGAAATCTTCGTACTGCATGTCAATCCTTTTGCCCTTTCAGTTTTGCAAGTTCATCGCGAATGTGAGCGGCCTGTTCGAATTCAAGGTTCTTCGCGTGTTCGAACATCAATTTTTCCATCTCTTTGATGAGAGCACGCCGCTGTTCCGGAATCAGTATATTATGAGTGCGCCATATAACGTCAAGTTCATCCTCCAAGGCTTCGATCTTTTCTTCTCTATGGCGCTCGAGGATGTCTTGGACTTTTTTACGGATGGTCTGTGGCGTGATGCCGTGCTCGAGGTTGTAGGCCTGCTGAAGGGCCCTGCGGCGCTCTGTTTCGGCAATAGCCCGACGCATCGCATCGCTCATCGCGTCTGCGTACATGACCACAAGCCCAGCAGCGTTGCGCGCCGCCCTGCCGATGATCTGAATAAGGCTCGTTTCCGAACGCAAAAATCCGATCTTGTCGGCATCGAGGATGGCGATGAACGAGACCTCCGGCAAATCGATCCCTTCGCGCAAGAGGTTGATGCCTACGAGGACATCGAATTCGCCGGCGCGGAGTTGCGTCAGTATCTCGACGCGCTCGATGGTCTCGATCTCGGAGTGGATGTAGCGGACGCGGAGGCCCAGCCCGCTGAGGTACTCGGTGAGCTCCTCCGCCATCTTCTTTGTGAGGGTGATGATGAGGCTCCGCTCTCCTCTCTCCGCCCGTTCACGAACGCGAGCATAGATATCTTCCATTTGGCCTTCCGTGGAATGAACCTGAATCTCAGGATCCACGAGCCCCGTAGGCCTGATGACCTGTTCGACGAGAGTCTTGGAGCGCTTTATTTCCGTATCGCTCGGCGTCGCGGAGACATAGACCGTCTGCGGTACTATCGACTCGAACTCGTCGATGGTGAGCGGTCTGTTGTCGAGGGCACAGGGCAAGCGGAACCCGTAGTCGACGAGCGATGTCTTGCGGCTGCGGTCGCCTGCATACATTGCGCCGATCTGCGGAAGCGTGACATGCGATTCATCGATGAATGCGATAAAATCACGTGGAAAATAGTCGAGGAGAACCCCCGGTCGTTCTCCCGGTTTTCGGTTCGAAAGAGGAGCGGAATAATTTTCGATGCCGCTGCAATACCCCATTTCCTCGAGCATCTCGATATCGTACTCAGTGCGCGATTTTATGCGCTCGGCTTCCAAATACTTGCCGTGTTCAAGAAAAAAGCTGTACCGCTCTGCTAGTTCGCTCTTTATCCTTTCGACCGCGCGCTGAACCATATTTTCAGGCATCACGAAGTGCTTCGCAGGATAAATGACGGCCTCGTCGAGCTCTTCCGCGGCTTCCCCGGTAACGGGATTGAGATGCCGGATGCGAACTATAGTGTCGAAGTCGAGCTCGATACGGTAGGCTTCCTCTAGATACGCAGGAAAAACCTCCAATACGTCCCCTCGAATTCTAAAACACCCGCGCTCGAGCACCATATCGTTGCGTTCGTACTGCAGACTGATGAGGTTTCGCTTTACTGCGTCGAGGTCGATGGTCTGCCCCTTGTCCAGATAGAGGCGCATCTCCCTATAGAGGTCGGGAGAGCCTAAGCCATAGATGCAGGATACCGTTGCGACGATGATGACATCGCGGCGTTCCATGAGCGCAGCTGTTGCCGCGAGCCGCATACGATCGATCTCTTCGTTGATGTCTGAATCCTTTTCTATATAGAGGTCCTTGGACGGCACATAGGCCTCGGGCTGATAATAGTCATAATAAGAGACAAAATACTCTACGGCATTCTCAGGGAAAAATCCCTTGAATTCGCGATAAAGCTGGGCGGAGAGGGTCTTGTTGTGAGAAATGACGAGGGCAGGCCTCTGAACCGCCTCAATGACCTTGGCCATGGTAAAGGTCTTCCCAGAGCCTGTAACCCCCTTGAGCACGGTGTAACGCTCTCCCCTCTTGATGGCGTTCGCCAGAGCATCGATAGCCTGTGCCTGATCGCCCGCCGGACCATAGGGAGCCACGACTCTGAAAGGCTTCACTTTTTGCGCTCCGACAGCGTAATGGTGGTGCTCATCTTTTTGGAACCACGGTAGAATTCTACGGACACCTGCTGGCCGGGGCTCGTATCTTCCAGTGCTGCATACAGCTGAGCAATGCTGGTAACGGGCTTCTTGTCGATACTGACGATGATATCGCCTCCAATATAGAAAATGGTCGAGCCATAGCGCACCGCTGTCGTTCCACCCTTAAGGCCTGCGCGCTCAGCATTGCCCCCTGGGGTCACGGTCGAAATGAGCAGGCCGCTCTCGACAGGAGCCCCTTTCCCCGACTGCTTCAGATAGTTGACCAGATCTGGAAAAAGCTGGATAGCCTGCACATCGATCCATCCTCGCCTGACCTTTCCGTTCTTGATGAGCTGAGGGACGATCCTTGTCGCCGTGTCGACCGGAATCGCGAAGCCTATCCCGACCGAACCGCCGGACGGTGAATAGATCATAGTGTTGATGCCTATCATTTCTCCTCTAGTATTGAACAGCGGGCCCCCGGAGTTGCCTGGATTGATCGAAGCGTCGGTCTGAATCATGTTCTGAAGAATGACAGTCTCGCTCTCTTGAATCGGTCGGCCCAATCCCGAGATGATGCCTGTCGTCAACGTCCTCTCCAGCCCGAAGGGGTTACCGATTGCCAGAACTTTCTGTCCAACCTTGAGATTCTTTGCCGTGCCGAAGGGGATTGGGTTCAACTTCTTCCCCGCGTCCGGCGTAAACTTTATGACGGCAAGATCACTTTCGGGATCGGCGCCGACGAGTACGGCTTCATATCTGCTGCCATCCGAGAGGTTCACATAGAGTTTATAAGCCCCCTGTATGACATGATTGTTGGTGAGTACATAGCCGCGTTCGTCGATGATGCTTCCGGAACCAGAGCCGCCGCTCTGCGGAAATGGTTCCAAAAACCAGTTGATTCTCAGCACTTCGGTGGTGATGTTCACGACCGATTCGTTGTATTTTTCATAAATGGAGATGTTTTCGATCTCTTCGACGCTGTATTCGCCGTAGTCGCCGGCATATTGTGGCGCGGTGGTCACAGATACGGCCTGGGTCACCGACATCTGATTCGATGCTGGCTGCGTCGACTGTACAAGACCACCAGAAGCGACACTGTTGCTCGTCTCGATCGATGGTGAAAGAGTCAAAGATGTGTTGGAGTTTGAATTATTGAAGATAGCGACAATACCCGCAATCGACAGTGCGGTCACCGCTACCGACAGAACAATGACAATATAGACCTGTGTCTTAGAATAGAGTTTCATACCATCCTCCGTCGGGATAAAAATTTTTTGGCCTCAGACGAATGTCAGCTTTCCCTGTGCGGCCTCTTCTTCGCGCGCGAGCATGTATATAAAATCAGACAATCTATTCAGCATTCGCAGGAGCACCGGCGAAACAGCCTCTGTTCTGGAAAGTTCGACCACGCGCCGCTCTGCCCTGCGCGCTATGGTTCTTGCGATATCCAGTGCAGCAGACCCCTGAGTCATGCCTGGGATAACAAACCCGCGCAGAGGTATCCTGGCTTCGATCTCAGCAGTTTTCATCTCAATCGTTTTTTCATCGTTCTCGTCGATGGGCCGGTCGAAGGCTGTGCCGAGCGAGGCCAGCTCGCCTCCCACTCTGAATAGCAAACGCTGGATATAGTCGATCGCGTATATCACATCATCCTGCAGACACAGATGGCGTGCCATGCCTAAGGCGGAGGAAAGCTCATCAATAGTGCCGTATGCCTCCACCCTCAGCGAGTCCTTCCCAATCCGTTCGCCAGACCACAGGCCGGTGGTCCCATCATCGCCGGTTTTCGTCACAATACTCATACACTAAAATTATCCACACTATCGCGGACAATCAAGGTACTGTGACGACTGGTCTTCAGGCTTTTGCACAGTCGCCCTCTTCTCGTTGACTATTCCACGGTCTCATGATAGCTTAATCGAGTATTTTTCTACGTTTTCGGAAGAAAGGACTACTATATGGCATCAGAAGAGAACAATAAACAGAAACCGAAGAAGGGCAAGACCTCTGACGAAAAGAAAAACGATACTAAAAATATACAGAGCCCTCTCAAGAAGGGCATCAAAAATCGCTTTGTCTATATTGGAACCATAGCTATTCTTGTTTTGACGATTATTGCATTTGTCCTGATACCGGCCATCAGCACAGGCACCTCATCCGGAGAAGTGCCGACGTTCGGTTCCTGGAATGGTACCCCGATACGATATTCTCCAGATTCCTACTTTGCAGACCAGGTTTCTCAGATCAATGAGTATCTCCGACAGCAGGGAATGGATCAAGCCCAGTCCCAAATGTATGCCTATCAGGTATGGTACATGGCCTTCCAGAATACGGCGATGCGTACGGCCATTCTCGATTATACCAAGCGTTCGGGCATGAAGGTAAGCGAAGAGACCCTCGACGAAGAAGTCACGAAAATCGCTCAATTCCAAGTCGATGGGAAGTTTTCCATCGAAAAGTATAACAGCACGCCGCTCGCCACACGTATTTCGATCAGGGACAGACTTCGTGACGATCTCCTCGTTCAAAATTATTACAACGACATGATGTCGCTCTCACCCTCGACGAAAGAAATCGATTTCGTGTCTTCTATGGCAAAGCCCCAGCGGACGATCCAGTACGTTCATATTTCGTATGAAACATTTCCTCAGGAGCGCTTGTTGGAATGGGCAAAGTCCAATGAAACACTCTTCAGAACCATTGGACTTTCAAAAATCACCATCACTACGTCCCAGAAGGATGCCGAGAAAGTCTTGGATCAGATTAAGACCAACGCTCTTTCTTTCGAGGATGCAGCCAAAAGTCATTCGAAGGATTCTTATGCCGACAAAGGCGGGGACATGGGAATAAAAGTCTTCTACGACCTTAAAGCCGAATTCCCGAATGAAAAGGACGCCGAAGCGATCATGGCTCTCAAAAAAGATGAGATATCCCCTATCTATAAAGGGGAAAACAATACCTGGACCTTTTACCGCGTGAACACCGAAGCCAGCGCTCCTGATTTCTCTAAATCATCCGTGCTGGATGAAGTGAAGAGTTACCTGTATAACAACGATAAAAGCATCATTGAATCCTGGGCACTGGAAAAAGCTGACGAATTCACGAATGAGGCAACGAAGACATCCTTCTCCGCGGCAGCAAGAAAACTGGGGCTTGACGTGAAGTCTGCAGGCCCCTTCATCCTCAACTACGGAAAGCCGAGTTTTTACTTCTACGGACAACAGATAGGCTTGTTCCAGGAACCCTATCGTTCTTTGGAAAACGAGCTCGTCGGTGCAGAGGAAAATGAAACCTTCCTCACTACGCTCTTTTCTACTACCAAAAACGCAGTCTCCCAACCTGTAGTGCTCGATACTTCGGTCATCGTCATGATGGTGACCGACGACAAGGAAGGTACGGACGAGGAGATCTCTTATACCAAGTTCTCTTACCCCTACTTTTTCCAGACTGCAATGGAGAATCAGATACGCAATACGATTCTTTCTTCTCCCCTGCTCAAGGACGAGTTCAATAGCGCCTTTACGAAGCTCTTTGTGACTGCAGGGCAATAATCCCGCTGAAGGGGCCATCGGCGTATGGAGGGGTCATCGGCCTCTCGACACTGACGTCGATGGTCCCGCACAAGGAAACAACAAAAGAGCGCGAAAGGGACATTGAAAAGACCTAGAAAATCAGCGCTCTTCGTCTTCGCTTGCGCGTAACACCGACAAGAACACTTCCTGACCAAGCTCAACGTTGCCGATCATCTTCAGTTTCTTCTTTCCTTCTTTCTGTTTTTCGAGAAGTTTGCGCTTACGCGTTATGTCGCCGCCGTAGCACTTGGCAAGAACATCCTTACGTACAGGATTGACAGTTTCCCTCGCGATTACCTGGCTCCCTATCGCTCCCTGGACAGCCACTTTAAACTGCTGGCGAGGAATACTGTTGCGGAGACGCTCGCAGACGGTCCTTGCCCGATCGTACGCATTTTGCCTGTAGACGAGCATGGAGAGTGCATCCAGCGGTTCGCCATTGATCAAAAAATCCAATTTGACCAACTCGACAGGTTTATAGCCTGTCACCTCATAATCGAAGCTCGCATAGCCCCGCGAGGTAGACTTCAGTTTGTCGTAGAAATCGAAGAGCACCTCCGAAAGTGGCATTTCGAAGGTGAGCTCGACCCTTTTCTCATCCAAGTGTATGAAAGACTGTTGCACCCCTCGTTTGGTTAAACAGAGGGAGATGATATTTCCGACATACTCGACGGGGGTTATCACCTGGGCTTTGATGTAGGGCTCTTCGGCGCTTTCGATCCGTGCGGGGTCGGGATATTCGCTCGGATTATCGATATAGATGATGTTTCCATCCTTGAGTAGGAGCTTATACCGCACCGAGGGTGCCGTCATGATGATCGACTGGCCATATTCCCTCTCGAGCCTCTCCTGCACGACTTCAAGGTGTAAAAGGCCCAAGTATCCACAACGGAAGCCGAATCCCAACGCGAGCGAATGATCCTTTTCGAAGATGAGCGATGCATCGTTGAGCACAAGCTTTTCGAGGCTATCCCGCAATTCCTCGTAATCCGCGGAATCGATGGGATAGATTGAACTGAAAACGACCGGCTTTACCTCTTTAAATCCCGGCAGCGGAGAGATGCACGGCCTTTCGTCGTCGGTCACGGTGTCCCCGATGCGAACTTCTTTGACGCTTTTAATGCCTGCAATGCAATAGCCTACCTCTCCTGCACCCAGTTCATCGGCGGGCACCGCGGCGATTCGAAAGTGGCCGACCTCCTCCACTTCGTGGATAGCCCCTGTGGACAAAAGACGAATATGCATCCCCTTCCGCAACGAGCCTTCCTTCAGTCTCAGGTGAATCACCGCCCCTCTGTATGGATCGTAGTGCGAGTCGAATATAAGCGCTTGAAGAGGGTTTTCCGATCGCCCGTTGGGAGGGGGGATTCTCTCAACAATCGCTTCGAAGAGCGCATCGACGCCCGTGCCTAACTTGGCCGATACTGCCAGTGCTGCATCTCCGTCGAGCCCTAAATCCTTGTCTATCTGTCGCCGAATCTCCTCCACATTTGCAGCCGGCATATCGATTTTATTGATGACGGGAATGATCTCCAGGTCATGCTCCAGCGCCATGTACATGTTGGACAGTGTTTGAGCCTCGACCCCCTGTGTGGCATCTATGACGAGAATGGCGCCTTCGCAGGCGGAGATTGCTCGAGAAACCTCATAGGAGAAATCAACGTGTCCTGGGGTATCGACGAGATTGAGCATGTAGGTCCTGCCGTCTTTTGCCTGGTAGGGCAGACTGACGGCCTGACTCTTGATCGTAATGCCTCGTTCACGCTCTATGTCCATAGTATCGAGCATCTGGTTTTGAAATTTTCGCAGATCGATGAGGTGTGCTTTTTCGATAAATCGATCCGCAAGGGTACTTTTTCCATGGTCTATATGTGCAATAATACAGAAATTACGGATAAGTTCCGGTTCGATCATAGGGCTCAATGTATACGAAAGAGGGGCTTTTATCAACAACGAGGCTAGTACCTATACACCGACGCAGCAAAAATTCCATGCCGAGCCCTATCCCGACTGCTTCGAAAAATTATATTATATACATGGAGGTATTATGAATCTTCAGAACCTTCCGGTCGTAACAAAACAAGGAACCAGAAATGACTATAGCATTATGGTCTATGCGCTCTCCACGTGTGGATTCTGTAAAAGAGCCCTTGCCTTCCTTGATGCAAATAACTTTTCGTATCGGTATCTCTATGTGGATCTCATTCCCGTCGATGTAAAGAACGCAATCAAGCAAGAACTCAAAGAGAGATTCAAAGAGAATGTCGCTTTTCCTTTTGCAGTGATAGACGACAAGAAATATCTCATCGGCTTTATCGAGGCGGACTGGAGATCTACACTGCAAGTTTAAGTTCCCATTGGAAGTAGGTATGATGAACGATAAGACGCTCGAACAGACAATCCTTTTCACCCAGATGGTCGCACATAAACAAGGTTGGCTCCTCAACCCCGACAAAGACTTCTACGATACCCTGGTCGAAGGGCTTATGCAAAATTATAACCGGTACGGATACTTTTTCTGCCCCTGTCGCGACGCCGAGGGTAGATACGAATTAGACAAACCGGCCATCTGCCCCTGCATCTGGTCCAAGCCAGACATCGCGGAATTTGGTCACTGCTACTGCGCACTCTATCTGTCGAGAGAATTTGTCGCAGCGGGGAAAACACCGAGAGCCATTCCAGATCGTAGATTCGAACAAGCATGAAAGACATCTACCTCGACTGGGCAGCAACGAGCCCCGCCGATTCTGAAATTCTGCACAAAGCTCTTGCACTGAGCCTCGATGCCTATGCAAACCCCTCAAGTAACCATTGGCTCGGCAAAAAGGCAAAAAAGTTGCTGGAGGAAGCGAGGACAGAGTTCAAGCACGCCCTCGGTGTTGAGGGGGGCTTACTTGTCTTTACGGGGAGCGGTTCAGAGGCCGACCACATACCACTGCTCGCCCTCGTCGATCGGCTAAACCTTTCCGGAACACGCAAGCCGCTCCATATCGTTGTTTCGGCGATCGAACATTCGGCCATCGACTGTCAGGTGCGCGCGCTTGCAAACCTTGGTGTGCAAGTCTCCTGGATCAATCCGGACTCTCGAGGGAAGATAGAGCCGGCCAAGGTCCTAGCGCACCTACGAAAAGAAACGGCGCTCGTCACTGTTATGGGTGTGAACAATGAAACAGGGGCCGTCCAGAACATAGCGGCCATAGGTCAAGCAATCGGCGAGGCTGCGCTGGAGTTGGGACTTAGAAAACCTTGGTTTCATGTCGATGCGGTCCAGATGCTCGGGAAACTCCCAATGCATCGAATGTCGACATATGTCGATAGCTTTGCCATTTCCGCACATAAAATACGAGGGCCAAGGGGCATCGGCGCGCTCTGGTTCTCTCGCTCTCTCAATGCATTCGTGTGTGGAGGTGGACAAGAGAGCGGCATTCGTCCGGGCACCGAAAATCTTTTTGGTGCGCTTGCCTTTCGGTTTGCGGTGGAAAAAGTGTCGGAGTCTTTGGATACCTATACACTCCACGCCCGACAACTAGAAACCCGCATCATTGAAGGTATTTCGCATATCCGAGGGGCATTCATCGTCCCAGAACGTGCGCCGGGCGACGAGGGGTATGTCCCTTCGATACTCTCTATTGCCTTTCCGGGCCTAGGAGGAGAGACGATGGTGCGCGCGCTCTCCGATCGTCATATTGCCGTCTCTACCGGTTCGGCCTGCTCGTCCAATCAGCGGCACCGGGGCAGGCGCGTTCTGCAGGCGATGGGTGTCCCCGACGACATAGCTTTTTCGGCGATCCGCGTCTCGACCGGCCCACTCACGACTCCGGAAGAGATCGATATTTTTCTCGAGCAAGCCGAGGACTTGTATAGAAAGCTAAAAACCTGATACTACAGGGGCATGCGTGCTTTGTTCCTCATCAAGCCGGGAGAGATCGAATTAAAACGTGACAATAAGCGCGAATTCACGCAGAGGCTAAAAGATCAGATACATCGACGGCTCAAAGGCTTCGATATCGAGCTCGAAGAATATCCTGGCAGGTTTTTTCTCAGCATCGACGAACAAGATTCGGAGATCGCCTTCTTTATTCTACAACACTGTCCTGGTATCAACGGTGTGGCTCGTGCCATAAAGACGGATAAGCAGGTCGATTCGATCGTGCAGGCCGCAGTCGAATGCGCAGCCGTGGAAGTCGGCTCAGGCGTGCACTCATTCAAGGTCGAAACACGACGTTCGGATAAAAGTTTTCCACTCGACTCCTATGGCATGTCGGCAGCCATAGGTACTGCGGTGCAGGAGCATTTTCCTGCCCTCACGGTCGACGTCCATACGCCCGATTTTGTCCTCATGGTCGAGATACGTGAGCGGGCCTACATCTATTCCGCCACTGCTCTCGGGCCAAGGGGATTGCCGGTGGGATGCCAAGGTAAGGGGCTTCTTCTCCTCTCAGGGGGCATCGATTCTCCGGTGGCCGGCTATATGATGGCAAAACGGGGTCTCGCCCTTGAGGCCGTGTATTTTCATACCTATCCCTACACCTCTTTGGAGGCCCAACAGAAGGTCGAGCGCCTCGCTGCCCGCCTCGCCATATGGTCGGGGGGCATATACCTGTGGGTTATACCCTTCACCGAAGTACAGAGAGCCATAGCCCGAGGTCCAAGGGAAGAGGCGAATACGATCATGCTCCGGATGGCAATGATGCAGGCTGCGGAGCTGATAGCCCAAACCATCAATGCCCTGGGCATCGTGACCGGCGAGAGTCTCGGACAAGTCGCCAGTCAGACCGCAGAAAACATACGCCTCTCCCAGAGTCGGACATCGCTACCGGTGTTCAGACCCCTCATCGGAATCGATAAGGAAGAGACCATCGCTACTGCAAGACGCATCGGCACATACGAAATCTCAATCCTCCCGTATGAGGACTGCTGCGTGCTCTTCAGCCCCAAGCATCCTATTTTAAAACCCAATTTCGATGAGCTGTCGCAATATTATATATCGCTCGATCTTGACAATCTTATATTGAATGCCGTTGAACACGCGGAGAAAAAAGCAATACGCTTTACTGATGCCTTACGCGAATATGGTCTCGACGCCCCGGAATGATGGTTATATGTTAATGGTTTTATATTATAGAACAGCCTTATATATCCCCAAGGGGAATCGAACCCCTGTTGGCGGGTTGAAAACCCGCTGTCCTAACCGCTAGACGATGGGGACCTGAAAACGACACTCAACACCCTGGATCGAATGGTATTGTCGAACGGCAGTGACCCTATCAAAATTTCCAAGGCATGTCAATATCTTCCCTTGTCCCGCCCGCTATATCTCTTCTTTTGCGATATTCTCCTGTATCTTTCTCTGCAGTTCCCGCGCGAGCGTGTTTTCGGGTTTTATCCGGAGCGCGATCTCGCAATCTGCATGTGCCTGCACATAGTCACCGAGTTGCCACCAGCAGAGAGCTCTCCGGTATCGGGAAAAGAAATGATAGGGGTGTATCGCGAGGGCTGCCGTAAAGTCGTCGATCGCCTGCTGCAGCTGATTCTGAATGCTCTTCACCACTCCCCGATAATAGAGGGCCTTATAGCAGTCAGGATCGAGCATGAGACAGCTGGTAAAATCGGCGAGGGCATCCGTATATTCCGACTGGGCAAAATATGCCATACCCCTGTGCTTGAACACCACTGCGGCGATTGCCGCCTCCGGCTTTCTGGAGAGAATCTCTGTATAGATCGCAATTGCGGTTCTAAAATCGGAAGCATTGTGAGCATCCAGTGCGGAGAGAAGCAGAGTATCGATATCGAGTTCCGCCCAGGGATTCTGATTCAGCCCCTTATTCGAGACAAGTCTTCTTTCCTCCGATGATGCTTTTTTTAGCCGGACAGGGGCCGGGAATTTACCGGTCATCGACTCGGTGATTCCGAACACCTGGGCACTCGTCTGCTCGATCTTGTTGTAGAAGTCTTCCCTGCGTTTCTTCAGCGCACTGTTCAATTTCTTCTGATAATCGAGAATCTCCTGGAAAATAATGTCCGAAAGTGTGAGTGTCGCATTCAACGCAGCGAGCTTTCGCTTCAGCGGCTCGTCGAAGGGGGTAAATTCAGCCTTATAGACGAGTTCGTGTTCCACCTCGGCCCAGGCTTCCTGCAAAATGGTCCTCAGTTGAATTTCGATGACATTGCGCTCGAGTCCTCGGCAGAGAGGCAGAATCTCGTCCGGGATGCGGATGAGCACATGGACGGACTCGTACCCGAATTCTCTGAATGAGTGATTCTGCCCCTTTCGCTCGATCTCGACGATATCGTACTGCGTGGCGATTGCCGCTTCGACCTCATCCAAATCCCTTAAAAACGGACAGATTATCCGCATGGCCAGGACATCGTTGATGGGCAAGGGGTCTTTGTGTTCGTCCCAGGCATTTTTCAGCAGTTTGATTTTCTTCGCAAAATACGATTCAAAATCTTTGACACGGCTCTTGATTGTCGGGTGAAGCCCTCTTCGCTGCAACAATCTGGAAATCTCGCGGACGACTTTAGCAAGCGCTTCCTCGTAACCGGTGCGATTTTTAAGATATTCCTCCGAGAGAAGCGCTTTGTTCGGAATATTTTCTACGTCGTTCATACAATATTAAAATTACCATGAAAGCCCGATGGTGACAAATGAAGGCGCCCCATCTCCATGAGTCCGTTATGAACCCCGTGCCGAACACTGATCATCTCGCCAATGTCCCATTGATGTAGAGATAGACATGAAAGTTACCGGGGATCGTCTCATGTAGGCTCTTCGTCACTGCAGCCTTGAACATCTCGTATTCGGATGAGAATCTCGAAAGGTCTTTCGTCGTAAAATCGATGTAGAGGGCGTTGTTACCGGAAACGATGCGCTCCAGCGAAATGTCGGCATGCGCTACAGGTTGAAGATCGCGCGAAAGAGGCCCCAAGAGAAGCTCCTCTACGATGTCCTTTGCCCTTTCTTCTAAGGTGCCGAGAGTGGCTATCGGTCGCTTTTCAAGCTTTAAGGTCTTGCCGTTTTCGTCGGGGAAATAGAGCCGCATCCCGCTAAACTGCAAGGCCGGCCCCCACCAGATGACGGCGATGACACCGATAATCAGGAGCAACGCCACAATACGGCGCTCTTTATGCTCAGAATGCGATGCTGTGTTCATATTATTGCTCGAAATGTTCGATAAAATCGCAGACCCCATTGTATATGGCATCCGCGATCCGTCTCAAGTAAGCAGCCTGTGTCAAAAGGAAGGCTTCTTCCTTATTCGTGACGAAGCCGACCTCAATCAGGATCGACGGCATCTTTGCATTCCTGACGACAAACCACTCCTCCGCCTTTATACCACGCCCCGGGCTGTCGTCACCGATCATCTTTCCCATGCGTTGGTACACTTTTTGTGCAAGAATGATGCTTTCGGTCGTAAACTCTTCTTCCAGCATGGTGTTGATGATGGGCGCGATATCCTGACCCTTCTCTTTTGCCGTCTCTTCATCCACCAAGGTTCTCCGATAATCCGGATTGAGGTACCACACCTCGAACCCGCGAGTATTTTTGTTGAAAGAAGCATTGGCGTGGATTGAAATATAGAGTATCGCCTCGGTCTCGCCCAGCTTGATCGTATTCGCCATTTCGACCCGTTGCTCGAGACTCGGGAAGCTGTCGTCGGTGCGAGTGAGGAGAATCGTACGATCGGGATAGTGGATGCGCAACAGTTCAGTGAGTCTGTGGGCGATGGCCAGATTGACATCCTTCTCCTGAAGCTTGAAATCACCGAATTCCCCGATTGCTCCCGGATCCTTGCCCCCATGACCTGGATCCACCACGATCGCCTTCACGGAATACTTGGAGGATGCTCCAGGCTTTGCCTGAAAAAATTCCTGCAGGACATCGGTGAACTCTTTTTTGACCCGTAGAGAATCTTCAGTCTCGTAGGGAGACGGAACACGCTTGATGGCGGACCAGTCGAGAAGTATATAGGGGACATCGACCGCAAAACGGACACTGTGCCCCGCCTTTGTGATGGTCCCTGCATGGCTTAGAGGATCATATTCAAGAGTGGCGTTGAGGGATTGGGCAAGGCCGGAGAGACTCATGTCATCCTGCTGCGTCTCCTCTGCCGTCGCAGGAGGGATGCTGCAAAGAATGAGCGCGAGTACAAGCGCCAGGGATCTCATGACCACCATTGTACAATAAACAATATCAAGGAATTCTTTTTGTGTCATCCTGAGGCTTTGAGAAAAATCTTCTTAAAATTTTTTAAAAACCACTTGTCGTAGCCCTATGGATGCAGTATAAGAGATACAGATATGACACCACTATATATTGTAGTGACTACGGTCGATACTAATACAGGTAGTATAGTTCATTTTTCAAGGAGAATACAATGAAGATAACACGCTTGTTTACCAAGGCAGGCCATGGTCCATATGAAGGAATTGTATGGGAAAAACGTCGAAGTGAAATCCGCAACCCCAACGGGACTTCGGTTTTTTCGATGGATGCGGTGATTGCTCCTTCGTTCTGGAGCCCCATTGCGAGCGACATCCTCGCCCAGAAATACTTCCGCAAGGCCGGTGTTCCCCGAGATAAAGCACTCGATTGGACAAAATATATTCCTGTCTCTCAGACTTCGCTTTGCGATGTATATCCTGCCGATGAGTCCGAACACGATGCACGTCAGGTCTTTCATAGGCTCGCCTATACCTGGTGCCGATGGGGCAGAGATGCCCACTACTTCGACACCGAGGAAGACGAGAGAGCCTTCTACGATGAGCTCTGTTACATGCTTGCACACCAGATTGCCGCACCAAACAGCCCTCAGTGGTTCAACACGGGCCTCTTTGCGGTCTATGGCATCGAAGGGCCGGCCCAGGGGCACTACTTTGTCGAGCCGTCCACCAATCAAGTGGTCAAATCGGAATCGGCCTACCAGCGGCCTCAGCCGCACGCCTGCTTTATCCTCGACGTCAAGGACGACCTCGTCAACGAGGGAGGCATCATGGATCTCGTGACGAGAGAGGCGCGTCTGTTTAAGTATGGATCGGGAACCGGAACGAATTTCTCGCGCCTGAGGGGTGCCAACGAAAAACTCTCCGGAGGGGGTGTCTCTTCGGGGCTCCTATCGTTTCTGAAGGTCGCGGACAGGTCGGCCGGAGCGATAAAGTCCGGCGGGACCACAAGGCGCGCCGCAAAGATGGTGATCCTCGATACGGACCATCCGGACATTGAAGAGTTTGTGCGCTGGAAAACAGAGGAAGAGTATAAGGTCGCGTGTCTCGCTGCAGGAAGTGGTCTTCTCAACCACTATGCCCAAGCGATGATCTCTGCAATCGAAGCCATGGGGGAGGAGGATGAGCACAGCTTCCTGCCAGACCATAACCTCCTTTTGCGCAAGGTCGTCAAAGAAGCCCTCGATGCAGGCGTGCCTTCTCAATGGATACATCAAGTGCTTACCTTCTATACTCAGACAGGCAGGGCTCCTCGAATGCCCCTGTACAACACCGCATGGGAATCGGAGGCGTACAACACCGTTTCCGGCCAGTCCTCCAACAACTCTGTGCGCGTCTCCAACGAGTTCATGAATGCTGTGTTCAACGACCTCGACTGGGATCTCATCGGGCGTACGACACAAAAATCTTTTCGCATCATCAAGGCCAGAGAACTCTGGAATGAAATAGCGGAATCGGCGTGGCTCTGCGCAGATCCGGGTCTTCAGTTCCACACCACGGTGAATGAATGGCACACCTGTAAGGCCGATGGAGAGATACGGGGCTCGAATCCCTGTTCGGAATACATGTTTCTCGACGACACGGCATGTAACCTTGCCTCGCTCAATCTCCTCTCGTTCTATGACGAGAAGAGCGGCAGGTTCGACGACGAAGCATACCGCCATGCGATTCGCATGTGGACAATCGTCTTGGAGATTTCTGTGGTGATGGCGCAATTCCCCTCGAAAGAGATAGCCCGCAAGAGCTTCGATTACCGCACGCTAGGACTGGGATATGCAAACATTGGAAGCCTTCTCATGGTGATGGGATTACCCTACGATTCGGACAAGGGCCGGGCTGTGGCAGCTGCCTTGTCGGCAATCCTCAGCGGAGAATCCTATGCACAGTCCGCGCGAATGGCACAGGAATTCGGACCATTCGCGCGATATGAGGCCAACAAGGATCACATGCTCAGAGTCATTCGCAACCACCGCCGCGCAGCCTACAGTGCTCCTCCAGAGGAATATGAGGAGCTGAGCGTGACCCCCAAGGGCCTGGATGCCCATCTCTGCCCGAAAAATCTCTCCGGTGCGGCGAAGCAGTGTTGGGACGAAGCTCTCCGACTTGGAGAACAATACGGTTTCAGAAATGCTCAAGTTACCGCAATCGCTCCCACAGGCACCATAGGACTCCTCATGGACTGCGACACAACGGGAATCGAGCCTGATTTTGCACTCGTAAAATTCAAGAAACTCGCGGGCGGCGGCTACTTTAAAATCATCAATTCGTCCGTGCCTCCCGCTCTGCGCAGCCTCGGATATTCAGAGGCACAAATCAACGACATAATCGAATATGCCCTCGGCAAAGGCACGCTCGAGGGCGCACCGGGCATCTCCCGCAATGCCCTTTTGGAGAAGGGCATCCCTGAAGAAGCTCTGCAGAAGGCAGAGCAGGCCCTTCAAAACGCCATCAGTCTAGAGAGTTGCTTCTCGTCCTACATTATAGGCTACGATGTACTGGAAAGGCTCGGAATATCCAAAGAAGAGGCCGATACTGCCGAGTTTAGCCTGCTTTCTAAGCTTGGATACGGTCCAAAAGAGATAGAGGCAGCTGAACTTTTTGCATGCGGGACAATGGGGCTCGAAGGCGCGCCCCATCTTTCCGAAGCGGACCTTGCCGTGTTCGACACGGCGACGCCGTCGGGCAAGCGTGGTACGAGGAGTATCCCATGGCAGGCGCACATTGCGATGATGGCTGCGGTACAGCCCTTCATCACTGGCTCTATTTCGAAGACCATCAACATGCCAAACAATGTCACCATCGAAGACGTCAAGGGAGCTTACACCATGGCATGGCAATCTATGCTCAAGTCGATAGCGCTCTATCGAGATGGATCGAAACTCTCCCAGCCGCTCGCGGCTCTTGCGCCCGGCTCTGACCTCATCGCCGATTCCATCGTGGCTCTTCAGTCGAACACCCTTGGAGCCAGCAAATCTGTTCCTAAAGACATGATCTCGGCCTCCTCTAAGCAAGCGAGCCCTGAGCCGGAACTGCCGGGGATGCCCTTCGCGCCCCGCGGGGTCCGCCACGCTCTGCCCAATCGCAGGAAAGGCTATACTCAGAAAGCCAAAATCGGCGGCCATTCGATCTTCTTGCGGACCGGCGAGTATGAGGATGGGTCGCTTGGCGAAATATTCCTCGACATGCACAAGGAAGGCGCTGCCTTTAGGAGCATTCTGAATTCCTTCGCCATCGCTGTCTCTCTAGGGTTGCAATACGGCGTACCACTCGAGGAATTTGTGGACGCATTCACCTTTACTCGCTTCGAGCCGAACGGCATGGTGAGCGGTCACGACTACTTGAAGATGGCGACCAGCGTTCTTGACTACATTTTCCGAGACCTTGCAATTTCCTATCTCCATCGCTATGACCTGGGCCAGGTCAAGCCGGAAGATCTCATTGCGACGTCCACTCAGTCCGTCGCCGACAATAATTCGAAGGCCTTCGAAAATGGAAGGATGCAGCAATTTTCTGAATCGGAAAAATCCGGGACATCGCAGCTTTCGTCTACGTCCACATCACAGAATCAGACAATCACGCTCATAAGAGCTGCGCGTCAGAAGGGCTACGAGGGAGACCCCTGTCCCGTCTGCGGCAACTTTACCCTTGTGAGAAACGGCACCTGTCTCAAGTGCGACACCTGTGGGGCTACAACGGGTTGCAGCTGAAAATGCGCGGAGAGATGCCGCTTCACATATCTATCTTTTCGCGTTCTACGGGCAGCGTCATACAGCGTGCGCCGCCTCCTCCACGCGCCAGCTCGATGCCGTCAAAGGTGACTGCAAGCCTTTCATACTCTTCAGGCCTGGTTCGGCCATCGAGGAAATCCTGAGCGGAGACAATGGCGAATCCGTGAGCGCTCAGTGCGTCTAGTGTGTGAGTGTTGCAGGAATACATCAGAATTTTGCCGGGAGCAAAGGCAAAGGAATTTGCGCCCGAGAGCCACTGCTCCCGCTCTTGATAGACTGGGTGGCCATTGCCGCAGAGCACTGGCTCAAGCTCAATACCGGTCTTCCGTAGGCCATCGAAGAGAGTCTTCTCTTCTTGATAGTGAATTTTACCTTGTGGAGTGGTCTCGAGCCGGAAAACCCGCGCCCTCTGTGGTCCCAACATTACGGGCTTGTATGCCAAGGCCGCGTGTCTATCGATCATAGTGAACACCATATCAAGGTGGATCGTCGCCCTCTCCTTCGGCAGATCCACGGCAAAGATGGTCATGGGAGACTCCGTCGAACGCGCGATTCTTCGGGCAAGACGGTCCACGGCAAAGGCAGTCGTACGCTCGGATATGCCTAAGACCAGTATGCTGGGACTAAGCACATGGATGTCTCCACCTTCGATCGTGATAAGTCGATTGCGCTCTTTTGGTCCATCGATGAGAATGCCTTCATTCTGAAAATCGGGGTGATGCAGAAACACAAACCGGATCACGCATGCCTCCGCCATGCGCACATCGAACGCAAAGGCTGCGGAGACAATTCTGCTTCCGACGACCGTCAAACTGTCGCGCATAAAATAGGCATTCGGCATCGGGTTTGCCACAAAACAGTGAGGATTTAGGTAACGCGCAAGGCTATTCCGCGGCGCGATGATGCCTGTAAGGACAGCATGTGCAAGCTCTTTCGGCGATGTTGTCATAAGCTCATCGATGATGGGAGCAATGGGGGCTATGTTACTGTATTCTTGCAAAAATTGAAGTCTTGCCCGCTCATCGGAAAGGCAGACTTCGAGCAGGTCCGTGAGCTCATAGGTCGTCGCGACCAATCTTAGAAAATCACGTAGCTTGCTGTATTCCCGCTGGACTGCGGCAAGTGGAATAATGTCGTTGTACAGATCCCGTTCCGCCTCTCGAGGTGTCATCGCCTCAATCTCGGGTCCTGGGTTATGGATAATCACTCGCCGCAATCGACCTATCTCATTCTCAATGTGCACCTTTTCCATGGGCAGCAAGTATGTCGTAAAAAAAAGAAAATGTCTGCAGAATTGTGATGAACGCACAAAGTGTATATGTATTGAGGTTCAAGCCGGAAAGGCTGCAAATATACACGGAAAAGGTGGAGCAATTGCGCATCATTATTCATTTTACTTCTTATAATACAAAAAATTATTTTTATCTTCCATGTTGACTTCTCAGTCCGAATGGCGGAAGATGAAGAAAGTTCGAACCCAATTTTCGACATGTCCGATACTTCCGCGCACTTACACGGAAGCTCGGCGAAAGGAAGGAAGCATCGATGAAACGACGCAGAATCATCATTATCGGCGCAGCGGGCAGAGATTTTCACAACTTCAATGTCCGGTATCGGCAGGACGAGAGTTCTGAAGTCATTGCGTTTACGGCAGCGCAAATTCCCAACATCGATGGGAGGAAATACCCTGCCGAGCTCGCTGGCCCTTTATATCCCCAGGGCATTCCCATCTTTTCGGAATCGGAATTGCCGGCCTTGATAAAAGACTACAGTATCGATGAATGTGTGTTCTCATACTCAGATGTGCCCTATGCTCATGTAATGAGACTCTCGGCGATCGTGAATGCTGCAGGAGCTTCGTTTACCCTGCTTGGCCCAAAAGACACACAGCTGCGTTCGACGAAGCCCATCATATCGGTCTGTGCTGTTCGAACGGGCTCTGGAAAGAGCCAAACATCCCGAAAGATCGTCCAAATGCTCATGAAGCGTGGTCTCAAGGTCGTGGCCATCCGTCATCCGATGCCGTACGGCAACCTCGCTGCACAAAAGGTTCAGCGCTTTGCGAAGATCGAGGATCTCGCCCGCTACAACTGCACCATCGAAGAAATGGAAGAGTATGAACCGCACATCGCACGGGGCAATGTGATCTACGCCGGTGTGGATTATGAGGCTATTCTTGGGGAAGCAGAAAAAGAGGCCGACGTCATTCTCTGGGACGGCGGCAACAACGATTTTTCCTTCTATGTGCCGGACCTTCAGATTACGGTGACAGATCCCCTTCGCGCGGGCAATGAAGTCTCGTTCTATCCTGGCGAGGTGAGTTTGAGACTCGCCCAGGTGGTGATCATCAATAAAATCGATTCAGCCTCTCCTGAACAGGTTCAGACCGTACGCGAAAATATCGCAAGGGTTAATCCACGAGCAGTGGTGATCGACGCGGCCAGCCCAATTTATGTAGATCACCCTGAACTTATCAGGAACAAGCGGGTGCTCTGCGTCGAGGACGGCCCCACGCTCACCCACGGAATGATGAAATATGGCGCTGGCATTGTCGCCGCGAGAAAGTTCCAGGCTGCTCAGATTGTCGACCCACGTCCGTATATAAGCGGGGAACTGATTCAAACCTTCAGGGCGTATCCCGACATAGGCACCTTGCTCCCGGCAATGGGCTACAGCGAAGTACAAAAACGCGACCTCGAAGAGACGATCAATCGCGCTGACTGCGACTCGGTGATAATTGCGACGCCCATCGATCTGAACCGCATCATCCACATCAAGAAGCCCACAGTGCGCGTCGGGTACGAGCTTCAGGAAATCGGTTCGCCGAATCTGGAAGAAGTGCTGGAGGATTTCCGCTCTAGGATACACCTGTAATAAGTTTTAGAGATGCTTGAATAATGTCGATAAGAGCGCCGGGTAGATGCGAATATTGTTGGGCTCTTCATAATGGAAAAAGCCGCCCCTTGGGCGGCTTTTTGTGGTCCTGTATTATAAGTGTCTTCAGTCAGCAACGATAGCTTCTTCAGGGCACACAGGTACACACACACCGCAATCGATACAGATGTCGGGGTCGATCCAGCGGGCATTATTCTTCTCGCTGATTGCGCTGACTGGACATTCACTCTCGCATGTACCGCAGTTGGTGCATGCATCGGTTATTTTGTAAGCCATATTGAACCTCTTGGTATAAAAGTTGAAACGTTCTGCACGAACTTGGATTTATTCTACCATTAAAACTCTAATTTGGGAATGGGCGCATCGAGAGGGCGAGCATCCTCGTGAAATGCTGCGGACCTTCTCTCCTGAAGCTCGAGAAACGGCCGTCGCAGTACGTGCAGGTCCGAACTGCGGTATAGCGCGAGATGCCGAGGGCTTGCGCCAATCCAATATTGGCGGCGAGCAAGTCGATGTAGTACCGGATCTCCGCCCCTCGCTCTTCCTCGCGCACGGAACTAAGGCCGAATTCGCGTCCGAACAGCGCCGCCCGATTCTCATCGACAGCGTAGCAGCAGGCGCCGATCGCAGGCCCGAAAATGACCGATATATCGCTGGTGCTGCAGTGGTATCGCGCCACCATACCCTGGACCGCGGTTTTCAAAATACCGGTTCCCCGCCATCCAGAATGAAGGACACCAAAGGCCCCCGCCTTTTCGCAGAACACATAGATCGGCATGCAATCCGCGACCGTGATGCTCGGCATGAGCATAGGGTTTGTGGTCACGATGCCGTCGAACCCCTCTCCCTCGGGCAGCGCCGCTAGGAGTGTCCGCATTTCTTCCTTTTTCTCTATGAATGCCACATTGCGCGAATGCTTGAGTTGTAACCCGACGACCCTCTCCGGTTCGATCATTAGCGATTCGAACAATGCAAGGCGCGCCGCGGATTCCTCATGGGGATTGTACTTCATGTCGCCAGCTGCCTTGAGACTCAAAACTGCTCGCACCGTCGTCCTCGACGGCGTGGTCCCTGGGAAGGTGAATTCGATGAAATGCATATCAATCTCCACTGTACAGCTTCCATTCCGCGGCTAAGCGTGTTCCGTCATAGAGGACTACCGAAAAGGCTTCGAGAAAAAGCCTCTCCGAATCAGCGCCGCCGTACAGAGTATCTCCGACGATCGGCAAGCCCATCCATGTGCTATGGGCTCGTATCTGATGCCGAAATCCTTTTTGTATTTCGACTTGCAAAAGCATCGCGTGCGGGAGCAAACACGGTAAAGGGCTTGCCACCTCAGCAGCCTCGCGCACGCTCAAGTACCTTGTAGCATAGAGCGTTCTTGCAATCTTTTTTTTCGATCTTTGGACGAACTCAGGTGCTATACAGGCCACGCGCGTACCTCGAGGCCCATAAGCTCTGAAATAACTCGCGACCTCCATCTCCTGCCCCGCAGAAAGATCACATAGAAAACGCTCACGCTCGGTATGTCGGCTTTTAGGGATAGCGCCCGGCAGTCCTTGATCTATCTCTGTGCATAGAAGCAAGTAGCGTTTTTTCAAAGCCATGTCATCCTGCGCTTTTTGCATGTCTTCCATAGTCGATCTCTTCAGAGCACAGAGCAGAATACCCGATGTGTCTCTGTCGAGGCGATAGAGCATACCCAATTCTTTTTGAAATCGATCTGGTTCCTGTCCATCGTCGACAACAGTGCGCTGAATCCGAAGGGCAGCGGCACAAGTAGCGTCTTTCAATTCCGACGACGGAAGCAGATCGCTATGCTCGAAAAGCCACGAAGGCACCGAGATATCACCGGGTCTATGCAGTGTCGAATGCCAACCACAGGGCTTAAATATGGCGACAAGTCCGTGGTTGATGTCGACGATGTATGGTTCGTTCCGATTGATGAAGGGCATAGTAGCCTACTCCATGTCCTTGTTCTGCAGCCGATAGAGATTCCAGTACACTCCGCGCCGTGCTATGAGCTCGTCGTGAATACCGCTTTCGACAACACGCCCCTGACCGAGCACAATAATTCTGTCGGCGTCCCGTATGGTCGACAGACGGTGTGCAATGACAATGCTGGTGTGCCCTCGCAAGAGCCCCTCAATGCCTTTTTGGAGCAGCCTTTCGGTCTCCGTGTCGATCGAACTCGTCGCTTCGTCGAGGATGATGATCGACGGCTCGTGAGCCAGCACTCTCGCGAAAGAAATGAGCTGTCGCTGGCCGAGAGAAAGGTTTAGTCCTCCTTCGGACAGAAGAGTATCATAGCCTTGTGGTAAGGCAGAGATGAACTCATGGGCATACACAGCCTTTGCGACTTCCTCGAGCTTCTCTTGGCTCAGGTTCAGACCGAGCGCGATATTCTCCCGGATCGTACCTTGAAAGAGAAAAACATCCTGGGGAACAGGCTGGATGAATCTCCGTATTCGCTTGAGCGGATACTGTCCTATCGGTATCCCGTCAATGCGTATGCTCCCTTTTTGAACATCCCAAAACCGCGCGAGGAGGTTCGCGATCGTCGACTTGCCTGCCCCGGTATAGCCCACGATCGCCACTTTTTCTCCTGGGTTGACGATAAAAGAGATATCCTTCAGAACCCACTCTTGATTTTTATAGGCGAACCACACATTCGAAAGCTCGATGTGGCCCCGTATCGCGGATGGCGCATCTTTTCCGGCCAGTCCAGGCAACTGATCGGGAAGCCTGTCATCGGTATCCAAAAGCCCGAATACCCGCTCTCCGCTCGCCATTGCGCTCTGCAGAAGAATGTATTTTTCCGAGAGGTCTTTAATCGGCGAGTAGAACATCGCTATCAAGTTGATGAAGGCGATGAGCGTCCCCACGGAGATTTCCAAGCGCAAAAAAAGGATGGCTCCCCCCACAACGGCCAAAGCTGTCGTGAGCGTGGACATGAAGTCGACAAAGGGCCTGAATGTCGCATACACATACATCTCGGCAATGTTGGCCTTTAAGAGCTGCTGGTTCTGTTTTCCGAAATTCTCCGCTACTCTCTTCTCTTGGACAAAGTACTTCACGATATCGATGCCCGAGATGTGCTCGGACAGAAATGAGTTGACCTTGCTCGTCCAGTACCGCTGGTTGCGGAAGGCGTCCCTCGCCTTGACCCGGGCAATCGCCGAGGCAACCAGGATGAGAGGCACCGTCGCGAATACGACAAGCCCGAGTTTCCAGTTGAGCACGAACAACACGACGAGCGCCCCGACCATGATCGTCGCGTCTTTTATAAATGCGCTCAACACGTCGGTAAAGAACTGGCTTATGACTTCAATGTCGCTTGTGAGCCGGGTGACGAGACGGCCTACCGGTTGCCTTGAAAGATAGGCGAGCGACTGTTCTATCACGTGCCGGTAGAGCTGAAGTCGCATATCCTTCATGATGAGGGTTCCGATCTGATTAGTGAACCATGTCATGGTAAATGTGGCAAGCAGCACCCCACCGAGGATCAGCAGTAGGGAAAGGGCATAATGTCCTAGAAGTTCATTGTCTCCTGCCCGAATTATTGCGGCTTCATCCGAGGGCAGCGAATTGAGCAGGCTTGAGGGAATCACCCCCCAAGCATCAGCGAGGACGACCTGCGGATAGTCCCGGGCAATCAGCAATTTCTTGTCACGCTGAGTCTCGAGGGAAAACACATAGCTCGGCTCTTCATCGACCAGGCCCTGGGCAATCAATTGCTTTCTTTCCTTTTCAGTGATGCCAGCGAGCCGGGAAGTGCGCACATAGATGCGTGCACCGATGGCAACTTCGGTCGAATCGTTCGCCCTGGGCAGAGAGTTCACGATGGAGGGGTCCACGCCATACCATTCGCGGACCAGGACATTGTCCACTGTCCGCTGAATGATCGTCGGCGTCAGCAGCTCTCCCGCGGTGCTCAGCGCAAGCGCGAACAGCGCTATGAATGCATAGAGTTTGTACGGCTTGAGGTATGACATGATGCGCCGCGCGATCTGGGAGTCGTAACCCTTGGTGACAGGATCCGTGTCGAAAAATTCAGCCATCGATGGCCTCCTCTTTCTGGCCTGTCTCTTCGCACGCAGCGCATGATTCCTGTTCCAGCTGCTGGAGAGCTGCTATTCTGGCATAGAAACCTTCCTGCTCTCCCATCAGCATCTCGTGCGTGCCGCTCTGCACAATTTCTCCGCCGTCGAGCACGATGATCCGATCCGCATTGCGCAGAGTGGATATGCGGTGCGACACGATCACTGTCGTCTTTCCACGCCTCTCTGTGAGAAGGGTGCTGAGAATACGCTCTTCGGTCTCCGCGTCCACGGCAGAGAGCGCATCGTCGAGCAGCAAGACAGGAGGATCGATGACGAGTGCGCGGGCAAGGGCGATGCGCTGCTTCTGTCCACCGGAAAGCGCAATGCCCCGTTCGCCGACTATCGTATTCCAGCCATTGGGAAAGAGGTGCAGATCGCGGTCGAGCCCGGCAATCCGAACCACCTCCTCGAAGCGTTCGTCGCTGATCTCGTGCGCCGAAAAGAGAATGTTCTCCCGGATGCTCTCGGAGAACAGAAAACTCTCCTGAGGCACCATGCCGAATAGAGCTCTCAGTTCCTTCAGGCTGAAAAGGCAACTGTCAATTCCACCGATAAATATATGGCCTTCCCCTGCATCGAGCATTCTCGGCAACATTTTGAGTATCGTGCTCTTCCCTGAACCGACCTTGCCGAGGATGCCGAGCATCGATCCCTCCGCAATGTGCACGGAGATGTGTTTGAGCGCAAGCGTGTCCGAGCCGGGGTACCTGTAATCGAGGTCGCGAATTTCGATGTCGCCCCGGGGCTTATGGGCAGTATGCCGGGTGGATTCCTGGATCTCCGGTTCCGTTCTGAGAATCTCATTGATTCTTTTCAGGCTGGCTGCTCCACGCTGTACGATATTCACGGTGAAACCTGCGCTCATCATCGGCCACACGAGCATCTCGAGGTAGGACAGCATCGCGATAATAGAGCCTGGCGTCATCGTATTGCGGATCACCGCGTTACCCCCAAAGAGTATGAGGAGCACCGTGCTCAGGCCCGAGAGAAATGTGATGAAAGGGAAGAAGAACCCGAAGGTCTTCACAAGGTCCATAATGGCGTTTTTATATTCGGTGTTGGTCAATTCGAACTTCTCGAAGAAATAGTGCTCCTTGACGAAGGATTTGACCACCCGTACACCGGCGAGCGATTCCTGAGCGATGTTCGACAGGCGCCCGTAGATGTCCTGAATGCGCTTAAACAGTTTGCCGACGATTTTTCCGAAGAGCAGGATGAGCGCCGTGATCAGGGGCAGAGGAATTATGATCCACGCCGCGACTGCGGCATTGTTCGCGAACATTGCGATGAGGATCATGGCGGTCATGAACACTCCATCGATGAGCGAGACGAATCCCATCCCCGTCGCCTGCCGTATAGTGCTTATGTCGTTCGTGGCTCTCGCCATGAGGTCTCCAGTGGTGTTTTTTCTGAAAAATCCGCCGGACATCATCAGAATGTGCGCAAAAAGCCTGTCCCTCATCTCCGCCTCGATGCGCCTGCTTGCAATGGTGATGAAATAGCGCCAGAAGAAACGGCCGACCGAAATGAGGAGGGCGAGCAGCACCATGATGATCAGAGGCTGTACAATGTCACCCAGCTGAAAGGAACCACCGACAATGGTGTCGATTGCCGCCTTCAGATACCTAGGAATGAGCACCTGGCCTGCATCGACTGCAATGAGACAGAGAATGCCTGCAATGTATCGATATTTGTATCGTTTCAAGTGAGGCAGCAGCGTAATGTATTCTTTAAACATGGGCTTTTCATTTTAGCGAAGGCCTAAAGCATAGGCAAGGAGTTGCACAAGTGTGTTTCCTTTGCCATAGTGCAGGCATGACGCAGCAAACAATTGTCATCTATACCGACGGCGGCTGTAAGGGGAATCCTGGTCCGGGAGGCTGGGCATATGTCATGCGCTTTGGCTCGCGGTACCGGGAAGCATGGGGCGCCGAGATGCACACTACAAACAACAGAATGGAACTGACTGCAGTCATCAACGCCCTCGCCTTTCTAAAACAGCGCAGAGACCGCACACAGCGCTCCTGCGCAGCAAAATCTGCGGCGCCGCCCGCCTGGGTAAGCACAGAAATTCGCATTTGTACCGACTCCATGTATGTCAAAAGGGGCATATCAGAGTGGCTCCCCGACTGGAAAAGGCGAGGCTGGAAAACTGCAGCAAAGAAGCCAGTGATGAATCAGGATCTTTGGGAGAAGCTCGATGCCCTCTGCATCGAACTTGCGCCCCTCTTCGAGTGGGTCGAGGGACATGCCGGTGACCCCGACAACGAACGCTGCGATAGCCTCGTGGGACTGGCCGTCGAAGAGTTACTCAAGAAAACAAAGAAAGGACAGCCGTAAGCGCTTTCTGCATCGTAATGTCGAGTTCATCCATCTGTCGTTGGAATGTCTTTCGTTCCGGAAATGACGCGGTAGCGGATATACACCACAACACTTGACAGTTCATTTTCAAGAGCATCGATGTAAGGCAATGTCCGCGACGGCAAGCTCTCGAGAAGATCGCTGACACTGGCAAAATCCAACTGGACCATCACCCTGTAATTGCCGACTATATCAATCGGCGGCACCTCGAATGTCACCGTGCCCTTCTCGTCCGTAAAGACTCGAGTTGTGGCTGTGCCCACTCTTCCAGAGGTAAGTCGTCGAGGATAGGTTACTATGAGAGGGACGCCGGGGACACCTTCCTCTTTTCCTGCCCTATTGGTCACAAGCCTCACCGTAAAGGGAGAAAGACAGCCACCGACCTCGATGCTCATCTCGCTCTGCTCGGACGCCGTCATCAACTTCAGTGTGGCGGCAATGGCCGAAGCCTTCTTGGCGTTGCGCTCGAGCTTGAGCTGGGCATTTTCGATCTCTGAGCCACCCGCAGCGCTCATCGCCTCGGCATATGCGCGGATGGCATCGAATAGCCGCCCTTCTGCAGCAGCAGCATCGCCCCTTCCCTCGGGGACAGCAACGGCATCGAGACTCTCCTGAAACAATGCTTCGATACGTGCCTTCTCTTTAAGAAGCTCTCTTGTCTCGTAGCGTGCAAGAATGTGTGCGGTATATCGGCCAGTCGTAGAGTCTTTCCGAACATACTTCTCCAACACTTCAAAGCCTACAATGCGGCCCTTGGACTCAGTCTTGACGGTCTGCGTAATCTGTGCCTGGTACTCGTCGAGAGATGCCCGGGCTTCCACGCTCGAAGTGATGCTGACAGAAAGGCCCATATACTGCATAATCCCCGCAATAAGCGACGAAGTCGCATCGTTGAGGGCCGTTGCGCTATCATCCGCCGAGGAAGAACCGGTAAAATACGTATACTGCGCATCCGGTGCCGGCGTCTTCACAACCCATTCAGGGATAGAAGGAGCGCTCGCGCAACTCAGGACAAGGGCTGCCGCGAGTGCAAGTGCCACATATCTCAATCTCTGCAACGTTAAGGTTTTCATGCAACCTGACTAGAGATCTTCACCAAAGAAGTCCTTTGCCGCAGTGTTCTGAACCAGATCGATCGCTCGCTTCTGCTCCGGCGTAGGCTCTTCGGTCTCTGTCAACTGGGCAAGCAGAATGTCGAATTGCTTCTGCAGCATGCTCTTATCGATAGTCCACAGCTGGATGACGCGATAGAGCTGTTTGTCAGGCCTGTTTTCGGGCGTATAGGTCTGCACCTTCACCCACCAGTCGGCCTCCATTCTGAATCCCGAGAACGTGGCCTCCCCGACGCTCGCGACAAAGCGCTCGCCGTAGGCGCCGAAGTTCTCCGAATCGGCGTCGGCGACATTTGCGCCCTTAAAGGCATCTTTTACCCTGGTGGAAAGATAGCGTGCAATCTCGGTATCAGCCTGCATACGCTCCGCAAGCAGTTGAGCACTCTGGAGATTTTGTGCCTCGAACTGTGCGATGAACACGGTTTTATCCTTGAAATCCGACAATTTCTCTATGTCACGGTAACTTCCGACAACCGCCAGCTCAACCCACTGGGGGGTCTTGATGCCATAAGCCGTCCCCTTATCCTCTAATAGAACTTCCCCTTTTCTTAAGGGGGCCTTCGTAGTACAAGACACGGCGAGCACCACGATCATCACGGCGAACAAAATGCTCTTTCTCCTCATGCGCTCCTCCTTACTGTATCATCCGCACTGAATGAGGGGACGACGCTGCTAAAACCCCGTATTGAACGTATACGAACGACCCCTCATATAGAGTAAGTAGCTATCGGGGAACCCCGATATGGCGGCCGCATCGTAGATCGCATCCTGAATCTTCGATGCCGGCATGAAGGCATAGAGCACAAAACGGCTCTCGCCCGGCGCATAGGAAAGTCTTTCGACTTCACGCACCCTCTTTGCAAGACTTTTTTCAAACTGAGCGATGGCTTTAGGATCGGGGGTATTCTGCAGCACAAGCTCATAGCGCACGCCGCGCCGCGCCACAGCGGTGCTCATCAGAGTTTTGGTCTGTTCCGTGACTCTCGGCATCGATTGCCATACACTGGCTGTGATCGCATTCATCATCGCCGCCTCGGGCGACACGGGGCTATAGGTCTGAGGACTCAGAAACGATATCGAACCAAGAAGCGCTGCAGTGGAGGCGTCGAAAATCTTCATGCTCCCCTGTGCGGAACCAGTCCATGCGCCAGGGCCACCGCCGAATGTGGTCTTTGCGTCGATTTCGAGGTAGATGTCGGCATTCAACTTCTGCGCAATATAGGTGACGATGTCTATGGAGCCCCCAGTTTCAGCCTGATATGCGTTCATCTGATCTTCTTTATTCCTCTGTATCTGCTCGAAATCGACGGGAGAAAGTCCATACTGTTCTATGAGATAGCGGTTGGCTTGAGAAACGGCCGCCTTTGCCAACTGAGGATCGAGGCCAGATGTTTCATCGTAATACACCATATAACTGAGTCTATCGAGATATTGCTGCAAGAAGAGCGCCTCATCGGGGGAAAGGGGGGTGGAGACTTGAGATCCGGAGGACAGGAGCGCTTGTGGCGATTGGGGTTCGGAGGGTGCCCCATCGAAGGGTGGAGTCCCCTGCACGATGTCTTTCGCCCGCTGAGACTCTGGGGCCTCAGTGCGCTCGGAAGGTCCTGTTGCGCAGCCGATCAAAAGCAACACCACTGAGATCAACGAAAGAGAGCACATCAAAAATCGTTTCTTTTCCATTATTTCTATTATCAGACATTTCGGTGTCTCTTGCAAGAATCGAACGAGAAAATATGATGAGCGATGCGCGATTTGAACGCGCGACCTTCGGCTCCGGAGGCCGACGCTCTATCCAGCTGAGCTAATCGCCCGCGCGGCGCACCTCTCAACGATGCGGCCGACTGTCGAATGATAAAGATTCGGGTTCGTCGCGTCAAGCAATGCAGACGCACCGTAGAAAGGTGTGTCCATGCCGCTTGGCGAATAACGGCGTTTACCGGTACACTCCACAGCTATGTATGGAGAACCAATAATACTCGCAAGCGAATCGCCGAGGAGAGCCTCTATCCTCGAATCGCTCCATATACCTTTTTTTACCATCGCCCCCCGTATAGACGAATCGATATACGATCACCTCGATCCTGATGAGCGCGTTAAGGCTCTTGCGACGGCCAAGGCTCACAAGGGCAGAAGTCTATGGCTCGAACAGCTTGAACGAAAAAAATCGGCACTTCGAGACGAACTCCGGCCGGAAGTACAAATGCCGGAGCTCCCACGCTTTGTGCTCGGAGCCGATACGCTGGTCGCCTTTCCTACAGAAAACGGATGGATAACGATAGGAAAGCCGGCCGATGAGCACGAAGCATTCGACATGCTCTCCATGGAAGAAGGAAAGCGGCAGTATGTCTTCAGTGGACTGTGCCTTTTGGATATGGCAGCCGATTTACCCTTCCTCGCTCTTTCAGTGTCGGAGGTGCAATTCTCTTCCATGAGCCCTGAGGATATCGAATGGTATCTCGGCCTTGACGAGTGGCGAGGCGCTGCAGGCGCATACCGCATTCAGGGGGTCGGCTCATGCTTCATCGAAGAGATAAAGGGCTCTTGCTCCGGCGTGATGGGCTTGCCAATTCATGAATTATATGGCATTCTCCGTGCGTCGGGGTATCTGGCTTCACCCTAAGGAGAAGCTCATCCATACCGACAATCCGGCACCTTAGGGCCGGACATTTTCCGCCTGCTTTTCGTTGTTCGAAACAGGACGAGATACAAGGAAGGGGATCGGATCATCTCCGATCGCGGGAGGTCTACGTGGCTGTAGTCACCATGAAAAATCTGCTTGAGTCAGGTGTACACTTCGGACACCAGGTCAAGCGCTGGGATCCGCGGATGAAGAAATACATCTTCGCGGAACGCAACGGCATTCACATCATCGATCTGCAGAAGACCATCCAGGCCATCAAAGAGGCCTATGATGCCGTACAAAAAGTAGTCAGTTCCGGAAAATCGGTGCTCTTCGTCGGAACGAAGAAACAGGCTCAGGCTGCAATTCAAAAGGAAGCGGAGCGCTGCGAGCAGTTCTACGTGAACAACCGCTGGCTCGGCGGCATGCTCACCAACTTTGCCACCATCAGAAAGTCCATTCAGAGGCTCAAAAAAATCGAGCGCATGGAAGTGGACGGTACTTTCAATAGTTTGACGAAAAAAGAAATCGCCAGCCTCCTCAAAGAAAAGAGCAAGCTCGAGAAGAACCTCGGCGGCATCAAGGAGATGACGAGCCTCCCCGGCATTCTGTTTGTGGTCGACACCCGCAAAGAGGCGATCGCCGTCGCCGAAGCTCAGCGTCTTGGAATCCCCATCGTCGCAATTGTCGACACGAACTGCAACCCCGAGGGCATCACATACCCGATTCCGGGCAACGATGACGCTATTCGCTCGATCAGTCTCTTCACCCAGATTATTGCGAACGCCGTAATCGAGGCGGGAGCTTCCGAAGGCCTCAAGATAATCGAGACCCTGCCCTCCGAAGAAGAACAGGAAATATTGGCTTCCCCTGCAAAGCCAGAGGAAGACGAGGTGGAAATCGACCTTGAAAATTACTCTGAGGTTCCGGGAGAAAAAGAAGCGGAGGAACCTGCGGATGCCGAAACACCGATCATCGACGAAGATCGGCTCTATGAGGAAAAATAGCCAAATCCAAGGAGAAATACTGTGGAAATCAAAGCTACCGATGTAAAGGCACTGCGCGATAAAACCGGCGCAGGCATGATGGATTGCAAGAAGGCCTTGACGGAAGCCAACGGTGATTTCGTCGCCGCGGAAAAGCTTCTGCGAGAGTGGGGAATGGCTGGAGTCGAAAAACGCGCTGGCCGCACCACCAACGAGGGACGCATCTTTGTCGCTCAGCAAGAAAACGAATTGGCACTCGTCGAACTTGCGTGCGAGACCGACTTCGTGGCAAGAAATGCCGATTTCGTCAACGCGGGCACGAACATTGCCGAGACAGCGCTCCGACAGAGAGCTACCGCCCCAAACCAGAACCTCGAAGCGCTCGCCAAGGATATTGCTTCGCTCATCAAAGAAAATATTGCTCTGAGACGCGTCGCCTATTTCAAAGCGGAAGCCAATGAAACGCTCCATGCATACCTCCATGGAGAAGGCAGAATCGGTGTCGTCGTAAAATTCAGGGCAAATGATCCTGCCGCGTTCAAGAATGAAAAAGTAGCGGCACTTGTGCATGATGTTGCTCTCCATGTGGCGGCCTTCAATCCTATGTTCCTCGATGAGTCGAAGGTACCCCAGACATGGCTCTCCGAGCAGAAAGAGATCTTCCAGAAACAGGTCGACCTGGATGAAAAGATGAAAAACAAGCCTGCAAAGGTGATCGAGGGAATTCTGGCCGGCAAGCTCAAAAAACTTCTCGCCGAAGTCTGCCTTGTGAACCAAGGTTTTGTCCGCGATGAGAAGATCTCTGTGGCCACGGCCATGGGGCAGGTCTCCAAAGAAACAGGGTATCAGCTCAGCATCGTGGAATACTATTTTGCAAAGGTCGGACAGAACTGAGTAAGACGTTCTTCCGGTCGGACCGGAGCTCAGAGGGCGGCCTTTAAAGGCCGCCTTCTTCGCTTGTACAATATTTGTACAATAAAGCGCTATGGGAGGAGATATGGAATCGAACAAAGCCGCTTATGAAGAGAGGATGAAAAAGACCATCGCTGCGCTCCATGATGAATTCAACGCAATCCGTACTGGCAGGGCCTCCCCCGCCCTTCTCGACAAGGTCCGCGTCGATTATTATGGACAAAAGACACCACTCTCTCAGGTCGCTACGATTTCCGTTCCCGAAGCCCGCCTCATCGTCATTCAGCCATGGGATCGCTCCCTTTTCAGCGAAATCGAGAAGGCCATCCTCAAATCCGATCTCGGCCTCAACCCCTCGAACGATGGGAAGGTGCTCAGAATCGCCATCCCTCCCCTGACCGAACAGAGGAGGAAAGAGCTCGTCAGGACAGCGCGGAATATCGCGGAGCAGGCGCGTGTCGCCATCAGAAATATCCGCCGCGATGGCCTCGAAGAGCTCAAAAAGCAACAGAGCGCCGGCGGTGTGGCCGAAGATGTTCTCAAAAAAGAAGAAGCCGAACTCCAGAAGTTGACAGACGACTATATAGCCCAGATTAACAAGATACTCGAACTAAAAGAGAAAGAGATCATGGAAGTATAAGGATTTTTTAATTATGGAAAACAATCTCGTGCCGTCGCACGTTGCGATCATCATGGATGGCAATGGACGATGGGCAAAGCAGAGGGGGCTCGCGAGGACCCAAGGACATGAGGAAGGTCTAAGGGCAGCCAAACGCATTGTGCTGGCGGCGCGCCTGGAAGGTATATCCTTTCTCTCCCTCTACACTTTTTCCACAGAAAATTGGAAGCGCACCGCCCAGGAAGTGGGCTTTTTGATGTCGCTCATTCGAATTCATCTTGTCAAAGAGCTCGATTTTTATCGAGAGCATAAGATAAGGATCGTGCACTCGGGCGACCGCTCAGGGCTACCCCCCGAAGTGCTGACCGAAATCGACAGGGCAGTCGAAGATACAAAGAACCATCGCGAGCTAACGGTGAATCTTGCGATCAACTATGGGGGCAGGGACGAGATACTGCGCGCAATACACCGCATTCTTTCCGGACTCGACTCCGCTGCGGAGGCTGTGCGCGCATTGAGCGAGAGCACGATAGCACTCAATCTCGATCACCCTGAAATACCGGATCCGGACCTCATCATCAGGACTGGCGGAGAAATGCGGCTTTCCAATTATCTACTCTGGCAGTCTGCATATAGCGAGCTGTATTTCTCTCCGAAATATTGGCCAGATTTTACTCCTGAAGACCTGCATGCTGCCCTCGTCGATTATGCGCACCGCGAGCGACGTTTCGGAGATGCGCGGTGAACGAGAACACAAGATCCAGACTGCTGCTGTTCTTTATCGGGATTCCCTTGTTTGTGGTTGTGCTGTACTTTTTCCCTTTCTGGCACTTCGGACTGATTGCAGCCGTCTTGCTCGCCATACAATATCTCTCGAGCCACGAGCTCCGCTCCATTCTCCCCCTCGGTGGGCTACGCGATCCAGGGGCCGGAGTGACAATCGCCGGCCTCGTGCAGTCTCTGGCTGTGTATATCGCCTGCATACTCGCGAAAAATCCGTCCGAGCCCGCAGTCCTGCTGTTTTTCGTGTCCGCAGTCTGTCTGACGATCGAACTTGCTCCCCTTGGACTACAAAAAAAGTCTTTTTCCCCTGAACTCCTCAAGGCAGCCGCATCCATCGTGCTTCTCCATTTCTACACTGCTCTTCTGCCGAGCCTCATTATGCTGATCGTGGCTGGATTCCCCGAGGCCCGGGATGCGATAATTACATTTGCCTTGCTCACGTTTGGAAACGACAGTCTGGCATGGCTTTTTGGAAACTATGTCGGGGGCAAAAGGAACATCGTCGAGGTGTCTCCCAACAAGAGCATCGCCGGCTTTGTTGGGGGAACACTGGGATCGATCGTCGGAGCTTTTTTAGGGATCGGGCCGCTCGCCGGTCCATGGAAGCCGCTTGGGTGGAATTATATTTTCTTGAGCCTCGGGCTAGGAATTGGAATGGCCTTTTTCGTCATTATGGGGGATCTGTTCGAGAGTGCCCTGAAGAGAGCCGCAAGGACGAAGGATTCTGGGAACATCGTCCCCGGAAGAGGGGGAGTTTTGGACTCGTTCGACAGTCTCTACTTCAGTGCGCCTTTCTTTGTCGCATTTTCTTTTTTGTTCCACGTATTCGGCCTTTAAGGCCCTACAATGGTAGCAGGTAACAAGAAATGTCAAAGCGAGTCATTGTATTGGGAGCCACCGGCTCTATCGGCAGGCAGACACTCGATGTGATACGGCAATGTGCCGCTTCGGACGAAAGGCTTGAACTTGTCGGTTTTTCCGTGCACAGCAATCGCGACACCTTGAAACTGCTCAACCATGAATTCCCTTACAGCAGGGCCGCATGGACAGGAGAGCCCTCTTCGGCACCTGAAGAAGCATCGTGGGCAGGGCCTGAGGCGCTGGCACAGCTTCTCTCGGAGACAGAGGCCGACATCGCCGTCAACGGCATCGCAGGAGCCGCAGGCCTCTCGGCGTCGATTCTTGTGCTCCAGAGGGGCATGCATCTGGCCCTTGCAAATAAAGAATCGGTGGTCATGGGATACAGGCTCCTGAAGAAGCTCGCCGATGAGCACCACTGCGACATCATTCCTGTCGACTCTGAACACGCAGGCCTTTTTCAACTCATTCAAAGAATAGGCAAGCCCATCATCTCCGAGCTGACGATCACTGCATCCGGAGGCCCCTTTCGCAAGCTCTCCATCGATCAGCTCTCTTCCGTGACCGCGGACGATGCCTGTAAACACCCCGTATGGAAGATGGGACGCAAGATAAGCATCGACGCAGCAACTATGGCAAACAAGGGGCTCGAGCTCATCGAAGCAGCACGCCTCTTCGATATGCCCCAGACCTCGATTAGGGTACTGATTCATCCCCAGAGTTATGTTCACGCGATGGTCAGGACGCTCGATGGAGCCCTCTATGCTCAAATTTCCAAACCCGACATGAGGCTTCCTATCCATATGGCCCTCTCCTGGCCCAACACTACAGTCTCTTCGTTTGGTTTTACGGACCTTGTCGGCCAAACCCTCGAGTTCTATGACCCCGAAAAAGAAAGGTACCCACTGCTTTGGATCGCACGCCAGGCCCTCGACGAGGGCGAAGCCGCGTGTATCGTCTATAATGCCGCCAATGAAGTGGCCGTGCAATTCTTCGACCAAGGGAATATCCGGTTCACACAGATCGCTACCGTAGTGACGAGCACCCTCGAAAAAAACTGGAATTTGCCTATCGACTCATTCGAGGATATATTGCATATCGATAGCTTGGCACGAACAATCGCAGCCAACAACGCGGAGCGTATTACATGATTACAGTATTACTGGGACTGCTCGGACTCTCGATTGTGGTCATCGTTCACGAATTTGGCCATTTTGTCATTGCCCGGTCGGTTGGCGTCGACGTGGAGGCCTTCTCCATCGGTTGGGGCCCACCCCTCTTCAAACACAAGGGAAAGAGGACCGAGTGGCGGATCGGCGTTCTGCCCATAGGTGGATACTGCAAACTGAAAGGTGAGGACGGGTTTCGCGCCGCGCTCGAACAAAAACTCGACTTTATCCCTGCGGAAAAAGGTAGTTTCTATTCCGCGCACCCGATGAAGCGCATCGCCGTCGCCGTCGCCGGGCCTGCTTTCAACATACTGTTCGCCGTACTAGTCTTCGTGATCGTTATGGCGATCGGGATCACCATTCAGACAGCCCCGAACCGTATAGTCCTTGCAAGCGAGACAGGCGCCTTAATGAAAGGAGATGAACCCAATCCTGCTGATATCGCGGGCCTAAGGACCGGTGACGTCATTACTGCCATCGACGGAAGGACGATCCGCGACTACAGCGATCTTCAAGAAGTTATTGCCTCCAATCCTGGAAAGGCGCTTTCCGTCGAGGTTCTGCGGGATGGAGTTGTCCAAAGCCTTGTACTGACCCCTCGGCTCGACCCGAATTCTGGCGCCGGTGTCATCGGCGTCTATGCCTGGGTCGACCCTGTTGTCGCTTCAGTGAAGGACAAAAGCCCTGCAGCGATCGCAGATCTTCGCCCCGGCGACATCATCACCGAAGCGAATGGAAAGACTATCCGCAACACTGTAGAACTCATGGAGGTTTTTGAAAACGCAAACGGCCCCGTCAACCTTACGCTGATGCGCGATGCGACGACGGTCTCGACAACCATCGTCGCAAAGTCTCTTGAAGAGGCAGGGATAGGCTTCGTCGGCGTTACACGCACAGACAAGGCGGGGTCTTTGCCTGAGGCTTTCTTGATGGGGGTCAATGAGACGATCTCTACTTTTTCTCTCACCATCAAAAGTATCGGGCTTCTCTTCCGCGGCGTAAACGTGTTCAAGGCCGTCTCTGGTCCGGCGAGGATCACCTACATTATCGGATCCGCCGCCTCTGAGCAGATACAAGCCGATGGTCTGGCAGGGCTTGTCCCCGTATTCAGTTTCCTCGCCTTTCTTTCCGTGAGTCTTGCGATTATGAATCTTCTGCCCCTCCCCGTGCTGGATGGCGGACTCATCCTCGTGTTTATCATTGAGCTCTTTAGAAGAAAACCTCTTACGGCGAAATCCCTCTACCGCTATCAGTTTATAGGGGCGGCATTCGTGCTCGTGCTATTCTTAGTCGCAACGATGAGCGACATTTTCTTCTTTGCGGGCAAATAGCAGGTCCGTGGGCGTGACCGACGCTCATGATGTACGTTCGCGCCGATCCATATTCACGAATTTCGCATAGCTGCTCTTGAACCAGACCGAGGTTTTGCCGATAGGGCCATTGCGCTGTTTTGCCACGATGAGGTCTGTCTCGATTTGGTCGCTCTGCTGATCGTGCTCCTTCGCCATCTCTCGGTCGCGATGTAAGAACAAAATGAGGTCGGCATCCTGTTCGATGGAACCTGATTCGCGCAGATCGGCGAGCGTCGGTTGTTTTCCTTCTGCCTCCCGCTTGAGCTGCGAAAGCGCCACGACGGGAATGTTGAGCTCGCGGGCTAGGGCCTTCAGAGATCGGGAAATCGCCGAGATTTGTTCCCAACGCGGGAGGTCGGCATTCTCGTGGGTGACGAGCGTAAGATAATCGATGAAGAGAATTCTGATGCCTCGTTCGAGGACGAGTCTGCGCGCCATAGTCCGAAGCTCGAGCAGCTTCATGTTCGGCATATCCACAATATAGAGAGGAGCCTCATATATCCTTGCGGCGGCTTCCATGAGGCTGTCGTAATCCGTAGTTCGGATTCTCCCCGTGCGTATTCGCTCGGCAGGGATTCGCGCCTCGGAGGATATGAGCCTGAGCATAATCGCCGATTCCGACATCTCCAGCGAAAAAAAGGCAGTCGGAATTTTTAGATCGATCGATGCGTGCGCGGCTATCGTTAGGGCGAGAGCGGTTTTCCCCACCGACGGCCTTGCGCCGATCACGATGAATTCCGAATTCTGAAGGCCGCTCGTCAGGGCATCGAGGTCGGTCAGCCCCGAAGGTACCCCGGTGAAGGCCTCGGGGTTGGTGCTCAACTTTTCGATGAGCAACATTGTCTCGGTGACGATCTCTTTGGCCGAGTGGTATTCTGCCGTCTTTCGGTTCTGGGATATCTCGAAAATCTTGGCCTGCAGATCGTCGAGAATCTGGTCGACATTCTTGGTCTCTTCGTGAGCAACCGCGGCTATCTCCGAGGATAAATGAATAAGCCGACGTCTCGTCGCCATCTCCTGGACGATCTTTGCGTAGTATTCGACATTGGCGGCCGAAGGAGTAAAAGAGGCGAGGCTCGCTACGTAGGCGCTGCCTCCAACCCGCTCAAGGCTGCCCCGACTACGGAGTTCTTCGGAGAGTGTTATCAGGTCGGGCTTCTGGCCCTTCTCGTGCATTGCAAGAAGCGCCTCGAAAATTTCTTGATTTGCAGGTTCGTAAAAGCTCTCGGGACGGAGATATTTCAGAACACTGTTGATCGACTCCGGATCGATGAGAAGAGCTCCAAGGCAAGCCTGCTCGGCATCTCCATTGTAGAGGGGCATCGTATCTTTGAGCGATGGGCCTGCCATTCGAAACTCCTTGGAAAAAGCCTACGTATGCTCCTGCAATCTATACCCTGTCGTTGGAGAGGTCAATACAAAACCCTGCCCCCTTGTAAGGGGCAGGGAGAATTTTTCATAGAGAAAAACAATCAGCCGTTCAGTTGACCGCGATTGATGGCTGCCTCAAAGGCTGCGGCCTGTTCCTCTGGGGTTGCCGGCTCAGACTCTGTGCGCTGGCGGCGGGCCCTGTGTTTTTTCGTCTCGGCCTCGGTGGGCTTGTTGCTTTCAACTGGGGCCGCAGACTGAGCCTCTACTGTGCAGAGGAGCGTGGCCTCATCTTTTTCATACAGCTTGATGACGACTTTGTAGTTACCTACGGATTTGATCGAGCGATCCGGCACTTCTATCTTCCTGCGGTCGACCTCGATGCCTTTTTTCAAAAGCTCGTCGGCAATGGTGTGGTTCGTCACCGCACCGTAGAGTTTGCCGTTGCTGCCCGCAGGCATGGCGATGACGAGAGGCTCTGCCTCGATTTTTTCCTTGAGCGAACGCGATGCAAGCCTCTTCTGCTCCTTGATGGCCAGAATCTCGTTCTGCCGTCTTTGCAACATCGCGGCGGTCTTCTCATTATAGACCATCACCAGCTTTTTCGGTAAAAGATAGTTGCGCGCATATCCTGCAGCAACTTCTTTGATGTCACCAATCTCTCCAAGATTGGCTATGTCCTGATTCAATATAACTTTCATGTTCAGGCTCCTTTATGTATTCGATATTGCAGCCAGACCTCCGATACGCCGAGTATCGGTACAAACGCTGCGACAACTAGCCCGACCTTTATGTCGAGCAGAATGAGCACGATGAGCAGAACCGGCACTAGACCGGTCATGCGGCGCATGCCTCTCGATTGAAAGAAATACGAAATTACGCTGAACCCCTGCAGCGCATACCAACAAACTGCGGCAAGCGACACATTCCACGCCACAATCGAGACAAGACCATCTTTGTGCCCATACAGGACAAAGAGCAACAGAGTCCAGCCGGCGATGCTGGGCCACAGCAGCCATGAGGGTACATTGAACGTGGACCGTCGTGCATCGTGCACTGCACTTTCATCCGATGCCTCTTTCTCTTTGGGGGCAGCGAGTCGATTGCCGATCCACCAGCTTCCGGCGAGCATGAGCCACAGCACGGCACCAAAGCAGTTGAATATCACGGAAACCGCAGGAATGACATAGGCCTCTGTAATGACTGATGTATCCAGCCCCTGCATCCCGGCCGACTCGAACATCTGTCCGATCATGGCCGCGAGAGATTCTTGAACTTCTTTTGTACCTATGCTCGCCTGCAGCAGAAAGCCGAAGGCAACCGCAAGCACGACAGCAGCCGAGACGAGCGTCTTCCAAAGGTCGGCATGCACAAAATCGACCAAGCCCAGCGCAAGGAGAAGCAGTGTTGGCGGCAGGATGGTCTGCAGCAGAAAAGATACCTGCATCGCACCGAAAGCGGAAAGCCGCAGTGCCTCTCCAAGTCCCACGACTGCAAGAGACACGAGCATGGAAAACAAACCCTCTCTTTTGCCTTCCTTGCGAAATACATATTGAATAGGGACAAGGAATATCACTGCCAGAAAGCCGCTCACGTAACACAGACCCGACAATATCCCCGGGAAAAGGAATACGGGAATGTGACGACTGCGAAAGGATACAGAATCCATGCTCGCTCGTGCTTCCATCTTTTCTATTGTTGTGCGCCTTTCGGGTTATGGCTTCGAGGTCATTTCACCACAAAAGGAAGAAGCGCCAATGCCCTCGCCCGCTTGATGTTCACTGCGAGCATGCGCTGATGCTTTGAACAAGTTCCCGTAATGCGGCGCGGCAGAATCTTGCCACGTTCGGTCGTATAGCGCCGAAGAAGGTCTGCATCCTTATAGTCGATCTTCACATTCTGAGTGCAGAAGCGGCAGACTTTCTTACGAAAGAAGCCCTTGCCCTTTCTAGGACCATTTCTGTCGTCCTGGTCTCTGCTGCGTACGTCCTGCTGGTCCGCCTCTGCGCGGGATGTTTTGATTCCTTCGATATCTTTTATCTCATCCATAGTAATCTCCTGTCAAAACGGAATGTCATCAGTAAATTCGTCGACCCCAGGGGGAATCGGCACATTGGAAGATTCGGGCTTCTGAGCATTGGCGTCGGAGGCATATTTTCTGGCATTCGCATCGCCACTGCCTTGAGGAGGCGATCCAAGCGGACGAATCGTCGCCGCAGCGATGACTACCTTCGAGCGCTGTTGGCCGTCCTTTTCCCACCGGTCCTGGCGAAGTTCGCCCTGCACGGCGACCTGGCGCCCCTTCAGAAGGTACTTGCTCAATCCTTCTGCGCTTTTTCCATAGAATTCGATATCGAAATAATGTGGCTCGTCCACCCACTGATCATCCTGCTTCTTCGAGCGGTTCACCGCAATCGAAAAGCGGCAAATCGGTAGCCCGGATGGGGTATATTTCAATTCACTGTCGCGAGTGAGACGTCCAATCAACACCACAACATTGATATCGCTCACGGTATGCTCCTTTTCCTATTGCCCGAGACAACCCTATTTTTCGATTTTAACGACAAGGTGCTGTAAAATCGAGGGGCTGAGTTTTATCGCGCGTTCTAGTCCGACAATCGATGCTGGCTCGAGACTCATACGGTAGAGCATATAATGAGCGCGCGTTTTTTTCTTGATGGGATATGCGAGTGGTTTATCCCCCATATCTTCTTCTTTTACATCGATCGCCTTGTACTGCGCAAGCAGATCGGCGATTGCCTGTTTGCCAGCCTTGAACTGATCTTCCTCTGAGTTCAAGACAGCGACAAGTTCATACTGTCTCATTCATTCCTCCCCATGGACTATACACCCGTACGGGTGCGTATGATCCGACGATAACTGTCGGATAAAGAGGGCCTTGTCTATATATCACAAAAGGTTGTAAAGAGCAAGCGACCCACGAAGAAAGGCGAGGATCGCTTCATGATTTTTCGGGCACTGCCCGCTTGCATGGACTGCGAATTATTTTCATAATAGCTGAGCATTTGACTGTTGGAGTAAAATTCATGCCCAGTATTCAGCCAAGAGTATTAAAAGGATTTCGTGACTTCTTGCCGGATGTCGAGATGACCCGCGCGACGCTTATACGAAAGCTTGAGCAAGTATTTTCTTTATTTGGATTTGTACCCATCGACACGCCTGTCCTCGAATATGCCGACATCCTGCTCGGCAAGGGCGGCGGAGAGACCGACAAGCAAGTCTACCGTTTCCGAGACCACGGCAATCGGGATGTGGCAATGCGCTACGACCTAACGGTGCCCTTCGCACGCTTTATGGCGGAACACGCCGAAGAGCTCTACCTGCCTTTCAGAAGGTACCACATTGCAAAAGTATGGCGCGGAGAAAACACCCAGCGCGGCCGATACAGAGAATTCATGCAGTGCGATTTCGACATTGTCGGGACAGACGCCGCATCCGCGGACGCAGACATCCTCCTTACGGCCGCCCGCGCCATGGAGGCTCTCGACGTCGGAGACTTTTTTCTCCGCATCAATCACCGCGCGCTCTTCAACCGATTTTTGGTCCATATAGGCGCACAGGACAAGGCACTCGAAATACTCAGGACCGTGGACAAGCTCGAAAAGATAGGGTTGCAAGCCACAGAGCAAAAGCTCTCGAGTCTCGTGGACCCTCAGCGTGCGAACGATATTCTCTCATTCATCCAAACAGAAGAAAGCTTCGAAAAAACGCTCGACAAAATGTTTAGACTCTGCGATCACAACGATGATGAGGCTCAGGCCGCTCGGTCCCGCTTGCTCGATATCATGGAGTGCGTCACTGCGGCCAGCGACGAGCGACACATTGTGCTCGATCCGAGCATTATGCGCGGACTCGACTACTATACAGGCATGGTCGTGGAGACCTCGCTCGCTGCCCTGCCCGAGATAGGTTCGGTGTGTTCTGGCGGTAGATATGATGACCTCGCAAGTCTTTATACTGAAAAAAAATTGCCTGGAGTAGGCGCGTCAATCGGTCTCGATCGGCTGATGGCCGCCCTCGAGGCGCTGGGAATCCAGACGGGCCCCACCACCTCGACACAGATTCTTCTCATCAATCAGCCGGAGAGCTCGACCGCCAGGCTGCACGCACTTGCGGCATCGCTGAGGGACGCAGGCTTTGCCTGCGAAGTCTTTCCCGAACCGAAGAAGGTCCTCATCCAGTATACCTATGCCGAGCGAAAACACATCCCCCTTGCGATCTTTGCAAATTTCTCCTTGGGGTCCTTTACGATGAGGATTCTTTCCCAGCGTGAAAACGTCGAAATTTCCGATTTCTCTCGTCTCTGTGAAATAGCAAGGGAAGTGCTGCATGCCTCGCGCTGAGTCATCGATTTATTCGCAAGAGGTTGTGGGCTCACCCGCCAAGACGCAAGAGGCCAAAGCCGAAGTAAGGCAGAAAGAGGGCGACGGCATCCTCGACGGCAGCATCCGCACCTTTGTCCTGCGATCGGGCAGGATCACCGAGGCCCAGCGCCGTGCAATCGAACGATTCGGACCGAAGTACCTTGTCCCCTTTACTGGGGCTCCTCTCGATCTGAATGCGCTATTCCTCGAGAAAAAGCACATTGTGGTGGAAATTGGCTTCGGCATGGGTCAAGCGACGTGGAAGATTGCTCAGACGAGAGCACAATTCAACTATCTCGGAATAGAAGTACATACCCCCGGCGTCGGAAGACTCATCTCCGACCTCGAAAGCCATGGGCTTGAAAATGTGCGCATCATTCAGCACGATGCCGTCGAAGTACTTAAAACGATGTTGCCTGCTGAAAGCATTGCCGGCATTCATATTTTTTATCCCGATCCCTGGCCCAAAAAGAGACACCACAAGCGCAGGCTTATGCAGGAGGCCATCGTCGCGCTCATGGCGGCAAAACTCGAGGTAGGCGGATATCTCTATTTCGTGACCGATATCGAGGAATATGCCTCTTATGCCAAGGCCTCGCTCGATTCCTGCGGCGCGCTCAAAAATCAGTATGAAGACTATGCGCCACACCAGGCATGGCGGCCCGAGACGAAGTTCGAACACTTCGCAAAAGGTTCGGGCCGCGGCATCTTCGAGCTTCTGTACATCAAAAGATAAAGCGTGCAGGAACAGCGCGAAGCGTTCTTCCGCTATAGAGTGTTGAAAAAATCGCTCAGCCTCCGGTAGAGCACGCTGATTTTCTCTTTCAGAGGCTGAGAAAGACCGAGCTTCTCCGCATAATCGACGAGGAGCTCAGCACTTGCAAGGCTCTGATTGAGCGCCTTGGAAAAGGAAGGCGTCGGCTGATACCAGAAATTGCCTACACCGTCGGAATAGAGTCCGATAAAGCCTAGCTTTTTCGCTTTGCCGAATTTGGCGACATGCAGAATTGCCCCGAGAGAATTGGCGAGAGAGGCGATCGTCTGTTCGGCTGCCTTCGTCTCGCTCGTCTTGAGTGAAAAATTCGTGTGCAGCGGCCAATTGGTTGTCAGATCATGTCCAATGTCGATCCATTTCAGTGCCTTTATGACGGTGGAGAGCTTCTCACCATTGAAAAGCTGACCTTCACCCCATTCGACACGCGCTCTGAGCGATTTGCCGAGTTCTTCATCGACTGGACCAATGAGCGGCACAATCCTGGAAAGGCGCTCCCAGTCGAGGACCACTGTCCTTTTCGATCCTTTGCCCTCGACAGGGAACACCTCGCCGCCCAGCGAGACTGTGTTCGGCCTGTTCCCGGCAGAGACCCTTTGCCGCTCTTGTTCGGGTTTGCGCGTCCGAGAGACTGCCCGTGGTAAGGATTGCCCCCGCATAGGCCTTTCAACGACAAGACCGCCTTCCTTTTCTTTGGGTGATCGAAGATGTTTGGGCGCTGAAGTTCGCTCTTGTCGGAGCGCAATGAGTTGTTCCGCCAATTCGGGAGAAATTCTGTACAGCTGCGCTTTCGAGAGAGGAGAGACAGACATCGCATACATGCGCGTCGTTCGCACAATCTCGCCGGCCACGATAAAGTCTGCTTCCTGGCGAAACATGACAGAGCCCGGATGTATCTGAATTTTCTCCGCAGTGAGCGAACTGAACAGCCCTCTTCCCTGTCTGGCACAGACGAACTGGATGAGTCCACGGCTCACTGCGCAGAGATAGTCCGAGATCGATCCGCCCGAACCGATCGGAACACCAAGGTCCGAGACTATGAGCTCGAGCTGTTTTTTTATTCTCACTATTTCGTGCAGTGTCCGCTCGTCGAGATAATTGCGTTCGCAGAACTTGACAGGATCCGCAGCCGAGGTAAAGGCATCATAGAGCCGCAGGTACGAGGCAAAATCGCCCATAGGGTCTCTAAACCTGTGGTGGGCGGCACGCGCTTCGGTCTCTTCTCCGGGCGGCAGAACATAGGGACTCGTCGTAGAGAGAAAGGCTGCCGCGATCAGAGTCTCGCTGATCACATCCGGATACCTAAGAATCGACTCCACGATCATGCGCGAAAGTTTTGGCAAAAGCGGGAAGGCGCACATCATCTGGCCGATACGCGTGAGGGTTCGGTCGGGGTTCAAGGCCTCGAGCAGATTGAGCACCTCGATTGCTCCTCGGATTGCGCTCTTGGGCGGCTTTGTTATGAAATCGAAGTGCTCGAAGTCCGTGATGCCGAGTTCCGCCATGCGCAACAGTACTTCGGAGAGATCGGTGCGGTGTATCTCTTCGGTAGGATAGAGCGGCCTCGAATCGAAATCCTTGATGGAATACAACCTGTAACAGATGCCGGGACGAGTGCGCCCCGCCCTTCCCTTCCGCTGGTTGCAAGAAGCTTTCGAGATGGGAGTTTCTATAAGGCTTGCGGTAAAAGTCCGCGGATTGTAGTAATTGATCTTTGCAAGCCCCGAATCGATGACCACGGTGATACCATCGATGGTGACGCTCGTCTCTGCGATATTGGTTGCAATGACGACCTTGATCTTCCCTTCGGGCGCAGGCTCGAAGACCTTCTCCTGCTCATCTTTTCCAAGGCGGGCATAGAGAGGAATGCAGTGAAGCCTTCTAGCCCAACGACTCGCCATGAGGATCCGAAGGCACTCTTTGATCGTCTTTTCGCCAGGCAGAAATATGAGGATATCCCCCGGTTCCGCGCCGGCGTCCCCATCCAAGACTCTGCCGACAATCGACAGAATTTTTTCGTATAGCGCCTCATCTGAAGAGCGGTAATAGCCTCCTTCGACGACTCTCGCCCGAGGCTCCAGATCGGATGATGAGACTTCCGGGACTGTCTTAATGGCATCGTACACCACGCGTACGGGGTACATCGGGGCATCGATGCGCACGACAGGACACTCGCCGAAATACTCCGAGAAAACCTCCGCATTGATGGTGGCGGACGACACAATGATGCGGAACTCGCTCCGTGCTTCAAGCACCTGCTTCAAAAGGCCGAGGATAAAATCTATGTTCAAGCTGCGCTCATGCGCCTCATCCACCATGATCACACTGTAATGCGTAAGATAAGGATCGAGCTTCATTTCTTGAAGGAGGATGCCATCGGTCATTATCTTTATGGCGGTATTGGGCTCGGTCGCATCTTCGAAGCGCATCTTGTATCCGACAATGCCCGGAATAGTCGTATTCAGCTGGCGCGCAATGAAGTCGCTCACCGACAAAGTCGCGATTCGTCTGGGCTGGGTAATGCCGATTATCCCTTTCGAGGCGTACCCCGCCTCATAGAGAATGATAGGCAACTGTGTCGTTTTGCCGGATCCTGTGGGACTCTCCACGACAATGACTTGATTTGTGGCGAGAGCTTCGAGAATTTTGGCTTTCTGTTGATAGATTGGCAAATCGTGAGGATGTATCATATGTCCAAGTGTAGCGTCAGAGACGAATTTTCGCCAGTATCCGACATTCAAGTGTGTGAGACTTTCTGTTAGAATATCGCCATGCAATTCGAAAACATCTCACCGTTCACGGTTTCCCAGATCACCTCTCTCATACGAGATGATCTCGAAGAGAAATATCCTGACATCACCGTCGAAGGCGAAATCTCCAACTGCAAGACGGCGGCATCTGGCCACCTCTACTTTTCGCTCAAGGATGATCAGGCCATCCTTCAGGCTGTCATGTTCCGCCGCGACATGTTCTCCCTTTCCTTTGTTCCCAGGGATGGCATGAAAGTGTGGGCAAGAGGGGGCATTTCGGTCTATCCGGCCAGAGGACAGTACCAACTCATCACGAGGAGTATGAGGGAGGCGGGGCTCGGCGATATCCTTGCGATGCTCGAAGAACGCAAGCAGAGACTCGCGCGGGAAGGCCTGTTCGATGAATCGAAGAAAAGATCCATTCCTCGCTTTCCATCGCGAGTCGGGGTGGTGACGAGCCCCACAGGTGCGGCCGTGCGCGATATCATCCGCATACTCCGCAGACGGAACCCCAAAGTCGGCATTCTGGTGCTGCCTGCCGTAGTCCAGGGGGAAGAAGCCGCAGCTTCGATTGCCACACGAATCCATCAGGCAAATCGCTGGAACCTTGCCGAGGTGCTGATTGTCGGCCGCGGAGGCGGCTCCATAGAGGACCTTCTTCCTTTTTCGGAAGAAATCGTGGTTCGTGCCATCGCAGCATCGGATATCCCCGTGATCAGCGCCGTGGGGCACGAAACAGATTGGGCCCTGTCGGACTATGCGGCGGACCTCCGGGCTCCGACTCCTTCTGCCGCCGCGGAGATGGCGTGCAGCGAACTCGAAATGATCTACAAAGAAATAACTCATTTTCAGACTTTGCTCACACAGTCGATGAACCAGGCGCTTTCGCAGGCACGGCAGAGACTCTCCGCGGTCTCGCCGCGAGCCATGGAAGGATTCCTTGTTCGGCGACAATTCTCTTTTGTACAGCGGTTCGACACTGCAGTCGAGGTTATGCGCCAGCACATGCAGAAAAGAATGGAGGTGGAAAGGACCCGTTTTCTTCTCGCGCAACGCGCGGTCGAACTCTCCAACCCCAGAGCAATTATGAAGCGGGGCTTTTCGGTCGTGACGAAACCCCAAGGCGCGAAGCTCGACGGCGAGAAAGCTACCACCGAAATAGTCCGTTCCGCCAAGACACTGACCGAGGGCGATACCGTCCATATCCTGTTCTACGAGGGCGAATCGGACGCCTTAATTCAGAGCACAAGGAGCGAGTGACATGAAAGATTTCGAAAAAAAGATGGAGCGCCTGGAGCAGATTGCTGAAAAAATGAGGAACGCCGACATCCCGCTCGAACAATCCTTCAGACTCTTCGAAGAAGGTATTTCCCTTGCCCGTGAGTTGAAGAAGGAGCTCGATGCCCTCCAGGGCAAGGTAGAAATCCTTCTCAACAGCCTTGAAGATACCACAACCGAGGATGGGAGTTCTCCGCGCACCGCTGACTTTGTAGTGCCGGAGACCGAGCAACAGCAAGCGTCGGCGGAAGACGGCGAATAGCGTAGGTTATCGATTGCTCTTGATCGACGCCTGCAGAATAGGTATCAGCGATCTGTCCGAGTCTGCGAGATCCATCTCCACAATAGTGTCGAGGGGTAACCAGGCAGCTTCGGAATGCTCATTCAACATGGAGACATGCCCTGGTTCTAGGGCAATCTCCCAGGCTGCAAGCGTGCGGATCTTACCTTTGTTGGCAAACACGTTTTCGCCCAAAAAGCGAAGCACTGTAATGGGCGCGCTGAATTCCTCAAGAAATTCGCGCACAAGCGCCGCTTCGTCCGATTCGGTTCCCTCGACCTTTCCTCCGGGGAATTCCCATCGTTGACTCATTTCAGAGCCATCCGGTTTGCGTCGGGCAATAAAAAACAGCTTACCCCGAACGGCAATACCGGCGACCGACCGCAGCAATGAGGCTTGTGGGCTGTTTTCTTGTTTGTCGTCCATCATGGGCTTCTCAACTATACTCGCTTCGCCTCTATGCGGCAAGCAAATTCACATGCCCGGAACTTTCCAGGCATACATTCTCAAAGCCGAAGGGAGTTGCCCCAAGAGGTAGAGATATCCATCATCACCAATGGTTATCGACACGAGTGACGCCCCTGGATCGGGGACGAGGAAATGTAGCTTCCCGATCACGTTTCCCTTCAGGGTATATCGAAAAAGCTCACCACCTATGCCCTCTTCCTGCCAACGAATGCTGATGATGCCGTCGGATGTGGCGGCGATGAGCTGTTGGTCGATGCCGAGATCGTCGACACTGCTCTGGAGAGGAAATGAGCCCAGCGTTTTGCCGCTTTGTGCGTCAATGTCGATGATCCAGCCACCGATGGGATCGATCGAAAGGGTCACTCCCGAATCGGGCTCATATTTTTCCGCATAGTAGTTGATCTTCAGCACGACGATCCTTCTGCCCTCGACGTAGCTCGGCGAAATGGACTCCAGCGAGGCGATGATGCGAAATCCTCTTGTGTTCGGATTCTTTTCGAGGATGGATGAGGGGACGGGCATAGCCTGGGTGCTCAGTTTTAAAACATGTAGAAATACTCCGTTTCTGTCGTAAAAGTAGACAAAAGTCTCGGATTCGGTGGCACAGAGCACTGCGAGATCGTCATTCTCCATGGTGTCGAGGGCCATAATGTGTGGAAAGCTCCCCCCTCCGATGCCTTCACGGCCAAGGGGCTGCATCTCTCTTCCATAAGAATCGAATCGTCTGACGAATCGCCCATCAGCCACATACAATAGCTGCCTCGAATCCGCCGTCATTGGCCATGGATCGCTGAAGGAAACCCGCACGGCAAAACGGCCAAGCTCATTTCCTGCTGCAAGATCAGCGCTCTGCACCTCCTTCAATACAAGCGGCGCGCTGCCTTTGTGGGGATCGTACCACATAGCCAATGTCTGGCCATACGACGAAATACGCAGAATTTTGGCCTCTGCACGGCTCAAAAGATGGAATATGCCCTTCTTGACCGACATACCTATCGCATTCTTTTCTCCACTGGACATGTCGAGCGAAGAATCGGACTTCCCATACCCGAGATCGAAAAGTACGTGGGCTCTCGGCTCCTCCGTGGATGCGGCACAGCCGACACAGAGGACGACGAGAAGACATGCCCATATCGTACGAAAGACTACCTTCATTGTTTGAAGTATACCTCATCGATACGAATTATGGCATTCCTTGACCCTTTGTCAGAACGAAAGTATTCTTACAATATGTCCGGAAATATCCTCGCCGCGTTCTTGGGTTCGAAAAAAGAGAAAGATATCAAGACAGTCTTGCCCATATTGCATAGGATCAATGCACTTGAGCAGTGGGCGCTTTCGCTCTCGGATGCCGAATTTCCCACAATGACGGACACATTCAAAGAACGTCTCGCCAAGGGTGAAACGCTCGACGACCTATTGCCCGAAGCCTTTGCGCTGGTCCGAGAGGCGGCCAGGCGTAAGCTCGGCGAACGGCCTTTCGATGTGCAGTTGATCGGCGGAATCGTGCTTCACCAGGGTAATATCGTGGAGATGAAGACAGGCGAGGGCAAGACGCTCGCATCGGTCGCCGCAATTTACCTCAACGCGCTGACAGGAGAAGGTGTCCACGTCATTACGGTCAACGACTATCTCGCAGAGCGCGACAGTCAGTGGATGGGCCAGATATATAAATTTTTAGGGCTTTCCGTCGGCTGCATCCTCTCTTCGATGGATAACGCAGCCAGAAAGATCGCCTATTCCTGCGACATCACCTATGGCACAAACAATGAATTCGGCTTCGATTACCTCCGCGACAACATGGTGTGGTCCTTGGACCAAAAGGTTCAGCGGGGTCACGCCTACTGCATCATCGATGAAATAGACTCCATTCTCATCGATGAAGCCCGCACGCCCCTCATCATTTCCGGCCCGGCGGACGACGACACCTACAAGGTCAACGAAGTGAACCACCTGGCCATGTCGCTCGTGGAAGTGAAGAAAAATCCAGAGACTGGGGAATATCCTGATGAGTCCAAAGGAGAGGTGCTCGAAGGAGATTTCAAGATCGACGAAAAATCGAAACGTGTGATGTTCACAAGCGAGGGCATGAACCATATAGAATCGCTTCTTCAGAAGCGTGGGCTCATCAAGGGGAGCCTCTTCGAGCCTGAAAATTTTGAGTTTGTCCACTACTTTACGCAGGCTGTCCGTGCCCAGCACCTCTTCAACAAGGATGTCGACTATGTCGTACAGGATAATCAAGTGCAGATCGTCGATGAGTTCACCGGCCGTATCCTCCATGGTAGACGCTATTCTGACGGCTTGCACGAGGCGATCGAGGCAAAAGAACGAATAAAGATAGCGCGGCGCAACCGCACGTTGGCCACTATAACCTTCCAAAATTACTTTAGGTTGTATAAAAAATTAGCCGGAATGACAGGAACCGCCGACACAGAAGCGGAAGAGTTTAATAAAATATACAACCTTGATGTCGTAGTTGTTCCTACGAACCGACCTGTCGTCCGCAACGACGAGAACGACCTTGTCTATCTCAACGAATCCGAAAAGTTCGATGCGATTCTGAATGAGATAAAGACGATGCACCTTAAAGGTCAGCCTATCCTGGTGGGCACGGTATCGATCGAAAAATCGGAAAAGCTGTCGGCAATGCTTCTGCGCAATGGCATCAAACATGAAGTTCTGAATGCTAAAAACCACGCGCGCGAGGCTTTGATCATCGCAGAAGCCGGAGCGAAGGGTGCCGTTACGATAGCCACCAACATGGCCGGTCGCGGCACCGATATTAAGCTCGGCGGCAACCCGGAATTTCGTGCAAGACGGAAGGCAGGTACAGATGCCCCCGAAGAAAAATACAGGGAAGCCTTGGCCCGCGAATACGAACGGTGGATGCAGGACTACGAGGAAGTGAAGAATCTGGGCGGACTCTGCGTCATAGGTACGGAGCGCCACGAATCGAGGCGAATCGACAACCAGCTGCGTGGACGAAGCGGTCGTCAGGGCGACCCAGGCCGCTCGATATTCTTTCTTTCCCTCGACGACGATCTCATGCGCCTCTTTGGTGGAGAGAATTTCAAACAGCTCATGAGCAGAGCCGGCATGAAACCAGGCGAGCCTATTTACCACCCTCTTCTCAGCAGATCCATCGAAAGTGCGCAGAAGAAAGTAGAACAGAGAAACTTCGAAATTCGAAAACACCTGTTGGAATACGACGATGTCCTCAACAAGCAACGAAATTTCATCTACGAACAGCGAAACGTGATACTCGGCGATGACAATCTCATCCAGAGAGTCAGGGAAGCGGCCGACGAGATGCTCGAGGATCAGCTCGAAATTCTCGCCCAGACATTCAAAGACAAACCCAGCAAAGCGATCCCTGATTTTTCGTCCTGGCTCTTCGACACCTTCGGCATCGATCTTCCCGCAAAAGAAGTCGACGAACGATATCGCTCCGGCATGCTGAAGGCTGAAGTGCAAAAAATGCTCGATCTCGATCTCGCCACGAAAGCCGAAGCGGCAGGAGTCGAGCGCCTCAACTTTTTCATTCGTTTTTCCTATCTGCAGGAAATCGATGAAAAGTGGCTCGATCACCTCGAATCTATGGAAGCCTTGAGGGAGGCCGTCTATCTACGCAGTTATGCACAGAAGAATCCTCTCCTCGAATACAAGCTCGAAGGTTCCGATATCTTCGAGTCGCTCATTCTCTCGATTCGCCACAATATCGCCTCGAAGGTCTTCCGTGTAAAAATAAAAGAGAACACCCAGACGACGGAGGCTCAGACACGAGTGCCTTCTAAAATCGAGATTGCACAGACAAGCCACCAGTCGGTGAGCTCTTTTACAGAAGAAAGCGCCGCAGCATCCAAAGAGTCGGCGATCGCCGCCGCAGCAGCTCCCGCCTCGGTCACGGTCGTACGCCAGGGACAGAAGATCGGCCGCAATGATCCGTGTCCCTGCGGCTCGGGGAAAAAATACAAACATTGCCATGGCCGATGATGGAAGAACCACAAGGGAGCCTTGAGGATGTCGCTCAACTGCGAAGAGATCGACCGCATTCTTGCAGAGGCTCCACTCGACGGAACGAAAATACAGAACATCCATCAGCCTTCGTTCGATTCCCTCGTGCTGGAGCTCTATGGCCATGGAAGACTCATCCATTATTTCATCAGCATCGCCCACAATGCATGTAGGCTCCACCCGCTGAGCGTTCCTTCTCCTCGAAACGAACGGCCTCTGCGCTTTATGGAATGCCTGCGTTCCCGAATACGGGGAGGCACTATCCTCCATGCTGAACAAATTGCGAAAGATCGCATCGTAAAGATCGAAATCATGCGGGCAGACGAGAATGGTCTTCCAGCTCGGCTCTACCTCTATGCACGGCTCTGGAGTGGTGCAGGAAACGTACTTCTTGTGTCGAACGAGGGCATTATCATCGACGCACTCCGTCGCCTCCCCTCAAAGAACGAAGTCTCTGGCGCGACCTTTTCCCTCCCCCCTTTGCGCGACGCTTCAGGCTCTCAAAAGCAGTACGTCGTACGCGACATCGCCGGAGAGGGGCCTTTCTGGCAGCGCATCGAGCACTTTTACGAACAGTCGAGCGGTGTACTCTCCCGAGAGACACTGATAGCCCAGGCACGAGATATCTTCGAGCGCAGAAAAAGTGTACTGGAAAACAGACTCTCGATTCTTGCGGCAAAGCAAAAAGAGTATTCACAAGCCGAACGCTTTCGCCAGACAGGAGACATTCTCATGGCTGGCTATACCACCGAGATCCATGGAGCAAAGACTTTTGCTCATGCCTTCGATTTCTATGAGAACAGAGCATTGCTCGTCGAGATCGACCCCAAGGCCAGCCCCGCCCAAAATGCCGCGAGATACTACGAAAAATACCACAAGGCAAAGTATGGAATTGAGGAAATACGTACGGAAATTCAGCGCTGCCAAGCTTCCATCAGGCAACTCGAAGCATGGCTTGCAAAGATCGAGGGAGAAACAGACCCTCTTGTCATCGCACGGATTCTACGCAAGGGCGGAGCCGCACGGAGCAAAGAGAAGCCGCGCTATCCTTGCCAATACCTGGAATATAGAGGCTGGACAATCCTCATAGGGAGGTCGGGTAAGGAAAACGACGAGGTGCTGCGGCATACTGTACGCGGGTCCGATCTCTGGCTCCATGCAAGAGACTACGCCGGCGCCTATGTATTCATACGAGCACAGAAAAACAAGTCCATACCTCCCGAGGTGCTCCTTGCAGCAGCACGCCTTGCCCTCTATTATTCCAAAGCCAGAAAAAATCTTGGTGGAGACGTCCACACAGCATTCGTCAAGAATCTCCGAAGGGTTAAGGGTGGGCCTATCGGTCTGGTGGTTCCATATTTCGAGAAAAATTTATATATTACCTTTACGGAGGCTCAAATCCGTGAGCTTCTCGAAGAAGACCATCCCGAGGAGGAGACGCTATGAGGCGCTTCATGGTTCTTTTTATAACATTTCTATGTATCGTAAATATTTCTATGGTAACTGCCGCACCGAACGACCCTGTAACCGTCTCGGTGCTCAAGGGGCCTTCCGGTCTTAGCGGCGCATGGATGATGAGAGAGCTTTCTCGAACAAGTCCCGAAGAGTTCAGGTTCATCACCGTTTCGAGCGCGGATATGGTCGTGGCGAAGCTCCTCAATGGCGAAATCGATGCCGGCGTCTTGCCCATCAACGTGGCGGCCAAGCTCTATAATGCCGGCGTCCCCATCCAGGCACTGGCGGTTGTCGGCAATGGGATGGTGAAATTTCTGACCACCGACCCGGCGATAGAGGATCTCTCGGATATCAGCGGCAAAACGATCTATATCGCGGGCCAGAAGGCAACGCCCGACTATTTGTTCCAGTATCTCTGCGCACAAAAGGGTTTGATTGCCGGGAAGGATTATGTGCCGGTCTACAATCTGGCCTATCCAGAGATTGCTGCGGGCCTTGCGAGCGGGAAGATTGCATACGCTGTACTGCCGGAGCCTTTCGCCACCCAGGCGCTTCATAAGAACAGCACGATACGGACTCCGGTCGACCTCACCAAAGAGTGGCGGGAGGTGACGGGGCACAATGACTATCCAATGTCCCTCTTTGTTGCCAGAAAGGCTCTTATCGAATCGGCTCCGGATAAAATCGGCATCCTCGTCGATTCGTACCGAGCATCCATTCAAAAAGCCATCCAAGATCCTGCGGGCACAGGGAAGCTTGCAGAGAGCCTAGACCTTGGAGTATCGGCCCAAGTGGCGACTGTGGCAATTCCTATTTCCAACTTTGTCTTCATTGAGGCAAGCCGTGCCGTTCCGAACATCGAGGCACTGTTGTCGGTGTTTTTGCAGTTCGATCCGGCCAGCATCGGCGGCGTCATGCCTCCTCTTGCGTTCTATGCCCAGATACAATAACGGCATAAAGCCACATTCGCTCTTGTGGCGGCTTATGGGGGTTATTGCCTTCGTCGCAATGTGGCAGTTGACGGCCAGCCTCGTCAAGAGCAGTCTGATACTCCCGAGCCCCTGGGAAGCCGGCGCTGCTCTTTTGCATTTAGTGCGTAGAGCCGTGTTTTGGACCTCTGTAGGGGGCACCATACTGCGCGTCTTGGAAGCATTCGTCATTAGCCTCTGCCTTGGGCTTGCAAGTGGTTCGTTGAGTGGTTTTTATCCTGAGGTGAAGGCCTTCATGAGTCCCTTCATTACCGGCATACGGGCCACTCCTGTTCTAGCCCTCATTTTGCTCGCGATGTTTTGGTTTCCCTCGACACAGGTACCAGTGTTCAGCGCTGTCCTTATGGCCTTTCCCGTCATCTATACATCGGCCGAGACGGGTGTTCACGCCGCAGACCAAAAGCTCGTCCAGATGTCGGAGCTCTTCCATGTGCCCACGTCAACGATTTTCTGGCGACTCCGCTTGCCCTCCGCGCTTCCCTACTTGTTTTCCGGAGCAAAGAATGCGCTTGGCCTGTCGTGGAAGGTTGTCGTCGCCGGCGAAGTCCTGGCCCAGCCACAGATGGCCCTCGGCACCGGCATGCAGGATGCCAGACTCACGCTCGAAACGCCGACCGTCTTTGCCTGGGCAATTACGACGATACTGCTCTGTGGTCTCACTGAATATTTTTTCGGACTTTTGACGACAAAGTTCAGCTCCCAATTTCAACAGCCACAAGAAACACCTTATGAGCGAGGCGAGCAATGAGCGCCGTCGTAAAAAATCTTCAAAAAAGTTTTGGTTCGCTGCATGTGCTCCACGATATAAGCTTCGACTTGGAGGACTCCTCCATCGTCGCGATTCTTGGCCCGAGCGGCTGTGGGAAGACCACTCTTCTGAATATCTTGTCAGGGATCATGCCCGCAGACGCAGGTTCGCTTGCTGGTTTCGAAGGCAAACGTTTTTCGTACTGCTTTCAGGAACCGAGGCTTCTCGGCTGGCTCAGTGCCGAAGACAACCTGCGCTTTGCGCTGTCCTCTCTGCTGCAATCCCACACAAATGCCATCACTATAGAGCGGCGTATCGAGCGCTTCCTGCGCGAATCCGGCCTTTTTGAATTCAAGGGATACAAACCAAACCAGCTCTCGGGAGGAATGCAAAAACGTCTCGCCTTGGCAAGGGCATTCGCCTTTCCTTCCGATATCCTGTTGCTCGATGAGGCTTTCTCCTCAGTGGACCTCAGACAGAAAATCGACCTCATGCGTGCCTTCCTTCGCCTGTGGACAGATGAAAAACCGACGGTGATCATTGTCTCGCACGATATCCACGACGCGCTTTTTCTTGCAGATCAAGTCGTAGTCTTAAGTCAGCGCCCCGCCCGCGTCGAAGGAAGGCTGTACATCGATCTTCCGCACGAAACACGCACCTTTGCCTCTGCGGAGCTCTCGAAGTACGAGATAACACTGTACCGGCTCTTGGGCTTCGATCATCTCGACAGTTCCTTTTAGTGCGAAAAAACCGAAAATGACCGGCGCATGTAAATATCTCTTAAGCAGTGCTTCACAACAGGTGTGCGCAGGCTTCGACGAGTGTTCGGGCATCGAAGGGTTTATGCAAGAGAGGAACACCTGCGGGGATATCGAGCTCATGGGATTCGTAGCCCGTCATAAAGAGGCAAGCGGCAATGCGGCCGTCTCTCTGCACCCTTTTCCAGAGCTCTGTGCCATACATGCCCGGCAAAACGACGTCGGTAATCATCAGATCGAATTCCATGCGTTCGGCGAGCAAGAAGGCCTCGCCCGCGTTGGTACATGCTTCCACGCTCGCCCCCACGCGTTCCAGTACCCGCGTGCACGACTCCAGAACCGATGCATCATCGTCGACGATAAGGATGCGCTTAAGCTCCAATCTGTTCGACCATGCGGCGCCCACAAGCGTCGGCGTCGATCTCTTCTGTTCCTCAGCATCGCGCTGCGATGCAGACTTCTGCTGACGTGGGAGCCAGATACTGAACACAGTGCCACAGCCCGGTTCGCTCTTGACCGTAATGTGCCCTCCGTTCAGCTCCGTGAGTGATTGTACGATCGAAAGGCCGAGCCCCGTGCCTTTATCTACTTCCTTTGTAGTAAAGAAGGGGTCAAAAATCTTTGTGATATCCTTGGCATCTATACCGATACCGTTATCCTTCACTTGTATGAGGGCGTACTGGCGATGCGGAGGTGCGGCATCTTCCTGGATGTCGAGCCGAATACAGATGCGAGGATTCTCGGTCTTCTCTATAGCATCCTTTGCATTGAGCACAAGATTGAGCACGATCTGTCCGATATGATTCGCATCGACGCGAGCGAACACAGGCTCTTCCGGCACCCTAAGCGACAATGAAATCCGTTCCGGGAGAAGCTTCTTCAACATTTTGTAGACATCATTCAGGATTTCTCTTAGATCGATCATGGTCGGCGTATATGACTTGGGACGAGAAAGCCCCAGCAACTGCTTCGTCAACATGGATGTCTTCTGGACGACTCTTTCGATGCCATGGGCATCTTCCAGCACAGCACTGTCCGGGGGCAGGTCCATCTTCATCATTTCGATAAATCCGAGTATCGATGTCAAAAAATTGTTGAGGTCGTGCGCGACCCCGCTCGACAACCTGCCGATGGCCTCCAATTTCTGAGACTGAAAGAGCTCTTCTCTCAAACGCTTGGACTCTGTAATATCGATAAACTCACAGAGAATATCGGCCCTGCCCGGCTCTTCCTGAAAAAAAGAAAAACTGCAGACAAGATCCCTTTGGCCCCGACCCAAATCCCGGGTGCGAATCTCCTCCTGAAGGACATGCGTATGCTGGAGACTCGCGAGGATCTTCGCCCACGTTCCCTCCTCGAAAAACATGCTCCGGATGTTTGTTATCTTCTCGGATGCGAGAAAGCTCGATTCAAATGCTCTGTTCAGTTCCAGTATGGCCCCATCGGAGTCGACGACGCAGCGGGCGGAGAGGCTGTATGCAAACAAATTTCTATATCTCTGCTCGCTATCCCGTAATCTTTTTTCCATCGAAGCACGGTAGAGAGCAGCCTCGACATTGGCGATGAGTTCCCTTGTCGAGAAAGGTTTTACAAGGATTCCGAGAGGCTCGGCCTCGCGCAGTTTCGCCAGAGAGCTCGACAACGTGTGGTCGCTTATGACAAGGCAATATATGCCGGCATCGCGGTGAATTCTTATCGTCGCATCGATGACCGATTGCTGTTCATCGCCTATGTCCACAATAAGAAGCTCATGATGCGAGTTTCTTTGCTCATGGAGAACTTCGTCGAGCGCAGAAATTACCTCGATATCGGCGAGTTTTTCTCGTTCGATGCTCCTTGCGATATCGAGCGCAATAATGGGATCCGGCTCCCAAACTGCAATTCTCGGCATAAATGTTGGCCTCTTACTTTTTAGATGATTGTAGCACTTTCAGTAGGGAACTCCAACCTGATCGTACGCTCCAAGTAACCGCTCTGTCGAGACTTTATGGAGAATTCGAGAAGAAAGCTCTTGGCATTTCGGTTCAGTAGGAATTTATGTATCTGTATGGCATCGCCAGCTACTAGGCCGATTTCGTCGGCAGCCTCTGCGGGGCAGACCCACTGCACCGTATAAGGGCCCTCGACTTTCCTCGAACTGCCGAGTTGGGTCAATCTTGCGCCCAACACACCTTCCAGAATGATGTTTTTCGAGATACTGTCCCATGCGGGGATCAGGGAAGCACCGTTTTCCGACCCAAGGCGCCGTAGCCTTCTGATGGGCTGAAAATCGCGCTGAGTTTCAATATAGCAAAGCGCATCTTTCGGAATCGATGCAAGCTGAAACTGAATCGACGCAATATCCTTTGAGAGCCTGCCATTGATCTCCGTAAGGACATCGCCCGCACGGAAAGCAGCCAGAGAAGCATCGAGATCGGCGAGCACCAGAGGATTCTGTCCACTCCCCTTGCCCAGCATAAGGCCTAGCCGAGGATGCATGGCTGCGTTTCCTTCAAATAAAGCAGGAAGCGACGCGACGAGCCACTGTGCGGGCAGAGCGAAATTTATGTTCTGGAAAGACGGCAGGCCTGCAAAAACCATGCCGACTAAAACGCCGTTGGCCGAAAAGAGCGGACTTCCGGAATTCCCTTGATTGACGGGCACATCGATCTGGGCAGCCTCTCCGTACGATATGATTTTTCTGCTCAATGAGCTCACAACGCCTGCGGTGACACTGTTTTCGAGTCCCACGGGAGATCCCACGGCAAAAACCCTGTCCCCAGCCTGAAATTTCGTCGTCGTCGGCAAGAAGATAGTCCCCGGCGCCACCTCTTCGGATTGGATGAGCGCAAGGTCCATCTCCTCATCCCAACCGATCACCTTGGCAGGCACCTTTATCTGAGGATTACCCGAGGGGCGTATGCTTATACGAGAATAGCCTTGATAGCTGGGATCTACTTCGCTCTCGATCACATGATAATTCGTGAGGTAGAACCCCTTCGATATCTGAAATGCTGTTCCAAGCACCCGGTCGGGCACACTGTAGCCCGACTGTAGTTTGAAGCCGCGATCGACATACACCGTGACAACGCTGGAGACGGCGCGGGCGAGCCACTCGTCGGTAGGCGCGTTTAGAAGATTCAAGACGCCGCTGCCTTTATTGTCGGCCATCGCCGTAAACCACGCTGCAGCATCGATATCCCCATTCTCTTCTGCCCGTTGAGCCCAGCGCCTGTAATAGTTCGACGGTTCTTGGATGTCGATGAGGGAAATCATGCTCTCCGGCAAAGCCATTCGGTCAGAGAGCGACAGCAGCTCCGGTGCTGCCGCAAGAGCGGCCGAAAGAAAGGTCTTGCCCGCGACATAGCCGTACTTCTGAAATCTCGCTTCGGCATCCATGAATATAAGCTGTAGTCTTGTCTCCGGCGCGCCGATCGAGGAGAGGTCCTTCGGAAGCAAGCCGTTGAGCTGTTCATATCCCGAAGCATAACGACAGAGAGAAGAAGCCGAAAAAGAGAGGCGGTTTGCTGCAACAACATCATGGTCACGCACCGCTTTCGTAAACAATGTAACGATATTGTCCGACGAAGTCTCGAAGAGTGTCAGTGCCTGCTCTCCGATCACACTCCGTTCCAGAGGCTCACCTTTCTCTCTCTGTTTTTCGAAGATGTCCGAGAGAATCGCGATGCTCTGCTCAGGGTCTGTCTGAGCGAGCTCTTCAATGTGGCCGGCAACCGCCTCCGAAGGAGGAGCAACCGAGGAACTTTCTTTGGGCGGCGATACGCAGCCCCCCAACACCGCGAAGATGCCCAAAAGAACACACAAGAGCATCGCTGAATGTTTTTTTCTCACCCTCCCTCCAGCACAGTCTTCCCTTCAGACAAACCGAGCAGTGCCCTCACTTCCTTATCCTCGAGAGTCTCGACCTGCATCAACCTGTCTGCGAGCTTGAGCAAGCGATCCTTCTCGTGCTTTAAAATAGCCATCGCCTTTTCCAGCGCGGAGTTGAGAATAGTCTGAACAGCGGCGTCTATCTTCTGTGCCGTCTGCTCTGAGTAGTCCTTGTGCTGTGCGATTTCGCGGCCGAGGAATATAGGCTCCTCTTCTTCTCCTAGGGCGATGGGGCCGATTTCCTCCGCCATTCCCCACTCGCGGACCATTTTGCGCGCAATCTCTGTTGCCTGCTTGATATCCTGGGCTGTTCCGGTCGTAGTCTGGCCATAGACGATTTTTTCGGCAGCATATCCGCCGTAGGAAATCACAATGCGGTCGTAGAGCCATCCGTACGTACGAGAATACGTATCCTTGTCTGGTAGGGAGAGTGCAAGTCCGAGCGCTCTCCCTCTCGGCACGATCGTCACTTTGTGCAGAGAATCCGAATTCGGCAGGAAATAATGCAATAGCGCGTGTCCGGATTCATGGATGGCAGTGGCGCGCTTCTCTTCATCCGCGATGACGAGGCTCTTACGGGCCACACCCATCAGTATCTTGTCGCGCGCGTCTTCAAAATCGTCCATCTCGACAATCTCTTTATTCTTTCGGATGGCGAAGAGGGCCGCCTCGTTGACCATATTTGCCAGGTCTGCACCGGAAGTGCCGGGGGTGGCGCGCGCGAGCTTATCGATGTCGACGTTGTCGGAGACAGGAATTTTACTCATATGAATCTTAAGAATCTCTTCGCGCTCATGAACGTCGGGCATGGCGACAACGACTTGGCGGTCGAAACGGCCGGGCCTCAGAAGCGCGGGGTCGAGGACATCGGGGCGGTTGGTCGCCGCAAGCACGATGACCCCGTCCTTTGTATCGAATCCATCCATCTCCACAAGCATCTGGTTCAGGGTCTGCTCCCTCTCGTCGTGGCCGCCTCCGAGCCCAGATCCACGTGTCCGCCCCACCGCATCGAGCTCATCGATGAAGATGATGCATGGAGCGTGCTTGCGCCCCTGTTCGAAGAGGTCTCGGACCCTGCTCGCGCCGACGCCCACAAACATCTCGACGAAATCCGAGCCCGACATATGGAAGAAGGGGACATTCGCCTCTCCGGCCGTCGCTTTTGCGATGAGTGTCTTTCCGGTGCCGGGCATGCCCACGAGGAGTACGCCCTTTGGAATCTTTGCACCCATTTTGAGGAATTTTTTGGGGTTTTTCAGATAGTCGACCACTTCCATAAGTTCATACTTGGCTTCTTTCTGACCGGCGACATCGTTGAAGGTAATCTTCTTGTCCGTATCGTTGTAGAGTTTTGCACGGCTCTTTCCAAAGCTGAAGGCCTTGTTGTTGTTGCCTTGCATCTGTCGCATCATAATCCAGATGAGGGCGAATCCAAAAATCCATGGTGTGAGCTGGAACAGTATCTGCAGGGGGCTTGCGCTCCCGACTGAACCGGTTATGCTTACGCCCTTTTCCTGAAGTTTGGACATGAGCTCCGAATCGAAATAGGGTATCCTTGTGGTGAATGGCATCTCCGCCCCGTTTTTCCCCCTCAGGGAGCCCTCGATGTCGCGCTGATCGATGATGCGTACGGATTTCACCTCACCGAGTTCGAGATACGACAAAAACGACGAATATGGTATCTCCGTTGAATTTCCGCCTTGTTCAAACAAAAGATAGACACTGAATAATACTACCAGCGAAAAAAAGACTGCGAGCGCTGCCTTGTTCCCTCCCGTCGCCGGAGGCAGCTCTCGCCGATTGTCATTCCTGTTATCATTCTGATCAGACATTGATGGTATGATCTCCTTTCATTAGAAGAAAAATATATACTATTTCACCGTCTTCGCACAGCAAGGGCTTCCGGTACAAAACACCAGGAGCCTGCCCATCCGCACCTACAGGCAGAAATACTGCTGCAATACCATGCATGTCTTCGATCACGGGCACCGTGTGCCTCACATTGACCGGAATTTTGGCTTCCTTTAGAAGAGCATCGATTTTTTTTACACCCTCTTTCGTATGTAGCCTATCCCCTTCTTTCCTGTTCCGAACAATAAAGGGAAAAGCGAGAGACAGCTCAATACCGTCGTGTTCTGAAATCACATTGCCGCCTTGTCCGCGGCGAGCAGCAATGAACCGGAAATCGCCACATGCGTATTCTCCGGGAGCTTGCACCTTAAGAAAATACTGGTCTTCCTTATAGGAATCAAGCAAAAAGGATGCGTTCCGGGCCCGTGGAGCAGAAGAGAACTGCGTCTTTCCCTTACACCGCAATAGGCCTTCAGAGAGATCGAATTCGTACCTTGCTGCCTCAGCCTTGAGAGCCCCCGAAATAATCGCCGAATCAAGGCTCTGAAGCGCGTAATGGCCAAAATGATGCCCAATACCAAGGCCGCGTAGAAACAATCGCAATATCTTCCGACGAACGGCCACGGGCTCTTCTTTAAAAAGATCGAGGTCGAGTGCCGGCTCGCCCCGGCATACTCTCTGCATTGCCGACAAGCGTTGCTCTGCAATATTGCGCAGAGCAGCCTCTGCATCGCCTATCTGAGAGGCATATCCCAGGATTGCGTGTTTCCACGAAGAAAACTGCTCGTCTAGGTAAGGCACGAGCATGTGGCGCACCTTATTGCGGAGAAATATCGTCTTGTCGTTCGTGGAATCCTCCGACCAACGAAGACCTTGTTTTTCAGCATAATCGCGCAAGGTTCGCCGCTGAACTTGCAGGAGTGGACGCAGCACACGAATCTTGGAACCACGATCGAGAGCCGTCGATGTCGAAATGCCTGCAAGAGAACTCAGACTCCCTCCCCGCATAAGTCGCATGAGAATTGTTTCGACCTGATCGTCAGCATGGTGGGCCGTGACGATGGTGGAAATGCCCCATCGGCGCGCGGTGCGAATGAGCGCATAATACCGAAAACGGCGGGCGGCGGCCTCAATACCGCATTTCTTCTGTTTTGCATATTTTGAAATCGCCCCCTCCCTGATATGCACCAAAGTGAGGCGGACTTTTTTTATCCGACACGTGTCCTTTATGAGCGACATCTCTCTTTCGAGCTCTTCCTTGGGCCTGAGGTTATGGCACACATATACGGCTCTTAATCTTTCGTTGCCCAGAATGTTCACGAGCACGTCAAGCAACACCGTCGAGTCGAACCCCCCGGAAAAGGCAAGGATCACGCGCTGTTCCCGATCGACACCAAGGCTGAAGAGCACCTCTTTAACGACAGTTTCCAAACTTTCCATACGATAGACCTCAGGGCCCTAGCACCGCACCAAAAATAAAGAATCCAGCTCTCCAGCCCATGGACGGCTAAAAAACCGGATTCCTATACAATGATGAACAAAGACGAAAATTATTTTTGTACGACCTCACTTGTCCCTTCTGCTTTTGCTTCTTCAGAAGACACCCCACCTTCCGCTGCAGTGACTCCAGCCTCAGCCGGTTTCTCGACCACCTCCGCGCGTGCAAACTTGATGATTGCGATGACTGTCTCAGGGCTGGTGAGCAGTTTTACCCCATTGGGTATCGAGATATCCCGAAGATGCAGCGCATGATTCGCCTCGAGTCCCGAAATGTCGACTTCAAGCTTTTCGGGGAGCGCATCCGGCTCGCATTCCACTTCGATCTCATGAATGGCGTGTTCAAGAATGCCCCCTTCACGGACGCCCTTCGCGATACCGACAAGATGAAGAGGAACTTTTACGTGCAGCTTCTGGCCGCGCTCAATAATGTTGAAATCGATATGCACGATTTTACCGGATAAGGTCTCTCTCTGAATCTCTTTCATCAGCGCCGGGTATTTTTTCCCATCGAGATTCAAGTCGATGATCATGCTCTCGGTAATATGCTTGGCGACGTCGATAAAATCCTGACCATCGAGAAAAACCGACATCGGCGCTATCTCTTTTCCATACAACTGAGCAGGTATTTTACCGCTTCTTCGGGCCTTGTTGAGTCCCCCCTTTGTCAACTTCTCCCTTGGGGAGACCTTCAGCTCAATATGTTCCATTTCTCCTTCTCCTTCAGATATTACGCTCGCTGGGACGGCAGGATTCGAACCTGCGCATGCCGGAACCAAAATCCGGAGGCTTACCGCTTGCCTACGTCCCACTACAGCTTGAATATATTGCAATATACGCGGAAATTTAAAAAATGTGAAGATCAGTCAAACTCAGGTACAGAAGTATCGCTAGTCTTGTCTGAATTGTAAGCAGCAAGGATTTTTTCCTGCAACTTAGATCTGAATTCCGGACAAATCGGATGGGCGATATCCTTGTATTCTCCTGTCTTCGTCCGTCTACTGGGCATTGCAATGAACATGCCGGTCTTCCCTTCGATGATCTTGACATTGTGCACAACAAAGCACTCGTCGAAAGTTACAGTGACGTACGCTTTGAGCTTACCTTCAGAGCTTACTTTCCGGATACGGATGTCAGTGACTTCCATAGCAAGGGCGCTCCTTGTCTGGCCGTGTATCTTCGTTGCAAGTTCGACTATAACTTACCTTTATGCTTCGCGCAAGCGGTTGTACAACAAATATATTCACAGGGAGAGAAAGATAGCCGGCACCCATCTTTGCTATCCTGTCCCTATATTGTTCATCAGCTTCCCTCGCTTTGTCGAGCGACCCAAATACACCAAAGAGGCAGGAACCTGAGCCGGTGAGGCTGACATATTCGGCGCCATAATCTCTCAAGATCGAGTACCACCTGCGATATTCGGGGTATCGATTCTCGAGCACTGGTTGAAAGTCGTTCACGAACGGCCATTGGGCAATGGGCAATCTGTATCGACGCACCAATTCATCGTCCGACAGATGGGAAAAATATGGCGCAACCTGTGTTTCAGGCCTGAATTGGTGCAATCCCCCAGCGCTGTTTCGCAGAAAATCCAGCGCCTCGTATGCCTCGGGCGTCGAAGAGGTCCATGGAGGTTGGACGATGAGCAGTCCAAAGTCGGTCCTCGGCACAATCGGAACCACCCGCTCTCCCCTCCCCCTCACGATCGCCGCACCTCCGAACAGGAAAAAAGGCACATCGCTTGCAACCAGTTCTCCGAGCCGTGCGAGCTCTAGCAGGGAAAGTCGCGTTTTAAAGAGCTCATTGAGGCCCAACAATGTCGCCGCAGCGTCGGCTCCCGCCCCACCCAGCCCAGCCCCGGATGGTATGCCT
>Ga0067045_1002385_pt1 | contig 172463 bp, 150 predicted proteins | sample TerdegcTABiofilm_FD_59184 | JGI IMG/M metagenome (GOLD analysis project Ga0067045, IMG submission 59184) | Combined Assembly of (Gp0054472, Gp0054536) Wastewater bioreactor microbial communities from Singapore -Terephthalate degrading... | reverse complement strand
CGCCCACATTGACAAGAAACGGGCGGCCCTGGGCATCGACAAGGCCCGGGAACGGGTCCTCTTCGATATGGAAATGCGGCGCCAGATGGATGCCGCCGCCGCCGGGGAATAATGGTCATGCCGGCTCTCCGGGCTTTTCCCGCCGAGCCGGTCGGTTTCACTAATTTCCTTATGAATAAGGAGGAGTTCCTGTGTCTAAGATAATCATCTCGGCAGCCATCCGGGGCGCCCATAAAGTGGTGAAAAACTGCGCCCAGAAACTGGATGATGCCATTGCCAAATATGGTCCCCAGCAGGAGATCGGTTTCCCTGATACCGCTTATTATCTGCCCATCATTTATTCCTTGATGGGCATTCCGGTAAAGAACCTGAAAGACGCCAAAGGCGTGATGGACCGGTGTCTGGAGATGCTGCCCCCGATCCCGGCGGAAAAACACCACCTGCCCTATTTGGGCCCCGGTCTGGACGCCGGTCTGGCTACCCTCTTCGCCGAAGAGATCTACGAGGCCATCCGCATCCTGGAACAGCCCGATTTTTATCTCTATGGCGAGGATATCATTGAAAAGGGCGCCGAAAAGATCTGGGTCGGCCCGGCCAACGACATCATCCTGCGGAAACGCGGCGTGGAGTTCGTGGACGGTTCCGCCCCCGGCTTCGCCGCCATCGTCGGCTCGGCCCCTTCCGTGGAAGAGGCCTGCGCCCTGGCCCATGAATATCAGACCAAGAACCTCTACGTCTTTATCGCCGCCCGGGACATCGAAGGCAAGACCTCCTTCGCCGAGCAGTTGATCGAAGGCGGTATGCAGATCGGTTGGCCCACCCGGCTGGTGCCCTTCGGTCCGGAAATCTCCGCCGCGGTCTTCGCTCTGGGCTTTGCCTGCCGGGCCGCCATGGCCTTCGGCGGCATCAAACCCGGTGCGGCCCTGAAAAACCTGATCTATAACAAAGACCGGGTGTTTGCTTTCGTCAACCCGTTGTCCACCATTCCCGATGAATGGTATGCCAATGCGGCCGGCGCCATCAACTGGGGCTTCCCCACCATCACCAACCAGGACATCCCCCAGGTGCTGCCCACCGGTATCTGCACCTACGAGCACGTGGTCAGCAATGTCCCCATGAAGGACATCGGCGCCAAGTCCATCGAAGTGCGCGGTCTGAAAGTAGTCATCACCGAGGTGCCCATCCCGGTGTCTTTCGGTCCGGCCTTCGAAGGTGAGCGGGTTCGCAAGGACGACCTGCACTCCCAGTGCGGCGGCGGCAAGACCCTGGCCGTGGAATGGGTTACCAGCAAACGCATGGACGAAGTGGAAGACGGCAAGGTGGAAGTCATCGGTCCCGATATCGACTCCGTGACCAAGCCCGGCGGCGCCCTGCCCCTGGCCGTGGTCGTGGAAGTGGCCGGCCGCAACTTCCAGGCTGACTTTGAGCCCATCCTGGAACGGCAGATCCACCATCTGGTGAACTACGTCCAGGGTGTCATGCACATGGGTCAGCGGGACATCGCCTGGTACCGGATCAGCAAGGCGGCTTTTGAAAAGGGCTTCCGGCTGGAACACATCGGCAAGCTGCTCCATGCCAAATTCCATCAGGATTTCGGCGCCATCTTCGACAAAGTCCAGGTCAAACTTTACACCGAAAAGGACAAGGTTGACGAGATTGCCGAACAGGCCCGGAGGGTCTACGCGGAACGTGATGCCCGGATCGAAGGTATGACCGACGAGACCACCGAGACCTTCTACTCCTGCACCCTGTGCCAGTCCTTTGCACCCACCCACGTCTGCGTGGTCAGCCCGGAACGGACCGGTCTGTGCGGCGCCTACAACTGGATGGACTGCAAGGCCTCTTACGAAATCAATCCCACCGGCCCCAACCAGCCGGTGCAGAAAGGCGAATGTATTGACGAAAAGTATGGCATCTTTGTGGGCGTCAACGAATTCGTCTCCAAGGCCTCCCGTCAGGCCATCAACTCGGTGAGCTTCTACAGCCTCCTGGTGGATCCCATGACCACCTGCGGCTGCTGCGAATGTATCGCCGCCATTCTCCCCATGTGCAACGGCATCATGACCGTGCACCGGGATTACACCGGTGAGACTCCCTGCGGCATGAAGTTCACCACCTTGGCCGGTACCGCCGGCGGCGGTCTGCAGAGCCCCGGTTTTGTAGGCCACAGCAAGTACAACATCTGCCAGCGGAAGTATCTGGTGGGTGACGGCGGCCTCCTGCGGTTGGTATGGATGCCCAAGAGCCTGAAGGAAGAGCTCCGGGAGCGGCTCATCAAACGGGGTGAGGAACTGGGTTATCCCAACCTCATCGACATGATCGCTGATGAGACTGTCGGCGTCACCGAAGATGAGATCTATCCGTTCCTGCAGGAAAAAGGCCATCCGGCCCTGAGCATGGAATCGATCCTGTAAACTGAACTGAGACGCGCATAAACCGTTGCGTCCGGACTGGCGCCACAGTCCGGACGCAACCACCAGTCTTGAGTCTGCTTATCTCCTGTGATTGGCAGCTCATCAGCCCAGGACAATCAGGGCCGTTTTTGTTTTCCTGCACGTGCATTTTTTCATTATCTGCTGATTGCAATAAGTATTTTCTGTATAAGCCAAGGATAAGGAGAGAAAGCAATGGCATTAACCGGAATTGAAATCTTCAAGTTGTTACCCAAAACCAACTGTAAGGAATGCGGCTTCCCCACCTGTTTGGCCTTTGCCATGGCGCTGGCCTCCGGCAAAGCAGAATTAGCCGCCTGTCCTTACGTTTCCGAGGAGGCCAAGGAGAAACTGGCCGCGGCTTCGGCCCCGCCGATCCGGCCGGTGAAGATCGCCATGAAGGACGGCGAGGTGGTCACCGGTGGTGAAACGGTTTTCTTCCGGCATGAAAAAACCTTCTTTAATCCCACCATCCTGGCTGGGATCTTGACCAGCGACCTGAGTGACGCCGATGTTGATGCCAAAGTGACCACGTTTAACAAAATGCAATTCGAGCGGGTCGGCCTCAACCTGCGGCCTCAGATGCTGGTGGTGAAGGACGTCAATGGCGATGCCGCCCGGTTTGCTGCCATTGCCAAAGCGGTGGTAGACAAGAGTGATGCCGCCCTCATGCTCATGAGCGACAACGTGGACATTCTGAAAGCCGGGGCCGAGGCTGCCAAAGATCGGAAACCGGTGCTCTATGCCGCCACTTCGGCCAATGCTGACGCCGTGGGTGCCCTGGCCAAAGAAATGGGCCTGGCGGTAGTGGCCAAGGCCGACGGCTATGATGCCCTGGCCGACCTGACCACCAAACTTACGGGTATGGGTCTGAAGGATATCATCCTGGACTGCGGCGCCCGCACGGTGAAGGATATCCTCCATTCCAATATCGCCATCCGGCGGGCCGCCTTGACGGCGCAGTTCAAGCCCTTCGGCTTCCCCACCATCAACATGCCCTGCGAGATGACTGACGATCCGGCCAAAGAGGCCCTCTATGCCTCCATCTGCATCGCCAAATATGGCGGCATCGTGGTCATGAATAACCTGGATCCCACGTATGTCTTCCCGCTGTTGCTGCAGCGCCTGAACATCTACACCGACCCGCAGCGGCCCATGATCGTCACCCCGGGGATCTACCCGCTGAACAACCCGGACGAAAATTCGCCCATCGCCATCACCACCAACTTCGCCCTGACTTACTTCATCGTCTCCGGCGAAATCGAAGGCAGCAAAGTCCCGACGTGGCTCCTCATCAAAGACACCGAAGGTCTGTCCGTCATGACGGCCTGGGCCGCCGGGAAATTCGCCGGCGATGATGTGGCCATGTTCGTGAAAAAGTGCGGCATTACCGACAAGGCCAAGACCCGCACCTTGATTATCCCTGGCTATGCCGCAGCCATCAGCGGTGACCTGGAAGAAGAACTACCCGACTGGAAGATTCTCATCGGACCGCGGGAAGCAGCCCATATCCCGGCCTTCTTGAAAAACCTGTAAGAACCTCGGGGCTTCAGGAAGACAACATCATTGAAAGACGGGGCCGGTAACCCGGCCTCGACAACTCTGTTCCCAAAGAAAGGGGAGGCGATATGAGCCAGCGTTTGATCCGCATCGGCGAAAACCTCAACGTCGTTACGAAAAAATACGGCGAGGCCATGAAAAACCGGGATAAGAAACCCCTCCAGGAATTGGCCATCGCAGAAACAGAAAAAGGGGTGGATTACATCGACCTGAATATTGGTCCGGCCCGTAAGGGTGGGGAAGAACTCATGGAGTGGGTGGTCAAGACGGTCCAGGAAGTCACCGATGTGCCTCTGGCCCTGGACACCTCCAACATCGCCGCCATGGAAGCCGGTCTGAAGGTCCATAAAGGCAAAGCCCTGATCAACTCCATCATGGCCCGCCCGGAACGGATGGACGGCATGATGCCCTTGGTCCGCAAATACGATGCCTACATGATCGGCCTCCTGTGGGGGCCGGAAGGGATGCCCCGGGATGAGCATGAACGGGGGATGCTGACCGCCGAAATCCTGGCCAAGGCTGCCGAGTATGACATTCCCAATGAGGACATCTGGTTCGACCCCATCATTGCACCGCTGAACATTCAACAGCAGCAACTGGTCTCCGTGCTGGAATACATGAAGATGCTCCAGGATATGGCCCCCGGCGCCAAATCCACCTGCGGCCTGTCCAACTCCAGCAACGGTGTGCCCGATCATCTGCGCACCGTCATCAACTGCACCTATGCGGTCATGCTGCAACGCTATGGCATGTACTCCGCCATTGTGGATGCCTTTGATGACAAACTGGCGGACATTACCTCCGGCAAACGGCCTGACCTGGTGGAAGCGATTTATAAGGCTATGGACGGCGAACCGGTGGATATGGACAAACTGGACCAGGACGGCAAGAACTACGTCAAGACCGTCCGCTGCATCATGGGCCAGACCCTGTTCTCCAACTCCTGGTTGGAAATCTAACCGAACCCGCTTGTCAAGATCATCAGAAAGGGAAGGCTTTAAGCTTTCCCTTTTTTCATTTAGTATACTTGCAGGCAGGGCAGCACCGTGGGGGGCGGGATTAATCGGCCCCTGGCTGGGTTTATCTTGTTATCTTCACTGACCACTATGTCAATGGCGGATTATCCTTGGGAAAAACCTGCCATCCGGGCGGCGGCCCAGAGGGCGTTGGCGGCCCGGGAGCGTCTGGTGACCGCCGCCCCCCAATGGGAAGCCTGGCGCCAGCAGGCTCACGCCATCAAGGAGCAGGTCATTGCTCATCTGGAGGATTATGTCCAGGAGTTGACGACCCGGGTGCAGGGTTGGGGGGGCGAAGTTTTGGCGGCGGCCGATGCGTCTCAGGCCCGGGAGCTGATCATGGCGATAGCCCGGCGTCATGACTGCCGGTCGGTGGTCAAGGCCAAGTCCATGACCAGCGAAGAGATCGGCCTCAATGAGGCCCTGGCAGCAGCGGGCTTGGATGTCCTGGAGACCGATCTGGGTGAATTCATCGTGCAGTTGGCCGGGGACCGCCCGACCCATCTGACCGCGCCGGCCATGCACCTGAACCGCTACGACATCGCCACCCTGTTCAGCCGACGCCTGCACCTGCCCTGGCAGACCGATCCCGAGAGCCTGTCCCGGCAAGGGGCGGCGTATCTGCGGCCGCAGTTTTGGCAGGCCCAGATGGGGATTACCGGGGTCAATTTTGCGGCCGCCGCCAGCGGCCACCTGGTGATGGTGGAAAACGAAGGAAACCTGCGGCTGTCGGCGGCGGCCCCTCCCGTGCATGTGGCCCTCATGGGCCTGGAAAAGATCATCCCCAGTCTGGCGGACCTGGCAGTGTTCCTGCGGCTGCTGCCCACCAGTGCCACCGGCCAGCGGCTCACTGCCTATGTGAATTTTCTGGGCGGTTTAAAATCCCAGCCCCAGGGGCGCCAGGCCTTCTATCTCATCCTCCTGGACAACGGCCGTCGGCGGTTGGCGGCAACTCCGGACCTCCGGGAGGCCCTCTCCTGTCTGCGCTGCGGCGCCTGCTTGAACATCTGCCCCATCTTTCAGGTAGGCGGCGGCCACCTGTATGGCCAGGTTTACCCCGGCGCCATCGGCATCCTGTTGAGCGGGTATTTGGGAACCGGGGCCGATCTCACTGATCTCTGCAGTCAATGCGGGGCCTGTTCCCGGATCTGTCCGGTGGGCATCAACCTGGCCGTTCATATTGCCTCCCGACGCCGGCAGAGCCGGAGGCATCCGGTGCTGCGCGGGCTAGTGCAGGGAGTCGGCGTCCTGATGCAGCACCCTCAGTTTTACCGCCGGTTGACCTCTTGGGGGCGACGGCTGTGGCGACGGCTGGGTCCGCCGGAGAGGGCGGGCTGGTGGGGAGCCCACCGCTTCCTCCCCGCCCTGCCGGAGCAGAGTTTTTTCGAGGCGCCGCCCTCACCCCCTGCCTGTCCTGGCTCTCACCGGCCGGCCCAAGAGGCCGGCGCTGCCAAAAAATAAGGCGGGACCAGGCCCGCCTCTGTTTTGCCGTCTATACCGACAGGATTTATTTTACCTTGACATACTTGCCGTCTTTGACCTCAAAGAGGGCGACATCGCCCTTCACCACATCATGTTCCGGGTTAAAGGACAGCCGCCCGGTGACGCCGTCATAATCCTTGACCTCATCCAGGAATTTCTTGATGCCATCGGGGGTAGGGCCGTATTTTTTCATGCCCTCGGCCACCAGATTGGTCATGTCGAAGGTCAGAGCGGCGAACATGATATTCACCGGTTCGTTGGGCAGGCTCTTGACCAAAGCATGGTAGGCTTCCCGGAATTGCTTATTCTTGGGGGTGTCATACTCTTCGTGGTACTCGCTGGCCACCAGATGCCCTTCGGCGGCCTTGCCGGCCAGTTCAATGTAGATGGGGGCGATGTCGCCGTAGACGCCGACGATGCGCTGTTTCATTCCCAATTGCCGGGCCTGGGCCGCGGCCGGGGCCGTCTCCTGATAATAGCCGGGAATAAAGAGGATATCGGGGTTGGCGGCCTTCAAGTTGGTCAACTGAGCCTTGAAATCTTTGGCACCCCGCATGAAGGATTCGGTGGCAACCACCTTGATGCCCAACTGCTCGAAATATTTACCGAATACGTCGTTGCAGCCCTTGCCGTAGGGCTCATTGGAATAAAGCACCCCGATGGTTTTGGGCTTGTAGGTTTCGGCAATGAATTTGGTTAAAGCTTCGGCCTGTTTGTCGATGCGGGAGCAGCCCCGATAGATATAGGCCCCGGCCCCACTGACCTTGGGGGAGGTGGCGGTGGGGGTGATCATGGGAATCTTGGCTTCATTGGCAGATGGGGCTGCGGCCAGGGCGGCGCCGGAGGTCATGGGGCCGATGATGGCCACCACCTTATCCACATTGATTAATTTCTGGACGGCGTTGACGGCATTGGTGGGCGAGTCCTTTTCATCCTCGAAGATGACCACCAGTTTGCGGCCATTGATGCCGCCGGCCTTATTGATGGCCTCTACTGCCAGCTCGACCCCCCGTCTGGCCGGCAGGCCGTCCTCGGCCCCGGCGGAAAGACGCAGGACCGAGCCGATCTTGATGGGCGGCTCCTCTGCGCCGACCGGGGGGGTGGAAAGAAACAAGGCGCCCCAGACGAGGGCAAGAATTCCCAGTAATACAAACTGTTTCCTTGACATTACCATCCTCCTCTTGATTGATGCTGGTATGGTTACAAAGCTACGGCAAAATTGCAATAGATTTATCAAGGGGTGGGGGAAATTTTTTCCACCAGGGCCACCCGGGAGTCAATCCCCAGATTTTCCCGGAGATGACGGCGGAGACGCCGGCTGATGGCCTCCAGGCATTTGACTTCATCGGCAAAGAGGGTTTCGTCCATCTGAATTTCTATATCCAGATAGGTCAGTCCGGCGTCCCGACTCAACCGGAGCCGATGCCGGGGGGTGTGCCCGGCCAGGATTTCCCGGATGGCATTGGCAATCTGATCGGGATGGACCTTGATGCCGCCCACTGAAAAAATCCGGTCGCAGCGACCGACAATATTACCCAAGCGGATGAGGGGGCAGCCGCAGGGGCAGGCCTCCGGCTGCAGGGTAGTGAGATCGCCGGTGCGGAACCGCACCAGGGGAAAAGCGGTGGTTGATAACGTGGTGATCACCAATTCACCGACCTCCCCGGGCGAAGCGGGGGCACCCGTCTCCGGAACAACGATTTCGGGCAGAAAATGATCCTCGGAGAAATGAAAACCGTCGTTGTGGGGGCAGCTAAAGGCTAGACCAGGTCCCATCACTTCGGTGATGCCATAGGCGGTGTTGATGGTGATGTGCCAGCCGGCGGCAATCTCCTGCCGAACGGCCGGGGTTAGAGGTTCTGCCACCAGAACGGCCTGCTTCAGGCTGAAGTCCGCGGCCACCAAGCCCATGGTCGCCATAACCTCCAGCAGGTGTCGGGCGTAGGAGGGAGTGGTGACCAGGACCGAGGTTTTATAATCCCGCATCACCATGAGCTGTTTGGCAAAATTCAGATTGGAAAAAGGGATGACCGAGGCCCCCAGATGCTCGGCGCCGTCTTTGAGGTCACGGGCCCAGTTGGTGAGACCGGCGGAGAGGATGATCTGGACGATGTCGTCTTTGCCGACGCCGGCGCTGCGAAAAAACCGGGCGGTGAGTTCTCGCCAAAACCTTAGATCGCCGGCGGTATACCCCACCACCACGGGATTGGCCGCAGTTCCCGGCGAGGATTGGATGCGCACCACCTCCCGCAACGGCACGGCGAACAGGCCGTAAGGGTAATTGTGAGACAGATCCGCCCGGGTGGTGAAGGGCAATCGGGCGATCTGGGGCAGATCCTGAATATCGCCGGGTCGGATCTGGTGGTCGTCAAAGAGACGCCGATAAAATTTGACCTGACGGTAGGCCCGGTTCAGGGTGCTTTGCAAGCGCTCCAACTGCAGCAGTTCCAGCTCTTCCCGGCTGGGAATTTCCTGGCGCCAGTCCAGCATGGCGTCATCTCCCTTCAGTAAACTCCTTGTAATCCTTGCCCAAATAGGCACGGGTAACCTGATGATCATGCAATAACTCGGCCGCCGGCCCGCTCAACAGGACGCGACCGGTTTCCAAGACGTAGCCCCGGTCGGCGATACTCAAAGCAGTGCGGGCGTTCTGTTCTACCATGAGGATGGTCACCCCCTGCTGCCGCAGGTTGACGATGGCGGCCATGATGGTGTCAACGATGACGGGGGCCAGACCCAGAGAGGGTTCATCCAGCAAGAGGAGGCGGGGTTTGGCCATCAGGGCCCGACCGATGGCCAGCATCTGCTGTTCGCCGCCGCTCAGGGTGCCGGCCGTCTGTTGGCGGCGTTCCCGGAGGCGAGGGAAGAGGGTATAGACCCACTGGAGGTCGGCGGCGATCTCCTGGCGCTGACGGCGGCCTTGGCGCAGGTAGGCGCCCAGCTCCAGGTTATCCGCCACCGTCAACGGCGCGAAGATCTGGCGCCCCTCGGGTACCTGGGAGATGCCCCGGGCCACGATCCCCTCGGGAGGAACCTGGAGGAGGTTCTCCCCCTGGAAGGTCACCTTGCCCCGGGCGTGCACCAGGCCACAGATGGCATTCAACAGCGTGGTCTTGCCGGCCCCATTAGCCCCAATGAGGGCCACGATCTCCCCCTGATTTACGTGGCAGGAAACGCCGGAGAGGGCGGCGATCTGGCCGTAGTAGGCGAAAAGATTGCGGATCTGCAACATAAAACGGCTACCTGTTACCGGATGCCCCTTATCAGGCATGACTATAGTTTTTGGGCAATACCCATAGCTCTTCTGTCAGCCGCCAAACAAGAACCTTCAGGCCTGCCGCTCAGGGCCGACCTGGGCGGGCACTTAAGGCCCACACTAACAAAGCTCCTGGCCGCGCCAACCTCATGTCCATCTAACCCCTGAGATTAACTTGGTCGACTCTACTTCGGTGCCCAGGCCGGTTGGGTTTGGGCCCCGGGCATATTGGTCACTCGGGTGGCGCTGCCGGTCTTGACATTGATCACGTAAATGGCCGGTTTGCCCTCCCGGGTGGAACTGCAGGCGATAAAAGCGCCGTCGGGCGAGAAACTGGGGTTCTCATTACTCCCCTCCTGGGTCAACTGCCGGGGGGTGCCCCCCTGCGGCGAGATGAGGAAGATCTGGAACCCGCCGCCGGCCCGGCCGGCATAGGCAATGAGATCGCCTTTGGGCGACCAGGAAGGCGAGACATTATAGGAACCGCTCATGGTCAGCCGCCGGGCGGGACCACCGCTGCTGGACATGATAAATATTTGGGGAGTCCCGGCCCGATTGGAAACAAAGGCGATCTGGCTGCCATCCGGGGAGAAGGTGGGAGAGACGTCAATCCCCGGACTGTTGGTGAGGCGCTGGCGGATGTTCCCCTGTCTGTCCAGCAGGTAGATCTCTTGGTCCTTATCCTTGTTCAGGGTGGCGGCCAGCAAGCCCCCCGGGCCGGCGGCCGGGGTGATATTTAGGGTGCCGTGGCTGGCCAGTTTGCGCACCTGGCCGGAACCGGGCTGAACGGCGTAGAGAGCCGGAAACCCGCCCCGATAGGAGCAGAAAAAGATCTCGCTGCCATCCCGGGACCAGGAGGGAGTGAGGCTGAGGGTGCCCATCCGGGTCAACTGTTTGCCCTGGCCCCCCAGATCGATAAGATAGATCTCCTTGTGGTCGGCAGTGCCGCTGACAAAGGCCAGGCGTCCCTGGGGCAGCCCCCGCTCCCCGGTAAGATAGAGGACAATCTCGTTGACAAACTGGGACATCATGCGGGGGCCGTCGTGGAGGCCGCCGCGATAGCGTTTGCCCAGAACCATCTTGCCGGAACTGGGCTCCAGTAAGCGCAGGTCCAGGACCAACTGCTGGCCTTCCTGCTGCCAACCGCCGGCAATGACCAGATTGCAGCCTAAGGCGGCCAGGGCACTCAGTCTGGCCGTCCCCGGGCTGGGGCCGATGGGACTGGCGTCAAAGGCGGCCGGGTCCAATACGGTAAAATGGCCGGAAACTTTCAGATCGCGGTTGGCCTGGGCTGCCAGGGAGGTCCCCAATTCGGGTCCGGCGCCGCCCGGCCCCTGCAGAGCCGGCACGGCAATGACATACTTCTGGGCCAGGGGGGCCTTGACATCCACATACTCGCGGCTTTGGGCCAGGAGTGAAGCAGGCTGGCAGAGCTGAACCATTACCAGAACAGCTAAAAGAATCCCAAGGGCCAAGGGTTTGGTTATTGGCAGGATATGCTTCATCATGAACTAGCCTTCCATTCGGGGGTAAAGGTGATGCCGATCTCCAGCTTTTCCTGGCCCGGCGGCAGAGGCGGCAGAGGACTGGACCGGGTGACGGCGTTCATCGCCGATTGATCAAAGAGGCGGTCCCCTGATTCCTTTTCAAACCAGGAAGCACTGATGCTCCCATCGGCTTGGATACGGACGACGATGATGGCCTTTAAATTCTGCAGGTTGCTGCGCTGCAGGCAGTTGGGCTGCCAATGGCGCCGGACCGCCTGGGAGATCTGCGCTCCGTAAGCGGCGGTCTGAGCCGGGCCCATACTGCCGCCGGCACCGCTGCCGCTCCCCCCACCCCCGGAGCCCCGGGAGACCCTGGCACTGACCTTTCCGGCGCTGATGCGGGCCGCGGCCTGCCCCACTGCCTCCCGATAAGCCTGATCCCGGGCCTTGGCGGCCAGACCTTTTTCCATCCCCCGGATGGACTCCTGGATCTGTCGATCTCGGGACGCGGCTGCGGCCTTTTCCTGGGCTGCCTGCACCTCCCGGGCCAATTGCTCATCCCGGGCTTTGGCCGCGCCGGCTGGTTCGCCGGATTTTTTCGCCGTCGCCGTCGTTTCTGCCGCCGGTTTCTTGGCCATAACCACTGGCGCTTTGACCTCACTGGCGGGTTTGGCCGGTTCGGCTCTCTTCACCAGGGGCGCGGCGTGGTGGTCAGGTTTGGACGCCGTCGGGACCGTCGGCTTCACCGCCGGCGCCGGCTTGGCGGCGGGCGGCGGGATAGCCTTGGGAGCCGGTTTGGCCGGCTCAGGGTGGACCTTGGCCACCGGAGCCACTGGTTTGGCCGGAGCCGCCGGTCTGGCGGCGGCTGGAGGCTGAGGCGGCGGCAGCGGCGCCTTTTCCACCGGAGTTGGCTTTTTTACCTCCGGCTTAGCGACCTTGGGGCTCGGCGCCTCGGGGGGGCCGGGAGGCGCTTTCAAGTCAGGCCCGGGCGTCGGTTCCATTTTGGGGCCGGGCGACGGCAAAGGCATGTCCACCAAGTCCACCGAGTAGGTGGGTACCACGGGTTTGGGCCGGGCCGTCTTGGCATTATACCACACCAAGGCCCCGAAGATGGCCAGATGAAAGATCATGGAAATGAGCAGCATCCGGCCCAAATGATCAGAGGGAACCGATTCCGGATGATCATCGTTGTGCATGCGGCTCGCTATCCTTCAGATGGCGCCGGCGGTTCGGTGAGCATCCCCAGTTTCTCGACGCCGGCGGCCTTTAAAGCCCCCATGACCTGAACCACCACGCCGTATGGAACGGTGCGGTCAGCCTTCAGAAAGACCGGCGGTTTGCTTGAACCCCGCCGCTCCCCCTGTATCGCCGGTCCCAATTGTTCCAGCGAAATGCGGCGTTCATTGACATAGATCTCACTGCGCCCCGTGATGGCAACGATGACGGGGGGAATGCTTTCATCCATGGCCCCGCCTTTGCTCTGGGGCAGATTGACGTCAAGACCGGTGGTCATCATGGGGGCCGTCACCATGAAAATGACTAACAGGACCAACATCACGTCCACCAGGGGAGTGACATTAATTTCGGACATGGGACCATTGCCGGAGCCACCGCCCATGGCCATGGTTTACTTCTCCCCACCCTGGGCCCGCCGCAGCAGATCCCGTTCAATGATATTCAAGAAATCGTGGCTGAAATTGCCCATCTCAGTTTCCAATACCTTAACTTTACTGAGAAAATAATTATAGGCCACGACGGCCGGGATGGCTGCTGCCAAACCCACGGCCGTGGCCACCAGGGCCTCGGAGATACCCGGTGCCACCACCGCCAGGCTGGCACTGCCTTTGAGACCGATCCCCCGGAAGGAAGTCATAATACCCCAGACTGTACCGAAAAGACCGATGAAGGGAGCGGTGTTGCCGGTGGTGGCCAGAAAGGTTATGGCCCGGGAGAGACGGGCGCTCTCCGAATTCATGGCCCGCCGGAGGGAGCGATGGACGTTCTCCAAACCGGCACCCCGCACCGCGATGGTGCCCAAGGGATCCCGATCACCACTGTCCCCGTGGCTCTGGGTCTGCATGAGTTTTCCCAGTTCCTGGTATCCCAGGCGGAAGATGGCTGCCACCGGCGAGACAGCCAGATGTCGGGTCTCATGGTAGGCCGTAGATAGATTGCGGGCAGACCAGAAGATCTCAAGAAACTCTGCAGTCTGTTTCTTGGCCCGGGATAATTGGATGAATTTGCCGAAAATGATGCCCCAGCAGGTTATCGAAAAGAGCAACAGGATCAGCATGACCCCCTTGACCACCGGCCCGGCGTTGAGGATCAGGGGAATAATATCCAGGTCGGAGACCGCGGCACCGGCTGGGCCGGCCGCCCAGGCCTGCTCCACTAAACTGAAATAATTTACTATCTCCATGGGTTGCAATTTTTCCGAATAATCCTCCCAATCTGTTTGGAGAGGTCAGAAGCAGCCACAGGCCCAGATGCCCCCGCTGCCTCTGACTATACCGGCAATGAGGTCACCACCTCTGATTATACCAAACCCTCGCGGCGGAGGCAGGAGACAATGGCCGAGGTGGCCTGACTGCGGTCCATGGTGTAAAAATGCAGGCCCACGACTCCGGCCTGGAGGAGTTCCCGGCACTGCTCCGTAGCAAAGTCAATGCCGAAACGCTGCAGGGCTTTTTGATCACCCTCCGGGAGGGCAGCCAACTTTTCCTCCAGGAACGGCGGGATGCTGGCCCCGCAGAGTTTGGCCAACTGCCGCAGCATCTTCAGGCTGAAGATGGGCATGATACCGGGCAGGATGGGCACCGTGATGCCGACGGCCCGACAGCGCTGGACAAAATCGAAGAAAAACCGATTGTCATAGAAATAATTGGTGATGATAAACTCGGCGCCCTGGTCGACCTTGAGCTTTAGGTAAGTCAGATCTGTTTCCAGACTGCTGGCTTCGATGTGGCCTTCGGGGTAGCCGGCCACTCCCAGACAGAAGGGAAACTCCGGCCGGATAAAGGCCATGAGGTCCGAGGCATAGGCAAAACTTTGGGGATGAGGTTTGAATGCAGGTTGGCCGTGGGGTGGATCTCCCCGCACCACCAGGACGTTTTCCACACCCAGACCTTGGTAATCCTCCAAAATGAGATGGATGTAATCGGGGTCCAGACCGTACCCGGCGAAGTAGGCCACCACTTCCAGGCCGCGGTCATTCAGGAGTTTATCCACTAAGAGACGGGAGCCTTCCCGGGTAGAGCCGCCGGCGCCGAAGGTAACCCCGACAAAATCGGGCTCCAGGTAGTAGAGTTGGTCAATCACCCGCTCCAGCGTAGTGGCCGCCTCGGGGGTCCGGGCCGGAAAAAGTTCAAAGGAAATGGTCGGCCGTTTCCGCCGCCAGATCTCGGTCAATCTCATTACCGCCAACCTCCTTTCACCGAGCCGCCGTGCCGTCTTGGGTTGGAGCCGTCCGGGCAATCTGAGTCCTGGAAGGCTATTCGTTGATGGTTCGCCGGGTAAGGCCATGGCAACCCCACCCCGGAAAGCAGGATTACCCGTGGTCTGGCCGGATTGCGGTGATATGACCGCAGCCTCCCGATAAAAACCAGCCTTGACGGCCGGTATTGCTTCTTGGGGCACGGCTGCATATAATGAATAATCTTTATAGCAAAAAGCATCTAAAAACAATCAAAATCACCGGTACTGCCGTGGCGGTAGCGGCCGGAAGCGTTTGCCATGCCTGTCCCCATTTTTGATGATTACTGTTTTGCCTGCGGCCAGAGGAATCCCATCGGTCTGCATATGCAGGTCTCCTATGGTCCAGAGGATCTCACCGCCGCCAGTCGCCTGACCCTCGCTCCCGAGTATGTGGGTTGGCAGGAAGTCATCCATGGCGGCATCCTCGCTACCCTGTTGGATGAGATCATGAGCCATGCCATCTGGCATTTTGCCGGCCCGGCCATAACCCTGGGGCTGGATATCCAATTCCGCCAGACCCTGGCCCCCGGCCAACTTGTCCTGGTACAGGGCAGAATGCTGGAAACCAAAGGGCGGCGTCTAAAGGCCCAGGGTGAGATCATCCGTCTGGCCGATGACAAGCTTATTGCCAATGCCCAGGGCCGGTTTCTGCTGCAGGCGGAAACAGGCCCAACCGGCGGTTAGCGACCGGCAATGGCACCGCCGCTGATTATCCTGATGGTGGGCAAGACCCGGGCCGCCTTTATTCAAGAAGGGATGGCCTACTATGCCAAACGGTTGGCCGGCTACCACCCTCTGGAACTGATAACCGTGCGGGAGGAAAAACCCGGTCCGGGCAAAACGCCGGCCCAGATCAAGGACCAGGAAGGTGCCCGCCTGCTGGCCCGACTGCCCAAAACCGGCCGCATTATCACCTTGGAGACAACGGGCCGGGAATTCACTTCGGAAGCATTGGCCCACTGGCTGGAGCAGCAGCTGCAAACCGCCTCCCCCCTCACCTTTATCATCGGCGGCCACCTGGGTCTGGCCCCGGCAGTCAGCCGCGCCGCCCATGATCGCTTTTCCCTGTCCCGCCTGACCTTCACCCATGAGTTGAGCCGTCTGATCCTCCTGGAACAGCTCTACCGCGCCGCCACCATCCGGGCCGGACATCCGTATCATTATTAGCTGCCAGGGGAGGGGCAAGCGCCTCGGCCCGAACCCAGCCCTTCGGTGGCAGCATCTCCCCGCAGGCCGCCGGCCTGTTATTTTCCCCGAACTCCAGTTCGGGTTTATCCGGAGACTCTGGCTCCAAAGGTGACAGAACGTCGGGGGGCTTGATAAATCAATCCCCTACAATAGGCCCGTCTCTCAACTCGGACCTCTCCGGATGGACACTAGTTCGGGTTAGCGACTTTTTCTACCGGAGGTCGCCAGGGTCAGCCAGAGGGCGGTGCCGAGGCCCCAGACGGCGTTGAAGCCAAGGACCAGCACTGGGGTCAGCCGGCCCAATTCCCAACCGAAGAACCCCTTATTCAGGCTGTAAGGGAAGATATAGAGCAGTTGTACGAGGGTAGGTGCCAGACTCAGGACGAGGCCTTGCCGCCACCGGGAGCCGGAGACGGGCGCCAGCAGGAAGAGCCAGCCCCACAGGCCGCCCCAGACCAGGCGCGGGTAAAGGAAAGCAGTGGTAAGGGCCGGAGCAAGCTGCACCCCCAGCCACTGGTTCAGGCCTTGGCGGCCGCAAAACCAAACCACCAAGCTGTTCAGGAGGCCGCCGAAGACGCCGGCGGCAAAGGCGAGGGAAAATCTGGCCAGGAAGGTCATGGCATACTCCCGTGCCAGGGTTGTAAGTATAGGGGCTACTCAGGCCGGCCTTTTCACCCCCCCGATCATTAGACGGCTTCCACCGCAGTCAGCCCCGGCACTTCCTGTTTGAGGAGGCGTTCAATGCCATTCTTGAGGGTCATTTGGGACATGGGACAGCCCTTGCAGGCCCCGGTCAGCCTGACCTTGACGACGCCGTTTTCCACCGCGACTAATTCTACATCACCACCGTCTCTCTGCAGCATGGGGCGGATCTTGCCCAATGCCTTTTCCACTGCTTCTTTCAAAAGCCTCTCCTCCTGTTGACTTATTCGCCTTAAATGTACTTTAGTTAACCATAGGATGCCCGTTTGTAAAGGCCCCGGTAGCAGAAAACAGCAGCACGGCTTCTGTTCCGACCACGGGGGCCGGGCTCGGGGAATTCAGTCACCTGTTCACCCAGGACCGGGCGGTTGGCCGTTGCCGTTACTCCAATTCAAAGACGGCATCCACGGCCGCCCGGATCTCCTGTTCCCCCACTTCCATGGGGGTGGCGATTTTTTCCGAATTGGGGGCGGCGGCCAACATCCGGGCCTCCTCCCGGGGGACCGGCACGGTCCGACCCCGGAACGAAACCCTTTGCAGCCGCTTTATCTTCAGGCCTTGGGAAGCGGCCAAGGCCGCGGCCATATCTTTGGCCTTCTGGAGGGCCTGCACTCCGGCCTCCTGAATAAGGACGTCCATCCTGGAGTGTTCCCAGAAAGGGCCATGCATCTCATTGACCCCCTGCCGGACGGCCAGATCAATGAAATCTCCCAACCTGGAGAGGTCCTTGATGGTCACCTGAAAATTATTGCTGACCCGATAGCCGGTGATGGCCGGCTTTTTCCCCCGTTCCCCATAAGTCTGCAGGGGCACGATCCGGTAGCCCACACTCTTGAGGGCGTCTTGGGGCTGCAGGAATTTTTTTGCCGCCGCCACAAAGGCCTCGGCTTTTTTGGCATTCTCCGCCGCGGCGGTTTGGGCCTGGGGTGCTTCGGTGAGAATAACTACCTGGAGTTTGGCAATATCCGGAACGGCCAGAACCTGCCCTTCGCCGCTGACCAGGGCCTGGGGGGGTCCGTGTTTATGACCTTCCTCGGCCCCCAGGGTGGGGGCGGTGGCGGCCAAGCACAACAGACTCATCATCCAGAAGACTCTTTGTATCCGAACCAGCATGTTTTCCTTCTCCTTATTCTTGGCCATTATGGCTGCTTCATTCTTTCCTCAAGCTGCGCCCGGCGGTCTTCCCGTCCAGACGCCATGTTGGCTACGCCGCCGCTTCCCTCAGTCGGGCCCGGGCCTTGGCCATGTGTGTGGCCATCTCCAGGGCTGCCTTGAGGCTCCCTGGATCAGCCTGGCCGGTGCCGGCCAGATCATAGGCCGTGCCGTGGTCCACCGAAGTGCGGATGATGGGCAGTCCCAAGGTCACGTTGACGGCGTCACCGAAATGGAGCAGTTTGAGAGGGATCAGACCCTGATCGTGATACATGACCACCACCGCAGCAAACTCGCCCCGATGATGGCGGACAAAAATGGTGTCGGCCGGCAGCGGCCCTATCAGGTCCAGGCCCAGCTCCCGGGCAGCCTGAACCGCCGGAGCAATGATGCGGGCCTCTTCATCCCCAAAAAGCCCCCCCTCGCTGGCATGAGGATTGAGGGCCGCCACTCCCAGACAAGGTTTTTCTATACCAAAATCCCGCTGCAGGGCCTTGGCGGTGAGCTTAAAAAGGCGGAGCAATTCCTTCTGGGTCAGACGCTGGGGTACCTCCCGCAAGGCGCAGTGAATGGTAGCCAGCACCACCCGAAACTCCCCGCCGGCCAGCATCATGGCAAAATCTTCGGTCTGACAGCGTTCTGCCAACAGCTCGGTATGGCCGGGGTAGCGGTAGCCCCCCAGATGCATGGCCGCCTTGCTGATGGGAGCCGTAACCACCGCCTCCACCCGACCGCTTTGGGCCAGGTCTACGGCCGTGAGGATGTACTCCACCATCGCGGCTCCACTGGCAGGCGTGGGCTGCCCAAACACCACGGTTTCCGGCGCCAGGCGGGAAAGTACGAGGATATCTACCACTCCCGGCCGATAATAACCCTCCCTGGGCCCCGTCACCGGGTGGAGATCAACCTTGATCCCGCAGATCTTGCGGGCCCGTACCAAGGCCTGGAGATCGCCGATAACCAGAGGCCGGCAGGAGTCGTAGAGTCCAGGGTCGGCCAGGGCCTTGATGATAATCTCGGGGCCGACGCCGGTGATATCCCCCATGGTGACGGCTAAAAGAGGCCGGAGCTCAGTCTCGCCAGTCATGCCCATTTCTCTCCATTTTCCTCAGCAGAGATGTCAGAGCCGCGGCGTCAAAGCCCACCACCACTTCGCCCTGCCAGACCGTGACCGGTACCCGCCGCCCATCAGTGAGACGGCGCAGTTGCCGGAGATTGGCAACACCGGCGGCTACATCCACCTCTTCCCAGGCCACCCCCTGCTGCTCCAGGAATTCCTTGACGGCCTGGCACTCCCCGCACCGGGGGATCGTAAAAAGCTTAACGGTATTCATCAATGCCCACCCGCAGTCTCAAGTTCCCCGACGTCGGCAACGGGCCCCTTCCTTATTGTTGACCCCGGGGCCGGGGCGGGAAAGCCCACCGGTCCCCTCCCCTTCCATTAATCCACCCGAAAATCCACACTCTTCTCATCTTGACCATATCCGGTGCTGATGACGGCTTTCAGGGTGTAGGTCCCCGGTTTGCTGGCCGGCGGCAGGGTGAATTCCACACTCTGTTCGAACGTCCCGTTGGGAGTGCGCAGATTGCGGGCCGAGGTCTTCCCTACGGAAACCCCCTGAAAAAAGACCTCCCGGCTGATGGTGACCGGAATGCCCACATCATCGGCCGTCAGGATGGTGTAAACCAGATCAAGGCGGACCGATTGTCCCCGGGATATCCGCCTGGGCGTCAAGGTGAGACGGTCCAGACGGATGACGCAGCCACTGGTGGGGCAGTAATTAGCCCGGGCAGCAGCCTCCTCCCGTTCCTGGCGCCGGATGTCGCTGTAACTCCCCCACCGGGGTTCCGTCGGATTGCGGGTGGGACTGGCAAAAAACTCCCAGTTTCCCGGGCCCCCGGCCTGGCACCAGCCCTCCTGACTGCCGGTTAACAGGAGCAGCACCATGGCTGCCCAAAAGAACTTCCCTGCCTTGCCGCTGCAGCGCATAACCCCTCCCCTTTCGAGTCCTTTGCCCCTCTATAATGCCCGCCCTCCGGCGGCAACTCCTGCTTCACTATAACCATTTCTAAGGGGAATTGCCAACCCTCTGACACTGCCCAAGTATCGAGATTTCCAACCCGATGTCCCGATGGTTTAAAGATAGTTCCGGCAGCCGCCGATGAATATGGCAGGTACACGTCGCCTGGCCAGACATCAGACAGGACCGGCAGTACCTCTGGCAGCAAATCCAACTGCTTAGGTGTGAACGACGTGGAAAGCTTTAGAAACCTGCCCTTGGCATTATTCAGCAATCTCAGCCCCGCAGAATTGGCCCGCTACGAGAAGCAGCTGCGGCTCCCCGCCTGGGGGCGGGAAGTCCAGGAGCGTCTCAAGACCAGCCGGGTGTTTATCGCTGGGGGGGACAGCTTGGTGGCCACTGCGGCTTTCTACTTGGCAACGGCCGGCGTCGGCCACCTGCGGGTGGTGGACCTGGAACGCATCTCGCTGGTGGATCTGGGCGATCAGGTTCTCTATCGGGAACGGGACCTGAACCGACCTAAGGCGGCGATCTTACTGAAACGGTTGCAAGATATCAATCCATTCATCACTGTCGAGGGATTGGAACGGAATATCAGTGACCACAACATTCTGAAACTCACCCGGACATTCAATCTGCTGTTGGGGGACCTCAGGCAGTACCGCCAAGCCCTGGTCCTGAATCGGGCCGCCCTGCGGCATGACATTCCCCTCCTCCTGGGCTGGATCCAGGAATGGCGGGGCCACGTCGTGACCCTGCGACCCGGTCAGGGCCTCTGTCTGGCCTGTGTCGGTCTGGAGGAGCGGCTGACCGCCCCCCGAACGCAGCCCGCCCCCCTGAGTGCTGTGATGGGCGGGATCATGGCCCTGGAAGCCCTGCGCCTGTTGGCGGGCCGTGAACCGGCCCTGCTGGAGCGTCTCTTCAGTTTCGATGGCAATTCCTGCTGTTGCTCCGAAGAAAGATTGGTCCCCACCTTGTCCACCTGTGCCGTCTGCGGCCATTCCCATGGCCAGGATTAAGGGCCGAGCCTCAGATTCGCGGCGGCGCCGACAGCAGTCCATCATTGATATCCCGCCCGCCACCCCTGGCGCCCAATGGTAATAATCACCTCCCCTTGGTCGGTAAACAGCGTTTTCCCCGGCCAGTCCGTGGCGAGGGCGGCCAGTCCGGCGGCCGTGGCCCGGCCGGTAATGACCAGGACCTGGGGTTGAACCTGCGCCAGACAATCCCGGTAGAAATCCTGGTGCAGGTCGGAGCCGGGCATAATCAGGACCGTGCTGGCCGGCAGGCCGGCGGTGAGCAGGCGGCGCCGCCATTCAGCGGTCCCGGGCGGCAGGACCAACACCTTGATCCCTTGATAACTCCATTGCAGAATCACGGGGCCTCCAGGCCTTTCGCCCAAAAGACCGGAGAGCTGCCGGCTCTCAATCTTGACCCCGGCAATCTCCGCGTCCACGGGTTGCAGGGACAGGTTTTTGACCACCTTCTGCGCATCACCGAGGAGATTGCGCAGCTCCCAATAAGCCGACAGATGGGGGCGATCACCGGCATACCAAAATTCCTGAATGGTAAATTCCCGGGCCAGGGCCAGCAGGGTGGCGGCGTTCTGGGGGGTTATGGTCAAGGCCACCAGATAATGCACCCGTCGGTATTGTCTGCCATAGAGAAAGTCCACGACAGATCTGTCCACTCCAGAGGTTCGCGATACCTGCTGGGGGGTGCCGGCGCTGATGAACATGACCGGTCCCCCTGGAAAATCTGCCAGGAGAGCCGTCTGCCGGCTGCCAGCCATCGCCGTCAGGGTAAATTGGTCGGCCCAGGTGCCCTGCAGACCTGACCAAGCCACCGTGACCACGATGACGGCCACGCCGCCCCAGACACTCAACCGGCGCCAGAAGCGGGTTTTGGCCAGAAAGAGACCGCTCAAAATTGCCAGATAGGCCCCCAGCTGTCCAAGGGTCGGCGTCGGCAGGCGCACCGTCACGCCCGGTAGGGTGGCGGCCCAGGTCAGCAGCCACAGGCCGGCTTCCAGGAGCCAACGACAGCCGGTCAAAACCACCGACGCCAGCGGCGGCCAGAGCCAGGAAAGGAGCACCGCCAGGAAACCCAGGGGCAGGATGATCAAGCCAAAGAGGGGGACGGCAATCAGATTGATCAGAATGCCATAAGTGGGGACTTGATGAAAGACGGCCACAATGACCGGGAAGGTGGCCAGGGTCGCGGCGACGGGGGCAGCCAATCCCTCCACCATCCTGTTCGCCAGACGCTGCCACCAGGGGGGCCAGGTCTGGAAGTTGGCCAGCCAACCCTGCCAAACCCGGGTCAGGACCGGCGCCAAGACGATCAGTCCCCACACCGACAGGAAGGAGAGTTGGAACGAAAGTGCAAAGAGCTGCAACGGCGACGCCAGGAGGATGACGAAGGCCGCCAAGGCCAACAGGCTCAAATGATCTTTGGGACGGTCCAACAGGAGCAGGAACAGGCCGACCAGGAGCATGAGGGCAGCACGCTGGGTGGCAGGGGAGCCGCCCGCCACCCAGGCGTAAAACAGCATGGGCCAAGCCGCCAAAGCCACGGCCGCTTTCATGGCATTCAAGCGGAGCAGCAGCCAAGCCGAGCGTCGCAGCAGCCCAAGGATCAGCAGATAGGCGGCCGAGGCAATCATGGCCAGGTGCAGACCGGAGATGGCCAGCAGGTGGCTGGTACCCGTCCGCTGCAAGGCTTGGCGCAGATCGGGGCTGATCTCCCGCTGATCCCCCAACAGCAGGGCCTGAAATACGCCCCGGGCCGGCTGCGGTTGGGAGCTCAGAAACTCATAACTGGCCCGGCGCCAAGACTGCCGCCAAGCGGCCAGCCCCCCACCAACCGACTCTGAAGTTAGCTGTACCGGGGAAAATCGCGGCCAACATTGGCCGGTGACAAAAATCTGCTGCCGGGCCAAAGCAATCCGACGGTTGCGAATCCCGGGCAAGTTATCTGTTCCCACTGCCTGGAGGCGCAGACGTACGACGATGGTATCCCCGGGAGAAACGGCCGTGGAGGGCGGCAGACCGTAAACCCTGACCAGCCCATGGGCCGGCTGCCAGCCGCCGCGGGTGGTCCAGGCCTGGGCAGCCAGATCCAGAGAAACCCCGGAATCCCGGACCCATGGTTGGCTTTGGACCGTACCCATGAGACTGAGGGAAGTCTCCAGGGGCAGGAGGCGTACATCCCCGGCCGACAACGGGGGCGAGAGGGCCTGGAGATAGAGTCCTTGGCCCAGAAAGATAAAGAGTAGACAGGCGGCCCAGGTGAAGGGCCAACGCCGCCAGATACAGACGGCCAGAATGAGCAGGAGGAGGAAAATGAGGCCCGCCAGCCAGGTCAGGGGCAGGGTCCCCAGAGCCGGGGCAGTCCCGATCCCTCCAGCCAGGGCCGGGGTGAGCAGGACCAGTGGCCGGGACCAGAGGCGGGCTGGCGGCATCAATCGTCGCGGCGCGGCATCAGCATCTTGACGGGCCGGGACGCCGGCTCCCGCGGCTCCAACCCGGCAACTTGCTGGGATAAGGCCTCCAACCGATCCCGCATGTTCAGGATGACCTCGATGCCAGCCAGATTGACGCCCAATTCCTGGCGAAGCTGCACGATTACCCGCAGTCGTTCGATCTGCGAAACGGCAAAATAGCGCTCGGCCCCACATTGAATCGAAGAGACCAGTCCTTCCCGTTCATAGAGACGGATGGCCTGAGGGTGGACGCCCAGCGTCCGGGCCACGATTTTCAGGGAATAATAACGTTGCTCCGTCATGCTTAGCTCCCACCGGGGGACAGCCCCGGTGTTCATCCTTTCCCAGCCGGCAAGGGAGTGCCGCCTCACGGCATCCCTTCAGACCCAGGGCAGCGGGCAGCTTAAGTGCCCTGAGATGCAACCATCTCTTTGATGGCGGCGAACATCTCTTTGGCCTGGGGAGGAAGCTCCTTGGGGATGGCTACCGTAATCTCCACATACTGATCCCCCGCCTGTTTGGGGCCGGTGCTCACACCCTTGCCTTTGAGGCGGAACCGCTGCCCGTTTTGGGTCCCGGGCGGGATGGTCAAGGCCACCGGTTTGTCCAGGGTGGGCACCGTGATCTTCCCCCCCAGGACGGCATCGAACAGAGAAATGGTGGTTTTATAATAGATATCGCTGTCTTTGCGCGTAAAGTGAGGATGGGGCCGGACGGTGATGATCAGAAAGAGATCTCCCGGCGGTCCGCCGTTGAGTCCTGGGTTGCCCTTGCCGGTCATGCGCAGGCGGGCCCCGTTGTCCACTCCCGGCGGAATCTTCACTTCCAGGGTCTCCGTCCCCAGGATGACCCCGCGGCCACCGCAGCGCCGACAGCTCCGCTGCCCCACCCGGCCGGTGCCATGACAGGCGGAACAATTAATGAGCATGCGCACATTATCCACCTTTTTTTCCATGACTCCCCGCCCCTGGCAATCTTTGCAGACCTGACCGGCATCTTCATACCCCGATCCCTGGCAGGCCGGACAGGTGATCTCCTTTTCCAAGGTGATGGTCTTCCGGCCGCCCTTAACGGCCTCCAGGAAATCTATCTCCAAAGCATAGGCCAAATCTTCGCCCCGGCTGGGGCCAGTATAGGCCTGGGCACCTCGCCCCCCAAAGAGATCCCGGAAGATATCGGCAAACCCCCGGGAAGTAAAAACTTCCTCAAAATCCTGGGCTGCCTCAGGCCGGGCATAGTATGCTGCCGCTCCCATGCGGTCATATTCAGCACGTTTCTCCGGATTGGACAAAATATCATAGGCTGCAGAAATTTCCTTAAATTTTCTCTCAGCCTCTTTATCGTTGGGATTCACATCGGGGTGGTATTTCCGAGCCAACTTGCGGTAAGCCTTTTTCAAGTCGGCATCACTGGCATCCCGGGAAACCCCAAGAATCTCATACGCATCCCTTTCCAGCACCGGAACTCTCCCATGGGTGAAGGCGACGAGGATAATGGCCGCAAGACATCTCTTCACTAACTTAGGGAAATATAGCGAAATTGTCAAGTCAAGGATGGCAACGGTTGACCACCGGAATCGATACCATGGGGGCAAGTATGGGTGGAATGGAACTTGCAGATTTATTTGGTCAAGTCGCTTACTCTTCAGGTTTAAGACAGCATCCCTGAGACTGGCAGGAGGGATTATGGCATACCGGTATAATCACAGAGGCGGAGAAGGCGGGTTCCCCGATGAATTTGGCCGGGATATGTATCAGGACCAGAAGGGGCCGGGGGCCGGGAGTGATGGGGGCCTGAATCCCTCGCCGCCGCCGTTCTGGGGGTATGTGACGCCGTCGTGGTTTGGCCCGTTCCTGTTGTCACCCCGACGCCGGCAGGTCCGGGGATGGTGTTGAGCCGCCGGGGCTGTTGGCCGCCGCCTCCTGGGGGCAAGTATAGGGGTAAAAGTCCGGTGCTCGGGAGAAAGCCACCGCCTCGGGCTTGGGACCGGGCATATCTCCAGGGGCTCAGCTTCTCCGGTCCAGCACCAGGGGCGAGGTCTCACCGGCCCGGCTGATGCTGTTGGGTTCCACGAGTTTGACTCGGGGGGTGACGCCGATCCCCTGGGCCAATTTCTGGCTCAATTTATTGACTAACTGCCGTTGGTCCACCATACGGTCGAAAAAGATGGATTCCCGGACCTCCACCTTGATCTCCAAAATGTCTTGGTGTCCTTCCCGGGTGATAACCAATTGATAGGTGGGGGTTTCTCCCTGGATGGCCGCCAGGATCTGGCCGACCCGCTGGGGGAAGATATTGACCCCTTTGACAATGACGACTTCATCGGTCCGACCCAGGATGCGGCTGAGGCGGGCAAAGGTGCGGCCGCAGGGGCAGGGCTCATAGTTGATGGCGCACCGGTCGCCGGTTCGGAAGCGGATGAGGGGAACTGCCTCTTTGGCTAACGTGGTGATGACCAACTCACCGATTTCCCCGGCGGGCAGCGGCTGTCCGGTCTGGGGATCAATGATCTCGGGATAGAAATGGTCTTCATTGAGGTGCATCCCCTGCCGCTGTTGGCATTCCCCGGCCACACCCGGTCCCATGGCCTCGGACAGCCCGTAGAGATCAAAGGTTTGGCAGAGGAGTTTGGTTTCAATCTCCTGACGGCGGGACTCATCCCAGGGCTCGCCGCCCATGAGACCGAGACGCAGGTGTAGCTCTTTGGGGTCCACCCCGATTTCGGCCAATTTATCGGCAATGACCAGGGCATAGGAGGGGGTGGCCACCAACACAGTGGTGCGGTAGTCCCGCATGATCTGCACCTGTCGGAAGGTATTGCCGGTGCCGGTGGGAATAACCGAAGCCCCCACGGCCTCGGCCCCGTAATGGACGCCGAAGCCGCCGGTCATCAGCCCGTAATTAAAGGTTATCTGGACCACGTCGTCTTTGCTGATGCCGGCCGCGGTCATCAACCGGGCGGCCAGGCGGGCCCAGGTCCGCAGGTCCCGGTTGGTGTAGCCCACCACCATGGGATTGCCGGCGCTCCCCGATGAAGAGTGGATGCGCACCACCTCCCGCAGCGGCACGGCAAACATCCCATAGGGGTAGGAATTGGACAGGTCTTCTTTGGTGGTAAAGGGAAGCTTGGCCAAGTCGTCCAGGGAGAGGAGGTCTTCGGGCAGAAAGCCCAGGGCGTCGAATTTCTGCCGATAAAACTTGACGTTGCGATAGACCCGTTGCAGGGTTGCCTGCAGGCGTTCCAACTGCAGCTGGGCGATCTCGGATCGGGGCATGGCTTCGTATTGGCTCTCAAACATCCTCTTCTTCCTCCTCCTTGCCCAGATACGCCTCAATTACCTTGGGATGCTGCCGGACGGCCCGAGGCGGCCCTTGGGCAATGACCCGCCCCTGGTCGAACACGACGATCTGATGGCTGATATTCATGACCAGATTCATATCATGCTCGATGAGCAGCACGGTGATATCCCGTTCCTGGATGGCTGCGATCAAGGCCATAAGGTCTTCCGTTTCCCGGGGGTTCATGCCGGCGGCCGGCTCGTCCAAGAGCAGGAGGCGAGGTTGCAAAGCCAGGGCACGGGCAATCTCCAACCGGCGTTGCTCCCCGTAGGCCAGGCTGTCGGCCGGCCAGTTTTCCTTATCGGCCAGGCCCACAAATTCCAGCAGGTCCCGGACAAACTCCACGCTCTGACGCTCCTGCCGCCGAATAGTCGACAGATTCAAGAGGATGGCCAGGAAATTGCCATGGAGATGAATATGGTAACCCACCAGGACATTCTCCAGAACCGTCATCCCTCCGAACAGCTGGATATTTTGGAAGGTGCGGGCCAGACCGAGGCGGGCGATCCGGTGGGGCGGCAGGTGGCTGATCTCCTGCCCCATGAGGCGGATGGAACCGCTGCTGGGCGGCAGAATGCCGCTGATGAGGTTGAAACAGGTGGTCTTGCCGGCTCCGTTGGGTCCGATGAGGGCCTGGATAGCCCCCAGAGGCACGGTGAAGGAAACCCCGTCCAGAGCCTGCAGCCCGCCGAAGGATTTGCTGAGATGGTCAACTTCTAAGAACATCATAAGCTTGTGGAGGCGTCCGGCCGTTATTCTTCCCAGACTTCCTGGTAGCCTTTGCCCAAATAGGCCCGTTTGACTTCGTTGTGGTCCATTAATTCGGCGGCGCTGCCATCCAGACTGATACTGCCGGTCTCCATGACATAGCCCCGGTCCGCCACCTTGAGGGCCGCCCGGGCGTTCTGCTCGATGAGGAGGATCGTAGTCCCGGCTTCTTGCAGCCGGCGGATGATGGCGAAGATCTGTTTGACCAGACGGGGGGCCAGGCCCATGGAGGGCTCATCCAAGAGTAAGAGTTTGGGACGGGCCATGAGGGCCCGGGCAATGGCCAGGATCTGCTGTTCCCCCCCGCTCAAGGTGCCGGCCAGTTGCCGGGCCCGTTCCCGGAGGATGGGAAAGCGCTCCTGGATCTCCTGGAGATCGTTTTTAATGGCCTGATAATCCCGGCGGGCGAAGGCCCCCAATTCCAAGTTGGCGGCAACTGTCAGAGAACTGAAAACCCGGCGCCCCTCGGGTACGTGGGCGATTCCCTTTTTGACAATGGCTTCGGCACTGAGGCGACTGATATTCTCACCTTGAAATTCCACCCGACCCTTCCGGGGTTTCAGAAGGCCGGAGATGGTCTTCAGGGTGGTGGTCTTGCCGGCGCCGTTGGCCCCCAACAGGGCCACGATCTCACCGGCCCGGACATGGAGGGAGACCCCCTTCAGGACGTGGAGGCTGCCGTAGTAGCTATGGACACTCTGCAGCGTCAGCAGCGCCTTGGCCACTCACCCCTCCTTTTTGGCCTTGCCCCGACCGAGGCTGAACTTCTGACTGATGCTGCCGACTCCCAGGAGCCCCTGGGGACGCCAGATCAGCAGGGCGATCAACATGGCCCCATAGGCCACATCTTGATAATCCGCGAACCGCCGGAACATTTCCGGCAGAATGGTCAAGACCGCCGCCCCCACCACCGAACCCAAAAGACTGCCCATGCCTCCCAAGACCACCATGGTCAGGATCAGGATGGAAGTATGCAAACCGAAACTTTCGGGATTGATAAAAGTGATATAGTGGGCATAAAGGGACCCGGCCAGCCCGGCCAGCCCGGCCGCCAAGGTAAAAATGGCGATCTTATAAGCGGCCGTATTGATGCCCATCACCCGCGCCGTCATCTCATGATCCCGGATGGCCTTGAGGGCTCGGCCATGCCGGGAATGGACCAAGCGGTAGAGCAGACCCACAATAAGCAGGACGGCTGCTGCCACCAGGAGGGAATACCAGACCTTGGACCGAAAGTCCAGGCCCAGCAAACTGGGCGGCGGAATGCGGGTCAGACCGTCGGGACCGCCGGTAATCTCCAGATTCAGGAGGATGAGGTCAACAATGACCCCGAATCCCAGGGTGACGATGGCCAGGTAATCGTCCTTGAGGCGCAGGGTGGGGATGCCCAACCCCAGGCCGAACAACGCCGCCAAAACGGCCGCCAACGGCAGGCTGAGAACAAAAGGCAGCTGCCAATGAATAGCCGTCAGGGCCGAGGTGTAGGCCCCTAACCCATAAAAGGCGGCGTGCCCCAGGGACACCTGACCGCAGTAGCCGATGATCAGGTTCAGGCTGAGGGCCAGAATGATGTATAGACCGCTGATGATGGAAATGTGCAACAGGTACTCGGTCATGGGTCAGTGACTGCGCCCTCCCAGCAGACCTTTGGGCCGGACCAACAGAACAACGATGAGAATGGCAAAGGCCACGGCATCTTTGTAGCCCGAAGAGAGGTAGCCGGCGCCCAAATTCTCGGCTACCCCCAAGATGAGGCCCCCGACGATGGCACCGGGGATATTCCCCACGCCCCCCAGGACCGCAGCACTAAAGGCCTTCAATCCAGGGAGGAGGCCCATGCGGGGATAGGTGGTGTTATAATAGATGGCCATCATAATGCCGGCCGCGCCGCTGAGGGCTGAACCGATGAGGAAGGTCAGGGAGATCATTCGGTCCACATTGATCCCCATGAGCCGCGCGGTGTCCTGGTCTAGGGCCGTGGCCATGATGGCCTTGCCGAACTTGGTGTATTTCACAAACAGCATCAGCAGGGCCATCAACAACAACGCCGCAGCAAAAATGGCCACCTGCAGGCTGGAAATGCTCACCCCGGCAATCTCCAAAGCGGCAAAATCGAATTGGACGGGAAAGGAACGATCGGCCGGTCCGAATAGCAAGAGGGCCAAACTCTGCAGAAAGATGGAGGCGCCGATGGCACTGATGAGAGGAACGAGAGGATGGCTGCCCCGCAACGGTCGGAAGGCGATCCTCTCCAACAATACCCCCAAAACCGCCGCCACCCCCATACCAAACAGAAAGGCCACAAAAAAGTTGACCTGATAAAAGCTGAGCAACAGCACCGTGGCAAAGGCGCCGGCCATGTAGAGCTCCCCCTGGGCAAAGTTAATCAGGCCCAGGATGCCATAAATCATGGTGTAGCCCAGGGCAATGAGGGCATAGACGCTGCCGGCCGTGAGGCCATTAAGGATCTGTTGCAGAAGCATCGATCTCGCTAAAGGGGCAGCAGCCCCCGTCTCCCAGCGGCGGGCCAGACCACCCTCCATCATTATTGTAACGGTTAATTGTAATCCGGGGCCGCCCCTGCCCGCAAGGCAAGAATGGCCGGAGGTTGAGAAAATATCGGCTGCTCGGGGGCAATAATCAAGAGATGAGGGAATGCTTAGCGCTCTGGCAGGCGGCTGTAGATATTCACCAGATTGCCGTCGGGATCCCGCAGATACATGGAGCGGTTGCCCCAGGGGAAGGAAGTGGGGGGGAGCACGATGTCCAACTTTAACCCCAGACTGTGGAGCCGTTCAAATTCCCGGTCGACATCGGCCACCCGCAGCTCCACCATAACGCCCCCGGTTCCGGGCTTGGGCACGGCCTTGGGCGCCATTTGGGCAAAACTGGCCTCTTCGTAAAGGCTGACTACGACACCAGGGATCTGGAACTCCAGGTAATCCTCGGTAAATTTCTTGGGCTGCATGTGAAGGAGGCGGGTATAAAACTCCTGCATGCGGGCGAATTGGGGAGTAATGATACAAATATGGGTGACCTGCACGGCATGTTGACCGGACTCGGCCTGGCCCAAACCGGCGGCCGAGGTCGGCATTGCAGCCGTCCCGATTACCAGCCCCAGTAGCAGGAAAATGGACAGGGTAAACCTTCTCTGCTGGGCCACGATGTTCCCCCTCACGAAGATCGGTTATTTTCCCGGTAATTCCTCCAGGACATAACCCACCGTATTAAAGCTGATCCCCTGGGCAAAGGCGGTGCCTACCATGAGGGCACCGATCATGGGGGGTAGGACCGGTTGGCCGGCCCGCCAGCGGACCAGAAAGGCGGCCTCCGATCCCCCCGTGACGTCTGACTCGGGGATGAAAAAACGACTGGCTGCCAGAGGCTGCACCTTAAAGGGGACGGCAGCCAGATCCTTGACCAACTTACCTTTTTCATCCAGATATTGCACGGAGGTAACTTCGATGGCATGGTTCTGATCCACATTGCGGATGCTCAACGTTACCGACAGATTGAAGGTCCTGCCGCGATCGCCGAAATAGATGTGGGAATACACCGGCACATAGACCACCTGCCCCCAGGAACCGGGGGCTCTTTCCGCCAAGGCCGGTGCCACGGTCTGGCAGCTTAGCCAGAGCAGCAACCAGAAGACCGACCGGGGTCTGATGTTCCTCATGGATCCCTCCAGGCAAATAAGCCGCCGTTTAACAGGGGGCGGCGGACTGGATGGAGCCCTGGCCGCCGCCCTCCTTACCGGGGCATAGCCTTCAATGGCCGGAGATGGCCAGGGGACGGAACTGTTTGCCGCAATAGACCTGCCGGGGCCGTTGAATGGCGGCCTCGGGGTTCAGTGCTTCCTCCCGCCATTGGGCAATCCATCCGGCCACCCGGCCGATGGCAAACATCAGGGTGAACATGTTCACCGGGATATTAATGGCCCGCAGCAGGATGCCGGAATAGAAATCCACGTTGGGATAGAGTTTGGCCTGCTTAAAGAAATCGTCGGCAGAGACCTCGGCCTCCAGTTCCCGGGCAATATCCAACAGTGGGTCCTGAATCTGGAGTTCATCCAGGAGGTTGTCCACCGCCTCCTTGAGAATTTTGGCCCGGGGATCATAATTGCGGTAGATGCGGTGACCGAACCCCGGCAGGCGTTTGCGGGGTTTTCCCGGCTCCTTGGTTTTTACTGCGGCGATGAGGCCTTTAACGGAGGTTTCACCCCGTTGGATCCGTTCCAGCATCCGCAGGACCTCCACATTGGCACCGCCGTGAAGCGGCCCGGAGAGGGCCGAAATCCCCGCCGCAATGGAGTCGAAGAGATTGGCCCGGGATGACCCCACCATCCGCACCGTGGCCGTGGAACAGTTCTGTTCGTGATCGGCATGGAGGATGAGAAAGAGGTTCAAGGCCCGCACCATAGTGTCGGTGGCGTAGAACCGTTTATAGGGGATGCTGAACATCATGTGCAGGAAATTGGAGCAATAATCCAGGCTGGGGTCCGGGTATTCAAAGGGCAGCCCCAGGGCCTTGCGGTAACTGAAGGCCGCAATGGTCCGGACCTTGCTCAACAATTTGGCGGCGGCGCTCCGAAAGCCGTCTTCATCCGCCGGATCAATGGCCCGCAACTCGGGATTGTACAGGCTGCTGCAATGGACCGCCGCGGCCAGGATGGCCATGGGGTCAGACTTGGGGGGCAAGGCGTGAAAAAAGTTGATCATCCCCTCATGAAGCATTTCGTGTTGCGTCAGCAACTCCCGGAAGTCTTCCCGTTCCGCCGGTGTGGGCAATTCGCCGTAAATCAGGAGCAGGGCGGTCTCGATAAAGCGCACCCTTCTCTTGGCCAACTCGGCGATATCATACCCCCGATAGCGCAGGATGCCGTGTTCGCCATCAATAAAGGTGATGTCCGATTGGCAGGAGGCCGTATTCTTATAGCCCGGATCAAAGGTGATGAGCCCGCCTTGAATGGCCTTGCCGTTTAACTGCAACCCCTTGGTGCTGTTTCGCAGGGAACGGATATCCAGAGCCACCTCACCCTCGCTGCCGCAGATCAGCGGCAAGACGATGGCATGCTGGCCAATCTGTAAGGTGGCCGTTAGCTTGTGATTATTATTAGATCCTTCGTGGTCCATGGCAACTCCTCAATTGCAATATATCTCATAATATTTATCTTTTTTTTCAAAAAAAGCTATGCTTTGTCACAAAATTTTTTAAGCTTGGGTCCCCCCGGAAACGGGGGCCGGATTCCGGGGGATATTGCCCAAGGGCAAAGATCTCATTGCAAGGAAGTTGATTATCGCGCAAATGCAGGCGCTTTGGCTGGCCTATCCGGAGTTTTCGGATGAAGAGCAGCCCGGGAAAGATCGGCGCGGAACCTTCTAATTGGACCAGCGGGCTTTTGGCCAACGGCAGGAGGTTATTGGCCCCCGGTCGGGGGGTTAATCCAGACGTTTTTTCAGCCGGAGCAGGCCGATACCCAGGAAGGCCCCGAAAAAAACCAGCAGGATAAGCAGGTTGGGCCAGTATTGCCGGAAACCCAGGTTCTTTAAATAAACCCCCCGGACTATCTCCATAAAATAGGTCACCGGCAGGAGGTGGGCCATAATCTGGGCTTCCAGAGCCATGCTGGGCACCGAGATGAAAAAGCCCGAATAGATGAAAGCCGGGATCAGGGTGAGGACCGTCGTCAGCAGCATGGACCCCACCTGGGTGCGCAGCAACACCGAAATCAGCAGCCCCAAGGACGTGGTGACGCCGATATAGAGGCAGGAAGCCGCGGTCAAGAAGAGGAAACTGCCCCGCAGCCGGACCGCGAAGACGGTGTGGGTCAGGGCCACCAGGAGGAGATAGTTCATGAAACCAATCCCCCAGTACGGCAGGAGTTTCCCCAAGAGGTATTCCCAGATGCGGATGGGTGCGCAATAGATATTGAAGATGGCACCGCTTTCCTTTTCCCGGACCACGGCGATGGAGGCCAGCAGGGCCGGGTAAAAAAAGAGGTTAGTGGCCAACAGACCCGGGACGATGAAATTACGGCTCTGCAGATCGGGGTTGAACCAGGCCCGGCCCTCCACCTGGATACGGGGGCTGGTTGCCAAGGGCGACAACACCGGCACCCGGAGGTCGCCATTGCATTCCTCCTGAATAATCTCCAGGTAGCTGAGGATGGCTGCGGCCCGATCGGGGAAAGCCCCGTCGATCAGGGCCTGCAGATCACTGGGGCGGCCGCTCAGGAGCGTCCGATCAAAGTTTGGGGGGATGATGAGGCCCAGGCGGATGCGGCCAGTCACCAGGCCGGTTTCGAGTTCCTGTCGGCTCTCCACAAAACCCTGAAAGGCAAAATAGCGAGAGTGGCTCAGGCGGTCCAGAAAGGCTCGTGATTGGGGCGACCGGTTCTGGTCCAGGACGGCGAAAGGAATATTATTGACGTCCAGAGTCAAGCCGAAGCCGAAGAGGATGAACAGGAGCAGGGGGACTCCAAAAGCCAGGGCCAGATAGATCCGGTCCCGCAGTATTTCCTTGAGCTCTTTTTGGGAGACGGCCAGAAGGCGCTGGTTAATGAACATGCTCCTGTTCCTGAATGAAATGGATGAAGGCATCTTCCATGTTGAGGGCCACCACCTCGATGGACGTCACCGGCAGACCTGCGGCCGCCAGGAGTCGTTGGAGACGCCATCGGTCCTCCTCCGCACCTTTGGTGGGGACGTGGATGCGGCTGCCGTGGAGGAAGGCTCGGGGATATTTCGACTGCACTGCCTGAAAGACCTGGCCGAACCGGGGGCTGCGGATCTCCAGGTGCTCACCGCCGGCCTCCTGGGCCTGTCGGCGCAGTTCCTCCGGCGCCCCCAAGGCCACGATGCGGCCCTGATGCATGAAGGCCAGCCGTTGGCAGAATTGGGCCTCATCCAGATAGTGGGTGGAGACCATGATGGTTATTCCCTGGGCGGCCAATGAACAGATGAGGTGCCAGAACTGCCGCCGAGCCAAAGGATCAACCCCAGAGGTGGGCTCATCCAGAAAGACTACCCGGGGACGGTGTAAGATGGCACAGCCCAGGGCCAGACGCTGGCGGATGCCCAGGGGCAGATCGCCGGCCAGCCGATCGGCCTGACCTTCCAGGTCGGCCAAAGTGAGGATCTCCGGGAGGCGGGCGGCCAGATCGGCCCGATTCATGCCGTAGACCCGGCCATAGAGCCGGATGTTTTCCGCCACGGACAGGTCCCGATAAAGGGAAAATTTTTGGGACATATACCCCAGGTTGACCTTGATGGAGCTCCCGTCCTGGCCGAGGGGGATGCCGGCGATGCAGCCCGTCCCGCTGCTGGGCCGCAGAATACCCGTCAACATCTTGATCACCGTGGTCTTGCCGGCGCCGTTGGGGCCCAGGAAGCCGAAGATCTCCCCCTGATGAATAGTAAAACTGACCTGCGCCACGGCCACGAAGCTGCCGAATCTTTTAGTCAGATTTTCTACCCTGATCATGGGCTGGGTCTGGGGCAGGACACATTGAGGGATGGGAGCGGGGGGAGCCGCCGCGGTCTCCCGGGTCATGGCCCGGATAAAGACCTCCTCCAAGGAGGAAACCCGTCCCTGGGGATCGACACCGGCCTCGGTTTGGAGACGGGTGGTTTCCCCTTGGGCGATGAGGCGGCCGCGATGCATCAGGGCCACCCGATGGCAGCGCTCGGCCTCATCCAGATATGAGGTGGTCATGACCACCGTAGCGCCCTGTTCCACCACTAACCTATTAATGATGAGCCAAAAGTCCCGGCGGGAGATGGGATCCACTCCGGTGGTGGGTTCGTCCAGAAAGATTATCTGGGGCAGATGGATAAGGGCGCAGCAGAGGGCCAGTTTCTGACGCATACCCCCGGAAAGATGCCGGGCCGGTCGGTCCACAAAGGGAGTCAGTTGGGTGGCCTGCAGGAGGGCAGTTTTATGCCGGAGGAACAGGTCAGGCGGCACTTCCCGCAGACGGCCGAAAAAATCCAGGTTTTCGGAAACAGTGAGGGCGTCGTAGAGGTTCAGCCCCAGCCCCTGAGGCATGTAGCCGATCCGGCTCTTTATGGCCTCGGGGTCCACGGTGACATCGTAACCGGCGACATAGACCCGCCCCTGACTCGGCCGCAAGACCCCGGCCATGATCTGCATCAGGGTGGACTTCCCGGCCCCATCGGGCCCCAGGAGGCCGAAAACCTCTCCGGCCGGCACGGTAAAGGAGACGTTCTGGACGGCGGGGCGACTGCGGAAAACCCGGCTCACCTGCTCTACGGCAATGAGCGTCTGTCCATTCAGCGAGGAGGCCGCCACGGCACCCCATCCTGCCAACGCAACACGGCCTCCCCCGGCATCCCCGGCTTCAGATACCCCTCCGGGTTTTCGGCCCGGAGTTCCACGGCAAAAACCAACTTGACCCTTTCTTCCCGGGTCTCCACATACTTGGGGGTAAACTCAGCCCGGGGTGAAACCCGGGAGACCGTGGCCCTAAAGGGACGGTCTGGGAAGGCGTCCACATAGATCCGGGCTTCCTGCCCCAAACGGATCTTGCCGATGTCCGGCTCGTTGATGAAGACTTTTAGATACAACTGTTGCAGATCCACCAGGCTGAACAAGGGGGTGCCGGCAGTGACCACCTCCCCCGGCTCCACCGTCCGGGTGAGGAGGATACCATGGCAGGGGGCCAGGACGACCGTATCGGCCAGATTGGCCTGGGCCTCCCGCACCGCGGCCTGGGCCGCAGCCAGATTCGCCTGGGCGCTCTGCCACTCCTGGCGCTTCAACTCCACGGTGCGGGGAAGCAGCCGGGCCTGCTGCATCAGGGCCCTGGCCTGGGCAGCCTCCTGCTGGGCCGCTTTCCGGCGGGCCGAGGCAGCCTGATACAGGGCTGCGACTTCATCCCGTTTCTGAGCCGGGATGACCTGCCGGGCGAACAGGGCCTCATACCGCCGAAAATCCTGGCTGTGTTTCGCCAACTCGGCCTCAGCCTCCTGCACCCGGGCCTGGGCGGCGGCCAGGCGGGCCTCGGCCGCGGCGATTTCGGCGGGCACCTGGCCGGCGGTGTAATCCATCTCAACCCATGCTTGGCGGACCCGCTCCTGCCAATAGCGTTCCTGCTCCCGGGCTCGGTCCAGCTGGGCTTGAATCTGGTCTGAGGTCAACTGCACCAGCACTTCACCCGCCGCGACCATATCCCCCCGGTTCTTGGTTACCGCCAGGACCCGGCCGGATATCTTCGGCGCAATCATGACCTCATCACCTTCGATCCGGCCGCTGGCCACCAGCAAGCCGTCGGGAACTGCCAGCCACCACCGGGATCCCAGGCCCACCGCCAGACCGGCCAAAATGATGCCCAACACCAGAGCGATGATAACTTTTTTCCCGAACAGAGTGTCTCCTTGTTTATCTGTTTGCCGGAGGGCAGATTCATTCAGGGGTTTGGGGGCAGCCCTTCAGAAACCATTGCCTGCAGTCGACTGCCCACCGAGAAATCGACCCCGGCGCCACCAGACGGGCAGGCCCGTCCTACAAGCCTGCGAACTATTTTCCATTCAGAAAGGATCGTCAATTTCTGTAGGGGCGTGATTTATCAAGCCCCTACAGGCGCTTTTTCTGGTAGATTCCGAGTTTCCGGATGAAAACGAACAATAACTATGAACTTTATTTTCTTTTTAATTACCATGAGTTATCTAACTCGGTGCAATCCATGAGAATCAATGTCTCTGCCATTGGCTAACCTGGGCGGGCACGGAGGCCCGCCCCACTAAAAGACAGCCTAAAAGAGAAGCCCTTCCAGAAACCGGAAACTGATTTTTCTGACCACTGGCCACTGACAACTTTATTTTCTATATAATTCCCAAGAGTTATAAAAGTCACCCGGAAACCATGAAAATACAGGTCATCGTCTTTGGTTAACTCGGGCGGGCACGGAGGCCCGCCCCACTAAAAGACAGCCTAAAAGAGAAGCTCTTCCAGAAACCGGAAACTGATTTTTCTGACCACTGGCCACTGACAACTTTATTTTCTATATAATTCCCAAGAGTTATAAAAGTCACCCGCAAACCATGAAAATACAGGTCATCGTCTTTGGCTAACTCGGGCGGGCACGGAGGCCCGCCCCACTAAAAGACAGCCTGAAAGAGAAGCTCTTACGGAAACCAACCATCATGAGCCTTCGGCTCAGCTGAGATCATGAAAACCAGTGCAGCAGGCTTCCCTGCACAGGCAAGCTTCATTTTCAGAACAGGACAGAAACCACGAAACGGCGGGCAGGGCCCGCCCTACTGCGAGAGAAATTTGGTGGCAACCGGCCTCCGCCGGCTGCATTCCTTGGCGATTGACTACCGTCCGTTTTGACCGGAGCCCCAGAACCTGTCCGGAAGTTAGGGGGACAGGCGGTCCATGAGACGGGGGAAGGGGATGGCCTCGCGGACATGGTGCAGGCCGCAGATCCAGGCGACCAGCCGCTCCAGGCCGAGGCCGAAGCCGCTGTGGGGCACGCTGCCATAGCGACGGAGATCCAGGTACCATTCCAAGGGCTCCCGGGGCAGCTGCTGCTCCTGGAGACGATCCAGCAGGGCTGCCAGATCATCTTCCCGTTGGGATCCGCCGATAATCTCCCCCACGCCTTCGGGCGCCAGGACATCCACGCAGAGGACCGTACCGGGTTCCTCCGGGTCCGGCTTCATATAGAAGGCCTTACACCCTTTGGGGTAGTGGGTGATCATCACCGGCCGGTCAAAGGCCTGGGACAGGAAGGTCTCCTCGGGGGCACCCAGGTCTTCTCCCCAAGCCAACTCATGACCGCCGGCGGCCAATCGCTGCAACGCCTCGCGATAGGTCAGCCGGGGAAAGGGCGGCCGGATGGCCTCCAAGGGGGCCAGGGGACGTTCCAACAACGCCAAATCGGCCCGGCGCCGGGTCAGGACCTGTTCCACCAGGTGGCAGATGAGGGCCTCGGCCAGCTCCAGGATGTCTTCCAGCAGGGCATAGGCGATCTCCACTTCCAACATCCAGAATTCCGTCAGGTGGCGGCGGGTCTTGGATTTCTCGGCCCGGAAGGTGGGACCGAAACAATAAACCCGCCCCAAAGCCATGGCTGCTGCCTCCAGGTACAGCTGCCCGCTCTGGGTCAGGTAGGCGGTGCGCTCCCCGAAATAGTCGGTGGCAAATAACGTGGTAGTGCCTTCACAGGCCGTGGGGGTGAAAATGGGGGTATCTACCAAGATAAAACGGCGCCTGCTGAAAAAATCCCGGCAAGCCCGGCTGATTTCATCCCGCACCCGCAGGATGGCCTGCTGTTTGGGGCTGCGCAGCCAGAGATGGCGATGGTTCAGGAGAAAGTCAATGCCATGTTCTTTGGGACCGATGGGATAGTCCTGGGCCACATGCACGGGCTTGACGGCGGTAAGGTCCAGTTCATAGCCGCCGGGAGCCCGGGGTTCGGCCCGGACCCGGCCCACGACGATCAGGGATGATTCCTGGCTCAACCGGTCGTAGGCGGCAAAATCCTCGTCGGGGATCCGGGTTTTCACCATGACCCCCTGCACCAGACCGGTGCCGTCCCGGAGGATGAGGAAGCGGACTTTGCCGCTGGAACGTTTGTTGTACAGCCAGCCCCGCAGGCTGACCATCTCCCCCACCCGGTTGGGCAAATCCTCAATATAGGTATGTGGCGGTATCGGTTCGGGCATAATCATCGTCACAGCAGCGCCCGGCCTCGGTTCCGGCCGTAGTGGCCCGGAGGGGAACGCCGCCGCCGGTGCTACATCATGATCTTGATCAGAGCCCGTTTGCGGGCGTCTTTCATCTGTTCGGAAAAGAGCTTCTGGAGCTGTTCCCGCTCCAGGATCTGGACGATCTGGGGACGGACTTCTTCCAAGGTCACCACCTGATTCATGCGGGCTTCGATCAACTTAATAATCTGGAAGCCCTGAGGGGTTCTCAAGGGGACGACCTCGTTTACCTTCAGACCGGCCAAAAATTCAAAGAACTTGGGGTCAAGATCGGCCTGGCGGACAAAACCCAGGTCGCCCCCCGGCATGGACGGATTATGTTTTGAATATTCCTTGATTAATTTATCAAAATCCTCGCCTTTTAGGGCCTCATTGAGGGCCTTCTCGGCCTGAGCCCGGATCTCCTCTTCCTGCTCCGGAGTGGCACCCGGCGGGATGGGCAGGGCAATGACTTTGATATGCACCCGATTTTCCGGGGTCTGATAGTTGGCTTCGTAGAAGCGTTTGATCTCGGCCTCGGTGACCTTGGGTTTATCTTTGACCAGCACGACCATGAGACGGTCCAGTTGGATCTGTTCGCTGAGCTGCTGCCGCAGCTGTTCAATGGTCATGCCATCCTTGGCCAGGGCCTTTTTCAGGGCCTCATCATCGGCAAACCCGTTGCGGGTTTTGATTTCGTCCAGGGCCTTACGCAAGTCTTTATCCGACACCGTCATGCCGTAGCGTTTGGCCTCTTCCTTGGCCAGCTTCCGGTCAATGAGCAGATCCAGGGTCTGGCGCCGGTAGGCTTCGTTGTCGGGGATTGCCTGGGTTCCTCCCGTAGTCCGCTGATATTTCATGGCCTGTTCCAGTTCCGACAAGGTGATGATCTCATTGTTCACCTGAGCCACAATCTTGTCGACGATCTTGGCGGCACTGCCATGAGGCCAAAAACTGCCGAGAAGCACCAGAAATATGAGGATACGGCTCATCATGGTAAAGACTCCTTGGGGGCACCGGGGCGGATGTCGGCGGTTATGTCTTCCCCCATAACAAATATATGGAGTTCTTTCAAGAAATTTTTCAGCCGCTGCAGGGGCGGACCGTCTTGGTTGAAATGGACCCGGAGGAGATTATCCGGCGTAAGTTGATAACGACGGGGCCGTTTCAGGACTTCGGCCACCAGACGCGTGTGGTCGAGTTGGTGGGTGGCGGCCAATTTCACCGTAATGAAGCCATTGTTCATGTCCAGACGGGTGATGCCCAGATGACGCAAAACCCCCTTGGCCCGGACCACCTCCAGGAGATTGGCGGCCTCCGGTGCCAGGGGGCCGTAGCAATCCATCAGTTCTTCCTGAATGGCGTCCACTTCCTCTTGGGCCAGACGGCCGCTGAGCCGACGATAGAGGGTGAGACGCTGGTCAATGTCTGGGATATAGGTTTCCGGCAGATAAGCGGCCAAGGGGAGGTGCAGCTCCGGATCGGGGGTCAGGTCCTGGGGTTCGCCTTTCAGGCGGTTAATTTCCTCCTCCAGGAGCTGCAGGTAGAGTTCATAACCTACTGCGGCGATATGCCCCGACTGGGCGGCGCCCAACAGATTGCCGGCCCCCCGGATCTGCAGGTCATGCAGGGCGATCTTGAAGCCGGAACCCAATTCGGTGAATTCCATGAGGGCCTTCAGCCGTTTTTGAGCCTCCCGAGGCAGCTGCTCCTCGGCCGGCACCAGGAGATAGGCATAGGCCTGTTCCTGGCCCCGTCCCACCCGCCCCCGGAGCTGATAGATCTGGGCCAGCCCCAGGGTATGGGCCCGGTTGATGATGATGGTATTGGCGGCCGGGATATCCAGCCCGGCTTCGATAATGGCTGTACACACCAGGACGTCGACTTCCCGGCGCCAGAACCGCCACATGACATCTTCCAAGGCCTTTTCCGGCATCTGACCATGGGCCAGGGCGATGCGGGCCTGGGGCACCAGCCGCTGCAGATAAGCGGCATAGGAAGCCAGATTCTGCACCCGATTATGGACAAAAAAGACCTGTCCCCCTCGCCCCAGTTCCCGTTGGATGGCCTCCCGGATAATGCCGTCATCGGGACGGCAGAGATAGGTGCGGATGGCCAGGCGATCGGCCGGCGGCGTGTTGATGATGCTCATCTCCCGGATGCCGGTCATGGACATCTGCAAGGTCCGGGGGATGGGCGTGGCGGTGAGGGTCAGGACATCCACATTTTGGCGCAACTGCTTCAGTTTCTCTTTGTGGCTCACCCCGAAGCGTTGTTCTTCGTCAATGATGAGCAGCCCCAGATCTTTGAACCTGACGTCCTTCTGCAACAACCGATGGGTGCCGATGATAATATCGATCTTGCCGGCAGCCAGGTCGGCCAGGATCTTTTTCTGTTCTTTTGCGGTCTTGAACCGGCTCAGGACCTGCACGGTCAGAGGATAGGGCTGCAGCCGTTTCTGAAACGTGGCATAATGTTGTTCCGCCAGGACGGTGGTAGGCACCAGGAACCCCACCTGACGGCCGTCCATGGCAGCCCGGAAGGCGGCCCGGAGGGCGACTTCCGTCTTGCCATAGCCCACATCGCCGCAGATCAGCCGGTCCATGGGGCGGTCCCGACTCATGTCCTCGTACACTTCCTGAATGGCATTGAGCTGATCGGGGGTCTCTTCAAATTCAAAGGTTGCTTCAAATTCCCGGAGGACGGGATCGGGGGGAGAATATTGATAGCCCGGCACTACCTGACGGGCCGCGTATAATTCCACCAGTTCCCGGGCGATCTTCTCCACGGTCCGGCGGACTCGTCTCTTGGTGCGCTCCCAGGATCTGCCTCCCAACCGGTCCAGAGGCGGCACCCCCTCGCCGGTGCCCAGGTATTTTTGCACCAGGTTGAGCCGGTCCACCGGCAGATAGAGCTTGTCCCCCCCCAGATATTCCAGGGCCAGGAATTCGTTGACCTCCTGGCCATGGGTGAGTTTCACCAGACCTCGATAGAGTCCGATGCCATGATCCACGTGGACGATAGGATCGCCCACCTGTAGATCATTGAGGGAGGTGAAAAATTGCCAGGGCCGGGTCGTCTTCCGCTTGGGCGCCTCCTTGGCCGCACCCAGCACTTCTTCTTCGGTGACGACGATGAGTCCTTCGGCCAGCCATTGGAAACCGGCGGACAGGCCGTCCCAGGTCAGGGTCAATCGGCCCGGCCGGCCCCAATGGACGGTGTCGGCAAGCTCTCCCGCCACCTGGCGGTCGGCCAACAACAGGCGCAGTCGTTCCGCCTGGGAGCGGCTGCGGCAGACCAACACTACCTGGAAGCCGCCTGCCAGCCACTCCCGGAGCTTGGCCGCCAAAGGTTGGAGGAGATGGCCGGGTTCACTGGCCGCCGCCAGGAGCGAGGCCGCCAGACCGGCATTATCCACCACTCCAAAGGAAAATATCTGCTGGGCCGGCAGATCCAGAGAAAGGATGGGGATCACGTGGCAATTCAAGGTCTGCCGAGGTGCCAGAGCCGGGCGCCAATCCACCCAATACCCCTCTCCGCTGCGTTCCCCCTCTGTCACCGAGGCCAGCGCCCCGGTCATCTCCTGCTGGATATTGAGGGGATCCCAATAGACCACCAAGGTGCTCTCGGGTAGGTACGAGGCCAGCGTCTCGGTTCTTTCATAGAAATAAGGGAGATAGCGTTCAATTCCCGCAAAATGTTCCCGGCGCTGCAAGTATTCCACCACCTTGGCACTCTTGACGCTGCGCAGCCGGTGGACCGCCAATCGTTGCGCCTGGGAGTCCAAAAAGACTTCGCTCACCGGCAAGACGACCACCTCTTCCAGATGTCCGGCGGATCGCTGGCTGGTGGGGTTGAACTGGCGGATGGACTCCACCGTATCGCCCCAGAATTCCAATCTGATGGGATTGCTGCTAAGGGGCGGGAAAAAGTCAATGACGCCGCCTCGGACGCTGAAATCTCCCCGTTCCTCCACCAGCGGTCGGCGCACATAGCCGCCGGCCTGGAGATAGGCCAAAAACTTCTCGCGGTCCAGTTCCATCCCGACCATGAGATATTCGGTGTTGGCGGCCAAGCACTCCCGGGGAGGCAGAGGTTGGGCCAACGCCGAGGCGGTGGCGATAATCAGAGGGGTGGCAGAACGGCTGGTCAGGGTGTGGGCCACCTCCAGGCGGGCGCTGGCAGTTTGCAGATCCGGCGCCAACTCCAGGAAGGCTACGTTTTCATAACCGGGGAAGCTCAGGACGGTCTGCGGTTGATCCGCCGGAGCCCTGCCCTCGCCCTCGTTCAGAAAGAAGGTGAGGTCGCGATGGAAACTGTTCTGGAGACCGGCATGGGGCGTCACGATCAGGATGGGACGGCGCAATGCCACCCAGAGCCTGGCCAAAGACCAGGCCAAGGCCGACGGCGTCAGTCCGGAGAGCTCCAGCCGCAGTTCTCCCCCTTTGACGGCCTCGGTTAATTGCGCCACAGTCTGCTTGGAGATAGACATGGATCAGAAATTCGAATCAGGAAGGGCCGTGCACCGTAATGACTTTTTAATGCTGAAACCTGCCTTCTTTTTGTATATAATGCCTGGCAACCGGGTGCTTGGGCGTTTTTCCCTCCCTGGAAAAAAGCTCATAACACCATTGTATCTTGAAGATACGGCCACTGGCAAGAAAAAGCAAGGAGCCGGATTCGGCCATGCCGTCGCCGCTGAGATCGGTTAACCTGGGCCGCAGGCACCAGCCGGCCGCCATACCCCCAACAATTTTCCCTGAGGAGGACACGACCGATGAAGATAACCCGCATTGCCCACCTCGGCATTGCCGTGAAAGACCTGGACCCCGTGAAAAAATTATACGGCGAAAACCTGAACCTGCATGGCCACCATGAGGAGGTGGTGGAATCGCAAAAAGTGAAGGTGAGCTTTTTCCAGGTAGGGGAAACCAACATCGAACTGCTCCTGGCCACCAGCCCCGACAGTGCTGTGGCCAAATTTGTGGAGAAAAACGGCGAGGGCATCCACCACATCGCCTTTGAGGTAGAAGACATTGACGCCGCCGTGGAGGAGCTGAAAGCCGCCGGGGTGCGCATGATTGATGAAAAACCCCGGGAAGGAGCCCACGGGGCCCGCATTGCCTTCATCCACCCCAAATCCACCCATGGGGTGCTCATCGAATTATGCCAACATACTGCCGGCCATTAACCATGCCCGGCCCGGACGCTGGCGGGGAGAGGGGGCTGCCGGCCCTGGCGGCCCAAGTACAGATTAACGTTCCCTTTACCCTGTTGTGGGAGCGTTATCTCCCCCTCTTCCTGGAAAAACGCCTGAACCCGGAGATCGGTCTGGACGGCCCCAGTCTGGACCGGTTTTCCCACCGGGAATTTGCCCAGGTGGCGGACCGCTTGCACCGGGCCGGTCTCCGGATCACCGTCCACGCCCCTTTTCAGGATCTGCTGCCCGGGGCCTTGGACCGGCACATCCTCCAGGCGACCCGCACCCGTTTGCAGGAAGCCTTTGATCTATTGGAAATTTTTCAGCCACAGAGCATTGTCTGCCATGCAGGCTTTGAAGCCCGCCACTACACCGGTGTAGAGGACCGTTGGCTGGACCATAGTGTGGCCACCTGGGAGGCCTTGGCCCCCCGGGCGGCCCGTTTTGGCACGCTGGTAACCCTGGAGAATGTTTATGAGACGGAGCCGGACCTGATCCGGCGGCTCTTCTCCCGGCTGTCAGGGTTAAATATCCGGTTCTGTCTGGATGTGGGGCACCTGCAGGCATTCGGCGGCGGGGATTTTCCCGCCTGGCTGGCCGCCGTGGGGGATCTGGTGGGTCAGTTGCATCTCCACGACAATCATGGCGACCGGGATGAACACCTGGCCCTGGGACAGGGGATTGTTCCCGTAGCCCAGGTCCTGGCCGCCTGCGCAGCCCAAGGGCAGCCACCCATCATCACCCTGGAACCCCATCAGGAGAACAGCCTGGAGCCGTCGCTGCAGTATCTGGCCGGCATCTGGCCGTGGTAAAAAAAAGGGCGCCTGACGGCGCCCTGTTCCGGCGGGAATGATACTCCGTTAGAGTTTCACCACATTCGTGGCTTGCGGCCCTTTGGCTCCCTGGCTCAGCTCGAATTCCACCTCGTCATTTTCCTTTAAGGTGCGGAATCCCTGGGCTTGAATGTTGGAGTAGTGCACAAAGACTTCCGGCCCGTCATCCTGTTTGATGAAACCCCAGCCTTTGCTTTCATTGAAAAACTTCACTCTTCCTCTGTACTTCATTGCTCCTCCTCGGTGATACCAATGCCGCCTGCAAATCTTTGGCTAGGACAAGGATCGGGGCCGTTGACGGTCAAAGGCGGGGCAGACTCCCCAAATTCGTCAGCATTTCCTATAAGTTCCATTCCCTACTAGCCAAATTGCCAAAACAGCCCATCATTACCACACTTCCAGAAAAATGTCAAACATTATGAACGGGCCGGGGCCAAGATGACTTTTTCATTTATATTACCAGCAGTTAATAGACCCGGGGCAGACTGCCGGGGGTGTTAATTGTTTGACAACGGGGGGGATTTTTGGTGTAATGATTTTATCAACAGAGGCTGTGCGACCACGGCTTTGGCCAGGAAAGGACCGTTACATGGAAGAGTTTCCCCGCTTACAACGACTGCCGGAATATGTTTTTGCCACGGTTAATGCCCTGAAGATGGAGGCCAGGCGACAGGGTAAGGACATCATTGACCTGGGTATGGGCAATCCCGATCTGGCCACTCCGCCCCATATCGTCGAGAAGCTGATAGATGCCGCCAGATTGGGTCATAACCACCGTTATTCTGCCTCCAAGGGGATTCCCAAGCTGCGGCAGGCCATCGCCGACTGGTACAAGCGCCGGTTTGACGTGGATATTGACCCGGAAACCGAGGCCATTGCCACCATCGGCGCCAAAGAGGGGTTGTCCCACCTGGTGCTGGCCACCACCGGGCCGGGCAACGTGGTGCTGGTGCCCAACCCCACCTATCCCATCCATGCCTATTCAGTAGTCATCGCCGGGGCCGATCTGGTGAGCATCCCCCTGGATCCGGACCGGGATTTTTTTGAAGACATGACCACCATCACCCGGCTCATCCGGCCGCGGCCCACCATGCTCATCATTTCCTATCCCCACAACCCCACGACCATGGTGGTGGATCTGGAATTCTTCAAAAAGATCGTGGCGTTTGCCCAGGAACACGGTATCTATGTGGTCCACGATTTCGCCTATGCCGATCTGGTCTTTGACGACTATGTGGCCCCCAGTTTCCTGCAGGTGCCGGGAGCCAAAGAGATCGGGGTGGAGCTATTTTCTCTTTCCAAGAGTTACAGCATGCCGGGCTGGCGCATGGGGTTTGTCTGCGGCAACCAGCGGCTGGTGCATGCCCTGACCCGCATCAAGAGCTATCTGGACTACGGCGTCTTCCAACCCATCCAGATTGCCAGTATCATCGCCCTCAACGGCCCCTACGACTGCGTGCGGGAGATCGTGGCCATCTATCAGGAGCGGCGGGACGCCCTCTGCCGCGGTCTCAACCGGATCGGCTGGCGGGTGGAGCCGCCCAAGGGCACCATGTTCGTCTGGGCCAAGATTCCCCGCCGGTTCCGGTCCATGGGTTCGGTGGAATTCTGTAAGATGCTCATCCGGGAGGCCAGGGTGGCGGTGTCCCCGGGACTGGGGTTCGGCGAATACGGCGACGAATACGTGCGCTTCGCCCTGGTGGAGAACACCCACCGGATCAACCAGGCCGTGCGGGGCATGCGCCAGGTGCTGCAGGGGAAAAAGGCGTGAGACCGGTCTACACCGGCTTGGTGGGTCTGGGCACGGTGGGAAGCGGCGTGGCCCGTCTGTTACTGGAACACCCGGAGCGCTTCCACCAGCGCCTGAGCACCCCCCTGGTACTGAAAAAGATCGCCGATATCGACCTGGTCCGGCCCCGCCCCGTTGCCGTCCCCCCGGAGCTTTTAACCACCAGCGCCCAGGAGATCATTGACGATCCTGAGATTGACATCGTCATCGAATTGATGGGCGGGACCACTACGGCCTATGATTTGGTCAAGGCTGCCATCGCCCGGGGCAAACACGTGGTCACCGCCAACAAGGCCCTGCTGGCCTTGCATGGCAATGAACTGTTCCGGGCTGCGGCCGCAGCCGGGGTAGGCATCGGCTACGAGGCCAGCGTCTGTGGCGGCATTCCCATTATCCTGACCCTCCGTCAAGGTCTGGCGGCCAACGCCATTCAGGAAATCTTCGGCATCCTCAACGGCACTTCCAACTACATCCTGACCCGGATGGCCACCACCGGCGCTTCTTTCCAGGAAGCCCTGCAGGAAGCCCAGGCCCAGGGGTTTGCCGAAGCCGACCCCACCCTGGATGTGGAAGGTCTTGATGCCGCACATAAACTGGCCCTGCTCATGGCCCTGGCCTACGGCGCTCAGATTGATTTTGACGGCATCCACGTGGAAGGTATTACCAAAATCGAGCCCCTGGACATCCAGTTCGCCAGAGAATTCGGCTATCAGATCAAGCTGTTGGCCATTACCCGGGATGACGGCCGCCAAGTAGAAGCCCGGGTGCACCCCACCATGATCCCCCTGGATCATATTATGGCCAGCGTCATGGGGGTGTACAACGCCGCCTATATCACCGGGGACGCGGCTGGCTCCATCCTGCTCTATGGCCGGGGAGCCGGTATGATGCCCACGGCCAGCTCGGTGGCAGCCGATCTCATTGAACTGGCCTTTGCCATCAATCAGGGCCGCCGAGGACTGATCCCCCCCCTGGGCGTTCCCGTCACCGTCAACCAGCGCCGCAACATCAAACCCCTGGCGGATATCGTTACCAATTATTATATCCGGTTTGCCGCCCAAGACCGTCCCGGGGTCCTGTCCAAGATATCCGGCATCCTGGCCAAATATGACATCAGTATCGCCGCAGTTATCCAAAAGGGCCGGGGGGTGAGAGGCTCGGTCCCCATCGTCATGATCACCCACGAGGCCCGGGAGGCTAATGTCCAAGCGGCTTTGGCGGAAATTCAACACCTGGATGTGGTCACCCAACAGGCCACCCTGATTCGCATCGAAGATCCGAACCTGGACGCAGCCCAGATCTGACCACGGCGGCGGACCGGACAACCGTCATCTCTTCCCTGCGGGAATGGTCATGACCCGTTTCCCCCGATGGGTTTTTGAGGTCCGATGACCAAATTGTTTGTGGCCACGGCGGCCTTCGGATATTTGTTTTTCCTTTTTGCCATCGCCTATTACGGCGACCGTCGGCGGGCTCAGGGCCGCAGTCTCATCGCCAACCCTTACATCTATACCCTATCCCTGGCGGTATACTGCACTTCCTGGACGTTTTACGGCTCTGTGGGCAAGGCGGCCAACGAAGGCTTGACCTTTCTGCCCATATACCTCGGCCCCACCCTCATCGCCTTCCTCTGGTGGTTCATCGTCCGTAAACTGATCCGCATCTGTAAGAATAACCGCATCACCACCTTGGCCGATTTCCTCACTCTGCGATACGGGCGGGGAATCCTGATGGGCATGATGATTACCCTCTGGATCATTTTGGCGGATATGCCCTATATCGGTCTGCAGTTGAAAGCGGTGGCCACCACCTTTAATTTACTGGTGGGCGAGCCGCCGCCCCCCCCGGGCCAGATTCCCTTTTATCTTGACAACGCCTTTTATGTGGCCCTGATCCTGGCGGTCTTCGGGGCCATGTTCGGCGCCCGGCATCTGGATCCCAGCGAGCGGCACGAAGGACTGGTGGCGGCCGTCGCCTTTGAATCTCTGGTGAAACTTCTGGCCTTCATGGCCGTCGGCCTCCTGGTGAGCTACGTTCTCTTCCCCGGCCAAGGTGAGGTCTTCCGACGCCTTCTGGCCAAGCCGGAATTTCAGAAGCTCTTCCTCGTTGACAGCACCTGGAACAATTCCAGCAGCGTCTTTTGGGTGGAGACGTTGTTGGCCATGGCCGCCATCATCCTGCTGCCCCGCCAATTCCACATGTGCGTCGTGGAAAACACCGACGAGAAACATGTCCTGACGGCGGCGTGGCTGTTGCCCCTGTATCTCTTCCTCATCAATTTATTCGTGCTGCCCATTGCCGCCGGGGGGTTGTTGCTGGGATATCCTCCGGCTCAGGGTGATACTTTTGTGCTGCAGCTGCCCTTGGCCAACGGCTATCCTGTTCTGGCTCTGTTGGCCTTTATCGGCGGTCTGTCGGCGGCGACGGCCATGGTCATGGTGGTGGCCATTACCCTGAGCACGATGTTGCTGAACAGCCTGGTTACGCCCCTGTTGGCCGTCTTCTGGCGGGGGCGGGATTGGTCCGGCTGGCTGTTGTCTTTCAAACGCCTGGGCATCGTCATCGTCATCCTGTTGGGATATCTGAGCTATCGCACCATCGGCCCGGTGACCACCCTGGTGGAGATGGGCCTCATCGCCTTTGCCGGGGTGGCCCAGTTGGCGCCGGCGATTCTTGGGGCTCTGTATTGGCGCCGGGCCACCCGTTGGGGGGCCAATTTCGGCCTGTTTGCCGGCTTTGCCTGTTGGGCCTATACCCTCCTTTTCCCCTATCTGGTCCAAGCCGGCTGGTTTTCCGAGGCGATCCTGGCCCATGGTCCCTGGGGCCTCCATCTGCTCCGTCCCACCGCCCTCTTCGGTTTGAGTGATTTTCATCCCCTCAGCCACGCCTTTTTCTGGTCCATGTTCTTCAACGTGGGCCTGTTCGTCAGCGTATCGCTCCTCACCGTGCCCGACGCCGACGAAGAAGCCCAGGCTGAACGCTATGTGGATGTCTTTCAGGAAGTGGCCGAAGTGGGATTGGAACCACGCACCGCCAATCTTCCCGAGGCGCCGCAGTTCATGGCCCTGGCCGCCAAATTTGTGGGGGCCAACAAGGCCCGCGAGGCCCTGGAGGAATTCACCCGGGAGAATAAGCTGGATCTGGTGGAGACCTGGAGTGACAGCGATAAGTTGCGTCTGCGGGAATATATCGAGCGGCTCATCAGCGGCTCCGTAGGCCCGGCTGCGGCTCGAGTGGTGGTGGACGGCTACCTGGCTTCCCGGGGCTCCCGCCTGGACGGCGTCTTTGATCTGGTGGGGGAAGTCTCCCATTCCCTGGAGGAGAGTCGGGAGGCCCTGAAGCAGCGTCTCAACGAACTGGCCATCCTCAACGAGGCTGCTCAGCACTCCACCTCATCCCTGAGTCTGCCCCAGATCTTGGAGAGCATCCTGGAGCTCCTGCACCACAAGATGGGGGTGGAGCAGAGCTCCATCCGCCTCCTGGATGAGGACGGCGTTTTGCGTCTGGAGAGTTATCTGGGCAAGACGCCCCTGCCCCAACCGCAACTGGACCTGACCCCTGATATGTCCACCCTGTTGGGGCAGTGTCTCCTTACCCGGACGGTAATCTCCATCCCCGATGTCAGCCAGATGCCCGCCGATACCCCCGCCGGTCTCCATCCCGAGGAGATGCTGGCCAGCTTTATCCTGGTACCGCTGGCCACAGAATCACAGGTTTTGGGAGTCCTCAGCGCCGCTTCCAGTCAGAAAAAGTATTTCCCATCGGAACAGCTGGATTTCTACCGTTCCCTGGCCAATCAGGTCAGCTTGGCCATCCACAACGCCCGGCTCTATGAGAAACTCATCCGTTTCAGCCGAGAACTGGAGACCAAAGTGGCGGAGCGGACCCTGGAATTAAAAAATAAATCCTTGGAGCTGTCCGAGGCCAACCGGGCCCTAAAGGAGATGGATAAACTCAAGACGGAATTTTTGGCCAACGTCTCCCATGAGCTGCGCACCCCCCTCAACTCCATCCTGGGCTTTACCCTGAACCTCCTGGACGGTGTGGACGGCCCCATCAACGATGAGCAGCGCCACAGCCTGGAGAAAGTGGAAAAGGCCAGCCAGCGCCTGCTGCAATTGATCAACGACGTCCTGGACCTTTCCAAACTGCGGGCCGGCCGTATGGAACTCAATCTGGAGAGCCACCATCTGGACGACATTTTGGACGAAGCCCGGCAGATCATCGAACCGCTGGCCCGGGCCAAGGAGATTGATCTGGTGGTGCATGCCGCCGAGGTGCCGCCGCTGCGGGTGGATAAGGATAAGATCATCCAGGTCCTCCTCAATCTCCTGGGCAACGCCATCAAATTCACCGATGCCCATGGCCGCATCACGGTGAGAGTGGAAAAAGTCTCCCTGCCCGAAAACGGTGGCGAGAGAAAAGACTATGTGGCTGTCAAGGTCAGCGATACCGGCATCGGCATCAAAGAGGAGGATCTGCAGAATATTTTTCAGGAATTTGTTCAGATTGACAGCTCTGCCACCCGGCGCCACGGAGGCACGGGCTTGGGATTGCCCATCAGCCGCCACCTGGTGGAAATGCACGGCGGCCGTATCTGGGCCGAAAGCGAGTACGGCAAAGGTTCCACCTTCACCTTCATTCTGCCCATCCCCAAAGAATCGGAAAAACCTGAGGGTGTGGTGGAGAAACCCCACGCCGGGCGCCTGGTCTTCACCCTGAGCCGCAGGGGCGGCCTGCTCCATATCCTGAGGGAAACCCTGATGCCGCTGGGCTTTCTTCTCCAGGCGGAGCCCATGGTGGACACCCTCCTGGCCGGAGTGGCCAAGGCCCATGCCGCCGCGGTGGTTTTGGATGTCCTCAACCCCGATGTCCAGATCTGGCCGGCCTGTTTAACCCTGCGCAGTCATGATCTGACCAAAAATCTCCCCATCCTGCCGGTGGCCTTTGCCGAAGACGGCCACGCCGGCTTGGTCCTGGGACCGGCCGATTTCCTGAAGCAGCCCTGTCTGGCCGAAGAGTTCGCCCAAGCCGGTCTGCGTCTGTCCCCTTGGATCAGCTATCGGGAGGCCTTGATCATTGATCCTGACCCCGACGGCGCCAACCGCTGGGCCACCTTCCTCGCCGATGACGGCTTTGAGACCACCATCGCCTTGGGGGCCGAAACGGGTATCCGCCACCTGCAAAACCTCCTGCCGGGCCTGATCCTCATTAACCTCAACCTGGCTCCAGCCGATTCCGTCCGGCTGTTGACCTTCATCCGCTCCCAAACCGAGATGCTGGCCATCCCCCTGCTCTGCATTCTCCCCACCGTCCCCTCCGCCCAGGCCCAGAAGGATTTCCAGGAGCAGTTTCAACAGACCCTCAAAACCCAAAACTTCCCCGTAGCCACCTTCACCCACCAATTAAAACGCTTCTTCGCCCACCTCACCGCCTGACGAATCTGTACCCGGATCGTGCTAGGCCTTGCAATTTTTCCAGCAATGCCTTTATAATACCTTACCAAGAATATAAAATGGGCAGTGGACAGAAAAATCGGTTTTCGGTTCCCGGTTTCCAGTTTCCGGAAGAGCTTTTCTTTCAATGGGGCGGGCCTCTGTGCCCGCCCAAGGTAGCCAAATACGGCAAGCTGTATTTTCACGGTTCGCAGGCGACTTTCAGTAGGCAGAGGGCAGTGGGCAGTGGGCAGAAAAATCGGTTCCCGGTTTCTGGTTCCCGGTTTCCGGAAGAGCTCCTCTTTTAGGCTTTCTGCTAGTGGGGCGGGCCTCTGTGCCCGCCCAAAGTAGCCAAATACGGCAAGCTGTATTTTCAAAGTTCGCAGGCGACTTTCAGTAGGCAGAGGGCAGTGGGCAGTGGGCAGAAAAATCAATTTCCGGTTTCTGGTTCCCGGTTTCCGGAAGAGCTCCTCTTTTAGGCTTTCTGCTAGTGGGGCGGGCCTCTGTGCCCGCCCAAGGTAGCCAAATACGGCAAGCTGTATTTTCACGGTTCGCAGGCGACTTTTATCAGTTATGGCAATTACTAAGAAAATACAGTAGGCAGTGGGCATAAAAATCAATTTCCGGTTTCTGGTTCCCGGTTTCCGGAAGAGCTCCTCTTTTAGGCTCTCTGTTAGTGGGGCGGGCCTCTGTGCCCGCCCAAGGTAGCCAAATACGGCAAGCTGTATTTTCATGGTTCGCGGGTGATTTTTATAACTTATAAAAATTATAGATATCATACCTGACAACTGCAGTCATTTTTTGCCAATCTACCTCTCCAGATAACCCGGAGCTGATGGATCGGGGCGGGCCGGGAGACCATGAAGAAGAAAATCCTCATCGCCGATGACAATCCCGACAATGTGGAACTCCTGCGCAAGCGTTTGGAGAGCCAGGGGTATGAGACTACCGCGGCCTTTGACGGCGAGGAGGCCCTGCAGGCCATCCTCAAGGAGACCCCCGACCTCCTTATCCTGGATGTCATGATGCCCAAAATGGATGGCTATGAGGTGTTGCGCCGCCTGCGCCAGAATGACGATTATCGCAACCTGCCGGTCATCCTGCTCACGGCTAAAAAGGAGCTCCCCGACAAGCTCAAGGGTCTGGACATCGGCGCCGACGATTATGTCACCAAGCCTTTCAACCCCCAGGAACTGTTGGCCCGGGTGCGGTCCCTGCTGACCTTGCGGGAAGACCAGGAGCGCAAATCCCAGGATGAACGCCTCACTGCCTTGGATCAGATGGTGGAAGGCGTGGCCCATGAAATCCGCAACCCGGTGACGGCCATCGGCGGTTTTGCCCGCCGCCTCCATGACCGCCTGCCCGAGGGTTCCCCGGAGAAGCACTACGCCGAGGTCATTCTTACCGAATCCAAGCGATTGGAACAGATGGTAAAACAGATCGTCGAGGCCACGGTCATCTCCATCCCCAGTCTGCGCAAACGAGAGATCAACGAAGTCATCAAGGCAGCCTTGGCGGTCTGCCAGGAACGCTTGGATGAGGCCCATATCCACGTCAGACTGGATCTGGCCGAGGATATCCCCCCCCTCATCATGGATGCCGGCAACCTGCGGCGGGTCATTGCCCATCTCATCTCCAATGCCATCACCGCCATGCCCGACGGGGGCACGCTCACCATCACCACCGCCCGTCGCAACCATTATGTGCAGATCCAGGTGGCCGATACGGGGGTAGGCATCCCTCCCAAAATCCTGCCCCACATCTTTGACCCCTTTTTCACTACCAAAAGCTCCGGCCCCGGTCTGGGGCTGGCCATGGTCCACAAGATCATCAAACAGCACGGCGGCCAGATTTCAGTGGAGACCGAATTGAACAAAGGCACCACCTTCTCCATCCTGCTGCCGCTCCGAGAGGAAGTCTCGACGGTGTAGTGGTTTTTATTGGTACCCGACCGGAAGGTCGGGGAGGGCGAGAGAGGCCCAGGTAAGGAGTTTCTTATGCATGGATTTTGGATGATTGTCCTCCTGCTGGCAGTCTGGTGGGGTGGTGGCCCGGTCGTGTCGGTGGCCGGGGCGGAGCAGCCGGCCGCCTTTGCCGCCTTACAGGCCAGCCTTATCCGCAGCGGCTTTGATCGGGATTATATCCAGAAGCTTTTCAATGATCCCCGGGCCGAATTCCTCCCCAATGTAGTCAACAAGATCGCCTATCAGCGTAAGGAAAAAAAAGCAGACTACTCCCACTTCCTGACGACCGCCAACGTGGAGAAAGGCCGGCGTTTTCTGGCGGAACACCAGCGTTTCCTGACCCAGGCGGAGGCGGCCTTTGGCGTGCCCAAAGAGATCATCGTGGCCATCATGACGGTGGAAAGCGATCTGGGCAATAAGACCGGCAACTATCCGGTCTTTAACGTTTTTTCCTCCCTGGCGGTCATGGACACCCCCGAAGTCATCAGCCGATTGTCCCTCAACCCGGCCCTCATGTCCCGGCTCCAAAAGAAGGCGGACTGGGGCCGCGCCGAACTGACCGCCTTCCTGAAATACTGCCGCCAGAATCGGCTGGATCCCTTAAGTATAAAGGGCTCGTGGGCCGGGGCTTTCGGTTTTTCCCAGTTCTTGCCCTCCAGCATCCTGCGCAGCGGTGCCGACGGCAACCAGGATGGCCGGGTGGACCTGTTCACCTACGAAGACGCCATTTTCAGCATCGGCAATTACCTGTCCAAGGCTGGTTTGCGGAAGAACCACCCCACTTCCTGGAGTCGGGCCATCTATGCCTATAACCACTCCGAGCCCTATGTGGAAACGGTGCTGACCCTGGCATCCTGGTATTAAAGGCAGGGAATAGGGATGAGGGATGGAGGAAAAAGGCTTGGCCGCATCCTTACCATTCAGACTACCGAACCCATTTCCGTGCAGAGCTCATTCCAGAAACCAGCAACGGCACCTTCAGGAATGAAAGGGTTGCTATGGCCAAACCGGCATTGGTGATCACCGACATGCTCAATGACTTCTTGGACCCGGAGGGGGCTCTGTATGTGGGCGAGAACGGCCGGTCCATCATTCCCTTTGTGGCCGCCAAGATTCAGGAAATGCGCCGGGAGGAGGCTGTCATCATCTTCCTGGCCGATGCCCACGCCGCCGATGATCCGGAGTTCCGCCGCTTTCCCCCCCATGCCATCCTCGGCACCTGGGGAGCCCAGGTCATCCCAGAGTTAACCGTCGCCCCGGGCGACTACGTGGTGGTCAAAAAGACCTTCAGCGGTCTCTTCAATACCGAGCTCCGGGACATCCTGCAGCGGGAAGGGGTCCAGGAAGTCCACTTGGTGGGGGTCTGCACCTCCATCTGCGTCATGGAGACGGCCCGGGATCTGGATCTGAACGGCTTCCGGGTCGTGGTCTACCGGGACGGCGTGGCTGATCTGCACCAGGAAGACAATGAGTGGGCCCTGGAACGGATGAGCCGTCTTTTCGGCGTCCAGGTGCGTTGAACAAGAACCCATCTAAAAGCGGCCTGCCGGTGAGGCCCATCGCCCTCCCCACTGCTCCCCGACCCAGGCCGTCTGACTTGCCATGGACCTGCACCGTTTGGAAATATTCTGCAAAGTTGCGGAACTCCAGAGTTTCACCCTGGCGGCCGAGGCCCTGGGCCTCTCCCAACCCACGGTGAGTGAACATATCCGCTCTCTGGAGGAGATGGCTGGAGACAGATTGGTGGAGCGCCTCGGCCGGGAGCTGCGGCTGACACCGGCGGGGCAGATTCTGCGCCGATATGCCCTGAAGCTCCTGGCCTTGCGGGACGAAGCCGTTCAGGCTCTGGCAGATCAGCGGGGAGTACTGCAGGGACGTCTGGATATCGGGGCCAGCACCATCCCCGGCAGTTACTTAGTGCCCAAGATCCTGGGAGAGCTCAAGAACCGGTATCCGGCCATCCACATCAGCCTGAAGATTGCCAATACCTCTACGGTGGCCGACCTGGTCCTGAAAGGCGACCTGGGTCTCGGTCTGGTAGGCTCCCTCCTCCCGGAGAAACGGCTCCACTTTGAAGAAGTGTATGTGGATGAACTGACCCTGGCCGTCCCGCCCCGGCATCCCTGGGCCGGTCGAGCGGCGGTGGCGGCGACAGAACTCTATGGCCAACCCTATATTATGCGGGAGCGGGGCTCGGGCACCCAGATGGCCGTCAAAGATCTCCTGGAAGCCCATGGCCTGGATTTTCACCGATTAACGGTGGTGGCCGCGGTGCCCAACACCGAAGCCGTCCGCCAATGCATCCTGGCCGGCGTCGGCATCAGCATCCTCTCCCGGTTGGCAGTTGCCAGCGAGTTGGCCCACGGTGACCTGGTGGCCGTGAAAATCCAGGGGGTGGAACTGCGGCGGCCCCTGTTCCTCGTGACCCGCCGGGGCCGCTCCCTGCCGCCCATCTATGGTGCCTTCGTTGAGGTCTTGCGGCAGACCGTTCCTCTTCTGGTTCAGCCACAGTCCCCCTCTCCCTGAATTGCCGTCTTCCCGGCCGATGCACCTGGACAGAGGCGCCATCCCTCTGGGCCTGACCCCAAAGACGCCTTTCAAGGGTGCTCCGGCTTCTTCCGCCAGATGATCAATCGCCGCCGACCCCCGCCGGGGAGCTGATACTCTTCCTGGCCGGCCGGTTCACAACCATACTCTTGGGCAATGGCGGCAGCCCGCTGCCACTGGCCCTCCTCCAGGTGCGGCCCTTGCATGGCCAACAGTCGGCCTCCGGGGTTGACCAAGGGCGCGGCCAGCTCCAGATACCGGTCCAACGGCCAAGCCGCCCGGCTGATGACTCCCCGGAAACTCGGTCCCCAGGCGCGGGCGGCCGCCGGCGTCAGGTGCAGGCGGCGCACCTCCGCACCGGTGACCTCCAATCGGGCCAGGATATAGTGCAAAAAGGCCGTCTTCTTGCCGTTGGCTTCCACCAGGGTCAGCTGCAGGTGCGGCAAAACCAATTTCAGGGGCAGGCCCGGGAAGCCAGCCCCCGCCCCTAAATCGGCCAGAGTGTCCAGATCCTGCACCCAGGGCCAGACCGCCAAGGAATCCAGGAAGTGTTTCTCCACAATCTCCTGGGCTGTCCTGAGACCGGTGAGGTTGACCTTGGCATTCCACCGGAGCAATTCCTGGCCATAGACCAGGAATTGGGACTGAACCCGAGGGGTAAGGGTAAGACCCAGACGGCCGGCACCTTCGTGGAGCAGGCGACCGGCCGCCGCCAAGTCGGGAGGCACAGTCGGCATCATCTGATATCTTTATCCAGAGCGGTCCATCGGCCCGGCCGGTCCAGTCTCCGGCTCGGGTTTGGCCAAAGATTCCCGCAACAATAGGTGGGTAAAGGCCCCCCCCTCCTCGGCATGTCTGATCCGTTCCCGATCGCTAACCAACCTCTCCTGCAGGACCCGGAGGCGTCGGAGCATGAGCCAGAGCTTCCGGTGGTAGGGGTTGCCGGGGGGTTCCACCTGGTGTTCAATGGCCCGGAGATAGGGGAGGGTCTTAATGAGATTGAGCAGTGCATTGCATTTGGCAAAGATCTCATCGTAATAGTGCAATATTTCGTCGTAGTTGTCCTCTAAGAATTCCAGGGCCAGGGCCAGAAACCGCTCATGGGTCAGCCGCCGGTTATAGGGAGGACGGCGCCGGACCAGCCTCTCCAGTTGCTGGATCTGATGCAGTTGCTGCAGGTAAGCGATCTTGCCCAAAACCTCCCGGTGGAGATCAGCATACTTGCGGAAATAGACTTTATACTCCGGATTGAGGATATAGGCGTTGAGGATCTTCTTCAGCTCGGCAAAGAATTCGGCACTGTAGCTGGTGAAGCGGCGCTGATTTTTCGTCAGCCAGGCGTAGAGGAACTTCAGGCGATCATCATGGTTTTTCGTAGAAGTGATCAACTCCTCCTGACGATAAGAAATCCGCCCCGCATATTCCCCCCGGATGATGTCATTGAGGGTTATAATGAAGCTTTTCGTGTCCTTCAGGATATTAAAGGAGGCCCGACCGCCGTGGTAAGGGTGGATAACCTCTTGCTTCACCACGGACAGGGCCCGATCCTCCTGGACGTTGTGGCGATGGTAGCGGTGTTGCATATAGGTCACCTTGACGATCACCACCCGCCGCTCGGCGTCCACAAAAAAACCGTTGTCGGCCAGATAGCCGTGCATCTCCTTGAGATCGGGGGAAACCGCCACCAGGGCCGCCTTTTCGACCTCGGGGAACTTTTTCTTCTCGAACCCGTTCAGACTGGTAATCACCCGATCCGAGGCCCCCAAGACTTTGATGAGGTAAGAATCCCGCAGGCGGCTGAGTCTGCGGGCAAACAGGGCCGAAGAGGTGCGGCGCTCCGAGGAAATGGGAAACCCGTAGAGCTCCATGAGGAATTGATAGACAAAGGAACGGTTCCTCTCGTAAGCCGCATCATCCCGTTCAGGAAATTTGCCCAGCCGCCGACCGAAATTTTTCAGCTCCGTATCCAAATCGGAAGGGAACGAGGCGTAGCAACCCAGGAGGCGGAATTCATCCTGGGGATCCTTGGCGATGACGTGGGCCCGATCCATGTGAAAGATAAATTCCAGCAGCTCTTCATAGCAGGCCAGACTGGTCAGATCCCGTTGCCCGAACCTCTCCTTGAAAACGGCCCGCAGTTCCTTGGTCAAGTGGGGCAGAAATTTCTCCATGTTGTCCTTGAGCAGCCGCTCTCGGGGGGGCAGGCGCCGGGCTCTGCCCCCGGGTTTATCCGGCGGCGCCTCGGCTAATCTATGCAACAGGTCGAACTGGAAGACTTCCTGCTGGTACTGGAGGGGCCGGTTGAAGGCCACCATGCTGAAACAGGGCAGCTGGTATTCGGCATAGTTGGGTTCAAAGGAGGGGAGTAGTTCCCGAGGATCAATCAGGGGATAATCGCGGCTATAGGCCTCCAGGAGGCCTTTCTTGATGTGAAGGTATTCCAGAAATTCTTTGAGGGTATGACGATCTTGAATCTTCCTGGCGCCGCTTTGGATCTCCGCCAGAGTAGCGCCGTTGGCCAGCTGCACCTCGGCAAAAAATGGCGGCCTCCCCATAGCCCTAACCACTGAGGAACTTCACGTTGACCTGCCGGCGCCGGGGACCGTCGTACTCACAGAAGAAGATGCCTTGCCACCTTCCCAGGACCAGGCGGCCGGATTCGATCATTACCGACAGTGCCGTCCCCGTCAGCATGGCCTTGATATGGGCCGGCGAATTCCCCTCGGCATGGCGATAGGGGGCCGCCGCCGGGATGAGGCTGTTGAGCACCATGAGGATATCCTCCCGCACCGTGGGATCGGCATTTTCGTTGATGGTGATCCCGGCGGTGGTATGGGGGACATAAAGGCAACAGATCCCGTCCAGGGGGCCGTAACGGCCGGCCAGGTCCCGGATCTGGACGGTAATATCGATCAATTCAGTGGTCTTGGTGCTTCTAAGTTCAATGGTATGGATCAAGGTGATCCCCCAGCCCTACCCTCCATGGCGCCGACCTGAATCTGCCAACTCTGAGCAGGTCATGCTGAGGAAAGCGAAAACTCTGCCGTCAGCAGCACCGGCCCCATTTTGGGGAGGAATGGTCCTTTAAGCTGTCTGGCCCCACCCGGAGAGGTCAGTGATAATCCTCCCTGAAGCAGATGTCTCCTTCGCAGACTCAAGATTTTCATCAAGCAGCATCTGCAAGGGAAACATCAACATAGCAGTTAAAAAGGGACTCTCTTCTTCCAGGAGGCTGCGCTCCCGGGCCAGGTCCAGGGCCGCCACTTGGGCCAAGCGGGCCAGGTAAGGTTTGTCGGCTTTTTCTAGATAGTAAGCCATGTGCAGGAGGCGTTGACTGAGGAGCTGCCGCTGCCGGGGTGGAAAGAACTGCTGGATGGTCTGCTTGAGAATATCCTGATACCGGGACCGCTTCTGCTCCTCGGTTAAGTGCAGGGGGCTTTCCTCCACCGCCTGGATTTTTTCCAGCAGGGGTCTTACTTCCTCGGGGGTGGGCATCCAGTTGGCAAACTCTTCCTGGATCAACAGCGCCGGGGTCTCGGTCAGATGCTTGCCGGGGTCTTCGACGACCGGCAGCAGTTCCTGCAGATTGATGATGGGCGCCGTTCCCACCCGCTCCTGCAACAGGCCCCGAAACCTCTGGTAGAGCTCAGCGCCTTCGCTCCTGGCCTCGGGATCAACCTGGAAACAGGTCTCCAACACGCCCAGGGCATAGGCCGGTTCCACCTCGGCTAACGTGCCGGGGATTTCGGCGCGGACATCTTCCAGATAACGTTTGGCTTCTCTTCTGCCCATAGAGATGGCATAGCCGTCCTTCAGCCCTTCCACATCATTGGCCAACAACACCATGAGGTTGAAAGGCTGCCCCAAACCGGGGAGATGGAAGGCCACCATGCGGCTGCCGTTGCCTTCCACCCGACTGATATAGGCCGTCATCGGGGAAGCTGCGGCCACGGGGGCCACGATACTGGGGGCCTGATCTTTAAAAAAGGCCGCAGGCACGTCCACACCCTGGGTCTTTAAATGATGCAGGGCCTTTTTCAAGGCCTTCTGCTGGGACTTGCCCCCCCGGCCACCGAAATGGGCCTGGAGCACGGCGGGCAGAAGAGGATGAGGCATCCGGGCCAAGGCCTCCAGCAAGGCTATCTCTTCCTGGGGCGAGGCCACGGGCCGGCTCCCCAGGATCGCCAGGATAGCATCGGCCTCAATCCCCTCTTGAGATAAGGCCTCATAGGTCTCCGTCAACAACGGCGTTAACTTTTCTTGCCAAGCCGGGGGCAGGCTGCCCAAATATTTCACCACCGTCCTGGGTAGGACTGCCTGATCCATGACTCATCCCTTATTCTTTGGCCCCGCCTCGATGACCACCTCATCGGCGCGACCCATTTCCTGGAGATAGACGTTCACCCGTTGGTTTCCCACTAACGCCACCTTCTGGGCGACGAAATCCGGACAGATGGGCAGTTCCCGCCCTCCCCGGTCAACGAGGACGGCCAAGGCGATGCGTCGGGGCCGCCCGAAATCGGTGAGGGCATCCAGGGCCGCCCGCACCGTCCGACCGGTGAACAGGACATCGTCCACCAGAACCACGTCAATATCGTCCAGGGAAAAATCCAATTCGGTCTTGCCCACCTGGGGCTTGTGACTGATCCTGGTCCAATCATCCCGGTAGAGAGTGATATCCAAAATCCCCACCGGGACGGCGACGCCGGTCCGGGACTGGATGAGACGGCCCACCCGCTGGGCCAAAAAGGCCCCACCGGTGCGGATCCCTACCAGAGACAGGTGCGCTAAGTCCTCATGGCGGGCCAAGATCTCTTCGGTGAGACGATCCAGGGCTTGGGCCACCTCTGTGGCAGTCAACGTGACCGTGCGTTGATTCTGTGTCATCATCTTCTCATACCTAAAAAAAATATCGCCCCTGGTTTCGGGCCGAACAGGAAAAGGTCCCGCCTTGGAGCCGGGACGAACAAACGGCCGCCAGGGTCTTTTCCCAACCCCAGAAACCGAATAATATCCGTAAAACTTTAGTATAACAGAATGATTCACTGACGCAACCTTTTGCTGCTCACCGAACCTGGGAAATGCTTTGGGGCCGAGAGGCCGGCAGCTCTGCCCCCCAGGCTTGACCCCACCCGTTGAAATGGTTAAACTATAAAGAAATTGTTAAGGTTGAACTGGCTGCCATGGATCTGGAACGAGCCCGTCAGATATTGGGGTTGGAACTCACGGCCACCCGTCGGGAAATCCGGGAGGCTTATCGTCGGGCCGCCCGGCGTTGGCATCCGGATGCAGCCCCGCCGGAGGAGCAGGCGGCCCGTCACCAGCGCATGTTGGAGATTAACGAAGCCTACCGCCGCATTTTGACCTTCTTGGAGGGCTATCGGTATCGCTTGGAGGAGCTGCCCGAAAATAAAGATGATTATGAATCCTGGTGGCATAGTCATTTCGGTGACAGCATGGGGTGGCCCAACCAGCGGACCCGTCGATCCAAGAAAACCTGAGGTGAATAGCTCTCAATCCACCACCCCAGACCCGGGCCGGCCGGTCACCTCTGTCGGCCGCAACTGTCCGATGATACGTCTGGTCCTGGTCTCCACTTTCTTCCTTCTGGTGGTGCAGCTGGGCCGGCCGGCCCTGGCCTTGCCCCTGCGCCCCGAGATCCTCCACTATAAGGTCTCGGCTTCGCTCTTCCCGGACGCCGGTCGAGCGGTCGTCACTCTGCGTCAAGTGGGCCCCGATCTCTACGAAGGAGAGATCCGCGGTGAGACCAGCGGCGCCCTAGCCTTTTTTTCCGGACGACGGCGGGATTCCTATCGGACCACGATGCAGCTTCATAGGGATAGCCTGCGGCCGCTCCTTTACATCGAGGAGTCCTGGGTGGGCCGGAAACATCACTACAAAGAATATCGCTTCGACTATGACCGGGGCCGTCTGGAAATGTGGCGACGGGGACAGGACGGCGCCCTGGTCCTTGCCTGGCAAACCGACCTCGACGCCCCCATTTATGACCCCATCACCGCCTTTTATAACTTCCGCTGCGGCGGCTTGGGCGAGTTCAAGGGTGGTGCCATCCTGAGCCTGGCCGGCATTCCCTATCCCCACCCCGAGACCATCATGATCCAGTTAGGCCCCCAGGAACCGGGAGAGCGGCGAGCCACCGTTACCATCCGCCAACGTGCCTTTGACAATGCCATAGGCCAGGTCCATGTCCATTTCGACGATGAGCTGATACCCCTCTCGGCCTGGACCCGGGTGGCCCTGTTCGGCAAAATTTCCGGCCGCCTGGTGGGGAGATATTAATGATGACCGGTTCTATTCGTGTATTGGGACTGGATCTGGGTGAAAAGCGCATCGGCGTGGCCCTGAGCGATGCCTTGGGTTTGACCGCCCAGGGTCTGATGGTGCTGCACCGGCGGGATCTGGACCAGGATCTGGCCGAAGTGCTCGCCGTGGCCAGGAAACATCAGGTCCAGGAGATCGTCATCGGCCTGCCCCGACATTTAGACGGCCGTCTGGGAGATGGGGCGGTGGAAGTGCAGGATTGGGTGGAGCGATTGCAGAAAGGGTTAGGTGTTCCGGTCCACACCTTTGATGAACGCCTCACTACCCTTCAGGCGGAACGCGTTCTCCTGGAGGCGAACGTCAGCCGCCGGAAGCGCCGCCAGGTCATCGACAAGATGGCAGCCGGCCTGATCCTGCAGGCCTTCCTGGACAGCCACCGGCAGGCACCTCATCCTGGTCCCGGCAGCAACCGGTAGTGATACTGAGCTGCCCAAGCCGCCTCCTGCGGGGCGGCGCCGGCATCCGGCTGCGGCCGGCGCCGGGCCATATCAGGGCGGGGGCAGCCTCCCGAGGGCCTGAGTCCTGTGGTTAATGGGGCACGCCCCAGAGGACGAATTCCAGGAGCTGCTCCGAGACCAGCCAGGGAAATTTCTTTTCCAGCCCCTCAAGACGCCGGCCCAGATAGGCTACCCGGGCGGTCAATTCGGATTCGCCCGGCTGCTTGGCCAACTGTTCCTCAGCAGCCTGCAGCAACTGCCGCAATTCTTCGTACTCCCGCTCCACTGCCCGGGCGAACTGCCGGAAGTCCTTGTACTCCTGGGGCAGGTCATCGAAAAACCAGGTAAGCGTCAGTTCCCGTTCCAACTCCTCGGGGATGTAGTTTATGCCCTTCTTCATGAGGTCCTCCCATGGGAGTGGCGGCATGTCAGTGGATTTATTGAGCCCCCAAAACTCGCAGGATATCGTGGTAAAAGACCACAAACATGAGGAGCAGGAGGGCCGTCAGCCCGATGGCCTGGGCGATCTCCCGATGTTTGATGGAGACCGGCCGCCCCCGCACCGCCTCCACCAGGAAGAACAACAGGTGGCCGCCGTCCAGCATGGGGATGGGCAGGATGTTCAACAGGGCCAAGTTGATGCTGAGCACCGCCATGAAATGGATAAGTTGGGAGGGACCCTGCTCCGCCTGTTTTCCAGCCACCTGGGCGATCATGATGGGCCCGCCCAGGGAATTCAACGGCACCTTCTGGCTGATCAACTTGCCGATGCTGACCACTGTTACTTCCAGGATGCGATACGAGTAGGTGAGGCCATGCCACCAGGCGCTGAGGGGATCGACCCGCTCAATCTCATACCGCTCGGGGGCGGAAACGCCGATGAGTTTGGCGTAAACCTTTTCGCCGAAGATATTGACGGTCTCCATGGTCCGCGGCTGCAGGGACAGTTCCATCTCCTGTTCGCCCCGGCGCAATTTCATATGTAAAGGCCCCTCGCCGCTGGTGCGGATGAGGCGGGAGAGGTCCTCCCAACGTTCCACCGCCTGGCCATTGACACTCAGGACCAGATCGCCCTTTTCCAATCCCGCTGCCGCGGCCGGCGAATCCGGCTGCACGCCGCCGATTTCTGCCCGGAAATAGGGGATACCGGCAAAGGTGAACACCAGCGACAGGGCCACGACGGCGAACAGGAGATTGAACAAGGGGCCGGCGGCTACAATGGCGCTGCGCTGCCCCAGAGACCGGTGGCTGAAGGAACGGGCCACCATTTCCGGCGGGATGGTCTCATTGGGGTTCTCCCCCACCAACTTCACATAACCGCCCAGAGGTATAATGGAGATGCGATAGTCCGTCTCGCCGATCTTCTTACTGATCAGTTTGGGGGGGAAGCCCAAAGAAAAGGCTTCGACTCCAACGCCATAATATTTGGCCACGAGAAAATGCCCCAATTCATGGACGAAGATCAGAACGCCGATGACCACTAAGGTGGCCAGGATAGTTTCCATACCGTAGTCTACTCCATCAAATGTGAAATGATAACGTGGGCCGCCTCCCTCGCCCGCTGATCCACCGCCAAGACCTGGGCCAGGGAACTGAGGGGCTGCCTCGTATGGGCCGCCATGACCCGGGCGATAACTTCGGGAATGGCTGGAAAGGGAATGGCTTCCTGTAAAAAGGCCGCCACCGCCACTTCATTGGCGGCATTTAAGACGGCCGGCATATCCCCTCCGGCCGCCAAGGCCTGGAAGGCCAAGGCCAAACAGGGGAATCTCTCCAGATCCGGCGGTTCAAAGGTGAGCTGCCCCACCTGGAAGAGGTTGAGCGCCGGCAGATCCAACGGCAAGCGTTCCGGATAGGCCAAGGCATAGCTGATGGGCACCCGCATATCGGGGATGCCGAGTTGGGCGATAACGGAACCGTCAATATACTCCACCAGGGAGTGAACAATACTCTCGGGATGGATATGCACTTGGATGCGCTCAGCCGGGAGATGGAAGAGAACACTGGCCTCGATGACCTCCAGCCCTTTGTTCATCAGAGTCGCCGAATCAATGGTGATCTTCGGCCCCATGTTCCAATTGGGATGTCGCAAGGCCGCAGCCGGGGTGACGTTGGCCAACTCTTCCCGGTTGAGACGCCGAAATGGTCCCCCTGAAGCAGTAATCCACAGGCGCCGGATGTCTTTGGGCCGGTTGCCCTGGATAGCCTGGAAGATGGCGCTGTGCTCACTGTCTATGGGGATGATGGGCACCTGCCGCTGCCGGGCCGCAGCCATGATCAAGGGCCCCGCCACCACTAGGGTCTCCTTGTTGGCCAAGGCCACGGCGATCCCCTGCTCAATGGCTGCCATGGTCGGCTCCAGCCCCACGGCACCCACCATAGCCGAGACCACCAGATCGGCCCCAGTCCCCGCCGCCACCTCTATCGCCCCGGCCATGCCGCCGACGATGCGACAACCTGTCCCCTGGGGCAGCCGCTGCCCCAGTTCGCTTTGCAGACGACTGTCGGCCACCGAAACCAGGGCCGGTCGGAATTCCCGCACCTGTTCAGCCAACAGGGACAGGTTCTGACCTGCTGCCAGTCCGACTATCTGAAAACGTTCGGGAAATTGCCGGACCACCTCCAGGACGTTGCGGCCGATGGAACCGGTGGAGCCCAGAACGGCCAATCGTTTCACTGGAGCCCCCGGCTCGATCTTTTTATTTCTCTCTGGCACATATGGCTAATATTACCTGTCCGGCGGACTTTTGGCATTACCAAGAAAATAACGTGGTCAGTTGTCAGATAAATCGTTCTTATAGGGCGCGCCGTGCCCGCCATCGGCTCTTTGTTAGTGGGGCGGGCCTCTGTGCCCGCCCAAGTTAGCCAAGGGCAGCGACCTGTATTTTCATGGTTCCCGGGTTACTTTTATAACTAATGGCAATTACCAGAAAAAACAGGTTTCCGGTTTCCAGTTTCCAGAAGAGCTTCTCTTTTAGGCTCTCTATTAGTGGGGCGGGCCTCCGTGCCCGCCCAAGTTAGCCAAGGGCAGCGACCTGTATTTTCGTGGTTCCCGGGTGCTTTTTATAACCTATGCCAATTTCCAGGAAAATAAAGTTGTCAGAAAAATCCGTTTCATAGAGCGGGTCTTAAGTGCCCGCCCAACCTGACCCCAGGCCACCACCCCCATTTCCATGCTCCGCCGGTGCCCCGCAGGTAACAACTATCTGTTCGTCATTATCTGGTTGTAAATATAACCTATCGTACCTTTCCAGGTGCAACGTAAAGGCAGGTTCTCTGACCTTTGACCATATAATAAAATTAAACCCTCTTCCTCAGGAAAAAAAGAGCCTGGCATAAAAAAGCACGGCTCCGGTGAAACTGAGGCTGTCCAGACGGTCCAGGAACCCGCCGTGTCCAGGCAGGAGTGTTGAGGCATCTTTGACGTCAGCCCGCCGCTTCAGCATGGATTCAAAGAGATCGCCCAGCTGACCGATCACTGCCGCCAGGAGTGCCAGACCCGCCAGGAGGAAAGGCCCGGCCGCCAGAGACAGCCAGAGGCCGGCCAACACCCCCATAATCAGGCTGGCCAGCAATCCACCCACCGCCCCCGCCACGGTTTTCCCCGGACTTACCTGGGGGTAGAGTTTGGTCCGGCCCCACCAGCGGCCGCTATAAAAAGCTCCGGTATCCCCGGCAAAAATAACCAACAGCAGCCAGCCGACCCAGGAACGGCCCTGGGGCAGCTGCCATAGCCAAAAAAAATGGCCCAGGAGAAAGGGGACATACAACAACCCCAGACTGGTCAAGGCCAACTCCGGCAGCAGCTGGGGATAGTGCTCATACCACCATAGATAGAAGGCAAAGGAGGCCAACAAACCCACCAGCAGGAAAAATACCGGGGCCGACGGCCGACCGGTGGAAAAACTCAGCAGGACCAGCAGACCAACACTCAGGGCCAGAATCTTTTCGCCGACGGTCCGCCCCAGCCCGCTCAAGGCCAGAAATTCCCAATGGGCCGCGGTGCCGACCAGCGCCAGGAGGAGCATGAAGAGGAGAGATGAGCCCTGGAAGAGAACGTAGGCCAAAATGGGCAGGGCCACCAAACTGGTAAGCCAACGTCGGAGATGGCTGGAAGCCACCGCTGTTCCTTTCCTGCCGGGATTGGGACCGGAGCAGCAGGCCTATTCCCGGCCCTGGTATTGTGCTCCGATCAGCTGAGTTGTTCAGGCCAGCCGGGCCTGGAGGCGTAAATAGGGACCGCCGTCAGAGACCTTGACCCACTCTTTGTAACCCTTGCCGCACATCCCCAGGCCGCTGATGACGAGCCGGTTGCCCACCATGGTGATGGAGTGGAGCAGATCGGGGACATAGCCGGTGACAATGACCGGGGAGAAGACCTTGCCGGTGAGTCGGCCGCGGCTGATCTCCTCGGCATACAAACCCTCCAACTGGATGCCCCAGCCTTTGGGGTCTTCCATGCCGTTGGAGGGATGGTCCAGCAGATAGCCAGACTCAATGTCGGCCAACATCTCCTCCAGGGAATGTTGGCCCGGACCGAAATAGGTATTGCTCATGCGGGTGTAGATCTTGCGGGTGTACGACTCCCGCCGGCCGTTGGCGCTCCGTGGTAGGCCCAGTCGCAGCGCCGCCTGCAGGTTGGTGAGCGGCCGGGTCAGGATGCCCTGATTGATGATCCTGGTTTCCTCGGCCAACTTCCCTTCGTGGTCGAAAAAATAGCTGGCCGCCTGCCCCGGCAGAGCCGGGGAATCATACATATTGACCAGTGGCGAGGCCACGGGTCTGCCCAGATAGTGTTGGCCCCGAGACCGGCGTTGCAGGAACAGATCGGCCTCGGTGCCGTGGCCAAAGGCCTCATGGGCGAAGATCCCGGCAAACTCAGGGGAAAAGATGCAATCATAGGTGCCCGGAGTCAGGCGGGGAGCTCCCAGAATCCGCCCGGCATCCCGCACCAACCGCTCCCGTTCGGCCTCGGAAAAAACCGCCTGTTCGAATCCCCCCTGATGGCAATGGCCGCCATGTAACCGGACGGTTTTGTCCCCCTCCCGCAGATAGATCTGGGCTATGACCTGAGTTCGGGGCAGTTCCTGGTACAAGCAGCGCCGGCGGTTGACGAACAGCTCGCTGACCTGAACATGCCCGTAGACCACCAGGGCATTAACCACCCGCGGCTCCCGGCGGTGCAGGTCAGCGTGGATCTCCTGCAGCCGGAGCTTCTTTTCCCCCAGCGGCACCTGTGCCGGCGGTATCTCCACCGGCACGGCAAATTTCTTCTCCAATGGCTCCCCGGGATCAATGCTGAAATCGGGCGCCACCAGCCCCTCGGCCAAGCCGGCGGCCACCAAGTTCTGGGCCGCTGCGGTCAACCGTGAGCAGAAATCAGCCGTACCGATCCCATTGACCCCGTATTCCAGAAAACTGCGGCCGGTAAAGACCGTCAAGACCACCCCCCGCTGCCGCTCCACCGCTTCGGCTCGAGATTCCCGGGTATCCACCCAAAGTCGCTCTCCCATGGTATCCTGGGCCCAAGCCGAGGCATAGGGCATGGTCTTTTCCATCTCCTGAACCAGATTTTGCAGGAGGGGGGCCAGATCAAAGAGAGATTGCATCTTCATAGGTGTCTTCCAGGCTGCGGCCCTTCCGGGGATGGCGACGGCCGGCCCGTGGTTGGGCAGAGGGTTGCGCAGAGTCCTTATGGGCAACAACATCGTGGTGGCAGGCCGCCGGCACCGCACCACCCACTGTGGGGGTGAGTTGCAGCCACCTGGGGGGTTCCTGGCGCCGGGGGGGCAGCACTGCTTCTGGACGGGTCAGACCGCCTCCAGGCGGGCCAAGGCCCGCAGGGCCAGATTCTGGGAGTTGGCCAACATCTGTTGGCACTCCTCCGGCGTCAGGCCGGCGCCCCGGGCGATTTGGATGGCCCGTTCCCGGGAGATGTAGTTGGCTGGGCTGTGGGCGTCGGTGTTCAGGACCAGACCGGCCCCCACCTGCCGAGCCAGGGCGGCTACGTGACCGTTGGCCAGGCAATGGCCCGGACGGGCGGAGAGTTCCAGCATGATACCCCGGCGGGCCGCCAGGGTCGCTTCCTCGGGCGAGATGAGGCCGGGATGGGCCAGGATGTCAATATCGGCCTCCAGCCCGGCCCGGTTCGTCCCCGGCGCCACCGGTTCGGCCAGGGTTTCCCCATGCACTACCACCAGAGGGGCGCCCAGGGCCCGGGCTTGGGCCACCAAGGGACCGATCTGAGAGGGCGGTACGTGGGTAAACTCCACCCCGGGGATGAGTTTAGTAGTAGACACCTTGTTGAGCTCCGCCGCCGCCCGGCCCAGACGCTCCAGGACCAGATCGAAGTTGGAAGCATCAACATGGTCAGTAATAGCCAGATACCGGTAGCCCAAGACCGTCACCCGCCGCAGGGCCTCGGAGGGCAACAACTCGCCGTCGCTGTAGAGTGAGTGTGTATGCAGGTCAATCATTCCAGGTCGTATCCGGTGTCACCCTCCCATCGGAGCAGTAACTTTGCCGGCCTGGCAGCCGGCCATCACATTTTGTATTTGGTGAAGTCGCTGGGGTCCAGATTTTCGAGGATTTCCGTCCATTTCTTGCCTTCTTCCGTGGTGATCTCTTCCTTGGCCCCCAAGTCCACCCGGCGGGATTTTTGGATAACCAGGTCTTCCACAAAGATGGGCACCCGGGCCCGCAGGGCCAAGGCGATGGCATCGCTGGGACGGGCGTCAATACTGAGCTCCCGATCTCCGGAACGCAAATAAATGAGGGCAAAGTAAGTGTTGTCCCTGAGATCGCAGACCTCGATGCGGATGATCTCCCCCTCCATCAGGTCAATGATGTTCTTCAGGAGGTCATGGGTCATGGGCCTGGAAAATTTGATATTTTCCAGCTCGCTGGCAATGGCGGTGGCCTCCAGCAAACCGATCCAGATGGGCACGGCTTGGTCAGAGTTGATATCTTTCAGGATCATAATAGGGCTGTTGGTCATGGGATCAATGGTCAAGCCGGCCACATGCACTTCTCTTAACATGGTATCCTCCTGTGGTCATGCCGGGAGGCAGCAAGATATTGGTCTCCAAGTTGTCCATCACACAAGAGGGCTCCCAGGGAATGACGGTGGGCCGTGGTCAGATGGACCTGCACCAGGCGGCCGATCAGTTCCGGGGGACCAACAAAATTTACCACGTGATTACTGCGCAGGCGTCCGGTAAGTTGGCCATTTCCGTTCTTGCTGAATCCATCAACCAAGACTTCACGCACCTCTCCTACTAATTTGGCATTGCTGGCCAGACTGAGCTCTTCCTGCACCTCATGGAGCCGAGCCAATCGGTGGGTCTTCACTTCTTCGGGAACCTGCTCCGGATAGGCGGCCGCTTCGGTCTGGGGGCGGGGCGAGTATTTAAAAGCGAAGGCGCTGTCAAAGGCGGCAGCCCGCATGAGACTGAGGGTTTCCTGGAAGTCGGCTTCGGTCTCCCCCGGAAAGCCCACGATGAGATCGGTGCTCAGGGCCAGGTGGGGACAGGCCTGGCGCAGCTTGGCCACTTTTTCCAGATACTGGCTGCGGGTATAACCCCGCCGCATCCGAGCCAGAACCCGGTCGGAACCGGCTTGGACGGGCAGGTGGATGTGCTCACACAACGGCGGCAACTCCTGGAAACAACGGATCAGGTCCTCGCCCAGGTCACGGGGGTGAGAGGTGGTGAAACGGAGTCGGGCCAATCCGGGGACGCCCGCCAGCCGCCGCAGCAAGGCCGGGAACGAGACCGGGGGAGTCAGATTGCGACCATAGGAGTTGACGTTCTGGCCCAACAGGATAACCTCCCGGCCCCCCTGATTCACAAAATCCTCCACTTCGGCGACGATATCCTGAACCGGTCGACTGCGTTCCGGCCCCCGCACATAGGGGACCACACAATAGGTGCAGTAGTTGTCGCAGCCCTGCATGATGGTGATGAGCTTATGTCCAACCGCCGGACCGGCCTGGCCGCAGATATAGTGCATCTCCTCGCTGAAGGCGGTGTCCACCAACCGCCGCCGCTCCCGCTGGCGCTGCCGCACCATCTCCGGCAGCCGATGAATGCCATGGGTGCCGAACACCAGGTCCAGATGGGGGGCCTGGCGCAACAGGGCCTCGCCCCCCTGTTGGGCCACACAGCCACCCACCCCCAGGAGCATATTCGGCCGCCGGCGCTTCAGGGTCTTGAGTCGCCCCAACAGGCTTAACACCTTTTCCTCCGACTTGCGGCGGATGGCACAGGTATTGATCAGATACAGATCGGCCTCCTCCGGCCGGTCAGTCAGCTCATAGTCGGCCTGGAGGACCAGGGCCATCTGGGCCGAATCAGCCACGTTCATCTGGCAGCCGTAGGTTTTGATATATAACTTCTTCTTCGGCGTCTGCATTGACTTAATTAAATAAAATCTGACCAACCTTGTCAACCGAAAGCCAGAAACAGGGGGGGGAAGAACGGCGGGGAGATCCGGGGCAAAGGGGATACCGAGAGTTGACCAGATGCCGCCAAGGGGCGACACGCCCTTGAAAACTAATTGCCATTACTACTAAAAGTCAATCGCCGACCATGACCGGAAACTGGAAACTGCTTCAGACCACTGACCACTCTGTGACCGTCCCTGCTCTTTCCCTCGGCTTGGCCAGCTCCAGGGCAGGGATGAATCAGGACGGGGCCGCCGATCACCCTTCAAGTGGAGAGCAGACCGAGGAAGAGGGCCGCCACCTCGGTGATTTCGTTGACCGCGCCGCAGACATCACCGGTGACGCCACCCAGACGACGGCGGAAGTAAGCGGCCAGCCCCCAAGTCAAGAGGGCCGCCCCCGCCAGGCTTTGGAGACCGGGCCAATGCCCTAGCCCGGCCACCAGCGCCACGGCGCTGACAGCGGCCCAGGCCAGGGTACGCCCCGTGGTCAAAGTGGTCATGGCCTGCCCCAGACCGCCTTCGGGGCGGGCATAAGGCGACAGGTAGGCCAGCAATACCATGGCGAACCTACTGACCACGGGGAAGATCAGGATCAGGGGCAAAGCCCCATGACTCAGGGCCGCGGTCAGGAGACCGTATTTCAGTAGGAGCACTGCTACCATACCGGCGGCGCCAAAAGCGCCCACCGCATGGTCTTTCATGATGCGGAGGGCGTCGGCCCGAGTCCGACCGCCGCCCAGACCGTCCAGGGTGTCGGCCAGGCCGTCCAGGTGCAGCCCTCGAGTGAGGCCGGTGAGGAGGGCCACCAGGAGGGCGGCGGCGGCCGGTGGGGTGACCTGAGGCGGCAGGACCGCTGCGGTCAGGGCCAGAAGGCCTCCCAGGATCAGCCCCACGGCGGGAAACCAGGCCATGGCTGCGGCCAACTCCGCCGGGGTGGCCTCCCGCCCCCGGGGCACCGGCAGGATGGTTAAAAAAGATATGGCCAGGCTAAGACGAGGCATTAATCCTTATCGCTGACGCCGGCTTCGGCGAACGTAGCCATTTCCCGATAAATCTTCAGCCCGGCTTCCAGGAGGGACATGCCCAGAGCGGCGCCGGTACCTTCCCCCAACCGCATATCCAACTGCAGCAACGGCTGCAGCCCCAGGTCGGCCAGCATCACCTGATGGCCGTTCTCCGCAGACTGATGCGCCGCCTGGAGATAACCCCGTACGGCCGGACACAACCGGACGGCCACCAAGGCCCCGGCGGTGGCGATGAAGCCATCCACCAGCACCGGCCGCCGCACCGCCGCAGCACCCAGGATCAGACCGGCCAGGCCGGCAATCTCCAACCCCCCCAGGTTGGCCAGAACTGTCAGCGGCTCTTGGGGATTTGGCCGGTGGAGGGCCAAGGCCTGGTCAATGACCTGGATTTTGCGTTGATAGGTCCCGTCATCCACCCCCGTGCCCCGACCGGTGACCGCCGCAGCGGTCTGGCCGGTGAAAGCTGCAGCCAAGGCGGCGGCCGGGGTGGTGTTGCCGATGCCCATCTCGCCGGTGGCCAGGACATCAGCACCTGCCGCCACCGCGGCCTGGGCCACTTCGATACCCACGGAGAGAGCGGCCAGGGTCTCCTCCGGGGTCATGGCCGCTTCCTTGGCCAGATTGCGGGTTCCCGGCGCCACCTTGCGGTGCAGCAACCCGGGCATCCCGGCAAAGTCATGGTTGACCCCGATATCCACTATTTCCACCTCAGCCCCCACATGCCGGGCCAGAACATTGATTCCAGCCCCCCCTTGAATGAAATTGGCCACCATCTGAAAGGTGACCTCCTGGGGATAGGCGCTGACCCCTTCGGCCACCACGCCATGATCACCCGCAAAGATCACCACCACTTTTTTGTTGATGGTGGGGAACATCTCCTCCCGGACCGTGACATACCAGGCGGCCAGATCCTCCAGCCTTCCCAGGCTGCCCCGGGGTTTGGTGAGCTGATCCAACCGCTCTTGGGCCCTGGCCCGCCAACTGGGATCCAGGGGCTTGATGGCGGCGAGAGTTTTTTGCAATAATTCTTTGGACATAATCGAAAAATACTCCTGTTTTAACTTATTGCAGCGCCGAGGGAGCCGATCTCCTCCAGCCGGCCTTTACCGCCGGTGGTTATGTTCTTGACGGAACTATGAAGGCCAGGTGGGACGGCCCCGATCAACCTGCTTGGCCTTTGAGATACACCGGCAGACCGCAGACCATTAAAACCGCCAGATCGGCGTGTTGGGCCAGCTCCTGGTGCAAGAGACCGGCTTCGTCACGAAAACGGCGGGCCAGGGGATTGATGGGCACGATGCCCCAGCCCACTTCGTTGCTCACCAGGATGGTGGGGGTGGCCAGCGAAGAGACCGTCCGGATCAGGCGCCGCTGCGCCTCCGCCGGGTCGGTGTCCTCCTGGGCCAATAGATTGTTAAGCCACATGGTGAGGCAATCCACCAGAATGACGCCGAAACGGCCCTGGGCCTGGAGGAGGATCTCCCCCAGGGCCAGGGGTTCTTCCCAGGTCTCCCAAGTGGGACCCCGCTCCTCCCGGTGGCGGCGGATGCGGGCCTGCATTTCGGCGTCTTTGGCCTCACCGGTGGCCACGTACAATCGCGGCGGCGGCAGCGTTTCGGCCAACCGCTGGGCAAAGCGACTTTTCCCGCTCTTGGCCCCCCCCACAATGAGAGCCAGGCGCCAGGAAGGAATGGTGGCTGTCATATCGTCCGTCCCTTTAGCCTCTCCTTAACCGCGGGTTAGCGTATAACGAATCGGCCCGCCCGTCAACCCTGGGGGCCACAACATCTCAGAGCCTTCGCCCCCCTCGGGATGACAGGAGAGGATTATACCTTGCCGCATAAAGATGTTGCCTCTTTAGAGAGAAATTCTTAACCATTGCCAATCGATCATGATTACGGCGTCAGGAATTATCCCCCCCCTTTTCTAAAGGGGGGTATGGGGGGATTTAAAAGTGCTGCCTTTCCATAAATCATTCGAGAAGAAATCATCGGCAATCACCTTGTTGCTTTATCCTGCCCGGCAGCGAAGTTGATAATAGAACTCGACGGAAGACACCATTTTCCCCACAGGGCTGGAAAGAGATAAAACCAGAGATGATTATCCGATGAGGTTGGGATTCCCCATCCTGAGGTTCTCCGACGGAGAAGTCTTTAACAATATTGAAGGTGTTATTGAGCGGCTATGGTAATATCTGTAAATCCCCCCTTACCCCCCTTTACAAAAGGGGGGAATTATTCCTGTCCGGCAACGTTTTCGCATAGATATAAACGGCGCCTGGGTATCTTTTTTATTTGCTTCATTTTGTCATTCTGAAGAAGCGGAGCGACCACAGCATCTCAGATCCTTCGCTTAGCTCGTGTCCTTCCGGAAGGATATCAGTGAGAGGGGGACTCTGTAGGGGCGGGTCTGAGACCCGCCCCTACAAGCAGATCTTTGTATCTTCATTCCATATCCCTGTGCCGGGTAGCGGCGTTTTCAAGATGGGCACTAGCTCAGAATGAACATAAGTCTGTCGGACATGCCTGCCAACCAACGCAAAAAGTCTGCCGGACACGCAGGAGAACCGGTTATGTTCAATAATCATGACATGTTCGTGATCAATTTTTTGAACAATAATATTCTAATAATATCAATAATATATTTAGGAAGGCTTGGTCGTCTGCTAGTTTCTGTTCAGTTTTTTAATCATACCGGCGGCCGCCCCATTCCGGTTATCCTTTATAATTACAGCATGTTATTCCTCTTGTTAGGTTTTGGCATATATTTTGCTCGAAAGAAGGTTATGATTATCGAAGGAGGTCATCATGAAAAAATTCGCAGTCCTGGCAATTCTAGCGCTCATGGTTGTGCTTTGGCATTTGCCGGCCGCAGCCGGTAAAATCGTGGTCAACAATGACGAGTGGACCTTGAGCAACAGCGGTTTTTCTGCCTCCAATGACCCGGGCAACTTTGCCAACAATGTGGCCGCCTGGTTTTTAGGGGGCAGTGGTACGGGCAAATTCCACGCCTATTCTACCAACTTCGGCCTTACCCAAAGCTCTTTGGCTGCTGTCATGAGCGGGGCCGGACACACCTGGACCGTGGGCACCGGCATCCCCTTTGATCTACCCACCTTGCAGACCTATGATGGAATTTTTTTGGCGGGCGATGCTGCGGATAACAACGTCCTCATCCAGTATGTCGAAGCCGGTGGCAACGTTTACCTTGCAGGCGGCACCGGTGTGGGCGGGTCTGTTAATGAAGCCGCCAGATGGAACACCTTTCTGAATCATTTCGGTCTGCAATTTGCCTCAACCTATAATAATATCGGCGGTAGTATCGCCATCAGCTCCACGCACCCTATCTTCACCGGGGTGGATCATCTTTACCAAAACAATGGCAACTCCGTCTCGGATCTTTTTCCCGGGGATCTGCGCCAGCAGATTTTGGTGAATTCAGGCAGCCAAGGTCTTTATGCCGTGTATGATAGCGTTGTGCCGGTGCCGGCCTCCTTCTGGCTCCTGGGCTCTGGTATGCTGGGACTCTGGCGTTGGCGCCGAGTCAGACTCAGCTAAACTTAATGGTCTTTTTGGAATTCTGGGCCGGGCTGCAGTCCGGACTTTATAAACCCGGACTGCGTAACCAGAGGTTTTTGCAGCACACCCCAGGCCGTTATTTCTTTTCCGGGCGGAAGACGGCGTCCCAATCCGGGGCAGGCGGCTTCATCAGGTAGTCTTGACAGCGCTGCAGCAAGACCTGGGAGGGGCTATGTTCCGGCCAATGATGGAGGGCCTGTTGGAAGCAGGAAGCGGCCTGGGCAAAACGCCTCTGCCGATAGTGGTCCAGGCCGGCGGCAAAGGCCTGGCTTCCGGCCTCCTGCCGGGGGGGTAGTTCCCCCGGAAATCCCAGGGGCTGGAAGACCGGCAACGGCTGTTCCCGGCCTTTCACTGCCACCCAGTCCAGTTCCAGGAAGATCATGGCCCCCTGACACTCCCGGACCGTGGCTTCACTGGCGAGAATGGTGGTCCCGTAGAACTTATTGAGTCCCTCCAACCGGGAAGCCACATTGACCGTATCGCCGATGACCGTGTAATCAAAGCGTTTTCGGGAACCCAGATTGCCCACCACCGCCTCACCGGTATGGAGACCGATGCGGCAGGAGAGGGGCGGCCAATCTTCTGCGGCCAAACGGCGGTTGAGGTCTGCCAGGGCCGCCTGCTGCCGCCAGGCGGCTCGGCAGGCCCGCAGGGCATGATCCCCTTGAGGGAGTGGCGCCCCCCAAAAGGCCATGATGGCATCCCCCTCGAATTTGTCCACCGTCCCTTGCTCGGCCAGGATGATGTCGGTCATCAGGGATAGGTATTCGTTCAACAGATGTACCAGTCCCTCGGGGGAGAGTCTTTCCGACAAGCCGGTAAACCCCGCCAGATCGGAGAAGAAGACGGTGAGGCGGCGGCGTTCGCCCCCCAACCGCACCTTCTCGGGATGTTCCAACAGATGTTGGAGGACTTCGGGGGACATGTAATGGGAAAACATCGCCCGCAACGCCGCCTTCTGGCGACCGGTGGTGGCATAGCTGAAGGCGCTGGTCAACCCGAAGGCCAAAACCAGGGCGGCGCCGGGCAGTAGAGGATCTGGGAGCCAGCCTTGGAGGAACCACAGGGCGCTGAGGCCGAGATGCAACCCCAAGATCGCCCCGAAACCGGATACTACCCAAACCAGGCGGGAGCTGCCCAAGATCAGCGTGGTCATGGCGGCCGCCAGCAGCAGGGCCCAGAGCCAGGTGCACCAGGCCGGGAGGGGGCGGAGGAAGTCTCTTTCCAGGAGATTGTCTAACGCCGTGGCGTGGAGCTCCACGCCGGGCAGGACCGGCGCCAGAGGCGAGGGCCGCAGGTCCATGAGGCCCGGGGCGGTGGCCCCCACCAGGACCCATTTGCCCTTGAGGCTGGCCGGGTCGTAGAAGGGCTGCTGGCCGTGCTGGAGGCGAATTTCCGACTGGATCACGTTGGCCGCTCCCAGTCGGGGGTATGATTTGCTGCCGCCCCGAAATTTCAGCACCAGCCGGCCCTGGGAATCCAGGGGGATCTTCAAGTCGCCCCGCTGGAGACCCGCTGATCGCCATACCCAGGGCTCCCCAGATGGCTGCCCCCAAAGAAAGGCTGCCAAAGCCAGGCTGGGAAGCCATCGATTCTGAAAGGGCTGGAGCAGAGGCAGACGGCGAAAGGTGCCGTCGGCGTCGGGAACCGACTCTACATTGCCCAGAGCTGGGGCCGCTTCCAGGAACGGCGGCAGGGGCAGGAGAACCGAGCGGTATTCTGGGGGCTCGGCTAGCGGCTCCCCCTGCACCGGCACGCTGCCCTTGGCCAGGAAGGCGGACAGATCGACCGGAGCCTCCGGCGGCCGCCGAGAGAGGAAAAAAGGCAAGATCACCTTCCCTGCCCCTCGGATGGCTTCAGCCAGCCGGGCATCATCATCGGGGCCATAGACCGAGGGCTCGGTAAAGAGGAGATCGAAGACCACCACCTGAGCGCCTCCCCGAACACAGAACTGGATGAGAGGGACGTATAATTCCCGGGGCCAGGGCCAACCTATCCCCCGCTCTCGGAAGAAATCCAGATCGGCCTGCTCAATGGCGATAATGTGGATCTGCTGGGATGGGGGAGTCAGGGGCAACAGGTGAAAGAAAAGATCCTGGCTTTTCAGGGCAAAAGGCGCTAACCAGCCGCTGGCCTGGAGGCCGGCGGTCAAGACCGCCGCGGTTAGAATCAGGGCTGCGGCCGCCGGGAATCTGCCGACCGGATGGGGCCGGCCCAGGCGTTTCATGGCGGGGCAAAGCGGCCGGCCACATCGCCCCCTGGTGCCGGCCCTGGGAAGGGGCTAAAAGAGCATCTGCAGAAATCGATCATGAAACTGGCTGATCTCTTGATGACATTCGCCGCAAAAAAACCGGACATCCCCCAGAATCTCGGAGCGGTCGTTCACCACGGTGAAGCTGCCGTCTTCGTTCTGAACATAGGATGTGGTTATGGTAACTTCTTCCGCTACTTCATAGAAATCTGTGTCATTGCCGCAATGGGGGCAGGAGATTCTCATCGCTGCTTCTTCGACTCCGCAAAATTTTTCCGATAGAGTGGATTGCCCGGCGCCAGTTTCCGGGCCGTGTCAATCTCGATCTGGGCCCGTTTCCGGTAACGCTCGGCTGCGGTCTGATTCCCCTTGGCCTCTTCCACCTTGGCCTGCTGCTGAAACAGGCAGGCCAGATAATAATGGGTGCGGGGATCCCGGGGATTGGATTCATTAGCCGACTGCAGAGCCTGCCGGGCTTTATGATATTTTCGGTTGTAATAGTTGGTGATGCCCAGATCCCGTTGGATGACGGCCTGGGACTGCTTATCGCTTTGCGACAGCGCCGTCAACAGGACCTTCTCCAGGTTGTTGAGAGTCTGCTCATCAAGAACCGGGGCGATCTCATCCTGAAGGAGGCGACTGCTGAGCTGCGTGGCTTCCTCCGGCCGGATGACGTTGCGGCTAGCCATTTCCTGAAGGCTGGCTAACTCGTTCCTGGCGGGGCTTTGTTCCGGGGTTGTGGGGGCTGCTGCCGCCATTTGGGGGGAGGGCATCTCCTCCACCTCCACCACTTGCCGGCCGCCACAGCCGCCGAGGCAAAGCATCAGGATCAAGAGCATGACCGAGATAACCGGCATACACATTCTCCTCTTCTGGTTCAGGGTGGTGACCATCTTAGGATCAGGAGGCATACCTCAACCCCTAGAATATAAACTTATATATTATATCACCCAGCCCCGAGGCGTCAATACACACCCTGCCCCGGATGGATGGCGTACAACTCCGGGCTTATTTCTGGTAGCGGTAGCCCTTGCGGACCATTTGGCGCCTGACCTGACAGGGACCGAGGCGATTCATTAACACCTCGGCCACCTGCTGCGCCTGTTCTTCGGGGCCGCAAGTGAAGATGTCCAGGACGAGATAGCCGTATTCCGGCCAGGTATGGAACGATATGTGGGATTGGGACAGAAGGGTAAAGCCGGTGACACCGTGGGGTTGGAAACGGTGGAAACGTGATCCCAGGTTGGTCAAACCGGCCTTCTGGACCGCGGTTCTGATTGCCTGACGAAGGAAGGGGAGTGAATCTATCTTTGCAGTATCACAACCAAAAAACTCGAGCATCAGATGGTAGCCATCCGGACTGGGATTTTCCAAGACAAGTTCCCTTTTCATCAGCAATCCTCCTTGTGGACCAGTTTTCAGCAATTGGCCTTGGTTTCGCCCCCTTTGTATGCGGACCCGTCGGGCTTGAGGCGCCGCTGCCCCTTGAACCCGGGTCGCTGTGGATATGACCAATTTTTAACCATAGGGTAATATTTTGATAATTTTTCTCCTAAAGTCAAGTCTGTCATGGTTTCTTCTTCCCTCTGGGGCAACGATTTCCGTCGAAACCACCTCCCCCGGAGCGGAGCTTTATTCGCCCCCTACAGCCAAGCCATCACGACGGGTTCGCTGCTTTGAAACTCAGAGGAGTAGGGGGTGGGCTTCGGGTCTCACACCTATGCGTAAACTGTTTGACAACCGGCTATCCGGCCGTTATATTCAATTTTTTAAAGCTTCACACGTCGTCCCCTCCCCCGGGGGGGGCGGTTCCGGGTATCTTCCGGCAGGCTGCGGTCCGATAGTTGGACACCAAGACGGCTGGGAGCAGAACTCCACCCCGATGGGCCGATCTTCTGGTAGTATACACCTGCGGCCCCCGCCCCTCCGGTGAGGATAAGCATTAGATTCTGACGAGGCGCACACCATGGCAGCTTCTCCCCCCCCTGCAGAACCACCCGTGGGGCGGTGGCAGCGCCTGAAAAAATGGCTGGCCGGCATCTTCAGCGGCCGGGATTACCATTATTACGGCTATCTGCCCAGTCGTCCCAGTTTATTATTGCGGTACACCCTGGACCGTCTCTTCACCCGGGTGAACATCTCCCCCCGACGTTTGGAAGAACTGCACCAGCTCAGTCAGCGGGGCCGGATCGTTTATGCCATCAAGTATCGCAGCCACCTGGACTTCCTTTTTTTCAACCGGCGTTACCGCCAGACGGGGGCGCCCCCGCCGGAATTCGCCTTTGACCTGAGCCTCTGGATGTGGCAGCCCCTCTCTCACCTCATCCAGATCATCAGCGCTTCCATAAATTATTTTACCCGCACCAGACAGTGGCCTAACCCTTACGCTGACAACTATTTCCAGTGGATTCTGGGCCGGGGCACGGCCGGTCTGCTCTTCTTGGTGGATGAGGTGGGCTTTCGCCAGCGTTTTTTCCGGCCGAAGGAAGATCCCCTCCGCCATCTCTTGGAGATCCAGCGGCAGCAGGAGCAGCCCATTTTCCTGGTCCCCCAGATGGTCATGGAGAAGGATCCGGCCAGGGAAGAGAAAGGGTTGCTGCAGTTGTTCTTCGGAGACAGCGAACACCCCGGCCGTCTGAGAAAGCTGGCTCTCTTCTTTTTCCGCGGCAGCAAAGCGGTGGTGGAAGTGGCCGAACCCCTTAACCTCCAGGAAGTTCTGGCCGACCCCAGCAACAGCCGCTCCTCCCTGGAGGAGGTGGCCCAGCAGGTCCGCCGGGAACTCATCAACCGCATTGACCTGTCCCGGAAAGTCATCTCCGGACCGGTGGTTAAGTCCATGGAAGAGTTCATGGAATTGACCCTCACCGATCCCGCCCTGAATGACTTCATGGTCCACATGGCCGAGGTGGAGAACCAGAAGATTGACAAGATCAAGAAGAAGGCCCAGGGGTATTTTCTGGAAATAGCCTCGGATTACAACGCCTTCCTCACCCACCTGGCTGACAAGACCCTGACCTGGGTGTGGCAGAACATCTTTGAAGGCATCTCCTCTGACGATGTTGGCCTGGAGCGTGTCCGCCGGGCCTCACCCCATGGCACCCTTATCTATGTCCCCTGCCACAAGAGTCATGTTGATTATCTCATGCTCAATTACATCATCTACCATAACAACCTCCACACCCCCCGCATCGCCGCCGGCAAGAATCTGGCCTTCTGGCCGGTGGGTAGCATCTTTCGGAAGTTGGGGGCCTTTTTTATCCGGCGGCGCTTTCATGGGGCCAAACTCTACGCCGAGGTTTTTGCCACCTATTTAAAAACCCTCATTAAAGAAGGTTATAATATTGAATTTTTTATCGAAGGAGGGCGGAGCCGCACCGGCAAACTGGTCCTGCCGCAACTCGGGCTCTTGAACATGATCATTCGGGCTTACCAGGAGGGAGTCACCCCGGACCTGATCTTCGTCCCCTCTTTCATCGGTTACGATCAGGTCATGGAGGAAAAGGCCTATTTGACGGAATTGAAGGGAAGTCAGAAGAAGGCCGAATCCTGGCGTCAGCTCTTCCAATTGCGTAAGCTCTTAAAGAAGCGCTACGGCCGGGTCTATCTGCGTTTTAGTGAGCCCATCTCCTTTTCTGCCTATCTCCAGGAGCGGCAGATCACCACCCGGCAATTCTCCGAAGAGGAGCGCCGCACCATCTGCCGGGACCTGGCCTTTGAGATCATCCAGCGCATCAATGAAGTCTCCGTGGTCACCCCCTTCGCCCTGGTCTGCGCCGCCCTGCTCACCTATCCGCGCAAGGGGGTCTATCGGATTGAACTTTTTGAGGTAATTGAGGTATTTTATGATTACCTCCAGGCCCGCCAAGCCAATCTGGCGGAGACGCTGAGCCATTTCCATCCGGCCATCGAGGAGGCCTTGCATCTCTGCGAGGCCCGGAAGCTCATCAGCCCCATTGAGAAGGAAGAGGAATTAAAGGGAGAACTGGGGTTGGGGGCCTATACCATCGATGAGAGCAAACGGCTCATTCTGGAATATTATAAAGACAACATCATCCACTTTTTCCTGCCGGCCGCCTTCGTGTCCATGTCCATTCTGGCCATCCAAGACGCAGAGTTCACCGGCTCCCAGGTTCTGGCCGATTACCGGTTCCTGAAAGAACTGTTCAAGTATGAATTTGTCTATGATGATCTCGGTTCCGAGGCCAACGTGGCCCGGGTGCTCCATTACTTCAGTCAAAGAGGCGTGATCGGCGTCATTGACCGGGAGGCCGATTCCTATCTGCTCTCCGCCTCGGGTCTGAAAGAGCTCTCCTATTTCGCCAACTTGCTGCACAACTATTTGGAATCTTATTGGATCACCCTCAGGGCGATTAAGTACCTGAAGAAACGGCCCCGCAATGAACGGGATTTCTTGAAGCGCATCCATTCCATCGGCACCAAGCTCCACAAAGTAGGCGAAGTGGAGAGGTCCGAAGCCCTTTCCGATGCCAACTTCCGGAATGCCTTGAAGCTCTTCGGCGAGAAAGGGGTCATTCTCAAAAAGACCAAGGAAGGCAAACAGCAATCCACCTTCAGCCGCCCCGAAGATGAAGATGCCCGGGAATTTTATGGCCAACAACTGGCCCGCTTTCTGCGGCGCTAGCCCCTGCGGTGGGAGGCCGGAGTCAACACCGACGGTTTTTGGGTGGAAAGCCGGCTTTCTCGAAATCTGACGCCCCTTTCCGGATGGGCGCGACCTAATGTTCATCCGGGAACTCTAGCCGCATAGGTGACAGGCCGTCGGAGGTCTTGATAATTCAAGCCCCTACGCTGGGCGCACCTTTCAACTCGGGCCTTTCGGGATGGACACTAATTGCCATGACCTGTGGGTCTAACGCGAACCATGAAAACAGAGGTTATTGCCCTTGGCTAACTTGGGCGGGCACGGAGGCCCGCCCCACTAAGAGAAAATCTCTTCCGGAAACCAGCAACCAGGGCACTACGAACTATGAACTATGAACTTTATTTCCCAACTAATTGCCATTACTTATAAAAGTCACCCGCGAACCTTGAAAATACAGGTCGCTGCCCTTGGCTAACTTGGGCGGGCACGGAGGCCCGCCCCACTAAGAGAAAAGCGATTCCGGAAATCAGCAACCAGGGCACTATGAACTATGAACTTTATTTCCCAACTAATTGCCATTACTTATAAAAGTCAACTGCGAACCTTGAAAATACAGGTCGCTGCCCTTGGCTAACTTGGGTGGGCACAGAGGCCCGCCCCACTGAAAGACAATTTTTTCTGGAAACAAGGAACCGGAAACCAGCAACCAGGTCACTATGAACTATGAACTATGAACTTTATTTCCCAATTAATCTCTGAGGAATAAATTCGTGCCCACCGGCTCGTGTCACCATCCGGCCAGAAGTGAAGCCTGGACCGATTTCGCCGCCCTGGCCCGCCATCTGGACCTGCGGTTGGAGCGGGCCCTGGGTCGGAGGACCTGGCTGGCCCGGACATCGGACGGGCGGGACGTGGTCTTGCAGAGCGGTTCCTCGTTGTCTGCCGCGGATTGGCATTTCCTCTTTCATTTGGGGATGTTTCAGCCGCCCTTCGCCTATCCCACCAATGTCTCGGGGCAGGCCGGACATTACCTGGTGTATGAATACATCCCGGGGCAACCCCTCAGCGGGGTCGATTTTGAGGCCGAACCGGTGCGCCGAGCCGTTATGGAGTTGAGCGGTCGTCTCACCGCCCTGTTTCGCAGTCTGAAGTTGGGGACCTGGCTGCAGGGGATGGGCCAGCAGAGGGCGGAGGGACCGCACCGGTCCGCGGCCCAGCGGTTGGCGGCCTTGGGGGCCAGTTTGGGGGAGCGGCAGGACGGCCTGGCTGCCCGGCGTTGGGAGGCTTCCCAAAGTTATGCCTGGGCTCAAGGCATCATCCCCTGGTGCGCCCGCCACTGGCCGGCAGCCGCGGGGGAGGAGCCGCCGCCCTGGGAAAAGTTGCAGCTCAGGGTGGCGGAGGTGACTTCCATCCATCTGGCGACCCATGGGTCCGGGTTGGCCCACACGGCTTTCACTCCCGAGCATCTCTTGCGGCTCCCGGATAATACCTGGGGGGTGGTGGGCTGGCGGGTCGCCCCCCGCCCCTATAATTACATGCGTTACCGCTATCTGGCCTGGTCTCTGATCCACTCTCCCGGAGGCGACCTCATGGAGCGTTATCGGGATTATCTGGCCCAGATGCCGGCCATTGCCACCGCGGCAGCCCACCCAGTGACCATGGCCCTGGCCCTCCTGGAATCCTGGGTGGAGGCCGCGGGGGCGGTCAGCCGACGGGACGAAAAGATGGCGGCCATCAGAATGTTCCTGGAAGAAGCCCTCTCTGAGGGTATACCGCGCCAAGGGGACAGCCTCGAGGGGGGAAAGTGCCTCAGTTAGCGTCACTGCGGCGCCGCCTCCCACCCCAGGTTTGCCCCTGATTTTCCACCAACCTGCTGATAAGAAAAGGCCCATGACCTCAAAAGGAAAGACTGCAACTCCTCTCACCGCTGAGTTCTCAAACCTTGCCGAAGCTCTGGCCTGGGTTTATGATCTCCAGAAATTCGGCATCAAATTCGGCCTCTCCTCCACCGCCCGATTGTTGGCCAGACTGGGCAACCCCCAGGACCGCTGCCGATTTATTCACATAGCCGGCACCAACGGCAAGGGGTCGGTGGCGGCCATGCTCTCCCGCATCCTGACGTTGTGCGGCTATCCGGTGGGATTGTACAGCTCCCCCCATCTGGTCCATTTTCACGAACGGTTCCGTTGGCGGGATACAGACATTGACGATGCCTCGGTCCTGGGGCTCATCAACCAGGTCAAGGCCGTGGTGGACCCCCAGGAACTGCCCACCTTTTTTGAGTTTGTCACGGCCATGGCCCTGCTCTATTATGCCCAGCGGCAGGCCGATCCGGTGATCTTGGAAACGGGTATGGGCGGCAGATTGGACGCCACCAATATCGTGGTGCCGCTTCTGTCCATTATCACTAATATCGCCCTGGACCACCGGGAGTATCTGGGCAACTCGCTGGCGGCCATTGCGGCGGAAAAAGCCGGGATCATCAAAGCCGGCGTTCCGGTTATTGCCGGGGTGCGGCAGCATACGGCCCTGATTCCCATTCAGGCTGCTTCCGAGGCCTTGCACAGCCCCCTGTACCTGCATCGTCGGGACTTTTTCGGGCAGGGCCAAGGCCGGGGGCGATTTTGCTACCAGGGTCTGGGGGTAACCTGGCGAGGTTTGCGGACCAACCTGATGGGACGCCATCAATATGGCAACGCCGCCCTGGCCCTGGCCGCCGTGGAACTCCTGCAGCAGCAGGGCTTCAGTATTCCCGAGGCGATTGTCCGCCAGGGCCTGCAGGAGGTCCGTTGGCCCGGGCGCCTGGAACTGGTCTCCACCCGGCCCCGCATCATCCTGGACGGGGCCCACAACCCGGCCGCGGCCACTACCTTGGCCCGGGCCCTGCGCCGCGACCTCTTCTACCCACGACTGATCCTGGTGCTGGGCATCATGGCTGACAAAGACATTCTGGGCATCCTGCGCCGACTGCTGCCTCTGGCTGATGTGGTCATCTTTTCCCGGCCCCGATATGATCGCGCCGCTCCACCGGCCCGTCTGCAGGCTTTGGCCGCCGGCCTGTCGGTGCCCCATTTGGTCATTGACGACCTGGCCGCTGCCATCCATCAGGCCAAATCCCTGGCGGGAGAGGATGACCTGATCGTTATCACCGGATCTCTCTTTACCATCGGCGAAGCACGGGAGCATCTTACGGCGGCGGCTGAACCGGCATGACCTGTCCGGATTTAAACTTGACATGCTGCCAGGATAATGGTAACGTTCTTTAATATTTACTTTTTTTAGCCTTTTAGGGGCTTGTAAAGGAGATGCGGGCATGCATTTTCAAGACGTGCTCATGACGTTGGAACGTTTCTGGGCTGACCGGGGCTGTGTTATCCAGCAGCCCTATGATTTGGAAGTCGGCGCCGGGACCTTCAATCCGGCCACCATGCTGCGGGTATTGGGTCCGGAACCCTGGAATGTGGCCTATGTGGAACCGTCCCGCCGGCCTACCGATGGCCGTTATGGGGAGAATCCCAACCGGCTGCAGCATTACTACCAGTATCAGGTCATCCTGAAACCGTCGCCGCTGGAAGTCCAGGAGCTGTATCTGGATAGTCTGAAAGCCCTGGGCATTGACCCTCTGGCCCATGATATCCGTTTTGTGGAAGATGACTGGGAATCCCCCACCCTGGGGGCCTGGGGACTGGGCTGGGAAGTCTGGCTGGACGGTATGGAAATCACCCAGTTCACCTATTTCCAACAGGCCGGCGGCATTGACCTCCATCCCATCAGCGTGGAGCTGACTTACGGACCTGAACGCATCGCCATGTATCTGCAGGGCATCAATAATGTCTATGACCTGATCTGGACCGACGGCATCACCTACGGCGATATCCACCATCGGGGGGAAGTGGAGTTTTCCACCTATAATTTTGAGCAGGCCGATATTGCCATGCTCTTTGATCTCTTTGCCAAGTATGAACAGGAATCCCTCCGTCTGGTCAATATCGGCTTGGTGTTGCCGGCCTATGATTATTGCCTGAAGTGTTCCCACACCTTCAACCTCCTGGATGCCCGGGGGGCCATCAGCGTGGCGGAACGGAGCCGCATCATCGGCCGGGTCCGTCAGATGGCCCGTCTCTGCGCCGAAGGTTACCTGAAGCAGCGGGAGGCCATGGGCTTTCCGTTGTTAAAGAAAAAGACAGGGTGAAGTCGGTCAGGGGCGGCAGGAAGGCGTGGTTGCCGAATCTCTCCTTGGAGCTGCGGTCACCACACTGCCCGGGCCGCGGCCGATTAAAGGGACCCGGAGGCAACCTGAAAATCGGCTGCCAGAACGTATAAACTCATGAATATTGCCGTCAAGGCGGTGTCTGTTTAGAGGAAACCATGGCTACTGATCTGCTTATCGAAATCGGCACTGAGGAAATCCCGGCCAGATTTATCCCCCCTGTCCTGGAGGAAATGCAGCAAACCTTCCAGAAGCGTCTGGAACAGGAACGCATCGGGGTGGGGGAAATCAAAACCATGGGAACGCCCCGGCGTCTGGCCCTCCTGGCTACCGGGGTAGCCCCGCGACAGGCCGAGAGTATGGCCGAGATTATCGGTCCCCCCCGGGCCGTGGCCTACGATGCGGCCGGGAACCCCACCCAGGCGGCCAAGGGTTTTGCCCGAGCCCAAGGCGTGGAGGTGGAGGATCTCACCGTGGTGGAGACGGAGAAAGGGGCTTACCTGGCGGTAAAAAAACACGCGGCCGGACTTCCCACGGCCGAACGGCTGCAGGCCTTCCTGCCGGAGTGGATTCTCAGCTTATCTTTTCCCAAGTCTATGCGCTGGGGCTCCCTGAATATCAGTTTCGCCCGTCCCATCCATTGGCTGGTGGCCATTTTTGGCACTGAGGTCATTCCCTTCACCGTGGGGAATATCTCTTCCGGCGCGGTGACCTACGGCCACCGGTTCCAGGCCCCAGGAGCCATCCCCTTGACCTCGGCCTCGGCCTCGGCCTATTTGGAGGCCCTGCGCCGGGCCCACGTCCTGGTGGACCCGGAGGAACGGCGGGCTTCCCTGGTGCAGCAGCTGGAGGACGCGGCTCGGGGTGTCCAGGGCCGGATCGTGCCCAATCCGGAACTGTTGCAGGAAAACACCTTCCTGGTGGAGCGGCCCAACGTCACCCTGGGGAATTTTGAACCCCATTTCCTGGACCTGCCCGATGAGGTCCTCATCACCTCCATGCGGGAACACCAGCGCTATTTCTCCCTACGCGATGCCCAGGGAAGGCTCTTGCCCCATTTCATCGCGGTCAACAACACCTTGGCCCGGGATCCGGTGGTGGTCCAGCAAGGGCATGAGCGGGTCCTGCGGGCCCGGCTCAGCGACGCTATGTTCTTCTTCCAGGAAGACCGCAAGGTCAAGCCGGACACCTGGGTAGAGGAACTCAAGGGCGTGGTTTACCACTCGCTGCTGGGCACCTCTTACGACAAGATGACCCGTTTCCGGGCCCTGGCCACCTATTTCGCCGAGCGACTGCTGCCTGACAAGATTGCCCAGGTGCAGCGGGCCGCCACCCTGTGTAAAGCCGATCTGGTCAGCGGCATGGTGGGCGAATTTCCCAGTCTCCAGGGCATCATGGGCCGGGAGTATGCCCGATTGGCCGGAGAGGACCCCGAAGTCGCCGCGGCTATCTGGGAACACTACCTGCCCCGCCATGCCGGCGACCAATTGCCCACCGGACCGGTGGGCGCCTTGGTGGGTATGGCCGACCGGCTGGACAGCATCTGCGGCTGTTTCGGCGTCGGACTCATCCCTTCGGGGGCCGCCGATCCCTATGGCCTCCGGCGCCAGGCACTGGCCATCATCAATATTCTCTGGGATAAGCAATTTTATCTGGACCTCGGCGCTGCCGTCGATTACAGTCTCTCCCTGCTCCAGGAAAAGTTGACCGAACCCGTTGAGAAAACCCGCACGGAGGTCATGGACTTCTTCCGCACCCGCCTCCAGCATCTCCTCACCGGGGAAGGCTTGAGCGCCGAGGTGGTGGACGCGGTTTTGACCGCCTCCTGCACCGATGTGGTCGAGGCCATGGCCCGGGCCCAGGCCCTGGAGGAAGTCCGCCGCAGCCTGGACTTCCCCGCTTTGGCCGTGGCCTTCAAACGGGTCATCAACATTTCCCGGGGCACGCCGCCGGCGCCGGTACAACCCGATCTCTTTGAACAGCCGGCTGAACACGATCTCTTGGCGGCTACCCAGGCCATGGAAAAGACCGTGGCCGAGGCTCTGCCCCAGCGCCGTTATGCCGAAGCCTTCAAGGCCTTGGCCGCCCTGAAAAATCCCGTGGACGCCTTTTTTGATGCCGTCCTGGTCATGACCGACAACCTGCCGGTCCGGGCCAACCGTCTGGCGCTTTTGGTACGGATCAGTCAGACTTTCTTAAAACTGGCGGATTTCTCCCGGATTTCCCTCTAATCCGGCGGCCCGTGCCGGGGCGATCCAGTGGGCCGAGGACACTGAGCAACGGACAATGACCAGGAATCAGCGGCCGGTTGTCAACAATTTCCTTCGGTGAGGCCGCCCGTGCCCGCCGGGCTTCGGTTTCTGGTTCCCGGTTTCCAGGAGCATGTTTTCAGTGAGACGGGCTTGCGTGTCGGCCTAGACGTGCTCCAAGTGATCTTCCTCTCCACCCCCTGCCGGGGGAGAAGGTTGGAATCAGGGGCGAGACATTGGCACGCGGCGCAGTTGACCCGCGGTTATTGGCAATTATATGAAGTGGTTTAAGCGCAAGAAAAAAACGCCGGCAAACCGGACCGGGTCGGAGCTGTCTGCCGGCGAAGCCGCAGCTCTGCCCCAGCCGGATACGCCCTCCGAGGCCCCGGCGGTGGACACGGCGGTACTGCCGGCGGCGGTAACCTTTCCCCCGTCCGAACCTGCGGCCGTGCCTTCCCCGGCACCAGAGCCCGAGACGATGGCGGTAGGAGAGGATGAGACCATCGACACTCAGAGCCCTGAAGAAGAGAGCACCCCGGCCCCGGAAGCCCCCTCCCCATCGAAAAGGGGGCTATTCCGGAGGTTGCGGGAGCGCCTCAGCAAGACCCGCCAGGCCCTGGGCTCCAATCTCGACCGCCTCTTCCTGGGGCACAAGACCATTGATCTGGACCTTCTGGATCAACTGGAAGAGCTGCTCATTACCGCGGACTTGGGAGTGGAAACCAGCGTTGATCTGCTGGAGCGCACCCGGGAGAAGGTGAGACGGCGGGAATTGACTGATCCCGAGCGTCTGAAAGCCCACCTTAAGGAAGAGATGCTGGCCATCCTCACCGGGGCTGTGGGTCAGCCGGCCCCCGTGGCGGCCAAACCCCACGTGGTCATGGTTGTCGGCGTCAACGGCGTGGGTAAGACCACCACCATTGCCAAGCTGGCCCATTATGACACCCAGCAGGGGCTGAAGGTGCTCCTGGTGGCTGCGGACACCTTCCGGGCCGCGGCGGTGGAGCAGCTGGAGATCTGGGGCCAACGGGTGGGGGTGCCAGTGATTAAACAGAAAACCGGGGCCGATCCCGCCGCCGTGGTCTTTGACGGCCTCCAGGCCGCCTTGGCCCGGGGGGTGGACAAAGTCTACATTGACACCGCCGGCCGCCTCCATACCAAGGTCAATCTCATGGAGGAATTAAAGAAAGTGCGGCGGACCGCCGAGAAAAAGATCAACGGCGCCCCCCACGAAGTCCTCCTGGTACTGGACGCCACCACCGGCCAGAATGCCATCAGCCAGGCCCGCCTCTTCCACCAAGCCGTGGGTGTCACCGGCGTCGTCATGACCAAACTGGACGGCACGGCCAAAGGGGGCGTGGCCCTGGGAGTGGTGAAGGAAACGGGGCTGCCGTTGGCCTTCATCGGTGTAGGTGAACAGATGGACGATCTGCGGCCCTTTGACCCCGAAGCCTACCTGGAGGCCATCTTAGGCTAGCCCGGCGAGACCGACCCAACCATGCAGCCAGTGAAAACACCAGCGAGCCTGACTTTGTCAAAAGCCCCCAACAGCCTCCGGGCCTGGTTGCCCGCGTTCCTCTCCTATTGGCTTCCGCCGCTGCTCCTGACCGGCGGCATCTTCTTCATGGCCGGAGACTACGGCTCCACATCCAGATTCCACTGGCCGACGTATGTATTAAGATTCCTGCTGCCGTCTTTATCACCCCGGGAAATCCTCCAGTTAGTGGGGCTGCTGCGGAAAATTCTGCATTTTCTGGTGTATGCCTCCCTTTTTTCTGTGTATGCGCGGGCCTTTCGGTGGCAGCTGCACCTGGGACGCTGGCCGTTGGTGATCCTGACCCTCAGTGTCTGTCTGCTCATCTCCGGAGCGGATGAAGGCCGCCAGGCCTTTTATCCCAGCCGTTCCGGTCGAGTCACCGACGTATTGCTGGATATGAGCGGCGCCTTGACCGCTGCCGCCGTTCTCTGGCCCTGGCTGCGCCCCAAGGAACCCTGAGCGCTCTGGGGATGGTTGCAAAACCAAAAGGGCGACTTATAATTCCTAGATATGAAAACGTTAGCTGTCACCATCAGTCTCATCTGTGTCCTGCTGTTGACCCCCGGTAGTCCAAGGGCGGGAGACAACGGTAATCTATTCTCCCGGGTGCAGGAATACCACTTGGACAACGGCTTGACCGTTCTCCTCCTGCCCGAACCCCGGGCTCCCATCGTCAGCGTCCAGGTCTGGTATCGGGTGGGCTCCCGCTATGAGGTGTTGGGCAAGACGGGACTCTCCCACCTGCTGGAGCATTTAATGTTCCGGGGTACCGAGAAATACGGGCCCAAGGTCTTTTCCCGGCTGGTACAACAGGCCGGCGGCAACAACAACGCCTTTACCTCCAAGGATTATACGGCCTATTTTGAGACCGGCCCCAAGGACAGCCTCCGCCTATTTCTGGATTTGGAGGCCGACCGGATGCGCCACCTGAAGCTGGACGAGGAGCTGTTCCGCACCGAGCAACAGGTGGTAGTGGAGGAACGCCGGCTGCGCACCGAGGACGATCCCATTAATTCTCTTTACGAGGAGACGGTGTCCACGGCTTTCAAGGCCCATCCCTATCAATGGCCCATCATCGGCTGGATGCATGATGTCAGCTCCCTGACCCTGGCCGACCTCCGGCAACATTATGACCGCTATTATCAGCCCAACAACGCCACCTTGGTAGTGGTGGGGGATATCGAGCCCCAGGCCGCCCTCCAGGCCATCAAAGAAACCTTCGGGAAGATCCCCCGGGGGCCGGACCCGCCGGCCTTTCGAGCCTTGGAGCCACCGCAACAGGGAGAACGGCGCACCGAATTGACCCGGGAGGCGCAGCTGCCGGCCGTCTTCCTGGCCTATCATGTCCCTAATTTAACTGATGCCGACGCCTATCCCCTGGAGGTGCTCTCCCTGATCCTGGCCCAGGGCCGCAGTTCCCGCCTCTATCGTCGTTTGGTTTACGAGGCCAAGGTGGCGTTGGACGTGGGCGCCGATTATGAATTTGCCACCGCCAGCCCCTCCCTTCTCCTCTTTTACGCCCAGCCGTTGCCCGGCATCGCCCTGTCCCAGGTGGAGCGGTTGCTGGAAGAAGAGATCAACCGGATCAAGCAGCAACCGGTCAGTGCCCAGGAATTGCTCAAGGCCAAAAACCAGACCGAGGCCGCCTTTATCATGGGACAGGACTCCCTGTTCTATCGCGGCATGTTGCTGGGGCGATACCAAACCATCGCTTCCTGGCAGAAACTCAATGACATTATTCCGGGTATTCGGGCGGTCACTGCTGCCGATGTCCAGCGGGTAGCCCAGAAATATCTGGTCAAGGCCAACCGCACTGTGGGTATTCTCAACCCCTTGGCTCCAAGCCGCCCAACTACCGAAAGGTTCGTCCCCCATGAACAAGTTCGCTAAATATCTGGCGGTTCTCAGCCTGGTCATCATGGTCCTGGCTGGAACCGGGGTGGAATCAGCAGTCAGCACCCCGGTGCTGGGGGAACGCTTCGTCCTGGCCAACGGCTTGGTCTGCCTCTTCAGCCATCAGTCCGATCTCCCCTTGGTGACCATTGATTTGACCATCAAAGCCGGAGCGCTGTTTGACCCTGCAGGCAAACCCGGTTTGGCCAATATGACGGCATCCCTGCTGCGTTACGGAACCAAAACCAAGACCGCCCAGCAGCTTGCCGAAGAGATCGATCTTTTGGGTGCGGCCCTGAACGCCAGCGCCGGTCGGGACGCCGCCACCGTCAAATTGACCATCCTGAAAAAAGACCTGGACCAGGGGTTGGCCATCCTCCAGGATGTCCTGCTGCGGCCCCGGTTCGCCCTCTCCGACCTCCAAGCCCTGGCAAAAAGGTTCCAGGGGACTCTCAAGAGTCAGGAGGATGAGCCCGGTATTGTGGCGGAACGTGCCTTCCGGCAGACCCTCTTCGGGGACCACCCTTACGGCTTTCCGGTCATGGGCACCATAGCCAGTTTGGCCAAGATAACCCAGAATGAAGTGCGTTCCTTCCATCGCCGCTATTATCGGCCCAATAATGCCATCCTCACCATAGTGGGCGACCTTAGCTTGGAGGAAGCCAAAGGCTTGGCCGAGGAATTTTTCGGCCCTTGGGAGCCGGGAGAACCGCCCCCTGCCCCACCCTCGCCCCAACCCCCACAGGCCCAGCCCACGATAGTCAAGATCAACAAGGATATCACCCAGGCCAACATTGTCCTGGGGCTTATGGGGTTGGCCAGAGCGAACCCCGATTTTTACGCGATGCAGCTGTTGAACTACATCATCGGCGGCGGTGGTTTTACCTCCCGGTTGATGGATAATATCCGGGAAAATCGTGGTTTGGCGTATAATGTTCACAGCAGCTTTGAACCCGGCCTGGTGCCCGGTCCCATCACCATTGATTTGGAGACCAAAAACGCCTCAGGCGGGGAAGCGGTGACCGAAGTGCTGCGGGAGCTCAACCGCGTCCGGGAGGAGCTGGTGAGTGACCAGGAACTGGCCGACGCCAAGGCCTACCTCATCGGCTCCCTACCCATGAAAATGGACTCCAATGCCAAGCGGGCCGCTTTGTTGGGATATGTGGAAATGTTTGGCCTGGGTCTGGATTATCCCTGGCGGTATCCCGAGATTATCAATGCCGTCACCAAGGAGGAAGTCCTGCAGGCGGCCAGGAAATATCTGGATCCCGCCCAGTACATTCTGGTGGTGGTAGGCCGCCAACCAGAAATCAATCTGAACCTGCCGCCTACCTGGCAGGAACAGGAACAAACACCCTGAAAGGAAGAAACATTGAGATGGTGAAAAAAGTTAACCTCTTGGTAACGTTAGCCATCCTGGCCGGTTTTTTCTGGATGACCTGTATCTCCGCCCCGATGGTGCAGGCAGCCACCCCGACCGGGATTGCGCCGGAGACCTTCGCCGACTTGGCCAAGAAGATTTCCGCTGCGGTGGTCAACATCAGCACCGAGAAGACCGTGAAACGCCCCCAGATGAGCCGGCGGCCGCCGGGAATGCCGGGGCCTGGACCTTCGCCCTTTGGTCCCGAAGATCCCTTCCGGGAGTTCTTCGAACGCTTTTTTGGTGATATGCCCAAAGAATTCAAGAGCCGCAGCCTGGGTTCGGGCTTTATTTTTGACAAAGACGGCTTCATCATCACCAATAACCACGTTATTGAAGGGGCCGACAAGATCAAGGTCAAATTAAACGACGGCCGGGAGTTCAAGGCCACCATCAAAGGCCGGGATCCCATGACCGATCTGGCCCTGATCAAGATCGATTCTCCCACCCATGACCTGCCCGCCCTGCCCTTGGGCGATTCCAACGCCATCCAGGTGGGCGATTGGGTCATGGCCGTGGGCAACCCCTTCGGCCTGTCCCATACCGTCACCGTGGGCATCATCAGCGCCAAAGGTCGGGTCATTGGGGCCGGCCCCTATGACGATTTCCTCCAGACCGATGCCTCCATCAACCCCGGCAACAGCGGCGGACCGTTGGTAAATCTCAACGGCGAAGTGGTAGGCATCAACAGCGCCATCGTGGCCTCGGGCCAGGGCATCGGTTTTGCCATCCCCAGCAACATGGCCAAGAGTATCATCCCCCAACTGAAAGAAAAGGGGACGGTAACCCGGGGTATGCTGGGGGTACAGATCCAGGTGGTGACCCCGGAACTGGCCAAATCCTTCGGTCTCAAAGAACCCATGGGAGCCCTGGTAGCCGAGGTCAACCCGGAGACGCCGGCGGCCAAAGTGGGCCTGCAGCGGGGCGATATCATCATCGAGTTTGACGGCACCCCCATCAAGGAAATGCACGAACTCCCCCGTCTGGTGGCCGGCACCGCCCCCGGCAAGAGCGTCAGCCTCAAGATCCTGCGGCAGGGAAAGGAAAAGACCTTTACCGTCACCGTGGCCGAGATGAAGCCGGAACAACTGGCCCAACTCATGGAAACTGAGGAAGAACCGGAAAAATCCAACTTGGGGATGATGGTCCAGGAACTTAACCCCCAAATCGCCCGGGCTTTTCAGCTCCGAGAAACCAGCGGCGTGGTGGTGGTACAGGTGGAACAGGGCAGCCCGGCCGCCGAAGCCGGCGTCCGCCCCGGTGATCTGGTCCTGGAAGTCAATGATACCATTATTAAAAAGCTGAAAGATTATCATGCCACCCTGGCTCAGATTAAGCCGGGGAGCATGGTGCGGCTGCTGCTCAAACGCCAGGGCAAGACCTTGTACGTGGTGGTGACCGCACCCGAGAAACCATAACGGCAGCGCCCTTGCCCCAGACCGAGCCCAGGCGTCGGCCACCTCGGAGGGAACGACGCCGCGCTGAAGTTGTCTGCCAGGGATACCGATAAGAAACCGAACCCGGGGGAGCCGGCCCAGAGGAAGAGGCCCACCCCCGGCGAAGTCCCCCCGAGTCTTTGATCAGCCTAATTATCCGATTACGCCAAATACTGTCCAGAGGGAAAGGGGCAGCGCGCCCCCGCCGCCCCATTTCCCTCTGGCCGGATGCTAATATCGACCGATGAAAGGATGAGCTGGATGAACCGGTATACATGTTTGCGGCGGCGGTCAGTGGGTAGAGGCGTCTTGATCTTAATGCTTAGCCTCCTGGGCTGGCAATTGGGTGGGGCCAAAGGTACGGCAGAAATCTATTTAGAGGGCTATGCGGGTTATGTTAAATCCGCCACGGTTTTCCGAGATTATCTCGTCATGACCACTCATCATCCGACCCTGGGCACCTTCGAGGAGCACCGCACCCGAGGGACTTTTCGACCGCACGTCATCGGCGGCCTGAAAGTGGGGACCTGGTTTGTCCCAGAAGGGTTTTTAGGGGCCGCTTACCCATCCTGGCTGCAATACTTCGGGATGTATCTGGACTTCAGCTTCCATCGCCAGAACATGCGATATAGAGTGGGCCCCACCATCTTCAACGGCGGTCCCGATGTCGGCCGCCACTCCTTTGACAGCAGTGGCCAGACCTTCACCCTGGCCCTAATGTTTGCCGGCCGCCTGGGCTTCCTGCCCAATGACCAGGTGCCTTTCGGCCGCTTGCAGCCCTACCTGGCGATCGGTCCGGCCCTGATCATCACGGAGCAGCAGGTGACCCTCCGGGGACAGACGTTGGTCGGGGGCGTGCAAATACCTTATACGTTAGTGCCGGGAGCCGAGACCGCGGTGGTGCCGGCCCTGGCCATTGAGCCCGGGATACGATGGCTTTTCAACAAGAACTTCTCCGTTGATCTATCTTTTAAATTTCGCTGGGCCCACCCTTCCTTCACCTTCGGTTACACCGATCCCTTCAGCAGCTCCCATGAGACCTTTACCCTGAACCCCCAATATCTTATCCTCAGCCTGCAGCTGGGGGCAGCTTATCATTTTTAGGGGGGCCTGGTTTGCCGTCACGAGAGGACACCATGGAGCCAATCGCCTGACCCCAAATTTATTTCTCAGACCTCGTCAGCGGTCGGCCGCGCCGGGCCGTTTCTGGGTTCGGTCGGGGTGGTGTTGACCGGTTCCCGGAGGAGGGCCAGCAGCTTTTCGGCCACCGGTTGGGGCAGGCCCGCCTTCTGACAGAGGTCGGGAACCGAAGCCGCGGCAACGGCCGGCAGGTCAGGGAAGTGTTGCAGCAGTCGGCGGCGGCGTTTGGGACCCAGGCCTGGAACCTGGTCCAGGATGGAGGCCAGGGCCGCCTGCCGAGATTTCCGGCGATGGAAGCCCACCGCCACCCGATGGGCTTCATCCCGGAGGCGCATGAGAAGGAAGAGGCCGGGGGAATTGGCTGGCAGGAACAGGGGATTTTTCCGGCCGGGCAGATAGAGGCGGTCACGCACCGCTCTGCCGCCTGGGCGGGGGCGAGCCTTAGCCAGGCCCAGGAGGGGCAGCTTGTCGGTCAAGCCCAACTCCCGCAGGGCCGCCTGGGCCGCAGCAACCTGGCTGAGGCCCCCGTCCACGACCAGGAGGTCGGGCCAGAGGAGGTCGGCCCGGCTGAACTCCCGCCGGATCACCTCCGCCAACATGGCCGGGTCGTTGGGACCTTCCACCTCGTGGATGCGAAAGCGGCGGTAGGCCTTTTTATCGGGCAGACCGTCCTGGAACACAACCATGGACCCGACGGCCTGTTGCCCCTGCAGATTGGAGATGTCCAGACAGGCCAAGCGTCGGGGCGGAGTCGGCAGGTGGAGATGTTCCTGCAGATCCAGAACCGGGTCCTTGGTCGGCCCCAGACTGAGCTGCCTGTCCAAAGCCGCCTGGGCATTAGCTGCGGCCAGGCGCAGGAGCTGGCGCCGGGGACCCGTGTGAGGGCAGACCAGCTGCACCGGCCCCCCTTTCTGCTCCGCTAAAAGCTCCAGAAAGGCCTCCTGAGCGGCCAGGGGCTGGGGCACCAGGATCTCGTCGGGCACGAAGCGCTGGGGGCTATAGTATTGCCTCAGAAAGGCCTCCAGCAGATCTGCGTCTTCATCCTCGGCCTCGGGAAAATAATAGTTCAGGCTGTCGGTGACCCGCCCCCCCCGAACTATGAGCAGCAGGACCATGGCCCCCTCCCCTGCCCTGGCCACCCCCAGGACATCCTGGTCTTTAAAAGTAGGGGTCTGACTGACTTGACCGGCCAGGGTTCGGTCCAGTAGGGCCAGGCGATCCCGGAGCACCGCCGCCTCCTCGAAACGCAGCTCGGCCGCAGCCTGCTCCATCTGGGCCGTTAATTCCTGGCGCAACTGTTTGCCTTTCCCCTGAAGGAAAAGGAGGGCCTCCCGGGCCGCCCGGCCATAGTCCTCCAGGGAGACCTTGCCGCAACAGGGCGCCAGGCATTGCCCGATCTGGTAGTTGAGACACGGCCGGGACCGTTTCGGCACCCCCCGATCCCGGCAACTGCGCAGCCGAAAAGCCTTCTTCATGAACTTTACCAGTTCCCGCACCGCCGTCCCCGAGGTATAGGGACCAAAATAGCGGGCCCCGTCGGGAGCGAAACGCCGCACCAGAGACAGGCGGGGCACGGGTTCGTGCAGATCGAGGCGGAGACAGAGGAAGTTCTTGTCATCCCGCAGATTGATATTATAGCGGGGACGATGCTCCTTGATGAGGTTCCGTTCCAGAATGAGGGCTTCCCGCTCAGTGGCCGTCACCAAATAATCCACCTGCCGGAGCCGCTGCACCAAGATGGCGGTCCGGGGCCCCAACTGCTCCCGCAGATAGGAACCTACTCGATTCTTCAGGTTGACGGCCTTGCCTACATAGAGGACCTCGCCCTGGGCATCTTTAAAGAGATAGACGCCGGGACAGGTGGGAAGGTGCGGCACCGCCGCCGCCAAGGCCGGGGAGACAGAATGGTCGGAGCTCATCTTCCATCGGTCAGTCGTCGGTTTTCAGGGAGCAGCACAAAGATTGGGTCGCAGGGCAGGCCGCAGGCCCCCCCAGGCCCCCCCATGGCAACCTTTATAGTGTGCACCGAGAAAAATCCATGGCAAGGGGAGATTATCAGTTTGCCATCCCCTGGGCCGGCCTGGGGAATGGCTTTGGGCTTGGCAATAACTAATGGTAATTCCTTATAAATAATTTCGGGAAAAATAATTTTGACCTATCCCATTTTTCCTGTTGACGTGTTTTTGGAAAGAGTTATGATGCTTGATAATGGGCCGTTTGCGGCTCGCTTTTTATTGCCCCCAAGGAGGTAGTTGGCATTGAAGAAGTTGGCATCATTACTTATCGCTCTCTGTTTTACCTGTGCGACGGCAGCCCCGGTGCTGGCCCAACAGCAGGCCCTGCCGGAGGAGCAACCGAGCGTCGGTGCGGCGCAAGCAACTCCAAAAAAGGCTAAGAAAGCCAAGAAGACCAAAAAGCACCGGAAGTCCAAAACCAAAAAGTCAACGGCAACCCAGCAATAATTGTTGCCATCATCCAGAGGAAAAAAGGCTGGCAGTCAGACCAGCCTTTTTTCTTGCCGGCACTCTGCCGCGACCTACTTCTTTTTCAGCTGGTTGGCCACCGCCTGGATGGCCGCCTGGACTTTTTCCGGGTCCCCCAGATAGAAATGACGGATGGGGGTGAGATCGGCCGCCAGTTCATAGACCAAAGGAATGCCGGTGGGGATGTTCATGCCGACGATATCCTGATCCGAAATGTTGTCCAGATATTTTACCAGGGCCCGGAGGCTGTTGCCGTGCGCGGCGATGAGAACCCGTTTGCCGGTTTTCACGGTGGGGGCGATGGTGCCATGCCAATAAGGCAGGAAACGGGCCACCGTATCTTTTAGACATTCGGTGAGGGGAATCTCCTCGGGTTTCAAATCGGCATAGCGGGGATCTCGGCCGGGCCAACGAGGGTCGTCTCTGGTCAGGGCCGGAGGGGGGACGTCATAGCTGCGCCGCCAGATCTGGGTCTGCTCCATGCCATATTTTTCCGCGGTGGCCACCTTATCAAGACCCTGCAGGGCTCCATAGTGCCTTTCGTTGAGTCGCCAACTGTTGTGGATGGGTATCCACATCAGGTCCATCTCCTCTAAAATCAGCCAAAGGGTTTTGATGGCCCGGGAGAGCACCGAGGTGAAGGCCACGTCGAAGCGATAACCTTCTTTTTTCAGATAGCGTCCTGCTTCCTGGGCTTCCTGGATCCCTTTGGCCGACAGCCCCACATCCGTCCAACCGGCAAATTTGTTCTCCTTGTTCCAGGTGCTTTCACCATGTCGTACCAATACTAAAGTATACATCGCCTTGTCTTTTTCCTTTCCGGCGGGATGCCGCCCATTGCTGATCTTATAGGAATTCTATAGCAGATTTTCTGAGGATTCGGCAAGGTCCCGGCAGGAGGGAGCTTCAAGCAGCCGAGGTGTTGCCGATCTATCCGGCCGGTCAGGTGTGTAAGCTCTTGTTACTACAAGGGAAATTTATCCGCACCCAGCCCTTGCCGATTCGACGCCTGATTCTGGATAAGATTTCACGATAATTCTTTTTCCTGAGGTTACCTGATGCTGCCCCCGGACCCCGGCTCCCCCTAAGTCAGTCTCGCCAGCTCCTGGGCGTAGACGTCATAGGCCTGCTGGCCGTAGAGGACGAAGCGGACCAATCTGATCTCGGGGTGCTCTTCCAGATAATCCGCCACAGATTTCACGGCGATCCTGGCGGCTGCGGCCAGGGGATAGCCATAGACTCCGGTGGAGATGGAGGGAAAGGCCAGGCTCTGGATGCCTTTGGCCGAAGCCAGTTTGAGGCTCTCCCGGTAGCAGGAGGCCAGCAGATCTGCTTCTCCGGATTGCCCTCCCCGGTAGACCGGACCCACGGTGTGGATGACGTATTTGGCCTTCAGGTTGCCGCCGGTGGTGATGACGGCCTGGCCAGTGGGGCAGTAGCCGATCTGGCGGGCTTCGGCCTGGATGGCCGGGCCTCCGGCCCGGTTAATGGCGCCGTCCACACCGCCGCCGACCCGCAGTTCATTATTGGCCGCGTTGACGATGGCCTCGGTTTCCTGTCGGGTGATGTCGCCTTCAACGATTTCCAGGATGGATGCGTTGATCTGCACCTGCATGGTTAAATCCTCCGCTTCGGCCGAGTTTCCCGACCGGGGGTCCGGCCCCCCGGTAACCCAGGATCAACCTGGGTTCTTTGATCTTTCCCCTTTCTCCGATTGACGAATATGGCAGCGCAGCTTATATTTTAGCAGAATCAGAGCAGATGCTCGAGAAAAAGATTCCTGGAGGAACCAACCTTGTCTTATCTCATTGCCATGGCCGGGAAAGGCGGCACCGGTAAAACCACGCTGGCCGGCCTGGCCGTCCGTTATCTCATTGAACACGGCAAGAAGCCGGTCCTGGCCGTCGACGCCGATGCCAACAGCAATCTCAATGAAGTTTTGGGGGTCACCGTCGAGATGACCGTGGGCCAGGCCCGGGAGGAAGTAAAAGCCGGCGGCGGTCGGGTGGATATGACCAAAGATCAGCTGGTGGAATTCCGCATCAATCAATGTCTGGTGGAAGCCGAGGGTTTTGATCTCATCTGCATGGGGCAGCCGGAGGGCGCCGGCTGCTATTGTGCCGCCAATAACCTGATCAGCCATTATATGGAAGTCTTGTCTAAGAATTACCCCTACATAGTCATGGATAATGAGGCCGGCATGGAGCATTTGAGCCGTCTTACCACCAAGGATGTGGATCTGCTCCTTATCGTCAGTGATCCATCTTTTCGGGGCATCCAGGCGGCCCGCCGGGTCCATGAAGTGGCCAAGAGTTTGAAGATCGTGGTGGGGGAGGCTGCCCTCATCGTCAACCGGGTGAGCAACGGCATCCCTCCCCGCAGCCAGGAGGAGATCAAGAATTGGGGACTGCCCTTGGTCGGCGTTATTCCCGAAGATCCCCGCATCGCTGAATACGATGGCTTGGGAAAGCCCACCGTGACCCTCCCGGCAGATACTGTGGCGGTCCAGGCTGCCTACAAAATCTTTGCGGCCTTGATTAAATAAGCCAGGCGGGATACCGCCACGAGAGAATCTGTCTGAGGTCGGGAGGTGCCGGTCGGGGGGAGACGGCAGGGATGCCGGGGGAGGAACTGGTTTCATGGATGCGGTGATCATCCTGGGGGCTCGCATCGGCCAGGACGGCTACCCGGGACGGGTAGCCCGATTCCGGTTGCAGTTTGCCCTGCCGCTGGTGGTGGAGGTCTTTCCCCAGAGCGCGGTCATCATCTCCGGCGGCCGTCGGCCCGATCTGCCGTGCAGTGAAGCCCAGGCCATGGGAGATTGGGCCGTCCAGGAAACGGCCTCCCGCTGGGGCGACGCGGCCGCTGCCCAGCTGGCGGCCCGGCTTCTTCCCGAGGAGCGCAGCCGCACTACGGCGGAATCGGCCCATTACACTGCCCTGCTTCTGAACCACCATGGCCTGAAAAAGGCCGGTCTAGTCACTGATACCCTCCACATGCCCCGGGCCCGGTATCTTTTTGGCCGCACCTTTCCAGCCCGACGGCTGGAGTTTCAGCCTCTGCCAGCCCCCGGCCTTCTCCAGGATTATTGGCGGCGGCGGCGCCTCCTGCGACTCAGCAAATTTATCATCCGGGAGGCCGGAGCCTGGCTGAAGGTTTGGGGAAAGAATTTTCCTTAGGGTTCAGCCCGACAGCCTCGCCCCCTCCCTTTGCCCCGGAGCCGGCCCCGGCCTTGACCTGCCGCCGACAGCGACTATCTTCCGAGGTGCTGCTGACAATTTTCTTTTCAGATCATTTTCAGCTGATTATAATCAGAGCAGCACCGTTGCCGCAGGGTCTGCCAAGGCCAGGCGCGGCGGCAGCATCGGCCCAAGGGGGAGAACGCCGGGAATGCCGGGTTTAGAGCAGACCTTTCGGGAGGTTATCCGGCAACTGCACGCCAGTAAAACCGCTGACGAGATCGCCGCGCTCCTGGTAGAGCGACTGGCCCCGGCCCTGGGGGCTGGGGGGGCATTGTTGCAGCTCTTCCAAGCGTCCCGGGACGCCCCCGTGGTGACCCAGGCCTGGGGGCAAGGACGGGATTATCTGGAGAAACCCTGGATCGAACCGGAGCAACTTCTGGCCCATGCCGACGGTCAACAGGTCGTGGTACTGCAACAGTCAAGCCTCGACGCCGGTCCCTTCCCCGGTGACCAGGGCTCGGCCGCCAGGGCCACCTTGGCATATCTACCCCTGGGTGGGAAAGAAGATTGGTGGGGGTTCTTGGTCTTCTGGTATGACCACGTTCTGGCACTTGAGCCCACGGTCTTGAGTGACCTGGAAGATCTCGGCCAACAGGCCACCTGTGCCCTCAGCAAAGTCTGGCTCATCGCCAGACAGAAGGAGGAGTTTGACCGTTTGGCCCAACAGACCGAGCGCTTGACGGCTCTGGGTCGATTGGCCGCCGGGGTGGCCCACGAGCTGAACAACCCCTTGGCCAGCATCCTCCTTTACAGCAGCAACCTGTTGAAAAAGGTGCCGGCGGAAGGCTCGCTGCACCAGGGTCTGGCCACCATCATCCAGGAAACCAAGCGTTGTAAGAACCTTATCCAGGAATTTCTGGAACTGGCCCGACGTCAGGAACCGAAAAAAATCGTCAGCAACCTCAACGCCATCCTGGCCAAGGTCACACGCTTATTGGAGAATGAATTTCGCCGGCGGGCGGTCCGGCTGCAGCAGTCTCTGGCCCCAGATTTGCCGGACCTCTGGCTCGATCTCGGCCAGATGCAGCAGGTCTTCGTCCACCTGCTTCTCAATGCCTTGGAGGCGGTGCCGCCCCAAGGCACGGTAGAGATCACCAGCCGCTGGGACCGGGACCGCCAAGCCGTAGTCATTGCCATCACCGACAACGGCAGCGGCATCCCTCCCGAACATCTGGATCGCATCTTCGAACCCTTCTTTTCCACCAAACCAAGGGGCACCGGCCTGGGTCTATCGGTAAGCCGCGACTTCATCCATGACCACCAGGGCGATATTCACGTGGAAAGCAGACCTGGACAGGGGACCTGCGTTACCATCATTATACCCACCGGAGTCGGACCGGCCCGACCGGATGCCACAGGCGCCTGATGTCAGCGGGCAGTATCCTCATCATTGACGACGAGCCCATCATCGGATTGGTCTGCCGACTGGTCCTGGAGGAACAGGACTATGAAGTGGAAGTCTGCCAAACCGGGGCAGAGGGTCTAAAGAAGCTCCGCCGCGGCGACCACGATGTCGCCCTGTTGGATTTCAAGCTGCCGGATATGGAGGGTATGGAGATCCTGCACACGGTGAAGCGGGAACGCCTGGCTCCCTATATCATTGTCATGACAGCTTTTTCCACGGTGGAAAACGCCGTCGCCGCCATGAAGGCGGGGGCCTTTGATTATTTGGCCAAACCCTTCACCGATGATGAACTGCTCTTCACCGTGGCCAAGGCAGTGGAAAAGAAGCGGCTGGTGGAGGAGAACGTGGCCCTGCGTCAGCAGTTGGTGGACACCTACGGCTTCTCCAATATTGTGGGGGAAAACCCCGCCATGCAAAAGATCTTCCGGGAGATCAAGAAAGTAGCTCCCACGGACGCCACTGTCTTGATCTGCGGCGAGCCGGGCACCGGCAAGGAGCTCTTTGCCCGAGCTATCCATACCTACAGCCGCCGGAGCGGGCACCAGTTTGTGGCCATTGATTGCAGCACCCTCTCTCCTACCCTGCTGGAAAGCGAACTCTTCGGCCACGTCAAGGGCGCCTTTACCGGCGCCACCAAGGACAAGCCGGGTATCTTTGAGATAGCCCACAAAGGGACTCTGTTTCTGGATGAAGTGGCCAATCTCAGCCTGGAAATTCAGGGGAAACTCCTGCGGGTGCTGGAGACCCATGACTTCAAGCCAGTGGGGGCCAGCCAGATGAAGAAGACCGATGCCCGGGTGTTGGCGGCCACCAGCCGGGACTTGAAGGCTATGGTTCAGGAAGGGTCGTTTCGAGATGATCTCTATTACCGGCTGAACGTCTTTCCCATTTATCTCCCGCCCCTCCGGGCCCGGCAGGATGACATCCCCCGTCTGGCCTACCATTTTCTGCGCCATTTCAGCCGCAAGATCGGCAAACCCCTGGAGGGTTTCACCCCCGAGGCCCTGGAGATGCTGGCCGGCTACCCCTGGCCGGGGAACGTCCGCCAACTGAAAAATCTGGTGGAACGGCTGGTCATCCTGGTGGACCACCCCATATTGGACGGGAGTGACCTGCTGGAACACCTGGATCGCAAAGGTTGGCGCACCGACGCCATCCCCCAAACGCTCCAGGAGCTTAAAGCCGCCAAGAAACGGCTCCTGGAAGAAAGCTACGGGCAACTGGAAAAGGCCTTCCTGATCAGGGCCCTGGCCGCAGCTGATCAGAACATCACTCTGGCAGCTCGACGGGTGGGCATGCAGCGTTCCAACTTCTCCACCCTCCTGAAAAAACACCGCCTGACGCCGGACCGTCATCGGCCGGAGTGAGTCTCCCGGGCCCAGCCCGCCGCAGGTAGGGGCCTGATGGGCCAGGCGGCACGGCCCGCCCTCTTGCCAAGGAAGGCACTAAAAAAATTTTCCGCCTGCTACCCTCTGCCTCCTGCCTTTAGGCAAAACGCAGTTGCATGAGATAGAAGGCATCATTTTCGTAGTCGGCATCTACATGGACCACTTTCAGGGTCTTGAAGCCGAATTTCTCATACAATCGCTTGGCCTCGGTTTTGGGAATCTCCACATCCAACTCCACGGTGGCGATATTTTTTTCCCGCAGCTGGTTCAGGGCCTGGCCCAGGAGCTGGGAGGCGATACCGCGGCCCTGGGCCCGGGGATGAACGGCCACCCGCATGATGACCGCCCTCCGGGCCACCTCGCAGGAACAGGCGATGATAAACCCTTGGACCTGGTCGTCTTCCTCATAGACCAGAAAGAGATCCTGCAGGGCCGGGCAGAATTGGCTCTCATTCCATTGTTTGGGGAAACACTCGTCCTCAATCTCCAAAATCTGCGGCATATCGCTGGGATGAGCCGCCCTTATGACTCCGGCGGGGCTCGGTGGCGGCATGGCGTCCTCCCCTTCAGCAGATAAAAACTTTCTTTTCTATTTTACCAAAAATAATAGAAGTTAGTAATTTTTTAGCCGAGTGGAGAGCTTGATCGTCCCTGTCGGGACCAGGAGCGGGGGAGTGGTCGGCTGAACGGGACTTGACAAAGCCGGTGCGCCAAGAGAATCAGGACAGCGGCATCCTGCCGACGCCGCTGTCCCGGGGGGTCAGGAGACGCCGGCCGCCGCCTGGGACGAGGCGGTGGCCACAATAGTCTTGGCCACCTCGGCCAGGTGTTGCAGGAAGGGACTGTCCTCGGGCTTGAGGAGGCTGAGCTGCCCGGCGTCGGCGCTTTCCAGGACCTTGGGGTCAAAGGGCAAGGAGCCCAGGTAAGTCACCTTGGTCAAAGTCGCCAGACGTTGGCCGCCGCCGCTGGAAAAGAGGGGAATTTCCTTCCCGCAATCCGGACAAATGAGGCGCCCCATATTCTCCAAGAGACCGACGATGCGGATGTTAGTCTTCCAGCAGAAATCTATGGATTTGCGGACGTCCGCCAGAGAGATCTCCTGGGGGGTGGTGACAATGACGGCCTCCACCTCGGGAATGGTCTGGACCACCGACAGGGGTTCATCCCCGGTGCCCGGCGGGGCGTCAATGACCAGGTAATCCAGGCGGCCCCAGTCAATATCCGAGATGAACTGGCGGATGGCCGAGTGCTTCAGCGGCCCCCGCCAGATGACGGCACTCTCCCGATCGGGCATAAAGGCCTCGATGGAGACCACCTTGAGATTGGCGACCCCCGGCGGGGTGTAGAACAACTGACGTTCTTCCACATTCAAAGGACCGCTCAATCCCAGCATCCGCAGGACATTGGGGCCATGGAGGTCCACATCCATGAGGCCCACCTGATAGCCTTGGCGGGCCAGGGTCAGGGCCAGACTTACCGCCACACTGCTCTTGCCCACGCCGCCTTTGCCGCTCATCACCAGGAGTTTGCGACCGATCTGGTTCAAAGCCGCCCGCACCAGGGCCTCTTCAAAATGTTCTTCCCCGCCCTGATGGCTGTGAGTGTGACCACAGGTGGCGCTGGCGCCGCAGGTGGAACAGGCACTCTTTTCCGCATCATGATCCGATGTTGACATTATCTTACTACCTCTGCACCATGAGATTAAGTTTGTCAGCCCAGGCTGTTATCTTGCCCGTAGCCTCTTGCCAAAAACCGGCAGCGGCAGCCATGGCCCGGAACGCCCAGCCCCGGCCGCAGACAGCCGCTGACAGGAATTGATCAACAGAAGGATAGAGGGATTAAGGTCAGAGCAGCACCGGGGACTCTTACCGGCAGGATGAGGTGATGGAACCAACATTTTGTGCTCGACCGATCTTCCATTTGAACAAAAGTTCACATATAATCTATGTCGCCATAGAGGGTTTGTCAACCCAAATTATACCCGGTGAGGGCTGCAGGTCTGGGCCGAATGGGATGACGGCCCTTGGTTGCCTTGGGCGGGCACTTAAGGCCCACCCCACTAAATCTAGTTTCCATCCGGAAACTCCCGATAGACAGGTGATAGAGAGACCGGGGGGCTTGATAAATCAAGCCCTTACAATAGGGGCGTTTTCCACTCTGGCCTTTCTAAATGATTACGAATCTATTTTTTCCGGAACAAGGCGGGCATACCACGCCTCTATAAAACTATGAACTATGAACTATGAACTTTATTCCTGATCAATCTCCGGACGGAGGGCGGCAGAGGGTTCCCGGCCCCCATCCTGGGTCGTGCTGATAACGTAACGAAAAACCGCCATTCTGTCAATTGAACCGAGGTAAGGATAGCCCCGGGATGAAATTAGCCCTATATTAAAAAATACCAACGTGCTAAAATGTTGCTTATTTCACCGGGGCGCCAGACGACGCCTTGGGTTTCAGGTCAGCAGGCAGGCCTGAAGTTTGCCGGAGAAGAACATGAGTCCCGATAAGCCCTTTTATAACCTGGCCTTGGTAGGTGCCGGCCGCCATGGCATGGCCATCATGGAGGCCTTAATTCCCGCCCAGTGGCAGAATCAAGCCCTGCGGCTGGTGGGCGTTACCGATCTTGATCCCCAGGCGCCGGGCATTTTGTATGCCAAGCGATACCAGATTCCAATCTTCCCCGATCTGGCCAGCCTGGTGCAGCTGCCCGATCTCGACATCGTGGTGAACGCCACCGGATCGGAGGAAGTCTCCCGCCAACTGGAGATCCTGTGTCCCCAGGTGTCGGTCCTGAACTGCGACCGCACCGTCCCCTGGGAGGATTTCTGGGATTCGGTGTCCCGGAGCCTCCGCTTCACTGATGAGACGGCGGTAATCAAGATCGGCATCATTGGGGGGGGCAAAGCCTGTCAGGATGTCTTGGCCCAGCTGACCAAGAGCAACAGCAGTCAACGGCGTCTGAAGATCATCGGCGTGGCCGATCCGGACCCGGTAGCCCCAGGGCTTCTGGCTGCCCAGAATCTGGGCATCCCCGTTTATCATGACTGTCTGGCCATTCTGGCCGAGGAGCTGGACCTCATCCTGGAGCTGACCGGCAACGATGCGGTGCGGGAGCAGCTGCGGCTAAAAAAATCCGCCACTACCCAGATCATTGACCATGTGCAATCCCGGCTTTTTTGGGAACTGTTTAAAAAGGAGGAGGACCGCCTGCGCTTCCGAGTGGAGAGCGAGATCAAACTGGCCGATCAACGCAGCCGCTTTCAACGCATCTTTGATCATCTCCCCGATCCGGTCCTGGTCCTCAATGAGGATTACATGGTTGAGGAAGTGAACCGCACTTTCCTCATCCAGTTTCACAAAACCATGGACCAGGTCATCGGCCAGCCCTGTTACCGGATCTTTCATCAGTTTGAAGCCCCCTGCGACCACTATGGGTTGGTCTGCCCCCTGCCCCAGGTGGTGCAGCAGTGTGAAACGCACAGTGTGATCCAGCGATTCCCCCAACAGGACGGCTGCCAGCTCTTCCACGAGATCACCATGTCGGCCTTGTGCCCGCCGGAGGGCCGGCGGCGGAAGCGGGTCATCGAAGTCATTAAAGATGTTACGGCCAAACGCCAGTTGGAAGAAGCCCTGCAGGAATCTGAGGAGCGCACTCGGAAATTATTAAAACAGACCATCGCCGGCAAGAAATTCCTGGAAACCATCCTCAACGGTATTGAAGATCAGATGATGGTCATTGATCTAGATTACCGCATCATCGAGGTTAACCGGGCGTTGCTGGAGATGGTGGGACTGCGGCGAGAGGAAGTGGTGGGCAAACATTGCTACGAGGTCTCCCACCATCTACACGAGCCCTGTTCCACCCCGGACCACCCCTGCCCACTGAAAGATGCGGTAGCCAGCGGCAAGGCGGCCTCCACCACCCACGTGCACTATGCCAAGGACGGCCGGGAACATTATATTCACGTGGTCTGCCATCCCATTTTTGATGAAAACGGCAAGGTGAGCAGAGTCATTGACCTTTCCCGGGACATCACCAAAGAGGTCATTAACCGCACCCGCATGCTCCACGACGATAAGATGACCTCTCTGGGGCGTCTCTCGGCCAGTGTTGTCCATGAGATCAACAACCCTCTGACAGGAATCCTCAATTTCATCAAACTGATGCAGCGCCTTCTGAACAAAGGCACCCCCAGTGAGACGGACCTGGAAAATATGCGCCAATATTTGGAGATGGTCTACAATGAGACCTCCCGGGTGAGTAAAACCGTCTCCAATCTGTTGGCCTTCTCCCGCAAGACCAAACCGGAATTCACCGTGTTGGATTTGAACCGCCTCATTGAGGAGACCTTGGCCCTGACCGAGTATCAGATGCGCCTCCAGGGGATCACCATCAAACGTCGGTTTACCGAGCCTCTGCCGGCGGTGCACGCCGATCCCGGTCAGATGAAGCAAGCTCTGTTAAACCTCTTCCTCAACGCTCAGGATGCCATGCCCCAAGGGGGGATCCTGACGATCCAAACGAAAACTTATCATAATCGGGAGGTCATCATCCGCGTCATTGACACCGGCGTGGGCATCCCCAAAGAGAGTTTTTCCCAAATTTTTGAACCTTTTTATACCACCAAAAAAAAGGGGGGCGTGGGCTTGGGCCTCTCCGTCGTCTATGGTATTATCCGGGATCATAAAGGTCTGATCAAAGTTGACAGCATTGTGGGGCAGGGGACTACCTTCACCATCCGCTTGCCTGTCTATAAACCGGAGGAAGAGAGTGCTGCCGCATAAAAAGATCAGAATATTAGTGGTGGATGACGAACTCAGTATCCGGGAATCCCTGAGCGGCTGGCTGCGTCAGGATGGCTTCGACGTGGACACCGCCGCCGACGGCATGACGGCATTGGCCAAGACTCAGGAAAACCGCTATGATATCATGTTGATAGATGTAAAGATGCCCGAGATGGACGGCCTCACCCTCTTGAGGAAACTCAAAGAGCAGGAGCCCGAGGTGGCCGTGGTCATGATGACGGCTCACGGTGCCATCCAGGACGCCGTAGATGCCATGCGTCTGGGGGCCTACGATTATCTCCTGAAACCCTTTGACCTGGAAGAACTCAGCCTTACCGTTGACAAACTGGTGCGCCTCCAAACCCTGGCCATGGAAAACCTCATCCTCAAAGACCGCATGGCCGCCATGACCAAATTTGAGAACCTGGTGGGCCAGTCGGCCCCCATGCTCCGTCTTTTTGAGGCCATCGTAGACGTAGCCCAAACCGATGCCACCGTCCTCATCACCGGCGAGACCGGCACGGGCAAGGAGTTGGTGGCCCGGGCCATCCATGCCCAGAGTCCCCGCTGCTACGGTCCCTTCATTGCCATCAACTGTGGCGCTTTCACGGAACATCTTTTGGAAAGCGAACTCTTCGGCCATGAAAAAGGGGCCTTTACCGACGCCAAATTCGCCAAAAAAGGCCGCCTGGAAATGGCCGACGCCGGCACCCTGTTCTTGGACGAAGTCGGCGACATTTCCATGAAGATGCAGATCGACCTCCTGCGGGTCCTGGAAACCCATGAGTTCACCCGGGTGGGCGGCACGGTCACCCTGCACAGTGATTTCCGGGTCATTGCCGCCACCAACCGGGACCTCAAGGAAGCCATCGCCCAGAAGACCTTCCGCCAAGATCTCTATTACCGGTTGAATGTCGTCCACCTGCACGTACCGCCGCTGCGGGAACGGCCGGAGGATATCCCCCTGTTGGCCCACCACTTTCTCCGCCGGTTTGCCACGGAGACCAACAAAAAGATTGACTCCATCCATCCGGACGCCCTGGCTGCCATGAAAAACTATGCCTGGCCGGGAAATGTGCGGGAACTGGAAAATGCCATCGAACGGGCGGTGGTGGTCCAGAAGGGCCGGCAGATAAAGCTGGAGGATCTGCCCTTTGTCCTGCAACCCGGGCAAGGGCCGGATACGGGGGTCCAGACCCTGGAAGAGGTGGAACGACAGCACATTATTCGCATCTTGAGTGCCCAGGGAGGCAATATTTCCAACACCGCCAAGGTGCTGGGCATCAACCGCACCACCCTCTATCACAAGATCAAGAAATACGGGATCACCGTGCCATGAGACCTGCAGGCGGACAACTGCAGCAGCACAGGCAGCCAGGGATGGTATGTCACCGCGGGCATTTCTAGGATTGGTGGCCCTGGGCCCCGTGGACCCGGAGATCCTGCGGCGTCTGCGACTTCCTTTGGCAAAATTCTTCGGCCTGCCGGTAAAAATCCTCAGACCTCTGCCCCTGCCCGAGGAGACCCGGCATATCGTCCGCCAGCAGTATCATTCCACCCAACTGTTGGAATATCTCCTGGGCCATAACGCGGGGGGAGCATTGCGGCTCCTGGGGGTGACGGCGGTGGATCTGTATATTCCCATCCTGACCTTTGTTTTTGGAGAAGCCCAATTGGATGGCCAAGCGGCCGTTATCTCCTTGTTTCGCCCCCGGGGCGATGCCGACGGTTCCCATCCGCCTCTGCCCGTGGTCCTGCGGCGCCTGCTGAAATTAGGCATCCATGAATTGGGACATACCTTTGGCTTGGGGCACTGCCGGGAAGAAGGCTGCCTGATGGGGTTTTCGCCGAATTTGGAGAAATTGGATCAGAAAAATCTCACCCTATGCCGCTATTGCCAGGTCCTCCTGGCCGATTTCTTTCTGGAACGTCACATCACCCCCCAGCTCAAGAAGTATGAAGAAACTCTGCCACCAGCCGTTGCCACCCCAATTCGGGAAAGTGCCCGTAAACGTCGTCGATGATGGCGCCGCCGGAGGGGAGGGTCACCCCTGCGGTGGTCTCCAGCAGCCCCAGGAGTTTGTGGGCTTCCTGTTCGATCCAGGCAACGTTGTGGCGGCCGAAGAGGAGGCCCTCCAGATCCGGTTTGAGATTGGTGGGGCTTACCACCACCAACCAGCCTTCGCCATAGGGATCATCATGGGCCAGGCCGGGGTTCTGGCGGACCTTGGGATTGACTGCCTCCACCACTCCATCCAGCGGCGCCAAGACCGAGGCCCGGTTCTGTCCCCGACTGAGATCAAAGCCCACCGTATTCTGGCGCCAGGCCTCCCCCACTTCGGGAAGAAACAACGTCTCGGCCGGCCCCAACACCTTCTGGGAGAAATCATCCAGTCCGATGCGGACCCGACCACCGGTCTCCAGGTGAACCCAGGTATGACCCCGGTGTAGATAACTGCTGGTCGGCACCCGAAAACCAAAGACCTCGGTGGTGGTGGGTGGTTCCGGGGTCAGAAACAGCTCACTCTGATCGTCCAACAGCCGGTCATAGGAACAGTGGGGGCAGAGATAACGGTCATGACCGGGCGGAGACGGACGCTTTCCCTTACCCATCGGCGCCGTCGGCCGCGTTTTCCCCTGCCAGGGAATAACGGTCGCCGTTTTCCTGCCAACCCCGGATCGGGCCCGCTGCAGGGCCAGATTGCGGCGGGCCGCCTCCGTCATGGCACGATCGAAGTCACAGTTGGCACAATCAAAGTTCCGATTGCAGATCTTATAATCAATGACACCCGCTTCCATCCAGATGCAGAAGGGCGGGCGCGGCGACGTGCTGGCAACCATGGTCGTCGTTCTCCTTGACAGCTGTATTTCTGCGACCCGTGCCGATATCCTTGGCTCGGCTACGGCACCTTCTCTGTCCTAGCCCCGCTTTTTCCACAGCTGGGCCAGATCCTGGAGCAGGAACTCCTGGACCAACCGCCGCCAATTCAGCTCGGGGAAATGGCCGTAAACATCAGCGACGATGGTACCGCCGTCGGGTAGAGTCATCCCGGCCTGGGACTCCACCAGCTGCAGTAAACGGTGGCCCTCGGCCTCAAACCAAGCCGCGGTTTCGGGGCCGCGTTGCAGATTGGACAGATTGTATTTCAGGTTGATGGGTCGGAATCGGCAGAGCCATCCAGCCCCATAAGGATCGTCATTGATCAACCGGGGGCTGGCCTGCACCTGGAGATTGATCTCTTCCACGAGACCATCCACCGGTGCCAGCACCTTGGCCCGTCGGCCTTGGCGCACCAGGGCCAGGCAGACATGGCTCTGGAAATAGACCCCCCCAGGTTCGGGCAACTCCACGGCATCGGCCGGACCGAAGACCTTCTGAGCAAAATCATCCAGGCCGATGGTGACTAAACCGTTCTCTTCGATCTTGGCCCAGGTATGGCCCCGATGCAGATAATAGGTATCAATGGGAACCTGGAAACCGAACACGGCCACGAAGGTGGGAGACGTTTCCGCTCCGCTCCCTTGCTGAGAATTTTCCTTGCCCATGGTCCCTGCCTCCTTTACAATGCAGGTTAACGGCCCCGGGATGAAACTTGCCTTGCCCGATTCCCTTTGCAAGGATTGCGCCAGATATCTTGACTCTTTTATTTCAAGCTGTTACCGGTATTTTCCCGGCCGGGGGCCAACCCTGGGGCGGCGGCGTTGTATCATTTTTCCACAGGTTCTGCTGGCAGTAAGGCTATCTATTTAATATAACTGCTAATTTCACTGCCTAAAAATTATTCAGAGGGTGCAGCAGCCCCGGGGTACTGACGGCGCCCCGGTAGATTGCCATGATGATTCGCATTGAGGGCTTGACGAAATACTACCAGAAAATCACGGCTTTGGACGACCTGAGCCTGACCGTGGCGACGGGGGAGATCTTCGGCCTCCTGGGCCCCAACGGCGCCGGCAAGACCACCACTATCAAGATTCTCACCACTTTGACCAAGCCCAGTCGGGGGCGGGCTTTCATCCAGGGTTTTGATGTAGTGGCCCAACCCCTTAAGGTAAAGGAACGCCTGGCGGTCTGCCCCCAGGAGATCAACCTGGACAAAGAGTTAACCACCTATGAGAACCTTTTGATCTACGGCAAGCTCTATCGGGTACCAGATCTGAAAACCCGCCTCTGGGAACTCCTGGAGATCGGTAATCTGACCTCCCGAGCCCGGGACCTGGTCAAACACCTCTCCGGGGGGCAGCAGCGCCGTCTGCTCATTCTCCGGGCCCTTCTCTCCCGCCCCCTGGTGCTGTTCCTGGATGAACCCACGGTGGGCTTAGATCCCCAGATCCGCCGACAGATCTGGGAGATGATCCAGCAATTACACCAGGAAGGGCTGACCATCATGCTCACCACCCATTATATCGAGGAGGCGGAAAAGCTCTGTGATCGGGTGGGAATCTTGAACCGGGGCCGGCTGATCGCCCTGGATACCCCCCAGGCCCTGGTCCAAAGGGTGGGCGCCTATGTGGTGGAGTCCCTGGACAACGGCCGGCGGGGCGTTACCCTGGCCCAGGATAAGAAAGCGGCCTATGCCTGGGCCCAAAGCCACTGCGAGCAATTTACCGTCCGCCGCACCAATCTGGAGGACGTCTTCATCCAGCTCACCGGGGAAAGGCTGCAATAATCCGACCTGGGACCTGGCCCCAGCCCCGGGGCAGACCTCGGTAATATCACCGGAAGCAGCGGGCAATGGGCAGTTGTTGGTTGTCAGTTGTCAGCAAATTCCTTTAGTGGGGCAGACCAGAATTGTTCACCCCAGTCAACCCCAGGCGGTGCCCCCATTTTCCTGGTTTGGCAGTGACCACTATAAAAGGCTGGCCGCCAGTCACTATGAACTATGAACTACGAACTTTATTTTCTAACTAATTGCCATGACTAGAAAATCACCCGCGAACCATGAAAATACAGGTCGTTGCCCTTGGCTAACTTGGGCGGGCACAGAGGCCCGCCCCACTAACAGAGAGCCTAAAAGAGAAGCTCTTCCAGAAAACAGAGACCAGAAACCGAAAACCCTATTTTCTTGGTAATTGCCATTACTAAAAAAATCACCCGCGAACCATGAAAATACAGGTCGTTGCCCTTGGCTAACTTGGGCGGGCACAGAGGCCCGCCCCACCAACAGAGAGTCTAAAAGAGAAGCTCTTCCAGAAAACAGAGACCAGAAACCGGAAACCCTATTTTCTTGGTAATTGCCATTACTTAGAAAAGTCACCCGCGAACCATGAAAATACAGGTCGTTGCCCTTGGCTACCTTGGGCGGGCACTTAAGGCCCGCCCCACTGAAAGAGAAGCTCTTCCGGAAACTGGAAACCGGAAACCAGGAACCGATTTTTCTGACCGCTGACAACTTTTTTTTCTTGGTTGGGGGGAATGTACAGGTATTCTGCCCTTCCTTCACCGTGTGCCTTCCGGAAGGTTTTTAAACACGTTCAATCTCCACCTCTAACCCTATTAACCCAACGAGGCCGGTAATTCCCATGGAAATCCCCCGTTTTCCCCAGTTCCTGCCTTTGTCTCTGGAACACCGGCAGGTGATTCATCCGATATTGTGGCATTATCAACCGACGACCTCGGAGCTCACCTTCACCAACCTCTTCCTCTGGCAGGGACATTACGGATTGTCCTGGTGTCTGCTGGACGAATGGTTCATTGCCCTGGCGCAGCCGGCCCAGGGGACGCCGTGGCTGCTGCCGCCCATAGGCCCCGCCGGACGGGTGCAGATCTGTCGGCAGTTGTTGGAATGGTTGGGAACGACCTTCGGCCTGGCCACACCCACCTTGGAACGGGCCGACCGCCGCCTGGCCCAGGAAGTAGCGGCAACGGCGGATATCCTCTGCGAACCTTGCCGGGATCATTTTGATTACCTCTATCGCACCGCTGATCTCATCAATCTGGCCGGCAATAAGTATCACAGCAAACGTAATCATCTCAACCAGCTGCGCCGCTCCACTCCTTATCGCTACGAACCGCTCCGCGCCGATCTCCTTCCGGCCTGTCTCAGCCTGGCCGAACGCTGGTGTGAGTTCAAACGCTGCGAAGAAGACCTCAACCTCATGGGCGAATGGGAGGCGGTCCGCCTGGCCTTACAATATTTCCCTGAACTGGGACTAACGGGCGGTGCGATCCTGGCCAGGGACAGGGTGGAGGCCTTCGCCCTGGGAGAGCTGCTCAATGCCACCACCGCGGTCGTCCACTTCGAGAAGGCTGATCCCGACCAGAGCGCCTTCTATACCCTGATCAATCAACAATTCTGCCAACAGGCCTGGCAGGAAACGACATATATCAACAGGGAACAGGATTTGGGAGATCCGGGTCTGCGGCGGGCTAAAGAATCCTACCACCCGGTACATCTGGAAGAGAAATTCAGACTTACCCTGAAGTGAAAAAGGGATGTGGGCGGGTCATTAGTTTTCCACCAGCGAGTTCAGCTGCCGGGCAATCTGGCGGATCGCCTCCATCTTGTTGATGACAACCTGGAGCTGCTCACTGAGATTCCTGACTTCGTGGAACTGCTGGGAACAGGGGTCAGACTCGATCATCAGGAGGTCTACGGTTCCAGCCAGGATCGAGAGCGGCTGGGCCAGGTCATGGAGCATGAGTCGCATGGATCTGACGTATTGTGACAACGCTTCATCCATCGGATATCTTGGGCTGTGAGCTGGCACGGTCATAGGAATCATCTCTTTATTGATATCTATCGGCAGCCCAATGACAAAAATTAAATAAAATTTTTAGCATTGGTTGATGAACATAATCAAAGGAAGATCCACCTCCAGTGAGTTTTTCTCTAAATTTATGCAATTATTATACCATTTTACCGATAATATACATTATATCAAGATGTTGACTGCGGTCCACTGAACCGCAGTCCGGCAGTGGGGCCGGGTCAACAGGGGAGCTGGAGTGTTGGACGGTTGGGTCGGGGATGGCAGCCCGCCCCACCGACAAAGAGGCAGCGGCATGGCTGGAGGCCCGCCCCTTGAGGGAATTTTCTAACAATTAACAACTGATGACTGCCAACGGTGATGACAGGGAACGAAGAGATTTTGGAGGTCGTCGATAGGCGCAACCGGCGGGTGGGGTTGGCCAGCCGGAGGAGTATCCACCGTTTCGGTCTCCAGCACCGGGCGGTCCATGTCTTCATTTTTGATGGTCAGGGTCGGCTCTATTTACAGCTCCGCCACCCCGGCAAGGACCAGTATCCGGGACACTGGGACACCTCGGCCGCGGGACATGTCTCGGTGGGGGAGGAGTACGTTGCGGCCGCCGTTCGGGAGTTGGCGGAGGAATTGGGACTCCGGACCCACCTGACGTTGGTGGCCCGAGTGCCGGCGAGTGTTGACACCGGTTGGGAGCATGTGGCCCTCTTTCAGGGGCAGACCGACACCGCCCCCTGTCCCGATCCGGCAGAGATCCAAGAAGGGCGGTTTTTTACCGCCCCGGAACTGGAGGAGCTGCTGGCCGCCCCCGACGCCGCGGTGACGCCGGCCTTCCGCCGGCTCTACCGGCTCTGGCAGGAGGGAGGCAAGGCTGGCGCGGTCAATCCCGGGGTACCGCCAGCATCCGGTTGACTGCCGCCAAAGCCCGCAACCGGATGTCTTCCGGGACCGTGATGATGGGTTTCAGGTCTTTGAGGGCGGCAAGTATGTCGCCCAACCCGATCTTCTTCATATCCGGGCAGAGGAGGTGGGGCGAAGGCGAGTAGAAGCGTTTCCCTGGGTTTTCTTTAGTTAGGGTATGAATGATCCCCATTTCGGTGCCGATGATGAATTCCTTTTGCTCCGCCTGGCGCACGTAGGCCAGCATACCGGCGGTGCTGCGGATGACGTCGGCCAGGTCCAGGACCTCCGGTCGGCACTCCGGGTGAGCCAGAAAGACGGCCCGGGGATGTTCCTCCCGACAGGCCAGGACCTCGTCACGGCTGAGGGCGTCATGGATGTTGCAGCAGCCAGCCCAGAAATGGATTTTTTTGGGGGAATACCGTTGGGTGTAGAGGGCCAGATTGCGATCCGGAACCATGAGAACCTGATCTTGGGGCAAGGAATTCACCACCCGGACGGCGTTGGCGGAGGTGCAGCAGATATCGCTTTCGGCCTTGACTGCGGCCGTGGAGTTGACATAAGTCACCACCGGCACCCCCGGCAATTGGGCTTTCTTGGCCCGCAGGGATTCAGGCGTCACCGTGGCCGCCATATAACAGCCGGCATCCAGACGGGGCAGGAGGACTGTTTTCTCCGGACAGAGGATGGCCGCAGTTTCTGCCATGAAATGCACGCCGCAGAAGACGATGACCCGCGCCCCGGTCCGGGCGGCAGCCTGGGATAACCCCAGGGAGTCGCCGGTGAAGTCGGCGATGTCCTGGATCTCCCCAGGTTGATAGTTATGGGCCAAAAGGATGGCCTCCCGTTGGGCCAGCCAATCTCTGATCTCCTGTTGTTGGGCCGACAAGGCCATGGCAGGTTCCCCCCTTCCGGCAAGGTGCTGATAATGACCGCCGGTTATCCGCAGCCCTTTACATCTTCTCTCGCACTACCTGGACCCCCGGCGGCGGCGTAAAACGGAAGAGGCCGGGGTCCAGGTTGACGTTCAACTGCATGCCGCTGAAGGTCATCCGGGTAAAATCCCCATAGGCGTTGGTGAATTCCAGGGCCTGGACCAGATAGGCATGGGGATCAATGGTAAGCACCAAGTCCTTGAGCTCCGGCTGGGGCTGACGGGGCGTCAGCAGGATGAACATGGGACCGGAACCGGTGTAGGGGGTGCGCCAACTGATCTGGAAATCCCTCTGGATCTCCCCCAGACCGGAGAAAAAGCGCATGACCAGATCCGAGCGCATCACCTGACTCAAAGGGTAGATCATTACGGTCTTGTCTTGGGGGACATAGATGAAAACTTCCCGTCCGTCCACGATGACGTCTTTTTTCTGGGCCGGGGGTGATTGATATTCCCAGCGCATCCGGGCGGGCCTCTTAAAATACAGGAGGCCTTCGGCACTGTCGCCGGCAGCCTGGCTCTTCAGCCGGGATTCCTGGCGGAATCGGGTTTTAAAGACCCCCGTGGTGTCGTATTGCTTCTGAACCTGGGAGATGACCTCGGCCGGGCTCACCGACCAGGCCTCTGGAATCAGCCCCAGGCTACCCAGCATCAGGGTCAGGAAGAACATCATCCCCTGGAAAGCGGGTTGCGACCGGGAGCAGCCGATTAGTGCCATGGCAACCATCTCCTTGCTGATCGTTATCTGCAAACCTTAACGGATCAGCGTCGGCCTGTCAAGAGCGGCAGGCCGAGCCTTCTGAAGGACCGTTGCACCGGGGCGCGGGGCCGCCCTTGGAGAACGGCGCTTTTTAGGATATAGTAAACAGAAGCATTTATGCAATTTCTCTCAGTCGGTTCCTCAAGACATCCCCTAGTCGGGAGAAGGAGAGTTACCCTATGACCATAAGACGTCTGCTTACAACCATGACCCCTTTCGCCAATCTGGATGACCGGCAGCTTGGCAGGGTGGAAACTTGCTGTGAGATCTTGAAATTTCCAGCCGGTGCGGTCATTTATCGCCAGAATCATCCAGCCCAGAACATGTACATCATCCTGGAAGGCATGGTCAGCCTCGATGACGTGGTGGATAACTTTACCTTTATCTCCTATGAACGCCGCGGTCCCAAGGGGCTCATCGGTACCGCCTCCCTGGTGGGCCAAAAACTCTATTCCCTCACCGCCACCTGCCTGGAGCCCACCCAGGTCATCGCCATCGATGTGCCCCGTCTGGAGACCATCTGCGAGCAGGACCCCGACGTCGGCTTTAAAATCATGGCCGAGGTCGCCTATGTCTTCTTTCAGCGGTATGAGCGCTCCAAAACAAGATTATATAATGTTTTTAAGGAGATTCCCGTAAGGTTGGTCTGCCGCGAAGCCGGCCCCAAAGAGGAGTGAGGGAGGGGCCGGGCACTGGACGGACCGGCTCCTCCCGAAAATATTCTACTTGGTTTTTTCCCTGAACGTGTTTATAATTTGAAACATACGTGGCAAGATTATTGAACACACCCCTTTTTTTTCCATCGTCAACATTAAACTAACCGCCGCTGGATTTCGATAAGAACTTAGGTATGGTTGCCAGCAAACCGCCTTGCGTGCCACCGGGTTCTGAGGAGGTCGAGTCGGTTGGGGTGGCGAGATTTTCTTTCCAGGCGGCAAAGATCGGCCTGTTGACAAGAGAAGGTAGTATGCCCGTAGCGGGAAGGATACTGGTAGTTGACGACGAGCCGGCCATTCTGGAGGTGATCCAGAAGATCCTGAGCGATCGTGGCTACCAGGTGGATGTTGCAGCCAATGGAGTGGCAGCTTTGCAGAAATTGGAGCAGGCCAGTTATGATCTCATGCTCACCGACGTCAAGATGCCCCAGATGGATGGCATGGAACTTCTGCAAAGGGTTGGCTTGCTTTACCCCGATCTGATCACGGTCATGCTCTCGGCCTTTGCCAACATTCAGGATGCGGTGGCAGCCATCAAGTTGGGGGCCCATGACTATATAGCCAAACCGGTTTATCCAGAAGACCTGATCCTGTCCATTGAACGGGCCCTGAAATTTAAAGAACTGCGCCGAGCCCAACAGGAGCTGGAGTGGACCTTAAAGGGGGCCGAGGCCTTGGGGCTGCGGGTCCTGGATCTGGCGCCTGATGCCGAAGAATTTCAGATCCTGGCCAGGCTGCGGGAGCAGGCCCGACAGGTGCATAAGCTGTCAGAATTGGCGGAACTCTTCCTGGCCAGCGCCCAGAAGCTCACCCTTGCCTCCCGCGGTTCCATTTTCCTCTTTGATCGGGATGGCGTCGACTTAACCTGTCTGGCCTGTTCCGAGAACCATGCCGAGCTCCGCCTCAAACACGTCCGACCCAGCGAAGGGGTCATGAGCTCGGTAATCCAGAGCGGACGCCCCCTGCTGGTGGTGGATGTGGCCCTGGAACCCAGGTATTTCAATTATCAACGGAGTGAACGCTACAGCACCAAAAGTTTTATGGTGGTCCCGGTGGCGGCAGATAAGACCTGGGGAGTCATCAACCTCACCGATCGCTGTGACTTGAAGGCCTTCACCCCCCGGGAACTTTTCCTGGTATGGCTGCTGGCCCGGATCTTGAGTGACATTCTGCAGCAATGGGAATGGGAAGAAAAGAGCCGCTCCATCAATGCGGCCCTGCAAGCCAGTCGGAGCGAACTGGAGGGAATGAAGGAATCCTTTGCCCGGCTGTCAGCATCCATGCCGTTGGGGTTGGCATTGCTGGATGAAAAATTCCGGCTGCGTTTCTTCAACCCAACCTTCGCCCGATTATTCAGTAGAAAAAATCTCGAGTTAGAGGAGAGGATTTTCGCCTACCTGGACAATATCTCCGCGGCCAATGTCCAAAAGATCAAGGCCGGATTCCGGCGGCTGCAGAAGGGCGAAGCCACCGTGGAGTGCGGCCAGATAACCCTGGCCCAACCGGATCAGGGCAACGTCTTCTGCCTGCTGCAGCTGCTCAGATTGGAACAGCCCGAGGGGCCACCACATATCATGGTGGTGGTTGAAGATATCACGGAAATCTCCCAATTGCAGCAGCGTCTGGCCGTCTATGAACATCTGGCCATCATGGGCAAACTCTCCACCTGTGTGGTGCATGAGTTAAATAATCCGCTGGACGGCGTCAAACGTTACATCTCCCTGGCCCAGATGAAAAAAGATCAGGCCGAGGATGTGGACCGCTATCTCACTGAAGCCCAGAAGGGTCTCAGCAAGATGTCCATGGCCATCAATTCCATCTTGAATGTGGCCAATCCCAGCCGCATCCTCAAATCCCAGGACAGTCTGGTCAGCCAGATCAGGGAAGCCGTCAAGATCATGCTGCTCCAGGCCAAGGACCAGCGGGTTGAGATCAAGTTGTCAACACCGCCCATCTTTGAGGAAGTCTATTACGGAACTGATTTATATACCGTCTTCGTCAATTTAATCAAGAACGCCCTCCAGGCCATGAGCTCGGGGGGCAGACTGGATATCATCGGTTTTGAATGCCAGGATCAGTTGGAAATCCATTTTAAGGACAATGGCCCCGGTATCCCCCCTCAGATCCTCAAGGATATCTTTAAACCCTTTTTTACCACCAAAACGCAGGGTCAGGGTTTAGGATTGGGTCTGACCATTTGCCAGAAGATAGTCTCCCGCTATCAAGGCGTTTTGAATGTAGAAAGCACCGTCGGCCAAGGCACTGAATTCATCATCACCTTACCGCTGCAAGAACGGTTTCAGGTTCAGGCCCAGGACACGGTGTTGGAGGGGCAGACGCAGTGAAACAGAAGGACATCCTCATTGTAGACGATGATGAATTAGTCTGCCATTCCCTTAAGGAACTCCTGGGGATGGAAGGATATGAGGTGGATTCCACCCTCGACGGCCTGGAGGCCCTGCAGAAATTACAGGAGGCCAAATATTCTCTGATCATCTCGGACATCCGCATGCCGACGCTGGACGGCATCGAGTTATTAAAAGAGGTCCGGGGCAAGAATCTGGACAGCTTCCTCATCTTCATCACCGGCCACGGCCACATTGACGGGGCAGTGGAAGCCATCAAATTGGGCGCCTATGATTACATCACCAAACCCATCGACGATATCCGCCTGAAACTCACCATCAAAAGGGCCCTGGAGCAGAAGCACCTCCTAGACTCCTACCAGGACCTGAAAAAGAAGATCCGTCCCTGGGAACTGGACGACCGGATCATCGTCAAGGACCGGAAGATGGTGGAGCTGCTGGATCTGGTCCAGATGGTCTCCGAGACCCTGGCCACCGTCCTTATTACCGGCGAATCGGGGACCGGCAAGTCCATGTTGGCCAAATACATTCACCGCCACTCTTCCCGGCGGAACGGACCATTCGTGGAATTGAGCTGCGGCACCCTGGCGGAGACCCTCCTGGAGAGCGAACTCTTCGGCCATGTCAAGGGGGCCTTCACCGGCGCCGACCGCAATAAGAAAGGGAAATTTGAAGAGGCCCAAGGGGGCACCATCTTCCTGGACGATATCAACTGCGCCAGTCCTTCCTGTCAGATCAAGCTGCTCCGGATTTTACAGGAGCGCACCTTTGAACGGGTGGGCGGCAATGAATCCTTACACACCGACGTCCGCATCATTACCGCCACCAACACCCCTCTGAACCTGGAAGTGGAGCGGAAGAAATTCCGGGAGGACCTCTACCATCGCATCAATGTCGTCTCCCTCTATATTCCACCTTTGCGGGAACGGTTGGGGGATATCGAACCCCTGGTCGAATATTTCATCAAACGCTTCAACGAAGTTCATCACAAACAGATCAGGGGAATTACGAAAAATGCCCTCCAGCTCTGCTATAACTACCATTGGCCCGGCAATGTCCGGCAGTTGGAAAACGTCATGGAGCGGGCCGTCATTCTCTCCCCCGGTGATTATGTCATCCCCGAAAGCTTCCCGGAAGAGCTGCGATCCAGCACGCCACTCCACGAGGAAGCCCGAGACCTCTCCCTGAGCGCCGCCTTGGCTGAGGCCGAAAAAAGAATAATCTTCCGGTGTCTCAAACAGCACAACTGGAACCGACAGCTGACCGCGCATGTTTTAGGGATCAGCCGGACCACCCTTTTCAACAAGATGCGCCAGTATCAGATTGACGACCCTCGGAAGATTAACGAAAGTTTACTGCATTAACCGTACCCCTGTTATCACGTAAGGACAGCATGGAAGAACGATACGATATCCTGGTGGCGTGGGATCACGCCCATCTCTGGCATCCCTTTACCCAGATGCAGGGTTTTATCCAGGAGGACCTGCTCATTATTACCCGGGGTGAAGGGGTCTATCTCTTTGATCACCGCGGCCGGCGCTATCTGGACGGCGTCTCCTCTCTGTGGACCAATGTCCATGGCCACCGCCAGCCGTCCCTGGACCAGGCCATCCGGGAGCAGCTGGAGAAGGTGGCCCACTGCACCATGTTGGGGCTGGCCAATATCCCGGCCATTAATCTGGCCAAACAACTGGTTGACCTGGCCCCTCCCGGCCTCACCCGGGTCTTCTTCTCGGATAACGGCTCCACCGCCGTGGAAGTGGCCCTGAAAATGGCCTACCAATACTGGCAGTTGCGGGGAGAAAAACAACGCCGTTTCTTCTTGAAGCTCAAAGAGGCTTACCACGGCGACACCCTGGGGGCGGTATCCGTAGGAGGGATAGATCTCTTTCACCAGATCTTCCACGACCTGCTCTTCCCCACCCTGGCAGCCCCCAACCCTTATTGCTACCGTTGCCCGGACCGGGACCACTGCCAGCAGCAGTGCCTCACTGCCCTGGAGCACCTGGTGGCTGAGCACCATCGGGAGATCGCGGCCATTATCCTGGAACCGCTCATGCAGGGGGCCGCCGGGATGATCCCCCAACCACCCGGCTACCTGAGGCGGGTCCGGGAACTGGCTGATGCCTATGGCCTGCTCCTCATTGCCGACGAAGTGGCCACCGGCTTCGGCCGCACCGGCACCATGTTCGCCTGCGAACAGGAGGGCGTCTCCCCTGATTTCCTCTGTCTGGCCAAGGGCATCACCGGCGGCTACCTGCCGCTGGCCGCCACCCTGACCACGGAAAAAGTCTATGAGACCTTTTTAGGGGAGTTTCAGGATTTTAAGGCCTTTTTCCATGGCCATACTTACACCGGCAATCCCCTGGCCGCAGCGGCGGCGGTGGCCAACCTGCAGCTCTTCCAAACAGAACGGCTCCTGGAAAGGCTCCAGCCCAAAATTGCCTATCTCACCGCCCGCCTGGCCCAGTGGCAGGACCACCCCCATATCGGCGACATCCGCCAACGGGGCTTCATGGTGGGCCTGGAGTTGGTCCAGGATAAAGCCGGCCGGATCCCCTTTCCGATAGCCCAACGCCAGGGGCATCAAGTCATCCTGGCGGCCCGCAGCTTGGGGGCTATCCTCCGGCCCCTGGGAGACGTCATCATCCTGATGCCACCCCTGGCCATCTCCCTGGAGGAACTGGGCCGCCTCTGCGATATTACCATCCAGGCCATTGATCAGACCTGCCTGGCCGGGTCCCCGGTTACCGGTTCCCAGAAATTCCTCTGATTCCCTTGGCGGGGGCGGGCCGCCGGGCCTTTTAACAGGGCCTTTCCGGATTGACAATAACTGATTGTCATAACTAATTGCCATTACTTATAAAAGTCACCCGCGAACCATGAAAATACAGGTCATCGTCTTTGGTTAACTCGGGCGGGCACGGAGGCCCGCCCCACTAAAAGACAGCCTAAAAGAGAAGCTCATCCAGAAACCGAAAACTGATTTTTCTGACCACTGGCCACTGACAACTTTATTTTCTTGGTAATAGAAGTAACCATCGAACCATGAATATTTAAGGTTGCCGTATCTGGCTGACTTGGGCGGGCACTTAAGTCCCGCCCCACTGGCAAAGATCCAATTACGAACTATGAACTGTATTTTCTAACAAACGGCAAATATCAAGACACCGAGGTAACCCATGATTCCACGCTACAGTCGCCCCCAGATGGCCCGCATCTGGACCGAAGAGAATAAATTCCAGACCTGGCTCCAGGTGGAATTGGCCGCCCTGGAGGCCATGGCCCGGCACGGTCTGGTGCCCCCGACCGCGGTGGCCAACATCCGGGCCAAGGCCCGCTTTGAGGTGGCCCGCATCGAAGAGATCGAGGCCCAGACCAAACACGATGTCATCGCCTTTCTCACCAACGTGGCCGAATATGTCGGGGAGGACAGCCGCTACCTGCATTACGCCCTCACCTCTTCAGACATCCTGGATACCGCCATGGCGCTGCGCCTCCGGGAGGCTGCGGACCTGCTGCTGGCCGACCTGGAGCAAATTATGGCGGTTCTGAAAGAGCGGGCCTATGAGTTTAAAGATACCGTCTGCATCGGCCGTTCCCACGGCATCCATGCCGAACCCATCACCTTCGGCCTGAAGTTCGCCCTGTGGTATGCCGAGATGGAGCGGCAGCGGCAGCGCCTGGAGCGGGCCCGGGAGGTGGTGAGCGTGGGCAAATTCTCCGGCGCCGTGGGCACCCTGGCCCACCTGCCCCCCCAGGTGGAGGAGACGGCCTGCGCCCTGCTGGGGTTGAAGCCCGCGCCGCTGGCCACTCAGGTCATCCAGCGGGACCGCTACGCCGAGTATTTCACCACTCTGGCCCTCATCGGCGGCACGGTGGAGAAGATCGCCGTGGAGATCCGCCACCTGCAGCGCACCGAGGTGCGGGAGGCCGAGGAATTCTTCAGTGCCGGCCAGAAGGGCTCTTCGGCCATGCCCCATAAACGCAACCCCATCCTCAGCGAAAACCTCTCGGGGCTGGCCCGGGTGCTCCGGGGCAACGCCCTGGCCGCCATGGAAAACATGGCCCTCTGGCATGAACGGGACATCAGCCATTCCTCGGTGGAACGGATCATCGCCCCGGACAGCACCATCCTCCTGGACTTTATGCTGGCCCGCCTTACCGGCGTTCTGAAAAACCTCCTGGTCTACCCCGAGGCCATGGAGAAAAATCTCAACCTCACCCGAGGCCTGATCTTCTCCCAACGCCTCCTCCTGGAACTGGTCCGCAAAGGGCTGACTCGGGAAGAGGCCTACCTCCTGGTCCAAGGCCCGGCCATGCGGGTCTGGCAGGAAGGCCTGGACTTCCCCACCCTCATTGGGCAAGACCCCGAGATTGCCCGCCATTTGAGTCCGGCCGAAATCGCCGCGGTCTTTGATTTGAAAGAATACCTGAAGCATATTGATTACTTATTAGACAGAGTTTTTCATTGACGCCTCACCCCTCCCGGGTTTTTCAGGGGCGGGCCCGAAGGCCTCGGCCCGCCCCCAGCCCCGACCTGCCGCTGTGTCCCACCCCTTAACCGCCGTTCCCTGACCGCCTGACATGTTGCCGAAAGTGAACTGCTCTGTTCCAAATCAGGAAATCCATGTTTAATATATTAAACATAAATAATATTAATTTTTTCCAATAGATAATGCCTTCCGTTCATGCGGGCGTTCAATTATTTAAACATAACTTATTGGGAAAAAGTCGGAATTATTTATAACTATTTGTAAATATTACATGTAGTTAAATAAGAATAAATGGCACTATTTTTGCAGAAAAAATAATCAAAATACTCAAAAAGGAGGTGACCAGGGATCACTCGCTTCCGGCGTTTAACACGGCGATGGCATGGACAAAATTGAGACTGGAGTCTATTATGAGAACTCGTTTCATCTGGCTGTTAGCATTACTTATCGCCCTTAGTTTTGTCAGCATGGCCCAGGCAGCTACCGAACAGCAGAAACAGGACGCCATTAAAAATGGGCTGCAATGGCTGGCCGGTCAACAGCAGGCGGGGGGATATTGGAACTTTAGCGGCAACGAACGGGCCTCCACGGCCGCAGCGTTGCTGGCCTTCACCGAGCAGTATTCCAAACCTGGCGGCTGGTTCGGCAATGATTACAAGCCGGTGGTTGACAACGCCGCCAAGTGGCTGCTGGGCCAGACGAAACTATTTGCCTATCCTAATCAAAACTGGTGGGGTTTCACCGGCCAAGGGTATGGGTTTGAATGGTATGGCGGTGATCGCAACCGCTCTACTTATGAATCCGGTCTGACGATCCCGGCCCTGGCCAGATACGCCAGCCTCCCCTGGGTGGGGAAAAACACTGTCGTCCCTACCACTGGTCTGAGCTATGTGGACGGCAAGACTTATGGTCAGGTTATTAATCTGGGGCTCGATAGCTTCATCTGGGGGCAGAGAGGACCGGGTAACCAATATTACGGCGGTTGGCGGTATCATCCCCAATGGACTGACGCCGACAATTCCACCGCCCAATGGCCGGTGATCGCCCTGCTCTATGGACAGTCCCTGACCGGCTACACCGTGCCGAATCAGACTAAAACGGCCCTCCAGGCCTGGATCACTTACATCCAAGACCCGAACAGCGGTGGTTCAGGCTATAACCATCCGCAGGGTGGAAGCGCACCAATCAACGAAGCCAAGACCGGTGGTCTGCTCATTGAGATCGCCCTGGCGGGCGGCGGCGGTAACCAGAACAACGCCCTCGTCTATTTGAATAACAACTGGCAAAACACGGCCAACAGCACCTGGGACGGCAACTTTGGCCATCCCTACGCCATGTGGTCCATTTATAAAGGCCTGGAAGTGACCATCGGCCTGGACAATATGACCACCATTACCAATCTCCATCCTGACCCAGGCGACATCAATAATCCCAACCATGGCTGGAACTGGTGGGAGGACTACTGCGACTGGCTGGTAAAAAACCAGAACCAGAATGGCTCCTGGAATGGCTACAGCTACTGGTATGGCCCCCTGGCCACGGCCTGGAATATTAACATCCTCAATGCTACCGATATCCCGCCGCCGGTAATACCATTGCCGGGCGGTCTGTTGCTTCTGGGTTCCGGTCTGCTGAATCTGCTCAGGCTGCGGGGGCGGCGAGAAAAATAAGCCGTTACAGTTGCCTCCGTATCAACAGGGCGCTCCGGCGCCCTTTCTCTTTCGGGGCGTGGCTGACCTCAAACCGATTCCCACACCACCTTCCCCGTCTCCCTGGTGTCATAGCCGCCCATCTCCTGGACGATGTCCTGGAATTCTTGGGATCGGATGATTTCCAGGAGGCGGCTGATGCGTTCCTCCTCAAAGATCGAAGCCGGGATCACCAGGTCATAACGCTCTTCCACCACCGGGATGAAATCCAAATCCAGGGCTTTGGCTGCGGCTTTTATCCCCAGTCCCGTGTCCGCGGCCCCGGAGAGGACGTTCACCGCCACGGCCATGTGGGTATACTCTTCCTGATCGTAGCCCTGGATGGCATCGGGGGAAATCTGTTGTTGGGCCAGCTGGTGGTCCAACAGGATGCGGGTGCCGGAGCCCCGCTGCCGGTTGGTGAAGCGCACCTCGGGCCGGGTCAGGTCGGCAAACCCATGGATCTGTTTGGGATTGCCCGGCCGGACTATGAAGCCCTGCTGCCGCCAGACCAGGTTGACCAGCTTCAGGGGCAGGTTGGGCAGGAGACGTTCCAAATACGGAACATTATAGCTACCCGTGGCCGGGTCAAAGAGGTGGCTGCCGGCCAAATGGGCCCGCTGATTTTTCAGGGCCAGAAGCCCGCCGGTGCTGCCCACATGGGCCGAGGCCAGGCGCAGGTCCGGATGGTGTCGGCGCAGGAGGGTGGCCAGCACATCCAAGGTGTTATCGTGGCTGCCGATGACCACCAGGGTCCGTTCCACCTCTTCCAGGGGGATAAGGAGCTCCGTGGCTATCTCCTGCCCCGCCGCGACGCCCTCGCTGCTGGCCGGGAGGCGAATAATGCCGTCGGCCCGCACCAGGGAGGTGATGGTCCCGGCGCCCCGGGGCAGGGGTGTTGCCATGAGCTGGCCCCCAACCTTACCCAGGGTGACCCGGACAAACTCCTCCAAGCCGGCTTTGGAGGGCAGGTTCTGGGCAACCTGGGCCAGGACCGTCGGCCGGCGGGACGGCCGCCGCCCCCCCATTCGGGCCAGGAGCGGCGCGGCAAATTCCTCAAAGGACAACACCGCCGAGACGGGATAACCCGGGTTGCCCATGACGGGTTTGCCGCCGACTACCCCCAGGATCGTCGGTTTGCCCGGCATCATGGCCACCCCATGGACCAGGACCTCCCCCAACTGGGCGATGACATTGGCGGTGTGGTCCTCGGTGCCGGCCGAGGAACCGGCATTGATGATCACCATCTCGCTTTCGGGCAAAGCCCTGAGCAGGGCCTCCCGGATCTCCTCCTGCCGGTCCGGCACCGGAGTCTGCACCAGTGGGATGCCTCCCACCTGCGTCACCAGGGCCGCCAGCATCGTGGAGTTGAATTCGATGATCCGGCCGGGAGGCAGGTCTGCCGCCTCCAGGTCTGTCAGAGACAGCAGCTCATCCCCGCTGGGGATGATGGCCACCCGGGGCCGGCGCCGCACCAGCACCCGGGTCACCCCGGCGGCCAGGAGGGCCCCCAGGGCAGCGGGAGTAATCTCGGTCCCCTCCGGCAACACCATCTCCCCGGCCACCAGGTCTTCTCCCACCTTCCGGACATGCTGCCAGGGATAGACCCCGGCCTCGATCTGCAGGTGGGTTGCATCGATCTGCAGGACATTTTCCACCATAATCACCGCATCGGTCCCGGCCGGCAAAGGGTTGCCGGTATTGACGGCAAAGGCCTCCCGCCCCAGCTCCAGGATCTTGGGCCGGTCCTGGCTGGCCCCAAAGGTCACCGCCGCGGCGACGGCATACCCGTCCATGGCCGCAGCATGGTAGTGCGGCGATGACAGCCGGGCCAGCACCGGCGCCGCCGTCACCCGGCCCAGGGCTTGGGTGGTGGGGATCTCCTCCGGCGGCAACAGGGTTTCCAGATCAACGCGGGACAGGAAGAGGTCCCGAGCCTCGGCCACGGTCTTCATCTTCAGATAGATATGTCGTTTCATGGCTGCCTTCCGGTGGTAACTTGTGGATAGATCAGTGGTCAGTTAACAGGTCCTCCCTGGCAGTCTGACCGTGGACAGCTGCATCTTCTCGGTATTTGCCAGGAGTTATCTAACTCACCCGCATACCGGGAAATTACAGGTCATTCCCTGGGGCTGACTTGGGCGGGCACTTAAGGCCCGCCCCACTGAAGCTGATCTTTTCCCGAAACCAGGGCACGGTGGGCACTGCCCTCGCGATAAGACTTGGAACCACTAACTTCGAACTTTATTTCCTGAACATACTCCATGAGTTATCTAACTCACCCGCATACCGGGAAATTACAGGTCATTCCCTGGGGCTGACTTGGGCGGGCACTTAAGGCCCACCCCACTGGCAAATATTCAACTATGAACTACGAACTATGAACTATTCTCAAATACGGAAAACCGTAACCTCTACCGCCTCGCCTGCTTCCAGCCCTTCGATCTGCAGGGGGATACGGACGAGGCCGTCGGCCTTGACCATGGTGGAGATGAGACCGGATTTGCCCAAGACCGGGTCGGCCCAGAGGGTCTCCCCTTCCCGGCGCAGCCGGACCCGGATAAACTCCTCCCGCCCCGGCGCCGAGGCCAGGTTGCGGCTGAGGCGGGCGGTGACGGTGTGGCCCCAGCCCGGCTCCACTTCCGTCTGTCCCAGCAACCGCAGCAGCAATGGTTTGACCAGAATTTCCATGACCACCATGGCTGATACCGGATGCCCCGGCAGGCCGAAGAGCGGTTTGTTGTCAATGGTTGCCAGGATCGTGGGCTTGCCGGGACTGATGGCCACCCCGTGCACCAGGATCTCGGCTTGAGGAAAGGATCGGACGGTGGTTACCGCCAGATCCCGGGTCCCCACGGAACTGCCGCCGGAGAGGAGGATGAGGTCAGCCCCCTCCAGGGTGGCGCCGACGGTCTCCTGCCAGGCGTCCAGGTCGTCGGGAATGATCCCCAACGGCCAGGGTTCCCCGCCATAGGCCTGCACCTGGGCGGCCAGGGCAGAGGAGTTGGCATCCCGCATCTTCCCAGGGGGCAGCGGCGCCGAGATGGGGACGATCTCATCGCCGGTGGCAATGATGGCCACCCGGGGCCGGCGCCGCACCTGGACCTGGGGGATCCCCATAGCGGCCAGCAGGCCGATATCCTGGGCCCGCAGGCGAGTACCCGCGGTCAACAGCACCGTGCCGGCCTGGACATCCTCACCCCGTTGGACCACGTTCTCCAACGGCGCCACGCTCCGGTAGACCTCCAGGGTCTGATCCCCCAACTCCTGGGTATACTCCACCATCACCACGGCATCGGCCCCCGGCGGGAGCATCCCGCCTGTGGCAATGCGCATCACCTGCCCCGGGGCCAACGCCTGCCGGGGTGCTGCGCCCATGGCCACCTCCCCGACGATGGTAAGCCAGGCCGGGCTGCCCGGACCGGCCCCGAAGGTATCCCGGGCCCGGACCGCATAACCGTCCATACAGGCCCGATCAAACTCCGGCACATCGGCGGTTGCCGCCACGGAGTGGGCCAAAACCCGGTTCCAGGCCGCAGCCAGGGAGACCTCTTCCCCCTCCAAGGGTGGGAAGCGCTCCAGCAGGCTCAGAACTTCGGCAATAGTATGCAGTTGAAAAAATTCCATTGTCATTCATCCATGAGGCGTTTCGGCGGCTCTCCCCTCCCCGGGAGCGCCGTGGGTCTGTCCTGGCCGCCCCCCCGGCTCCGCCGCCGGTGAGTTCTGGGGGATTACCTTTACCCCTTCCCCTTGCCCATAATTATGTCAGAAATGACTTTTTATGGGGAGGGTTTTGTTTGGCGGCCGCCGGCTAGGCGGCAGGTGGCGTCGTCGGAAAGGAGCGGGGGAATTCGCTTGACTAACCGGCGCTGATATTCTAAATTTCATACGTTATTACCACACAGACCAGAAGTCAACTCCGGGACTCAGAGCCGCTGCACCATTCAAGCCAGTCTTCTCCCTGTTCAGGGTTGTTTCAGATCGGTGCCCCTGGAGGCGGCCAGCTGGGCGTCCCGGTGAGGAATGAGCATGTCAGACGAACCTACCATTATCCGGCAGCGCCGGGACAAGATCCGCCGGCTGCGGGAGTCGGGGATTGAACCTTTTGCCAACGCCTTCCGCCCCCGCCACCGTGTGGGGGAGATCATCGCCGCCTATGGCCAGCTCAGTCAGGCGGAGCTGGAAGAAGTGACGGCCACCTTTACCGTGGCCGGACGCCTCATGCTCCTGCGCCAGTTCGGCAAGGCCACCTTCTTCCATTTCCAGGACGACACCGGCCGGATGCAGGGGTATATCCAGCGCCAGGAGGTGGGCGCCGAGGCCTACAGCCTCTTCAAGCAGTTGGATCTGGGGGATATTTTGGGTCTACAGGGGCGGCTCTTCCGCACCAAGACCAATGAACTCACCCTGGCGGTGGAGCATTTTGAGCTCCTGACCAAGGCCATCCAACCCCTGCCGGAAAAGTATCACGGCCTCACCGATGTGGAAACCCGCTACCGCCGCCGGTATGTGGATCTGATGGTCAACCCCGAAGTCAGAGAGGTTTTTCGCCGCCGTTCCCAGGTCATTCACTTTCTCCGGAATTTCATGACGGCGCGGGGTTTCCTGGAAGTGGAGACACCCATGATGCAGCCCATTCCCGGCGGTGCCACGGCCCGGCCCTTTGAGACGTATCTCAACGCCCTGGCCATGCCCCTCTATCTGCGCATCGCCCCGGAGTTGTATCTCAAAAGGCTCTTGGTGGGCGGCTTCCAGCAGGTTTTCGAGATCAACCGCAACTTCCGCAACGAAGGCATTTCCACCCAGCATAACCCGGAGTTCACCATGATGGAGTTTTATCAGGCCTATGCCCGGTATGAAGACCTGATGGAGCTCCTGGAAGAGATGTTCGTCGGCCTGGCCAAGGACCTCCATGGCACGGAGCTGCTGCCTTATCAGGGTGAGGAGATTGATCTCACGCCGCCTTGGCGCCGCCTGGAGATGGCCGAATCCTTGACGGCCGTGGGCCAGATCCCCGCGGAGATCGTGCAGGATCGGGACGCCCTGGTGAACCTGGCCCTGGCCCAGGGCGTGACCCTGCGGCCCGGGGAAGGCTATGGCCGGGCCATGGCCAAGCTCTTCGATCTGAAAGTCGAGCCCAATCTCATCCAACCTACCTTTATTACCGGTTTTCCCATTGAAATCTCTCCCCTGTCCCGCCGCAACGAGATGGATCCGGAAAAAGCCGACCGCTTCGAACTATTCATTGCCGGCCGGGAGATCGCCAACGGCTTCTCGGAACTGAATGATCCCGAAGACCAGCGGCAGCGCTTCCTCAAACAGGTGGCGGCCCGGGATGCCGGCAATGAGGAAGCCCATTTCATGGATGAAGACTTTGTCCTGGCCCTGGAATACGGCATGCCGCCGGCGGCGGGGGCAGGCATCGGCATTGACCGGTTGGTCATGCTCCTCACCGATGCGCCCTCCATTCGAGATGTCATCCTCTTCCCCCTCCTGCGCCCGGAAGGATAAACGGCATGCTTTTTGAGCACTTGGTGGCCTTAAGATACCTGCGCGCCAAACGGAAAGAAAAGTTTATCTCGCTGATTTCCTTTATCTCCATTGCCGGCGTGGCCGTGGGGGTCATGGCCCTGCTGGTGGTCATCGGGGTCATGACCGGCTTCGACCAGGACCTGAAGAAAAAGATCCTCAGTGTCAATGCCCATGTCATTCTGGTCAAACCCGGCTACAGCATTGAGGATTACCCCTCCCTGGTGCGGGAGGTGGAAGCGGTGCCGGGGGTGGTCTCTGCCAAACCATTTATCTATACCCAGGTCATGGTCTCGGGACCGGGCAGCATCTCCGGAGGAGTGCTGCGGGGTCTGGATCTGCCCACCATCCAGCAGGGTGGACCGCCGGCCCTGGAACTGCGGGCCGGTACCTTCCAGAGCCTGGCCCAGGAACTGCCCGGGGAGTTGCCGGAAGTGGCCCTGGGCAACGAGTTGGCCAAAAATATCGGCGCCACCGTGGGCAGTCAGATCAAGATCATCTCTCCCCTGGGCACCCTCACCCCCATGGGACGGATGCCCCGCATCAAAAACTTTCAGGTGGGAGCCATCTTTCACTCCGGCATGTTCGAGTTCGACAATACCCTGGTCTATGCCAGCATCCCCTGGGTGCAGGATTACCTGGGTCTGGAAGGCAAGGTAACGGGGCTGGAAATCCAGGTCAAAGACATCTATACGGCCGACCAGGTGGCAGCCGCCATCAAGGCCAAGTTGGGCCCGGCCTATGATACCCGGGACTGGATGCGCTTGAACCGGAGTCTCTTTGCCGCCCTGAAGCTGGAAAAGATCGCCATGTTCATTATCCTCACCCTCATCGTCCTGGTGGCGGCCTTTAATATCACCAGCTCACTCATCATGCTGGTCATGGAAAAAACTAAAGATATCGCCATATTAATCTCAATGGGAGCGACGCGGCGGAGCATCATGCAGATCTTCATGGTCCAGGGGGTCATCATCGGGGCCATCGGTACGGTCATCGGCCTGGGGTTGGGATTCCTGCTGGCAGCGATCCTGCAGCAATATGAATTCATCAAACTGCCCAGCGATGTGTATTATATCTCCACCCTGCCCATGAAGATCGAGTTCTGGGATGTGGTGGCCATTGCCGGGGCTACCATGGTAATCAGTTTCTTGGCCACCCTCTACCCCTCCTGGCAGGCCTCCCGCCTGGATCCGGTGGAGGCTATCCGCTATGGTTAAGGTGACCGGGGTGACCCTGGCCGGGGAGGAGGCCGCCATTACCAGGGAAGAGGCAGGGGCCTCGGGACGGCCGATGATCCAGGCCCAGGACATCAAAAAAACCTTCCTTTCCAACGGCAACCGCGTTGATGTCCTGGACGGCGTGGACCTGGAGATCTTCCCCGGCGACAGTCTGGCCATTGTCGGCGCCTCGGGAGTGGGCAAATCCACCCTCTTGCACATCCTGGGGACCTTGGAACGGCCCAGTGCCGGACGGCTGTGGTGGGAGGGCGTTGATGTTCTGGCCTTCAGCGATGAGCAGTTGGCCTCCTTCCGGAACCGGCGTATTGGTTTTGTCTTTCAGTTTCACCACTTATTGCCGGAGTTTGATGCCCTGGAAAACGTCATGATGCCGGCCTTGATCGCCCGGCTCCCCCGCCACCAGGCCAAGGAGTTGGCCGAGGCCATTCTCCTGGAAGTGGGGCTGCAGGACCGGCTGCACCATCGGATCGGGGCCCTGTCCGGGGGTGAACAGCAGCGGGTGGCCGTGGCCCGGGCTTTAGTCATGGCGCCGGACGTCCTCCTGGCCGATGAGCCCACCGGCAACCTGGATCCCCGCATCGGCCGTCAGGTTCACGACCTTTTGGTGCGGCTCAACCAGGAAAAAGGCTTGACAACGGTGGTGGTGACCCATAATCTGGAACTGGCAGCCCTCCTGGCCTATCAGATCACCATCCGGGACGGCAAAGTCATCAGGTTGCCCTAAGACCAGTGATGAGGTGGCAGAGGTGAAAAAGATCTTTTTGGCAACGCTCCTTGGCCTGCTGACCAGCCTGACGGCCAGCGCTCAGGATATCACCGTAAAACGGGTGGCGGTCCTGCCCTTCAGCCTGGCCAGCAAAGAGCCGCTGCCTGGTGTACTGGAGAAGATCCAGAACGTCATCATCGGACACCTGGAAAAAGAAGGCTTCGGGGTGGTCAGCAGAGACGATCTCCAACGGGAGATCGGCGCCGGGCCGCCGCCCACCGGCAGTGCCGCCGCCGATCTGGGCAAAAAGCTGGGCGCCGACGCCATTATCACCGGCGCCGTTGTGAAAATCGGTCCCACCGTGGTTATAAATGCCCAGCTTATTGATCTTACCGGAAAACTTCCACCAACTGCCTTTAAACGGGAAGGTGTCGGCGTGGCCTCCTTGGAACAACTGGCCAGCCAGATTGCCCAGGACGCCGGCTTCAAAATCCTGGGCCAGGAAAGGATTGCCCGGGTGGAATTTAAGGGCAACCGGCGGGTGGAAAACGAGACCTTGATGGCCACCGTCCAGACCAGACCTGGAGAATTGACCAATACCGTGACCCTGCGGGAGGACCTCAAAGCCATTTATAACCTGGGTTCCTTTACCGATGTGAAGATTGACGTCTCCGATACCAAAGACGGCCGGGTGGTCACCTTCCTCCTGGTGGAAAAACCCTCAATTTCCAGCATCATTATCCGGGGCAATCGCAAGATCAAAACGAAAAAGATCCAGGAAGTCATGGAAATCAAGCCTTATACCATTGCCTCGGAAACCGCCATCAAAGACGCCATCCAAAAGGTTAAGGCCATGTACCGGGAGAAAGGCTACTATGAGGCGGAAATCACTTACCAGCTGGAGCCCATTACCCCCACGGAAGTGAACCTCATCCTGGAAATCGCCGAAAAAGGTAAGCTCTATGTCCGTCAGATAAATTTCGAGGGCAACGCCGCCTTCTCCAGCAAAGAACTGCGCAAGGTCATGGAGCTGAAGCCCAAGAATATCATCAGCGTCTTCACCGGCCGGGGGATTGTCAAACAGGATGCCATCGAGCGGGATCTGGAAAAGCTCACCGCCTTTTACTTCAACCACGGTTACATCAAGGCCCGGATCGGCGAACCCAGGGTGGAAGTCACCGCCAAAGGCATCTATATTACCATTCCCATTGAAGAGGGGCCTCAATATCGGGTGGGCAAGGTTGATTTCCAGGGCGACCTGCTGGAGGAGCCCGCCGTCCTCAAGAAGAAGATAGACATCAGCACAGGTAAGGTCTACAGCCGGGAGGTCATCCAGAAAGATCTCACCACCCTGGGTGATCTGTATGCGGATCAGGGGTATGCCAACGCCGACATCAACCCCATGCTGCGGGAACATGAACAGGACCGAACCATTGATATCACCTTTGATATCAGCAAGGGGGAAAAGGTCTATTTTGAACGCATCGAGATCGTCGGGAACGTCAAGACCCGGGACAAAGTCATCCGGCGGGAACTGCGGGTTTATGAACAGGATCTGTTCTCCGCCAGCAAGATTAAGAGAAGCACCCAGAACCTGCGCCGTTTGGAATTCTTCGAAGACGTCAACTTCAGCACCAGTCCCGGCAGCACCCCCGACAAGGTCAATCTGAAGATCAATGTCAAGGAACGACCCACCGGTCAGTTCGGCGTCGGCGCCGGCTACAGCACCCAGGACCGTATCATCGGTATGGTCGAGGTCTCACAATCCAACCTGTTCGGCCGGGGCCAACAGTTGCGGGCCCAGGGCGTCATCGGCTCCCTGGCCCGGCGCTATCGGCTGAGTTTCACTGAACCGTATCTCTTTGACCGCCCCCTCAGCTTCGGTATCGATGCCTACAACTGGGAACGTCAATACATCGAGTACACCCGCCGCAGTACCGGCGGCAGCCTCCGTCTGGGCCATCCCATGCGCTGGGAATACACCTATCTCCTGTGGATGTACCGTTATGAGAATACCGATCTCTTGGATTTGACGGCCTACTCCTCCCCCATCCTGTTGGACGCGGCCAAGGTGAGGAATACCAGCGCCACTTCCTTGACCATCCGTCGAGACTCCCGGGATGCCATCTTTACCCCCACCAAAGGGTCGGATAACAGCCTTTCGGTGGAACTGGCCGGCCTGGGCGGTGACGCCGCCTTCACCCGGTTGGTCTTTGACAGCGGCTGGTACTTCCCCCTCTTCTGGGACACCGTGGGCGTCCTCCACGGCCGCATCGGCTATATGAACCGCAACTCGTGGGGCGCTCTGCCCGCTTACGAACGCTTCTACCTGGGCGGTATTGACACCATCCGGGGTTATAAATATGCTGAAATCAGTCCCCGGGATCCGACCACCGGTGAGCGCATCGGCGGCGACAAATTCCAGTTCTTCAATGTGGAGTGGCGCTATCCCATTTATAAGAAGGCCGGCCTGACCGGCGTCATCTTTGTGGATAGCGGCGACGTTTACGGCTCCGGCAAGACCTATTTCAGCAGTATGCGGACCAGCGTCGGCACCGGCATCCGCTGGTTTTCACCTATGGGCCCCCTCCGCTTGGAATGGGGCTATAACCTCAACCCCAAATCCTGGGACCGCCGGAGCGCCTTTGACTTCTCCATCGGGGGGAATTTTTAGGGACTGTATGATCAATTCCCCTTCCTGGCCTTGGGCCGTACCAGACAGCGGACTTGGCTGACCGGTTAGAAAACTTCGGCCAGCCACAGAGATCTAGCACCTGAAGAACAACGTTATTTTACAATAATAAGGAGAGGAACATGAAACTTTACAATTGGTTGCTGAGCGGCCTCCTGATGGCCGCTCTGCTCCTGCCCACGGCGGCATTGGCCGAGGTTAAAGTGGCAGTGGTGGATATGGGCGAGATCATTTTTAATTCGCCCGAAGGCAAGAAAGCTCAGGAGACCTTGAAACGCCGGGGCCAGGAACTGGGCAAGGAACTGGAACGCCGACGCAGTGAATTCGGCAAAGAAGTGGAGGCCTATCAGAAGCAGGCCGTGGTCATGAAGGAAGATGCCCGCAAAAAGAAGGAAGAGGAATTCAATAAGAAACAGATGGAACTGCAGCAGCAGGTGAATACCTCCCAGCAGGAATTGGCCAAGCTCGAGGAGAAGGAATTCAAACCCCTCTATGATAAATTCAGCAAAGTGGTGAACGCCATCGCCAAGGAGAACGGCTATACCGTCGTCCTGGATAAACGCATGGTCATCGGTTTTGATCCCAGCGTTGATATCACCGCCAAGGTCAAAGAAGCCTTCAGTAAATAACGTGGCAACCATTAAGACCCTGCAGGAATTGGCTGACTTCGTCGGTGGGGTCTGTCAAGGCCCTCCAGACCTGCTCATCAAGGGTTTGGCGGCCATTGAAGAGGCCGGGCCGGAGGATATCACCTTTGTGGCCTGGCCCCAGTTTGCCAAATTCATCGAGAGCAGTCGGGCCGGGGCCTTTATCGTCTCTCCGGACCTAAAGGACACCCCCCGGCCTCTGATCATCACCCCCAACCCCTACCTGGCCTATGCCCGGATTGCCGGGCTCTTCGCCCCGCCTCTCCCGCGGTGGCCGGGTATCAGTAATCAGGCGGTCATCGGCCAGCAGTGTTCCCTGGGTGCCGAGGTCAGTATCGCTCCCGGCGTCGTCCTGGGAGACCGGGTCAGATTGGGGGAGCGGGTCACCCTGATGCCGGGAGTAGTGGTGGGTCATGGCACCAGCATCGGCGCCGACACCGTTCTCCATGCCAATGTCACGGTTTACCATGATTGCGTCATCGGAGAACGGGTCATTATCCACAGCGGCACCGTCATCGGCGCCGACGGCTTCGGCTTTGCCCCCGACGGCGCCAAGTTTATCAAGATTCCCCAGCTGGGCACCGTAGTCATTGAAGATGACGTGGAGATCGGCGCCAATTGCACCATTGATCGGGGCGCCCTGGGTGAAACCCGCATCAAACAGGGGGTCAAGATTGACAACCTGGTGATGATCGCGCACAACGTCATTGTGGGCGAGGATTCGGTGATCGTGGCCCAGGTGGGGATTTCCGGCTCTACCCGCCTGGGCCGCAACGTCATGCTGGGGGGGCAGGTGGGTATCGTCGGCCACGTGGAGATCGGGGACGGCGTCCGCATCGGCGCCCAGTCAGGGGTGCCCCATTCCGTTCCGGCGGGCCTCACCGTCACCGGCAGTCCAGCCATGCCTCACAAGGATTTTTTACGTCTGCAGGCCGTTAAAAAACGCCTCCCGGATCTTTATGAACGTCTGAAAGCTTTGGAAAAGCAGGTAGCCGCCCTGCAGGCGGCCGTTGACAAGGAGACGCCAGGATGACGCTGCCCACGACCCTGTCCGTGGAAGAGATCATGGAGTATCTGCCCCATCGCTACCCCTTTCTTCTGGTGGATCGGATCCTCGAAATCCGCCCGGGAGAGTTCATTAAAGGCCTGAAAAACGTCACTTTCAACGAGCCCTTTTTCGCCGGTCATTTCCCGGGCAGGCCGGTGATGCCCGGTGTGCTCATCGTTGAGGCCATGGCCCAAGTGGGCGGCGTCTTGGCTTACATGACCACCCAAGGCCACCTGGAGAAAAAACTCTACCTCTTCATGGGCATGGATAAAGTCCGGTTCCGCAAGCCCGTGGTGCCGGGCGACCAGCTTATTTTGGAGTTGACCATGCTGCGCAGCGGCAAGAAGGTCTGGAAAATGGCCGGCAAAGCCCTGGTGAACGGCAGCGTGGTCGCCGAGGGGGAATTCATGGCGGCTTTGACCCAGGAGGAGATTGCCACCCATGCCTAATATCCACCCCACCGCCATCGTCAACCCTAAAGCAGAACTGGGCGCTAATGTGACGGTGGGGCCTTACAGCATCATTGACGCCCCGGTTACTATCGCTGCTGATACCCAGATAGGGCCCCATGTCATCATCCGGCCCTTCACCAGCATCGGCCAGCGTTGTCGGATTTTTCAATTTGCCGTTATCGGCGAGGTTCCCCAGGATCTGAAATTCCAGGGTGAGGAATCCCAGCTCATTATCGGCGATGACAATGTCATCCGGGAATTCGCCACTCTGCACCGGGGCACCGCCGGCGGCGGCGGCGTCACCCAGATCGGCCACCATAACCTGCTCATGGCCTATACCCATGTGGCCCACGATTGCCGCCTGGGCAATTATATCATCATGTCCAACGCCGCCACCCTGGCGGGACACATCACCATTGACGACTACGCCATCTTGGGGGGCCTCTCGGCCATCCACCAGTTCTGCCGGATCGGCGCCTATGCCTTCATCGGCGGGGCCTCGGCCGTAGCCCGGGATGTGCCTCCCTTCTGCATGGCCGTGGGCAACCGCGCCAAAATCGTCGGCCTGAATTTGGTGGGCCTGAAACGGCACGGCTTCAGCACCGCCACCCTGGACAGCCTGAAAAACGCCTTCGAGACCCTCTTTGCCTCAGAACTCACCTTGAAAGAGGCCGTGGCGCAACTCCGCCAACGCTACCCCGAGGAAGCAGCCGTCAAGATTATGGTGGATTTTTTGGAACACTCTGAGAGAGGTCTGGCCCCCATTGACGCCCGGGAAAATCGGTCTCATCGCGGGAAAGAGTAAATTTCCCCTCATCTTTGCCCAAGCCGCCCGGGAGCAGGGTCTGGAAGTGGTGGCCGCGGCCCATCACGGCGAGACCGACCCAGGGCTGGCCACCCTGGTAGACGCCATCCGCTGGGTTTACGTGGGACAGCTGGGAAAAATCATCAAATTCTTTCAGCAGACCGGCGTGACCCAGGCGGTCATGGCCGGGGGCATTACCAAAGGTCGGCTTTTCAGCCACCTGCGGCCGGACCTGCGGGCCTTGAAAATCCTCAGCCGCGTCAGCCACGTGGGTGACGACGGCATCCTCCGGGCGGTGGCCGCCGAGATGGAAAACTCCGGCATCACCATCGTCTCCCCTACCCTTCTCCTCACCCATCTGGTGGCACCGGTGGGCGTTCTCAGCCGCCGTCGCCCTTCCGCCGCCGAAATGGCCGACGTCCGCTTCGGCTGGCACCTGGCCAAAGAGATCGGCCGCCTGGATATCGGCCAATGCGTGGTGGTGCGTCGGCAGGCCTGCCTGGCCGTGGAAGCCATTGACGGCACCGACGCCACCATCCGCCGGGGCGGTACCTTGGCCGGAGAAAAAGCCGTGGTCGTCAAAGTCAGCAAACCCTCCCAGGACCTGCGCTTTGACGTGCCCGCCGTGGGCTTGGATACCATCACCGTCATGGTCGAAGTCAAGGCCAGCGTCCTGGCCGTGGAAGCCGGCAAAACCCTCATCTTCGACCGCACCGAGATGCTCCAGGCCGCCGATCGGGCCGGCATCGCCATCATCGGCCTGGAAGCAGCCACCGAGGCCGAGTCCACTAAGCCGTAGGCAATATTAGAGGGCGGTCCCTGCCCACCGTTGGACCTTTGCTAGTGGGGCCGACAAGGATGCCGGCCCTACGGACTCCCCTCTAATCTCTACAAACTATAAACTTCGAACTTTATTTCCTAACTAATTGCCATTATTGATAATATTCGCCCGCGAACCATGATACTACAGGTCACCTTCTTTGGCTGACTCGGGCGGGCACGGAGGCCCGCCCCACTGAATCTAATTTTTCAAGAAACCGGAAACCGGCAACCTTATTTTCTTGGTAATTGCCATGAGTTACAAAAGTCACCCGCGAACCATGAAAATAAAGGTCGCTGCTGTTGGCTACCTTGGGCGGGCACGGAGGCCCGCCCCACTATAAGAGAGCCTAAAAGAGAAGCTCTTCCAGAAACCGGCCAGAAACCGATTTTTCTGATGTGGGGAGTAGGGCCGGCAAGGATGTCGACCCTACGGCCTCCCCTCTAACCTCTACGAACTATGAACTACGAACTTTATTTTCTAACTAATGGCAATTGCCAGGATTCTCCCCCTCCCCTACCCTCTTCTTCGGCGGCTCTCGAAATCTGCCGACTCTGGTCGGTCCCTGGTGTTCAGGAAAGGAAACCCGACCTGACCAAGAGGTTTAGAGTTTCTTAAAGAGAAAGACGTATTCCTCATGGTTGAGGGAGATGACGAGGTCGGCCCCCCGATTCAGGGCATAGGCCAGCCAGCCGGGAACTTCTTCCCGACAGCAGGGGATGGGTGGGGAGAACTCGCCGGTGTTGCGGTGGAACCAAGCCAGGAGCATGACTTGAGGATGGAGTTCCCGGGCCTTCTGGGTGGCCAGGCGGGTGGCCTCCGGCCGGGGTAGGTTGGCAGGGGCGGAGAAGTCCACGGGGTGGGGCAGCAGGTCTCGGCGCAGGGGCGGGCAGCTTGTGGTTGTCATCCTCTCAGTCCTCGCTCTCCCGTTTACCTACAACCACATCCTGGCGCCAGAGGCGCTGCCAGGCGGTCTGGGCCTGGCGTGACTGGCAGGGATCATAGCCGCAGGATGGGCATTCCTGATCCCGGTCGCAGGGGTCTATGTGGATGTGAACATCGGCCTCATCATGGAAATGTGATTTGAAGATGGCCTCCAACTCTTTGACTTCCTGGTGTGCCTCCTCCAATTGAAAATCTCGGGGCAGAATCAAATGGAAATCCACGAAGAGGCGGTTGCCGGCCTTGCGGGCCCGGAGCTGGTGGATATCAATCCAGGAACTTTTCCGGTGGGCCTTGAGGATGGCGGCCAGCTGTTCCAGGAGGGCGGTATCGGATTCGTCCAAGAGGCCGGCAAAGGCCTGGCGCACCAGTTTCCAGCCGGTATAGAGGATGTTTATCCCCACCAGGGCGGCGGTGGCGCCGTCCAGCCAGAGCTGATCAGTGAACCAGACGAGCAGGAGGCCCGCCAGGACGCCGGCGGAGGTATAAACGTCGGTTAGGATATGGCGGCCGTCGGCCACCAGGGTGATGGAATCGGTGCGGCGGCCCACCGCGATTAGGGTAAGCCCCAGGGCCAGATTCACCAGGCCGGCGCCCATCAGGAGGCCCAACCCCAGGGGTAGGGCCGGCAGGGGTTGGGGCTGCCAGAGCTGACGACCGGCCTCCAGAAAGATGCCTAAAGCGGCCATCAGGATCAGGGCGCCTTCAAAACCCACGGCCAGGTATTCGATCTTGCCGTGGCCGTAGGGGTGGCTGCGGTCGGGCGGTTTGGCAGCCAGGACGACGGCGGTGAGGGCAAAACTGCTGGCCACCACGTTAATGATGGACTCCAGGGCATCGGAGAGGATCGCCGCCGACCCGGTCAGCCAGTAGGCATAGAACTTGACGGCCATGAGAGCCAGGCCGACAACCACCGAGCCGGTGATGGTGAAGACGCGGGCGCGTTGGGGATTGCCAGGCGTCTGCTGCAGGTCAACCGCGCTCAATGTTCCCCCCACCCCCTGAGATGAGGAAGTGAACCTGACCCCTCCTTTGACCGGAGACGGACGGCCGGAGGTTCATGGCAGCCGACCACCGACCGGCCTGGTTAGGGGAGTTGCCGCCAGAGGCGTACCAGCGGCGGGATGGCCGTGCCGACGCCCTCGGTTCCCTGGAGACTGGCAAAGACCGCTTTGGCCACCCGCAGGCCCTTGCGGGCCCCGGCCTCCTCCAGGGTGCCATAAATCAAGGCGCCCACCTTACAGGCTTCCACACAGGCGGGGGGGCGTCCCTGTTGTTCCCGATCGGGGCATTGATCGCATTTCAAGGCCACCGATTTTTTTTCGGGAACCGCCGCTGTGGGGGCATAACGCAATACCCCGAAGGGGCAGGCCATGGCGCACATGCCACAGCTGATACACCGATGGGGGTCAATATCGGTGGTACCCCGGACGGGATCGTGGCTGATGGCCCCCGGCATGCAGACGAGCTGGCAGGGGGCCGGATCACAGTGGCGGCATTTATTCACAAAGGCGAAATGCTGGGTACCGGCATAGACCCGCAGACGGGGCCGCGGCTGCACCAGTTCGCTGAGGGCCAGAAAAAGGTTTTTACTCTGAGAATGTTCCACGGCACAGGCGATGAGACACTGTTTACAGCCGACGCATTTTTCGGGGATGACGATGACCGTTTTCATGACTTGTCTTCCTCTTGCCGTTCCTGCTTAGATCAGGAGGTTTCCCTTGCCCGAAAGAGTGCTGGCGGAATAGAGGGCAGCCGGCCGGCTCACCCGCAAGGTAATTGTATAATGCGGTTATCGGGCAGGTCAATTGAAAATACCAAGAAAATACCCCAGCCAGAGGGCAGTTGCCAGAAGTCGGCTGCCGAAAAATTCCCTCTTTCAGGTCGGCAACCCTGCCAATCTGGCCCTGTAGCTTTCACCAGAGAAATTTCCCGAGTTCGCCGATGAGTTATACCGGCAACTACTTGGATGTCGGAGGTGGAGCCAGGGGTAGGCTCAGGGCCAGGGCGCAGGAAGGGGCCACGTGCAGGAGCAGCCGGTCAACCGTAGCTCGGACATAGAGAGGGAACTCGGCGGCCGACGTCGGGACGATGGCAAAGGCCAAGACGACTGCCGCCAGGTTGCCGGCCACCAAGAGGGCCAGAAAAAGAACGGGGGTTTTCAGGAGGGCCCGTCCGGACAGGATGAGGCTGAGGATAATGGCGGGCCAGAGGAGGCCGAAATAGGGAATCCAGATCAAGGCCTTCAGAACAAGCCCGGCCCCCTGGACAAGCTGGTGGGAATAAAATCCCCCCACATGATCCAATCCCACTTCCCACCCGTGGAAATGGACGAACTGGCGCCAGGGGAGGGAGATGAACCAGCCGCCCATCCCCATGAGCAGGACACGACCGATCTTGGAGCCGAAGCGGGGGGGCCGCAGCCACAACAGGGTAAGGACGGCGGCCAGCACCAGGATGAGCACCAGAGGCCACCCCTCGTATTTGCTCCAGGCCATGCCGCCGCAGCAGCAGGTGATGATGGCCGCGCTGCCAGGCGGCGCCGCGTCCTTGCTCCACAGATAGAGCAGGCCGGCAGCAGCCAGATGGTACCAGGTGAGCATGAGATCGGCGTAGGCGATGAAGAAATGGGTGAGAAAGGTGGCGCCGTTGAGGAACAGGAAGAGAGTGATGGCCAGAGCCATAGATCTCTCCAGGTCCAGGCGCCGCAGGAAACAGTAAAAGAGGATAAGGGTACCGGCCCCGCAAAGGGGGAAGAGGAGTTTGCCCAGGGGTTCGTTGATGCCCCCCACCCAGAGGTAAAGGTAGGTCAGAAGCAGGGGAACCAGGTTGGGGTAGTAATTATGGGCGTCCAGCCGGCTCAGGTCAATACCCCGGGCCAGGTAAAAGGCCTTGGCCTTGAGACCCCACGTGGCCAGCTCATCCCAGGCCCAGAAGGGGTAGAGGCCGGCCCGCAGGGCCGCAAAGACCAAGGCCAGGGTCAGGAGGAGCAGGAGCACTTGTTCGGAGCGGGAGAAGCCGGCCCCCCTCCCCAACGTCAGCACCGTCTGAGTGAGTCGCCGGGCGGTGGCCACCTCGGCTGGCAGCCAGCCCCGGCGGCCGGCCAGCCACAGGGCTGGCAGGACCAAGAGCAGCCACGGCGCCGCAATGCTGAGGAGCGCCAAGGGCACCTGGAGCCATCCCAGGAGCAACATCCAGAGACTGAGACCCAGACAGCCCAGACCGAAGGCAAAGGCCAGCCGCTCTAGAGAGGTAAACGTGCTGTCGCGGGGCAGGAGGAGCACCACCAAGGCGTAGCCCACCAGGAGAATGGTACCCAGGCCCGCACTCAGGCGCAGGAACAAAACGAAGCTGTCAATCATAGAACCCGGCTGTCAATCTGACCGGATCGGCCTGATAGACCTGACCCAGTCCGGTGGCGAGCAGAGGGTGGAAAAGGCCCAGCTGAGGTTGTAAGAGAAACTGCCACGACGGGGAGAGCTGACACCCCCCGACGACGATATAGGTAGCCCCGTATTGTTTGATCTCTTCAAAGAGAAGAGTCGGGGTGGCTTTGGGATCAAGCCGGATCTGCCTTCGGGGATAGAGATCGTAGCGTATTTTGGCGTAGTTGCCGGTCTCATAGCAATCCACCAGGATATAAGTGGCGGAGGGGGGGATGACCTGGGCCAAGGCGGCCAACCAGGAGTCAAAAAACCCCTGGGACTCATGGGCCGGGCCCGGACCGGCAGACCGGAGTTGGCCTGGCAACTCCCGGACTTCAGGGGCAAAATGCCAGGCCAGCCAACCCAGCTGCAGGATCCAGAGCCCGATGGCGCTCCGCACCAGGAAGTGCCGAAGTTTCAACGAGACCGGCGTCATCTCAATCCCAGAAGCGGAACCTGAGGATGTAATAAAGGGCGGCGATGCCGTCCCGCCAAGTGATCTTTTTCCCTTCGCTGTAGTCCCGGCCGTCATAGGAGATGGGCACCTCGTAGACCCGCACCCGTTTCTTGGCGATCTTGGCGGTCAGTTCCGGTTCGACGCCGAAGCGATTGGATTTGATCCGGATGTCTTTCAGGACTTCGGCTTTAAAAACCTTATAGCAGGTTTCCATATCAGTGAGGTTGAGGTTGGTAAACATGTTGGACAGGGTGGTAACGACTTTATTGCCCACGTAATGCCAGAAAAAGAGGACGCGGTGGGGGGCGGCGCCGATGAGGCGGCTGCCGTAGACCACATCGGCCACCCCCCGCAGAATGGGTTTGAGGAGCTCCGGATAATCACTGGGGTTATATTCCAGGTCGGCGTCCTGAATGAGCACCACATCGCCGCTGACGTGCTGGAAACCGGTACGCAAAGCCGCGCCTTTGCCCTGGTTGCGGTCATGGAAAAAGAGGCGGATATTGTCATATTCCTGGGCCAGTTGCCCGAGAATCTCCCGGGAGCCATCCGTAGAGGCGTCGTCAACGATGATGAGCTCCTTATCATAGGGGGTGGCCTGGACCCGTCGGATAATCTCGGCCAGGGTATGTTTTTCATTGTAAACCGGAATGACGACACTGAGTTTCATGTCTGTTCTGCCTTTAAGAAAAGATGAGCAGGGATGCCTGCTGGAGGCGGCAACGTCTCCACAGGTAAATCTCTGTCATCCGACCTTTCCTGTCAAGAGGAATCTGGAATTTCACTTGACAGCAGAAATGGGCCTATGGTAAGGACAGGTAGGTTGACCTCTTCTCCTCTCCCCGTTTTACGCCTTACGGATAGACCTTCACAGTGCCTCAGCAGTGAGGCCCCGCCGTGGGAGCGGCGGCTGCCTGCGGGTGTGATTCCTGGTCAGCGGCGCGGGGGGGTGACCTGAGCACACCTGAGGGGAGAGACGGGAAGCCGGTATTCAACCCAGGGGAGAGGCATGCGGTATATTACCCTTTTGGCAAGTTTGGCGGTCCTGGTGTTCATGTCAACCGTGGCCACCGCCCAGACCTCGCCTCCGGCCGGAACGGTCTTGACTTTGGCAGAGGCCTTCCAGAAGGCCTGGAAAGAGAATGCCAATCTCAAGATGAGTCGCGTCCAGGAGCTCATCGCCGAGCAGGAGCGGATCCGGGCCCGTTCCGGTTTTTTGCCCACCGTCAAGGCCAATACCTTCCATCAGATCTACGATGATCCTCGCAAATACGTGTTCCCGGGGACGCCCCCGTTTACCTTTCTGAACCGCAATTATTGGGAAAGTCTGGTAACGGCCGAACAGACCCTCTTCGATTTCGGGGCAACCCCTTCCCGCTACCGGCGGGCGGCCATCGGGAAGGAAGTGGCCCAACTGGAAACCCAGGCCACCCGGGATGAGATCTTTTTTTTGGTCGCCCAGACCTATTTTCAGGTACTGCGAGCGGAGAAACTCAAGGTCATTGCGGAGCAGGAGGTGACCCAACTGAAGAATCACCTCAAGGTGGCCCAAGACCTGCATGCCTTCGGGGTGGTGACCTACAACGATGTCTTACAGGCCGAGGTATCGTTGGCCGACGCTCAGCAGCGCTTGATCGCAGCCCGAAACCATATTGTCAACACCCAGGCGGCGCTGAACAAACTTTTGGGCCAACCCATCCCGACCAATAATGTGTTAAAGGAAGAAGACCTGGCCCAACCTCTTCAGACTGTCCCCTTGGATGAGATGACCAACACGGCCCTGCAGAACCGGAGCGATCTGAAGGCGGCGGATGGCCGCCGCCGGCAGGGCGAGAAGGGCGTAACCGAGGCCCGGGCCGGACATTTCCCCCGCTTTTATGCCATGGGCGGCCAATATTACCAGCAGAGCCATCACGTCCTCCACGATACCCAGTGGTTCGCCATTCTGGGCCTAAGCTGGAAGCTTTTTTCCGGTTTCGACACCAAAGCTCAGGTGGCCCAAGCCCGGGAACGCCTCAAGCAGTTGAAAATCCAACAGAAGGACTTGGCGGAACAGATCAAGTTGGAGGTGCAGAACGCCTACCTGGGATTACAGGAAACCGCTGAACGGATTGCGGTGACCAAAGGCGCGGTCAAACAGGGGGAGGAGAACCTGCGGTTGAACCAAGAGCGTTATAAAGAGCAGGTGGGCACCGCCACCGACGTCATTGACGCCCAGACCTTATTGACCCGCATCCGGGTGAATTATCAGAACGCCATTTACGACCATCAGATTCAAAAGGCCCAGCTGCTCCGGGCGGTGGGCAGAATCAGTGAGCTGGCCCCGGCCGCGGAACCGCTCTGGCGACAGGCGCCGGGGCGGGAATAATACCCCGGCCCACCCCACTGGCCAAGAGCCGAGTTTTGGCTGATTGGGGCGGGCACGGAGGCCCGCCCCACTAAAAGAGAAGCTCTTCCAGAAACCGGAAACTGATTTTTCTGACAACTGACAACTAACCAGTGACAACTTCATTTTCGAGGAAGAGTGGCGCAGGCTGGAAAGCCGGCGATATTAACTGCCTACTGCCTGCTGAATTTTTCTGGCGGGGGGAGCAAGACAGGCACGGCAAGACCTAGAGGAGGGATACCATGTTCCAAAGGGGGAAAAAACGTTGGCTGGCGGCAGTGGTCATCGCCTTGAGCCTGGTCGGGGGGACGGTTTGGGAGAAACCGACCTGGGCCAGCAGCGGCGACACCTTGGTGGTAACGGTGGTGCCGGCGGCGGCAGTGTTGGGGACGGCGGCGGCGGGATACTTATATTACAAGAACCGCTACATCCAACCTCCGGGGACCAAAGGCAGTCTGGGGTATCGGGGGCCGGGCGAATTCTTTGTGGGCGGTTTTCTGGGCGGCTCCTTCATTCAAAATGCCACGTGGGATTATCGGGGGCCTTTAAGTACCAAAGTCGCTGACATGAAAATTGATCCAGGTATCACCGGCGGCATTAAGTTGGGGTATTTTCTCGACAGTCTGCCTTATTTCGGTATCGAGGCCGAGGGCAGCATCGGCAATCAGACGCAGCCCTCTCAGAACGTCCGCCTGAACCCGCCATTGCTGGGGGCGACGGTGGGACACGTCAACCGCCAGAGTATGTTGGTCTGGACCATGGCTTTTCACTTCCTGGCCCGGTATGGGTTTATGCCCTCCCCGGAGGTGCCCTTCGGCCATCTGCAGCCCTATGTGGGGTTGGGACCGGGGTTGGTGGTTCTCTATGCCGAGGCGGATTCGGCCAAGAATTTCTCCCTGGAGGTGGAGGCCGGCCTGCGGTATATGTTAAACCGGAATGTCGGGATGTTTGTGGCGTATAAATTCAGCCAGCAGTGGCAAGTGGAACTGGAATCCCAGCAGCTGTTCTTTGCCAACACCGGCATCACGGCTCGCACGGCCGCCTTTGACTTTACCCGCCATCAGGTGGTGGCCGGACTGAGCTATCATTTCTAAGGCAGCAACCTGCCGGGCGCCGGTCTCGCGAGGGGGAGGCCGGCGCTTTTTTTTTCAGCCGTTTTCACCCAAGCCTTCCACTACCGGCCCGGCGAGTCGGGTGTCGAAGATGCGCCGGCTCTTCCGTTCGGAGCGGGGCAGACTGCCGTACGGCACGATCTCCACCTCGGGGGAGACCAGCAGTTTGTGTTTCACCTGGTAAGTGATTTCCCGGGCCAGTTCTGCTCCCCGCTGGGGTTCCACCCCGCCGCCTCGTTCCACCCGGATGAGCAGGTGATCCCGACCTCGCTCATCCCGGCTGAGGTGGATCTGGTATTCGGAGCCCAGACCAGGGACTTCGGAGATAATGCGGTCGATGCTGGCGGGATAGATATTCACCCCCCGGAACTTGAACATATCGTCGGTGCGGCCGCGGATGCGGGAGTGGCGGGGCAGGATGCTGCCGCAGGTGCAGGGACCCGGGATGATGCGGCTGATGTCCCGGGTGCGGTAGCGGATGAGGGGGGCTCCCTCCTTGCAGAGGGTGGTGACTACCATTTCGCCCCATTCTCCCGGCGGCAGGGGCTGGAGGGTTTCGGGATCAATAATCTCCAGGATATAATAGTCGGCCCAGTAGTGGATGCAGTCGTGATGAGGACATTCTATGCCGGTGCCGGGGCCGTAGAGTTCGGTGAGACCGGGGATGTCAAATAGTTCCACCCCGCCGCAGAGTTCGGAAATGCGGCGGCGCATGGCCACGGAGGAGCGTTCCGAGCCGTAGATGATCTTGCGGAGATTGATCTTATCGGCCAATTGGCGACGGTGGATTTCTTCAGCCATCAGCAGGGCCATGGAGGCAGTACAGACCAGGACGGTGGATTGGAGGTCCACCAGGAATTCACAGTGCAGGTCGATATTGCCGGGGCCAACGGGGATGGCCATGGCGCCCAGGGCTTCGCAGCCGGCCTGAAAACCCACCCCGGCGGTCCAGACCCCGTAGCCCACGGCGATCTGGACCCGGTCCAAGGGGGTGACCCCGGCCATTTCATAGCAGCGGGCAAAGAAATACCGCCAATCGTCAATATCCTTCTGAGTATAACAGAGAATTTTGCGTTTGCCGGTGGTACCGCTGGAGGCATGGATGCGGACGATCTGCTCAAAGGGGACGGCCCGGAAGGGGAAAGGATAGCCGTCCCGCAACTCCTCGCCGGTGGCGAAAGGCAGGCGGGTGAGATCATCCAGGGATTGGATATCGTCCGGGGAAACGCCGGCTTCATCCAGTTTGGCCCGGTAGAAGCTGGAGCCTTCGTAGGCGTGGCGGACGGTCCACTGCAGTCCTTTCAATTGATGGGCCGCCAAGGCGGCGGAGTCGGCAAAATCAGGCATAAAGGTTTTCTGCATGGGGGTTTTCTCCAATCGGATATTGGTAAGGCCGGCCGCGCCCAAACGGGAGGCGGCCGGATTATGATCGGAAGCAGCGCCCAGGAAGGCCCGCCGCAGGTCGGGGTTGACTAACAGCCGGTGGCTTTCCCCCTGCCCCACGATGCGACCGTTGGCCAACAGATAGGCGGAGCGGGAAGCGGTAAGGGCCCGGGCGGCATTCTGCTCCACCAGGAGGATGCTGACGCCGGCCCGGGAAAGCTGATGGATGATGTCAAAGATCTCGTCGGCGATGAGGGGCGCCAACCCCAGACTGGGCTCATCCAACAGGAGCAGGCGAGGGGCGGCCATGAGGGCCCGGCCCATGGCCACCATCTGCTGCTCCCCACCGGAGAGGGTGCCGGCCCGTTGCTGAGCCCGCTCCCGCAATTTAGGGAAGCGGCTAAGGACGCTCTCCAGACGGCGGTTTTTTTCGTCCCGGGGGATTTTCAAAGCCAAAAGACCCAGTTCCAGGTTCTCCAGCACCGTCAGGTCACCGCATAGCTCCCGCCCTTCGGGGCAGAGAGCCACCCCCAGTCGGGCCATGACGGCCGGGGACGCGCCGGTGACCTCCCGGCCGGAGAAGAAAACAGCGCCGGCGCTGGGAGGCACCAATCCCATGATGGCCTTGAGCAGACTGGATTTGCCGGCGCCGTTGGCCCCCACCAGGGCCACGGTCTCCCCGACGGCCAGGGAAAGATCAATCCGGTCCACGGCCTGGGCCAGACCATAATGCACGCTGAGCTGCTGCAACTGCAGAAGCGGTGTAGTCATATCTTCAACCGCCCGGCTGAAGCCACCAGGGTCAGGGAACCAATGGACATTACGATAGAACCGGCAGATATTTTCTGATGGCGGCATCTATGGCAGCACCGCTCAGGAAGCGGGGTTTCTGGGTGATGACCAGCCGGAGCTCTTCGCCGTCAATGGTGTAGTCTCCGGCGATGCTGCCCAGGAACAGGGATAGGCTGAACCGCCCGGACCGTTCGTCTCCCTGGAAATTTCCCTGATATGTTGCCGCCAGACGGCGAACCTGATCCAGCAATGTTGCCACCGGCACCTGGAAGTGGTAGGTGAATCGAGACATCCGCATCTCCTCGGTAACACAGGAGCGGCGTGCCGGGAAGACCAGATCAGGCTGTAGGGCTCAGACGCCCCAGATAAGCCTCCAGGACCAGGGGGTTGCGCTGCACCGCCGCCGGCGGCCCCCAGGCGATGACCCGACCGCTATCCAGGACAACGACGCTATCGGCCACCGACATAACCAGGTCCAGATCGTGTTCCACCAGGAGGATGGTCCTTCCGGCCTGCCGCATCTTCTTTATTATATCAGCTATCTCCGCGGTTTCAGCAGTATTTAAACCGGCGACAGGTTCGTCCAGGAGGGTGAGGAGGGGACCGGAAACGAAGGCCCGGGCCAATTCCACCTTCTTTTTTTCCCCGTAGGGGAGGATCTCGGCCGGGAGATCGCCTTTGCCCTGCAGGCCGTAGGTATCCAAGGCGTCCAGGGCCAGGAGCCGGAGTTGACGCTCCAGGTGGCGCAGACTGGGAGGCCGGACCAAGGCCCGCCAAAAGGAGGAACCCGTCTGGACGGTCAGGCCGCAGAGGACATTTTCCAAAACGGTCAGGCGGGGGAAGAGTCGCAGGTTTTGAAAGGTGCGGGCCAAGCCCAGCCTGGCCCGCTGATGCGGCGGCCAGTAGGTGATGTCATGGCCGGCCAGCATGATGGTGCCCCAATCGGGGGTAAGGACACCGCTGAGGCAGTTGATCAGGGTGGTCTTACCGGCGCCGTTGGGGCCGATGAGGGCGGTGATCTGTCCCGGCAGGATGGCGAAACAGACCGCCATCAAGGCCGGCAGACCGCCGAATTGTTTGGTGAGACCGGTCACCTGCAGCAAGGGGGGGGTATTCATGGCTATTGTCCCGCCTCAGACCGCTCCGGCGCCGGGACCTCAGCCCGGTAACTTCGGGCGCGGTGCCAGCGCCAGTGCTGCCATAGGCCGGTGATCAACCCCTGGGGCAGAAAAAGGAGGATGAGCACCAGGAGGAGGCCGTGCACTAAGTCGAAGTAATCAGAGAGAAAATCAAGCCAATGGGGCAGGACCGTAATAAAAGCAGCGCCGAAGAGGGTCCCCCAGACGGAACCGAGGCCGCCCACCACCACCATGATAACCAAGTCCACGGATTTAAAGATGCCGAAGGCGTCGGGGTTGACGTAACCGAAATAGTGGGCATAGAAACTGCCGCCCACGGAGGCAAAGACTGCAGAGAGGACGAAGGTTTTGATCTTGCTCCGCTGGACATCCACACCCAGACAGGCGGCCGCGACTTCGTCCTGGGCCAGGGCGGCCAGCCCCCGACCGACGCCCGAGTGCAGCAGATTCCGGCAGAGGAGCAAGGCAACCAGGACAACGCTCCAGATGAGATAATGAAACCGGAGTTCCGTGTCAATGGGCAGCCCCAAGAGGGTGAGGGACGGGATGCCGGCCAAGCCGCTGGGACCGCCGGTAACCCGGTCCCATTCCACTAAAATAATGTGCCAGACGTAATTAAATCCCAGGGTGGCCATGGCCAGGTAGTGGCCATGGAGACGCAGCGTCGGAATGCCGATACCCAGCGCCAGTCCGGCCACGGCCAGGGCGGTGAACCCCATGGCCGGCCAAGCCGGCAGGCCCAGGGCGGTCGTGAGAATGGCCGAGCCATAGGCCCCCAGGCCAAAAAAAGCCGCATGCCCCAAAGAAATCTGGCCGGCAAAACCGATGAACAGATTGAGCCCCAGGACTACCAGGACATTCAGACCGATGAGGTTGAGGAGTTCCCGGTGATAGGGATTGCGCAGGATCAGCGGCACCAGGGCCAGAAAGAGGGCCAGCGCCCCCGGGCCCAGCCAGGATTGATGCCGCCGCAGACAGGCGGCCAGATTTGTGGTCCGAGGACTCAGGCTGGCCAAGCTGCTGCTCCGGCGGCCAGGGCCTTTTGGCTGGCAGCAAGCCATTTGGCCGGCGTCACTGCAGCCAGTGTCTGCTCCAAGCTCTGGGGCTGGCAGAACAACTGACCGGAGGCGGCGGCATAACCCAAAAGGATGAGGTTCAGGCTGACCGGCGGCAGCCCCAGGCGCAGGGCCAGATCCAGGGCATCCAGGGCTGTATAGGAACCAGGAGAGGCGGTGTTGACAAAGACCGCGGCCTGGGGGTGCAGATAGGAAGAGTGCACCTTCAGGTTATCGGGGGTGAGGAACAGCCCCACCTGGGCCTGTCCCGCCGCGATCAGGGGGCCCATGAAGGGACCCACCTTAATCATGGAGATGACGGAGCCGCCCCGCTGGGCCATGCCATGGGTTTCCGCGGTAATGACTTCCAGGGCCAGGGCTGCGGCGGTCTCGGCCAACAGTCGCGTGAGGGTCAGGACCCCCTGCCCACCCCGGCCGCTGATGATGATCTGTTGCTTTGGTTTCATAAGCCGTTGTCCCTGGAAATGATGGCTCCCGCGTGGCAGACGTGGACACAGACGCCGCAGCCGACGCAGAGCACGGGATCAATCTGAACCTGTCCGGTGTCCGGCGAGGGTATCAGGGCCGGACACTCAAAATTATCCAGACAGTGATGACAGGCAATACAGGAGGAGGTGACCTCCACCTGTCGCCGGGGCTGCCCGGTTTTGGCCAACATACAGGGGTGACGGGCGATGATTACGGCGGGGCCGCCGGCAGCCTGGATCTGGGCCTGGGCTTGACGCAGCAACTCTTCCAGGGCCGGTAAATCATAGGGATCACAGACTGCCAGGAATCCAACGCCGCAGGCCCGCACCAATTCCTCCAACTGCACACTGGGAGCCGGCTCCCCCCCAGCGGAGAGGCCGGAGGCCGGAGTGGGTTGGTGCCCGGTCATGGCTGTAGTGCCATTATCCAGGATGACCAGGAGGAAACGGGCGTCTTGGATGACCGCATTCAACAGGGCGGGGATACCCGCATGGAAAAAGGTGGAGTCGCCGATGGTGGCAACGATGGGCGGTTTGACCTCGCCCTGCCGGCGGAAGGCCTGGTATAACCCCGCTGCCTGGCTGATCCCGGCTCCCATGCAATGGACCGTATCCACGGCCCCCAGGTTCATCCCCAAGGTATAGCAGCCGATATCTCCCGGGAAAATGCCGTCGGGGAAGGTGGTGCGGATGGCATAAAAGGCGGCCCGGTGGCCGCAGCCGGCGCAGAGGGTGGGACGGCTGCCACTGCCGGCAGGAGAAGGCCGGCCCTGGAGGGGCAGATCAAAGAAAGCCCCCAGGATGTCATTGAGGACATCGGGGGTTAACTCACCTTCGCCGGGAACGGGGCCATGCAGCCGCCCCTGCAGCCGCGGCGCGGCCAACTGCATTTCAATAACCGGATAGGTTTCCTCCAGGACCAGAATACGGTCATAGGCCGTCCTGACATACTCTGCGAACTCGGGGTTCAAGGGGTAGGGAAGAACGATCTGATAAAAGTCTACCCGGTCCAGCAGCTCCTGGGCCATTAGCCAATCATAGGCATGAGCCCAGGCTACGCCGGAGGCCAAAACGGCGGTACGGCCATAAGAACCGTCCCCCGGTCGGAGGCGGGGTTGCCACTCGGGCTCCCGGGCCACTGATCTGATCTTCCTGTTCAGCTCCTGGTGGAGACCTCGCAGAAACTGGGGAGTGGCACACCACCGGGCCGGATTTTTGACAAAAACGGCCGGACGGGCCACCCGGCGGGGATGTTCCCAGGCAATGACCTGCCGGGCATGGCAAACGCGGGTGGTGGGCCGCAGCAGGACCGGCAATTCGTATTTTTCCGACAGCTCATAGGCCGGCCCCACCATCTCCTTGGCCTGCCGGGGCGTAGCCGGATCCAAGACGGGCAGCTTGGCAAACATGGCCAGGAAACGGCTGTCCTGTTCGGTCTGGGAGCTGTGGGGGCCGGGGTCATCGGCCACCACTACCAGGAGACCGCCGGGACAGCCCACATAGGCAGCCCGCAGCAGTGGATCCGAGGCGACATTAAGCCCCACCTGCTTCATGGCCACCGCCGCCCGCTGGCCGGTGTAGCTATACCCCAGGGCCACCTCCAGAGCGACCTTTTCATTTACCGACCATTCAGCGTGAATCTCCACCCCCGCCGCCCGAGCCCCGGTCACTACGGCGGTGAGGATTTCTGAAGCCGGAGTGCCGGGGTAAGAAGCGGCCAGGGTACAGCCAGCTTCAACCAATCCCTGGGCGATGGCTTCATTGCCCATCATGAGGCGACGGCCGGTTGAGACCCCGGCCTCGGTCTGGGTTTTCATGTCCATAGATACCAATGATCAGCTGATGATTGACGGTGCCGGCCAGAGGCCGGGTAAGTTGCCAGTCCATCGTCTGGAGTCGGCGGTAAGTCTTCCAGGGTAATGGCCATTACTTCTAAAAGTCCCCCGCGAACCATGGAGATACAGGTCATTGTCTTTGGCTAACATGGGCGGGCACGGAGGCCCGCCCCACTAACAGTGAGCCTAAAAGGGGAACTCTTCCGGAAACCGGGAACCGGGAACCGGAAACCAAAAACCGATTTTTCTGATGCGGGGGGGCCGGGGCCGGCAAGGATGCCGGCACTACGGACTCCCCTCTAATCTCTACGAACTATGAACTACGAACTTTATTTTCTAACTATTCGATCTCAGACCCTTGACCCCCCTTGTTCAGGTCTGGCGCAGCAGGCCTTGGGGCCGGACAAAGAGCACCAACAATAACACCATGAAGGCGATGACATCTTTGTAAGCGCTGCTCAGGTAGGCGGCACTGGCGGTCTCCAACAGGCCCAGGATCAGTCCGCCCAGGATGGCTCCGGGAAAGGAGCCGAAGCCGCCGAGAATGGCGGCAGCAAAGCCCTTCAGACCCAGGAGGACGCCCACATCATAGCTCAGCGTGGTGATGGGGGTCACCAAACAACCGGCCAAGCCCCCCAGGGCACCGGCCAGAGCGAAGCTGGCCGCCTTGACCCTGCCGACGGGCAGACCGACGATGGCCGCCGCCAGGGGGTTGGCGTGCACGGCCCGCATGGCCAGACCCAGAGCGGTGTGGCGGAAAAAAAGGACCAGAGCCACGATGGCCAGGCTGGTGAGAACCAAAATCCACAGGGTCTGAGGCAGGATAGTGGCACCCAGGCAATGGAGCGGCTCCTCGCCGCTCAAAGGGGGCACCGCCAGGCGGTTCTTCCCCCAACCCAGCTTCATGAGGCCCCGCAGGATGATGGAGATGCCGATGGTGAGAAAGATCAAGATTAAAGGATGCTGGGAGCGGGAAGGGCGCAGACCTGCTTGCTCCACCACGACGGCCACGACGGTGACCCCAGCCACGGCCCCCAACAGGGCCGGCCCCACGGGCAGGCCCAGGGCCAGCAGTCCCGTGTATAAGAGCATGCCGCCCAGGGAAACAAAGTCCACCTGCGTAAAGTTAACGATCCCCATGGTGTTGTGCACCACTCCGAAGCCCAGGGCCACCAGGGCATAGATGGCCCCATTGGTGAGGCCGGCAAAGAGGAATTGGATAAGGTCGGTCATGGCACCCATGAGTTTGTTGATAAATCGCCCAACGCCGCTCTCTCGGCCGCATACGACTGAAAAAATATCATCAAATACCCGAATCAGCAAGGAGCCGGGCCGGAAAAAAGGCGTTTCCCCCTTGGAGCGAATCGGTTGACAAATTCAGGGAAATAATTTAAATAAAGTTGGTTTTGAAGAAGGAGGTGCCAACGGTGGCCAATGTTGTTGTGGTGGGGACACAATGGGGCGATGAAGGCAAGGGCAAGGTCGTTGACCTGTTGACCGAGCATGCTGCAGTGGTGGTGCGCTACCAGGGCGGCAACAATGCCGGACATACTCTGGTGGTCAAGGGGCGGAAGTTCATCTGCCATCTGATTCCCTCGGGAATTTTGCACGCCGGCAAGGTCTGCCTCATCGGCAATGGGGTGGTCCTGGATCCCCAGGTCCTGCTGGAGGAAATGGACGACCTGAAGGATTTGGGGATTGCCGTCGGCCCCCAAAATCTGCTGATCAGTGAAAAGACTCATATTATCATGCCATATCACCAACGCCTGGACTTAGCCCGGGAACGGGCTAAAGGGGATGGCAAGATCGGCACTACCGGCCGCGGCATCGGCCCCTGTTACGAAGATAAGGTCGGCCGTTGCGGCATCCGGGCCGTAGACCTCATTGACCCTGCGGTCCTGAAGGCCAAAATTGACCATAACGTCAAAGAGAAAAATTTCCTGTTGCAGAATCTGTTCGGGGAAGAACCCCTGGACGCCGGCGCCATTTACGAGCGTTACCGCCTGTACGGCGAGAAGCTCAAACCGTTGGTGACCAACATTTCCCTGGTATTGGACGAAACCCTGCGGCAAGGGCGGAATATCCTTTTTGAAGGAGCTCAGGGGACCCATCTGGACATTGACCACGGCACCTATCCCTTTGTGACTTCTTCCAATCCGGTGGCCGGCGGCGCCTGTATCGGGGCGGGCATCGGCCCCACCCGCCTCCAGGCGGTGGTGGGTATCGCCAAAGCTTATACCACCCGGGTGGGAGGTGGACCCTTCATCACCGAGGCCCTGGATGCCGACGGTGAACACATGCAGGTCAAGGGGGCCGAGTTTGGGGCCACCACCGGCCGCAAACGCCGCACCGGTTGGCTGGATATGGTGGTGCTGCGGGATTCGGCCCGTCTCAACGGTCTCACCGGTTTGGCCATTACCAAGTTGGATGTCCTCACCGGCCTGGATCCCATCAGAATCTGTGTGGCCTATGACTGCGACGGCAAAAGGCTGACGGTGCCGCCGGCCTCCCTGGCAGCCTTGGAGAAGTGCCGGCCTATTTATGAGGACTTCCCGGGGTGGCAGGAGGATATCAGCGGGGTGCGGCAATTGGCCGATCTGCCCAAATCCGCTCAGGCATACCTGGCAAAGATCACCGAACTTTCGGGGGTCCCCATCCAGATCGTCTCGGTGGGACCGGATCGGGAGGAGACCATCGTGCTGAGCAACCCCTTCCGCAGCTGAGACTGCCGCCCAGTTCTATCTTAGAGGTTGGGAAAGTCAGTTAGGAACAAGGGCGAGCCGGGGGCTCGCCCTTTTAGTTGGAGGCGCCGTGACGGCCGGGGCTAGGGCATTTTTAGTTCGTAGAGGACTTCCAAGTCCTTGCCCTTGGCGTCTTTGCTCACCTGGACAGGCAGCTGCAGGGTGGCATCCCGCATGAAACAGAGGCCGCCCTGGTCGTCGCAGAAGTTGATCTTGAACTCCGCCTGGAGGGTGGTCTGGCCCGGTTTGGCCGGCACCCGGAGTTTTACCGGCAGCTTGGCCGCCGTCAGGTTCCCGGCATATTTTTTCTCCACCTTGATGACCTTGGGGTCCTGGGAAGTGAGGCTAAGACTGGAGGGTGCCTCGGGATTCAATTTAGTGCCGGGCGGGAGGACCAGTTTCACGGTGAGCTGGACCTGACCGGGAGCCACGGTCTGGAGCGGCAAGGTAATAGTGTCGGCGGCGCCGGCGGGGAAGCACAACCCCAAGCCGGCGGCCAGGAAGAACAGGAACAGTATGACCAGGGGCACCCCCTGGCGCTGAATCTGAGCCGATGTTGGCATGGGCATCTCCTTTGACCCCGCGAGTCCCTTGCTCTGGGGCCGAGAGCGTATTATGTTGTAAAGCTATCATAGCTTATGTCCTGGGTGATATCCTGTCAAGGCCCTGGACCGATGGGAACCTAACTGATCGGATAAAGGTGGCGGACCGTGAGTGCTTCTGACCCTGCCCCGAATCTGCAGTCATTACGGCTGGATCGGGGCGAAACCGAGATGCGTTATCTGCGTTCCCGGCGACGCCGGGTCTGGTCTATTTTCCTGGCCTTGGCGTTGGCGGCCGTCCTGGCGGGGTGGCTGTTCATTTCGGGCGCCCTTTTCGGGGCGACCGTCCAGGTTGCGCCGGTGCTCAAGATTTATCCAGCCCAGGCGGTGACCTTGCTGAACGCCAGCGGCTATGTGGTGGCCCAGAGGAAGGCCTCGGTTTCTTCCAAGAGTACCGGCCGGTTGATCTATCTGGGAGTGGAAGAAGGCAGCCGGGTGAAACAAGGCCAGATCATTGCCCGTCTGGAAAACGATGATCTGGTGGCGGTGCGGGATCGGGCTGAGGCCAATGTCAGGGCGGCTCAGGCGGCTCTGGCCCAGGCCGAGGCCGAACTGGTGGACGCCCGTTTGCAATATCAACGCCTGCAAACCCTCCTGAAGCAGAACCTCATTTCCCGTCAGGAGTTTGACTCAGCTCAGGCCCGGTACGAGAAGGCTGAGGCCGGGGTGAGGAACGGTCGGGCCAATATCCGGGCGGCCGCGGCGGCCTTGGAAGAAGCCCGGACCGCAGTGGAATATTCCCTGATCCGGGCCCCCTTTGACGGCGTGGTCCTGACCAAGAACGCCGAGGTGGGAGAGGTGGTGGCGCCCTTCGGGGCAGCAGTCAATGCCCGGGCCGCAGTGGCCACCATGGCCGATATGTCTTCCCTCATGGTGGAGGCCGATGTGGCCGAAGCCAATATCGCCCAGGTGAAGGTCGGCCAGCCCTGCGAAATCCTGTTGGATGCCCTGCCGGGGCAGCGGTTCCCCGGCCGGGTCCATATGATCGTGCCCACCGCCGACCGCAGCAAGGCCACCATCATGGTAAAAGTGGCCTTTGATAATATCTCGCCCCAGGTCCTGCCCGAGATGAGTGCTAAGGTATCATTCCTCTCCCGAGCGCTGCAGCCGGACGAAGAACACCCCCGGCTGGTGGTCAATCCCCAGGCGGTGGTACAGAGAAACGGCGGCACCGTGGCCTTTGTGGTCCGGGACCAGCGGGTGGAGGCGGTGGCAGTGCAGCTGGGCCCGCCTCTGGGAGAGATGCTGGAAGTTCTGGGAGGTCTTCGGGAGGGCGACCGGGTGGTACTGCGGCCGCCGTCAAACCTGCACTCCGGCGATCGGGTGAAGGTCAAAGAGGGCTGACATGGCTGAAGAATCTTTGCCCCCGGTCCTGGTGGAGATCAACGATCTGACCAAGTCCTATCGCCGGGGCCTGCAGATCATACCAGTGTTGCAGCACGTCTGCCTGAACATCCGGGCGGGGGAATTCTTGGCCCTGATGGGACCCTCGGGGTCCGGCAAGACAACCCTGTTGAATCTCATCGCCGGCATCGATCAACCCGATGCGGGCACCCTGCGCATCGCCGGGGTGGATATCTCCCGGTTGTCTGAGTCGGAATTGGCCATCTGGCGGCACCGCCATGTGGGGTTCATCTTCCAGTTCTACAACCTGGTGCCGGTGCTGACGGCCTTGGAGAACGTGGAGCTGCCTCTGATGCTGTCGGAACTCCCCCGGCGGGAACGCCGGCTCCACGCAGAGTTGGCCCTGCAATTGGTGGGCATCGCCGACCGCATGGACCATTATCCCCGGCAGCTTTCCGGGGGGCAGCAACAACGGGTGGCCATTGCCCGGGCCATCGTCACCGATCCGGTGATCATTGCCGCGGATGAGCCCACCGGCGATCTGGACAAGGTCTCGGCCCAGGAGGTCCTGGAACTGCTGACCCGACTCAACCAGGAGATGGGCAAGACCATCATCATGGTCACCCACGACCCCCGAGCCGCCGAGCGGGCCAGCCGCCTGCAGCATCTGGACAAAGGGGTGTTGAATGCCTGCACCCCGGGGATGTGAGAGGCAGCAAGGGCGCCCCACCTGAGAGAACGGCATGTTCAAACTTATCTGGCGCAACAGCCTGCGCCACCGCTTGCGGACCACCCTGACCGTCCTGGGAATGGCCATAGCCATCCTCTCTTTCGGGCTTTTGCGCACTGTGGTGGATGCCTGGTATGCCGGGGTGGAAGGCGCGGCCGCGGACCGTTTGGTCACCCGCAACGCCATTTCCCTGATCTTTCGCTTGCCTCTGGCCTATTTAAACAAGATCAAGGCCATCCCCGGCATTAAACGCGTTGCCTATGGGTACTGGTTCGGCGGCGTCTATATTGACGAAAAGAACTTTTTCCCCCAATTCGCCGTGGAACTGCACAATTATCTAGACATTTACAACGAATTCATTATTCCACCGGAACAGCGGCAGGCGCTCCTGAAGGAGCGCAACGCCTGCGTGGCCGGCCGCAAATTGGCCCAACGCTTCGGCTGGCGCCTGGGAGACATCATTACCCTGCGGGGGACCATCTTCCCCGGCAACTGGGAGCTGGTGCTGCGGGCCATCTATACGGGGGCCGAGGAGACCACCGATGAGACCCGCTTCTTTTTCCATTGGGATTATGTCAATGAATCCCTGATCAAGACCACGCCGGCCATTGCCAACCAAGTGGGTTGGTTCATCTCCCAGGTAGAAGATCTGGATCAGGCCCCCCTGATCGCGGCCCAGATTGACGATACCTTCCGCAATTCTCTGGCAGAAACCCTGACGGAATCGGAAAAGGCCTTCCAGATGGGCTTTGTCTCCATGACCAAGGCCATCGTCTTGGCCATCCAGGTGGTCTCCTATGTGGTGATCGTCATTATCCTCATCGTCCTGGCCAACACCATGGCCATGACGGCCCGGGAACGTCAGGAAGAGTACGCCGTCCTCAAGACCCTAGGGTTCCAGGGCCGGCATCTGGTGACCCTCATCGCCGGGGAATCGGTGGCCATCGCCCTGATGGGCGGAGGGGTAGGCCTGGCAGCCATCTTCCCGGCGGCCCATTACTTCCGGACGGCCTTGGGAAATTATTTCCGGGTCTTCCATGTCTCCCAGGAGACCCTGCTCCTCTGTCTGGTCATCGCCGTCCTGGTGGGCCTGGTCGCAGCCATCTTCCCGGCTTGGCGGGCAGCCCGGCTGCCCATTGCCGAAGGGCTGCGACGCATCGGGTAATGACGTGGAAAAAATACCCCTTGATCCGTTGCCTTTCGCCTCCCCCTACCGACCACTGGCCGGCGTCTGAGTCTGCCGTTGGCGTCGCTGGCGCCAGCGGTCTTCCAGACGTTGCATGATGATGAAAAAGACCGGCACAAAGGGGATGGCCAGGAGGGTCGAGGAGAGCATACCGCCGAAGACCACGGTACCGATGGCCCGACGACCGGCGGCGCCAGCGCCCCCGGCTAGGAGCAGGGGCACCACCCCGAGAATAAAGGTAAAGGAGGTCATGAGGATGGGGCGAAAGCGCCGCCGCGTGGCCTCCACCGCGGCTTCGGTGAGGCCCATGCCCCGATGGCGCAGCTCCCGGGCAAACTCCACGATGAGGATGGCATTCTTGCTGGCCAAGGCGATCATCAACACCAACCCCACCTGGGTATAAAGATTGTTGTCATAACCCCGGACGATCAGGGCCAGGAGCACGCCCACCAGAGCCAGGGGCACCACCAGGATAATGGCTCCGGGGCTGGTCCAGCTTTCATAGAGCGCGGCCAACACCATGAAGACCAGGGTCAGGGACAGGGCATAGATGAAATAAGCCTGCGGCCCCACTTTCTTCTCCTGATAGGCCGTAGCCGTCCAGTCATAGGCGATACCCCGCGGCAGCGCCGCCCCCAAGATCTGCTCCATCTGCCCCAGGGCCTGGCCGGTGCTGAAGCCCGGCGCCGCGGTGCCGAAGAGCTGGGCCGCGGGATAGAGGTTGTAGCGCAGCACCAGCTCGGGCCCCACCGTATTGCGCACCGTCAACAGGGCTCCCAGCGGCACCATCTGGCCCATCTCATTGCGCACATATAAATTCTTGATATCGTCGGTTGACAGGCGAAAAGGTGCATCCGCCTGGACATAGACCTGAAACACCTGGTTGAACTTATTGAAGAGGTTGACAAAGGCTGAGCCCAGGTAAGCCTGCAGGGTGTCAAAGACGCTTTTGATGTGAACCTGCAGGGAATGGACTTTGGTCCGGTCGATGTCCAGGAAAATCTGGGGCGTGCTGGCGCTGAAGGTGGTGGCCAAATACTGCAGACCAGGTTTGCCGGTCGCGGCGCCGATGACTTCCCGGACCGCTTTCTGCAATTCCTGGTATCCCAGACCACCCCGGTCCTCGATCATCAGCTGAAACCCGCCGGAGGAGCCCAGCCCCCGGATGGGGGGCGGCGTGACCACAAAGATAAAGGCCTCCTCGATGCCGGCCAGTTCCTGCTGCATTCTGCCGATGATCCGATCCATACTCAGGGCCGCGCCCCGTTTCTGCCAATCCTCAAAGACGGTGAAGGTCGTGATGAAATTGGAGACATTGGCAAAATCCAGGATGGAGAAGCCGCCGATGGTCACCCAGGCCTTCAGACCCGGCATCTGCCTGAGGATGTTGCTGATCTTATCAGCCGCCGCCTTGACCCGGGGTTGGGACGCGGCATCGGGGAGCCGGGTGATGATGATGGCGTAGCCCTGGTCCTCCTGGGGCAGGAAGCCGGTGGGGTGCAGGGCAAAACGCCAGGTCGTCACGGCCATAATGACCAGGAAGAGCACCAGCATCAAACCCGGTCGCCGCACCATGCGGGATACCAGGGCCACGTAGAGATCCTCCATGAGCTGGTAGACCCGATTGAACCCCCGAAAAATAATATTCCGCCGCCGCTCCGGCTGCTGTGGCCGCAGCCACAGGGCGCACTGGGTGGGCTTCAAGGTCAGGGCGTTGATGGCGCTGAGGATGGCGATGGCGGCGATGACCAGAGCAAATTGGCGGAAAAGGGGCCCGGTGATGCCCGGCAGAAAGGCGGCCGGCAAAAAGACCGCAGCCAACACCAGGGTGATTCCCAGGACCGGTCCGGTCATCTCCTCCATGGCCTTGATGGTGGCCTCTTTGGGAGGCAACCCCTGCTCAATATGATAAGAGGCGTTTTCCACGATGACGATGGCGTCGTCGACCACGATGCCGATGGAGAGGACCAGGGCGAAGAGGGTCAGCAGGTTGATGCCGAAACCCAGCATGGCCATGGCCGCAAAAGCGCCGATGATGGTCACCGGCACGGTGGTGGCCGGGACCAGGGTGGCCCGCCAATCCTGGAGGAAAATGACTATGACCAGCAGCACCAGGATGGCCGCTTCAAACAGAGTCCGGTAAACGCTGCGGATGGCCTGCTCCACAAATTTGGTGGTGTCATAGTGAGTGGCGTAGGTCAGACCTTCAGGAAAATCCTTGCTCATCGCGGCCACGGCCTGGCGCACGTTTTTGGCCACCTCAATGGCATTGGCCTCCGGCAGAGAAAAGACCAGGATCTGGGCCGCAGCATGGCCGCTCATGGACGCAAAGGTGCTGAAGCTTTGCTGACTCAATTCTATCCGGGCCACATCCCGGAGGCGCACCACCTGGGGGCTTTCGCTCCGCGGGCTTTTGATGATGATATCGGAGAATTGTTCCACATCCTGGAGACGGCCCAGGGCGGTAATGGTGAATTGCTGGGGATGGTCCGGGGGCACCGGCGGCCCGCCCAGCTGTCCGGCCACCACCTGGACGTTTTGATTCTGGACGGCCTGCACCACGTCCAGGGCCGTCAGGTGGTAGTCCCGCAGTTTTTCGGGATTGAGCCAAATGCGCATGCTGTAGGGCCCGGCCCCAACGACGCGAATCTGTCCCACCCCCGGGATGCGGGCCAGGGGGTTTTGGATGTTGATCACCGCGTAATTGGAGAGGAAAACCGGATCGAAACGGTCGTCTTCGGAATAGAGGCTGACCACCAGCAGGATATCCGTAGACACCTTTTTGACGGTCACCCCCTGACTCTGCACTACCGCCGGTAGGGCGGCATTGGCGCTGTTCACCAGGTTCTGGACCAGAGACACGGCATTGTTCAGGTTCGTGCCGATCTCAAAGGTAATGGTCAGGGTATAGGTGCCGTCGCTGGAGCTGGTGGAGGACATATAAATGGAGCCCTCCACACCGTTGACCGCCTGTTCGATGGGGATGCCGACGGTGGCCGCCACCACTTCGGCGTTGGCGCCGGGGTAGCGGGTGCTGACCTGGATGGTAGGCGGCACAATGGGCGGATACTGCGCCACCGGCAAGACAAAAAAACTCACCAATCCCAGGATGATGGTCACCAGGGCGATGACGTTGGCAAAGATGGGCCGATCAATACAGAATCGAGAAATCATGGCGCCTCTGAAAGGAGAGGTGAGAATTCCAGGGACAAAAGGAAAAAACCAAGGGGGTAGGAAGCTCCCTTCCCCTTCCCTATTCCCTCTTCCCTGTTCCCTGTTCCTTGTTCCCTGCCGTCTCGGCCACCGGCGTTACCGGTCGTCCGGGAAAGGCCTTGATCAGGCCATCGGTAATAATCAGTTCATCGCCGTGCAGACCCGACTCGATGACCTGACGGTCGCCCACTTCGGTCCCCGGTTTGACGGCCCGGCGTTGTACGATGTTGTTTTCTCCCACTACCAGGACGTAGTAACCCAATTGATCATAGCCCAGGGCGGTCTTGGGTACAAGGAGTTGTTCGGTGGTCTTGCCGGCTACCGAGCCTCGAATGCGGCCGAACATGCCTGGCACGATCTTGCCGTCGGGGTTGGGGAAGATGCCCCGCAACTGCAGCGTGCCGGTGGTGGGATTGACGCCGGTCCCGGCGTAGTCCAGATGGCCCTGATGGGGAAAGCCTTTCTCATTGGCCAGACCCAAAAAAAGCGGCACTTTAACCTTGCCGGTTTCCAGGGGTGATCTTTTACTTTCGGCCATGAGGCGGAGCAGATCCGCTTCATTGATGGTGAAATAAAAATAGATAGGGTCAATCTGCATGATTTCGGCTAAAAGCGTATTGTCGCCGGCCCCCACCAGGTTGCCGGGGTCTTTGAGGCGCCGATCGATGCGGCCGTCAAAAGGCGCGGTGATCCGGGTATACTCCAGGTCGAGCTTGGCCATGTCTCGTTTGGCCTGGGCCGCTTTCAAGGCCGCCTGGGCCGAGGCCAATTGGAAGCGCCAGTTGTCAAGATCAGCCTGAGCCCCGGCCTTCTGGTCCACCAACCGCTGGAAGCGTTTGACCTCGGTCCGGGCATGCTCCAAGGCCGCTTTTTGCCGCAGGATCTCCGCTTCGGCCTCAGCCAGCCGGGCTTGATAGGCATCCGGTTCGATGAGGAAGAGCAGCTGCCCCTTTTTCACCAGATCCCCGTCTTTAAAATAGACCTGCTTCAGGTAGCCCGCCACCCGGGCCCGCAGTTGCACCGTATTCATGGCTTGGGCATTGCCGGTGAATTCCAGATATTCGGTCACCGGCTGACGGACGGGCCGCCCCACAGTTACCTTGGGCGGCGGCGGCGGGGTGAAGGCCGGCCTCTCTCCGCAGCCGGCCAGTAACAGCAGGCCAGCCAGGAGGAGCATCACGCCCTTTGTCCTGAAGTCGGCTCCTGCGGTATGGCGCTTGGACATAGCATCAACTCCCGGCGGGAAGTAATCAAAATTCGGCAGTCGTTACCAAGAAAATAAAGTTGCCAGTTGTTAGAAAAATCGGTTTCTGGTTTCCCGTTTCCAGTTTCCGGAAGAGCTCTTCTTTTAGTGGGGCGGGCCTCCGTGCCCGCCCAAGTTAGCCAAAGGCTGCGACTTGTATTTTCATGGTTCGCGGGTGATTTTATTAGTCATGGCAATTAGTTAAAATAAAGTTGTCAGTGGCCGGTTGCCAGGAAGATCCGTTTCCGGTTTCCCGTTTCCGGAAGAGCTTTTCTTTTAGTGGGGCGGGCCTCCGTGCCCGCCCAAGTTAGCCAAAGGCCACAACCTTTATTCTCATGGTCCGCAAGTGACTTTTGTTTGTAATGCCAAGAAATAATATCAACCCTCCACTCCTCATCCCTCATCCCTATTCTCTCTTCCCTATTCCCTGCTCTAACTTCCGGCCCCAAAAGGTGCGTTTCCTCATCTCCTCCTGGACCGCGGGGGGGACAACCTCCTGGCCTTCCCGGATTTCCCATCCGCCGCCCAAGGCCCGGTAGACGCCCACCAGATTGGCGGCAATGGCGCCCTGGGCCTCGGCCAAGCTGTCCTGGGTGCGCAGCAGCGCCTGTTGGGCCGTCAGCACCGTGGTGAAATCGGTAATGCCTTCCCGATATTGGATGACCGCCAGGTCCAGGGATTTCTGGGAGGCGGCGACGCTTTCTTCCAGGTAGCGGGCCTGTTCCTGGCTGCGCAGGAAGCCGGCCAGATTGTCTTCCACCTCCTGTTGGGCCTTGAGGACGGTATTCTGATACTGGATGAGCAGTTCCTGAAACCGGGCGTCCTGGACCCGTACCAGGTTCAGCAGGCGACCGTAGTTGAGTATGGGCCAACGCAGGCTGGGTCCCACTGAACCGAAGCGGTTGGGCCAGTCAGTGAAATCCCCCAGGCGGTTGCGTCCCACATCGGAGGCCTGAAAACCGAACGTGCCGGTCAGGGAAAAGGCCGGCAGGAGATCGGCCTTGGCCACGCCGATCAGGGCGGATTGGGCCATGGCGTTATATTCTGCGGCCCGGATATCCGGCCGGCGGCGCAGAAGCTCCGCCGGGATGCCGGCGGCCACCTGCAGCGGCGGCCGGGGAATGACCCCTTGACCTTTGGCCAACTCCGGCAGATGGCGGGGGGGTTGTCCCAAGAGGACGCACAAGGCATCCTGGGCCTGGCGGAGTTGCAGCTCCAGGCTCGGGATGGTGGCCTGCGTGGCCTTCAGTTGGGAACGGGCCTGTTCCACATCCCGTTCCGAGGTCACCCCGCCGGCAAACCGGGCTTCGGCAATGGCGAGGCTCTCCTGTTGCGTCGTCACGTTATTCCGGGCGATGGCCAGACGGCGTTCCAGGGTGCGGATGGTCGTATAGAGGAGGGCCACATTGGCGGTGAGGCTTACCAGGACGGCATCATAATTGGCCACGCTGGCTTCGAGACTGGCGTCGGCCGACTCAATGGCCCGCCGAAATTTGCCCCAGAAATCCAGTTCCCAGGCGAGGTTCAAGCCGAGCTGGGCCTGCCAGTAATTGAAGCCGGTAAATTTGGGGCCGGTGCCGCCGCCGATGGGAAAGGGCGTCCCCGCCCCGGTCCGAGCCCGCTGCACCGAACCCGTCACTTCCTGGGTTTGGGGAAAAAAGCGGCCGACGGCAATCCCCAGTTGGGCCTGAGCCTCGAGGATGCGCACCCCCGCCTGGTGCAGGTCCAGACTTTCCCGATAGGCCGTCTCAATGAGCTGATCCAGGATCGGGTCCCGGAAGACCTGCCACCAACGCGGCGTTGCCACCGGCTCGGTCTTGAGGCGTGGATCGGCCGCCTCCAGCCAGGTGTCGGCCACCTTCACTTCCGGCCGGACATAATCCGGACCCACTTTAGTGCAACCGCCAAGCCCTGGAATGACCAGGAATGCCAATAGAGTCAGCCATACGAAAAAATCTGAGGAGAGAGAGCGCACCATGAACTTTTCGAATAGGCAGCCGATGGTTAGAAGGTCAGAGCACCATGATTACTGTCCTTGACAGGCATGAGGGTATCATAACTGCCGGGTTGGAAACAAGAAGGTTTTCCTCTTGAGAAGGCAAGATTCTGGCAGAAATTCTTTTTTTACCCCCAGGCGTCGGACCAGGCTGGCACGGCCAGCGAGGCCGGAACTGGATAAGCGTGCCAGAAAAAAAGGAGAGTTGGCTTTCTTGAGGGAAATCTCGGGGGTAGGTGGAGCGACGGTGTATTCTAATCAGGGATTTCAGTTACCCTCCGGAAAACTGCGTCCAGATCGATCTCCAGACCAGGAAGAGTGGCCACCGGCAGGGTGCCCTTGGCCTCGTGGATCCGGGGCAGGCCATAGCGGCCGTCGTTTTCCAGGAGGCGGATGGTCACCAACCGATCGGTGGGGTGGACCAGCCAATATTCCTTGACGCCGTGCCGCTCATAGAGGGCCACCTTATAAATCTGGTCTTTGGCCGCGGTGCTCGGCGAGATGACCTCCATGATGAGATCCGGCGCGCCTCGGCAGCCCCGTTCATCCAGTTTGATCGGGTCGCAGATAACGGCCAGGTCGGGCTGCACCACCGTGGTGATCTCCGCATCCCCCTCATCAGCCTCGGGGAGGCGGACATCAAAGGGGGCGGCGAAGACCTCGCACGGTCCGTCCCTGAGGAGTTCATTGATTTGGGTCAGGAGTTCCCTGACGATCCGTTGGTGTGCCACGGATGGCGCCGGGGTCATGTTATAGGCCACGCCGTCAATGAGCTCCCAGCGCTCCTCCTCCGGCCAGGTCAGATAGTCCCCGTAGCTGAATTTCTTCTGTGGGGCTCGGACTGCCTGGCTCATGCTCCCCTCCCGGGGCTCATGACCTCATCCCTTTTCCCTGTTCCCTCTTCCCTGCTTTTAACCCTCCGGAAAACTGCGTCCAGATCGATCTCCAGGCCGGGGAGGGTGGCCACCGGCAGGGCGCCCTTGGCCTCGTGGATCCGGGGCAGGCCATAGCGGCCATCACTTCCCAGGAGGCGGATGGTCACCAGACAGTCGGTGGGGTGCACCAGCCAATACTCCTTGACGCCGTGCCGCTCATAGAGGGCCACCTTATAAATCTGGTCTTTGGCCGCGGTGCTCGGCGAGATGACCTCCATGATGAGATCCGGCGCGCCTCGGCAGCCCCG